>Ga0081455_10001513_pt1 | contig 28648 bp, 20 predicted proteins | sample TabmetS3T2R1_FD_70207 | JGI IMG/M metagenome (GOLD analysis project Ga0081455, IMG submission 70207) | Tabebuia heterophylla rhizosphere microbial communities from the University of Puerto Rico - S3T2R1 | ecosystem: Host-associated > Plants > Roots > Rhizosphere ... | reverse complement strand
GGTTGCCCGAACCGCTGGTTAAAGTCCCCACCGCGTTTGCCCCCCGCGATGTGGACGAGCAGGCCATCGCACACCAGACGTGCCTGTTCGTCTTCGTTGAGGCCCAGGTAGAGAAACTGGCGCAGAAACCGCCCACTCTGCGAGGCCCCAAAGGCATAGGCAGAGTGGAGCGCGCCCGCACAGGGATTGCCCTCCTGCGTGGTGCCATAGCGCAGAAACGCGATCAGGTCCCGGGGGGTCAGTAACCCCAGCCCGATGACCGGCGCACCCGTGGTGGTGTAGAGGACCTGATACACCTTCCCCGGGACAAACCCTGCGGCCAGATAGATGTGCGACGCGTCAGGCACAACCTGGCCCGCATCAAGGCGGGCAAAGGCCCACGCCGTCCGGGGAATCATCTGGGGTGGGGCCTCCTCCGTCTCCCGTACGAGGAGCATCGCGTCGGGGTCGTGGAGCGCGGACGTCGGATAGGGGCGATGCAGACGGTCGGAGAGCAGTTGGACCTGGCTGGGGGCATTCGGCTGAAACTTCACCAGGAGCTTGCCGGAGAGAGGTCCATCAGCGCTCTGCGCCTCTGGGACCTGGATGCGCATCAGCCCGTCGACGGCGGGGACGTCATGCTGCCAGCCACACCACACTACGGTGTAGCCATGGCGCATCAGGAACCCATCCCCAGGATCGAGCGGTGCACTGGGCAGGGCAGGACGAGAGGCACGATTGAACATCCACAGGGCCAAGCGGTTCCCCCGGTTCGGGACGTCGAACACGAGGCGATGATTGCCGCGGTGGGGATCGACCGGGGTGAGGAGGCGCATATCCGCGGCGAAATGCACCAAGCCGTGGTCATCGCGCGGGGCGAGGTGGAGGTCCGTGATATGCTGGTTGCCGGGATGGGTCGGATCCACCGCAAAATGCGCCGTGCCCTCCAGTTGTTCATACGGACCCACGGCACCAAAGGCACGCCCGTCGGCGAGGGGCTGCCTGTGCGTAATCTCAAGGGCAACTAAGGCCATGGGGAACCCTCCTTGTGCGAAGAGATGGGCGCGAGACGACACAGGAGCGAGCGGCTATCCTTATGATCCCTGCGTCTGTCCGGCGGCTGCCTGCGCCTTCCAAAGTGTCCCATCATAGCAGAACACCTGATTGAGTTCCATGCGTGGCGCTATCGTGAAAAGGTCTTGGGCGAACCGTATCAGCAGAGGATTGTACACGCCTGGTGTCATTTTCAGAAGCCGTGTGTCATTCCTTCAGAAGTCCTGTGCAATTGCAGAAATGGTGTGCAATAGGGTGCGCTGCGAGACACCTCAGAGCTGTCATTGTAAGGGAGATAGCTGGGCTCCTCCAGTCTCTCCCTCCACGCAGGACCTCCTATGCATGGCTGTGCGTGCACACGTCTTCTGGTCAGTGAGACGCGCATTGAACAGGAATCGTGGTGAAGTGCGTTACCAGAAGACGCGTTCACCAGGGCGGAAATAGATGGAGATTGATGCACGTCACTTCTGAACATGCCAGAAGCGTGTGGCAGGAGACGGAGCGTTGGACGCGTACCACCAGGCCTGTGAGCAGGGCCGCAGTGTCTGGGGAGAGGGGCGTTGTGGAACGCATCCTGTCATGCTACGTGGCCGACCGTCGACGACGCAGTGATCTCAGCCTGGCGGACGCCAGCCTTGACCGGCGGCGCCAGAACGCGTACAAGAGTCCCCGAAGAGGAGCGGCGCTGCGCACCCGTGGCGCGACGACGACTCCAGGTGCTCGCGCGGCTCGTCGAGGCGCGAGCGTCCGCACAACACCCCGCTGGACAAGGAGAGACTGCCATGCCGTTCTATGAAAAGGGCAATGTCCGCATCCGCTACGAGGAGGCCGGCTCCGGCTTCCCGCTGCTGGTCACCCCCGGTGGCGGCTTGAACTCCCGCGTCAGCAACTGGCCGACCGCGGTGATCAACGCGATGGAGGCGTTCACCAACGATTTCCGCTGCATCACCATGGACCAGCGCAACGCCAATGGCGGCGAGTCCACCGGCCCCGTGCCGGTCGACCACCCCTGGGAGGCGTTCGCCGACGACCAACTCGGGCTGATGGATCACCTCGGGATCCACGAGTTCTTCTACATGGGCTACTGCATCGGCGGCTGCTTTGCCGGGAAGCTGCTGCAGCGGGCGCCGGACCGCGTCGTCGCCGCCGTCTTCTGCCAGAGCGTCGGCCATCGGCCGGAAGACCCTACCGTCATGTATCGGCATAGCACGGAGAACTGGGTCCCCGACTTCCTCAAGCGGCGGCCCGACGTGTCGCGGGACACGCTCGAGCACTACCTGCACAACCTCTACGCCGTGCAGCCCGATTTTCTGTACAGCGTGTCGCGCGACTTCATCCGGCACTGCCACACGCCGATGCTGGTGCTGCCAGATGACGTGCCGGGGCATCCGCTGCAGACCTCGATCGATGTCGCCTCGCTGGCGCCGAACGCCGAGATCACGGTGTACCCGTGGAAGGAACCCGAGGAGCTGAAACAGCGCACGATCGACCGGGTGCGCCGCTTCCTGAAGGCCCATGTGCCGATGCGCGCCGCCGCGCACTAAATGAGGCTGTAGGGCGGGTGACCGCGCTACCATGACCGGATGTGTGGCCGCGCCCGCCTGTCCTCCGACGTCAGCGAGATCAAGCTGGATCTGCGCTCGTACACAGCCGAACATGAGCGGTCACACGTCGCAGAGGCATAGCCATCGGGTCCATCGTAGAGCATACCATGCCTTCTCTGCTCCTACGGTCACATCCCGTTTCCGACTTGATCAGCCAAAACAGGGCGAACGGGGCGTGTGTTGAAAGGCCCCGCAGAGCCAATCATAGACCGTATGATGATCTCTTCTTGGACATCATGGCATAGATATCAACTGGTTGAGAAATAATGGCATCGTGACTGGCTCTATTGACCGCTCAAAAGCGGCCAGTTGCTATCGGAGGTCCATGTGCAGGTCATTGCCAATGACGCGCACCACCACCTCGCCGCTGTTCAGGCCCACGCGCATCTGCACTAGCAGGCCCTGGGTACGCCGCACCTCTTCCGCATAGCGGTGCAGGGCCTCCTGCATGGCCAGAGCGGCGTAACAGGCCCTCACGGCGTGGTCTTCGTGGGCCACCGGAGCGCCGAAGAGTGCCATGATGCCGTCCCCAAGCACCTGGTTCACGGTGCCTTCATAGCGGTGCACGGCGTCCATCATGACGTGCAACGCTGGGTCCAGGAGCGTGCGGGCTTCTTCCGGGTCGAGGCCCTGGATCAACTCGGTCGAGCCCTTGAGGTCGGCAAACAGCACGGTCACCTGCTTGCGCTCACCTTCGAGGGCAGCGCGAGATGTTAAAATTTTCTCGGCGAGATAGGAGGGCGTATAGGTAAGAGGAGCCCGTTCGGGAGTCACGGCTGCCTCCGTCACCGCTGGGGAAGCGAGCACCGCCTTGCCGGTCCAGACCAAGACTTTGCCGTCCTGATCTACAGCCACTTGTTTGACCTCAATCAGCTCCACCTTGAGGTCGTCCAGGTAGTCGTCATCGAGGGAAAACGGACGTTTCAAGGCCCGGTACGAGATTCGCTGGTCCTGCTGGAGTCAGGTCATGCCCTGGTCCATGACCTCTTTGAAGCTCACGGCGCTCCCTCCACGTGTCGGTTGGCACCCCGGTGTTCAGGTCCTGCTGCGCATCATACCAAAATCTCGGAGCACACTCCATGGATGGTGGAGGAAGGCTCTCTTTTTCGGGCCATTTAGACCCTTTTATATGGTGTGTGACAAAATGCCGCATTTGGTTTCTGCAAACTCGGGCCGTCAATCACTGCCGCCGTGTGGCATGTATTGAAAACACAGGCATTCGCAGCACGTTGTTTGTGGGAGATGGCCTGCGGTGAGACGGTTCTCATTGGCAATATGCCCACAAGCCTGATTCCTCTCTCATGTCATGCTTGCCGTGATTGATGATGCCCCTATGAGACACTGTGACCATGGCCCTCGTCAGCCCCTCCCCTGCACCATCACGGCGGGAGGACGGACAGTCCTGCGCCATCGGCTAACCGCGGCTTTCACGCTGCCCTCCGCACGCGCCCATCCACTGCCCAAGGCGGCGCAGCACAGGGACAAGGCGTTGGAGGAGAGACGGACACCCCAGGGTCACCCACACCGTCACGAGCGGCACACTTAGGAGTATGCCCCGATGCAGCAGGGGGGCCGTGGCTATGAGGAGCCCGCCGACGCCCAGACAGCCCACGACAGCATGCGCGGTGCGCCACGCGGCGCCACGGTCGACGGCCAACGACGCGATCCGGCGCCGCGCCACCGTCAGCAGCACCGGATAGCTCACGAGCAGGAGCCAGACGACTACTGTCTCCCGCGAGAGCAGGGCCAGCACGCCGGTGAGCGTCCCCGCCAACAGGAGGCGGTGCCACGGCCGCAGGCCCCAGCGCTCCAGGTGACAGGCTAACACCGGCCAGCGGACACGGGTGGCCAGCACCCAAAGCAGAGCCCCGACGGCGCTCCCGGCCAGCACGTCAGTAGGATAATGGACCCCGAGGTAGACGCGCGCCACTGGGATCAGGACCATGCCGCCCCCGAGGAGCCAGCGCCAGCCCACAGACGGTGTGTGCGCGGCAAGATACAAGCCCACAGCGGTGGCCACCAGCGCATGACCACTGGGAAATGCCGGGCTCTGGCGATACGCCGCCACCAGGAGATCCTGGCTGGGGAACCAATAGAAGCCGGCCAGCAGCGGCGGCAAAAAGGCCACCTGCTCCGGGGTCGCCAGAAACGGGCGCAGGGTGGCCCCTTGGCCTTTGAGCACGACCATGATGAGGACGGCCCAGCCCCATAGATACCCATAGCGCACCGCCACGGCGGGCGCTTTCCCCCAATACAACAGAGGAAACAGGAGGAGATAGAGGGGACCATCACCGCACCAGCTAATCGCCGCAAAGACGAGGCGGATCACACTTCGTGGTTCAAGGGCTTGTAAAAAGAGGATCACGTCCATACAGAGACCCCAGCGTCAGCGGACGCTATGGCGCACGCGGCGTGGTGAGGCTGGATGCCCCTCCCCCAGAGGCTCGGTGCCAACCACGGCCGCGGTCTGGAGGAGCCGCTTCTCCTCCGGCGGCAACCGGTCGATGCGTGCTGCCAGTATGGCTTGCACCGTGGCTGGCCCCTGCATGGCCGGCAGCGCCTGCGCCAGACGGTCGAGCAACGCCTGCGTCTCAGTGTCAATCCAGTGCAAGTCCTCAAACACCAGCAGCAGCGGCTGCACCTGACTTTCGTGCAGCAGCACGCGTTTCAGGGCCTCGAGGGTGCGCTGGCAGCGCTGCGGCGGGTCCAGCTGTAGAAAGGCGCTATCGTCCGGCACGGCGTCCAGAAGCGCCAGGAGGGCGGGGAGGGTGTCCTGGAGCGTCTCGTCAAGCGTGCAGATCTGGCCCGTGACCTTGGCCCGGATGATACGCGTGTCATCGCTGTCGTCCACGCCCGGCCTTTGCCTTGGTCAGGGCCAGGTAGAGCGCCTCCAGCTCCGGCTGTCGCCCCACGAAGGGCGTTAGTCCCCGCGCCGCCGCGGCCTGCAAGCGCCGGCGCAGACCACTGGCGCTAACCACGCGGACCGCAACGTCTCAAAGACAGCCCTGCGTCACAGCATCGGCTTCCACGCTCCCCTGCGTAAGCCATCATGCGGTCCCAGGGTCTGCATGTCCTGGGGGTATGGGCATACGATCCTGGGGAGGCCGAGCCCCCCCGCTGTCCGCGCCGCCCTGCGCGCGCTGTGCGACCACCGTCCCGCTGCCTTTTGGCTCCACTGGGTACACTGCACGCCAGGCATGGTAGCCGCCCAGCAACGCTGCTGCGTCGAATCCACGCATCCGTAATTGTCGCGCCACCCGGGCGCTGCTCCCTTCGTGTGGTCAGGTACAGTAGGCGACCACGACACTCGGCGGCACGGTATTTGCCCACACCGCGACCTGGTCGGGCGGCACGCGGATACTCCCGGGAATCTGGTACGCGTCCTGGTCGTAGTGGGCGCGGGCGCGCACGTCCAGCACGATGGGCGGGTGCGGACCCGCCAGCTGCTCTGCCAGGGCCTGCGGTGTGATGCGGGGGACCGCCGTCGGATCCGCCTGGAACAACCCTACCGCCGTACTCTCGCGCTCCTCGGGGAGGGTGACCGTGGCCTGGGCGACGCGGCGGCCATACCAGTTCGACAGCGGCGTAGCCGACGCGCCGTGCGCTACCACCGACACCAGCACGACGACACCAGTCATTGCCAACAGCGCCTCGGCGGCGGGCACGTGCGCCTGGACCACCAGCAGTGCCAGTAGGAGCGAGTTCAGGCCGCGCGGCCCGAACCAGCCAATGAAGGCCCGCGCGGCGTGGCTCATCCGTGCCCCCAGGAGCACCACCCCCAGGGCGAGTGGGCGCGCCAGGATGATCGTCAGGAGTGCCAGGGTCAGGGCCGGGAAGAGCGCCACCGTGCCAAGGAGACTAGACAGTACCGCACCGAACAGTACAAAGGCCAGTAACATGGCCATTTCCGCCGTCACCTCGCCATACTCGAGGAAGCAGTCGCAGAGCGAGACATTGAACAGCGTCACCGCCAAGCCGGCAAAGAACGCTGTTAGAAAGCCGTCACCGTGCACTGCCTGGCCCGCCGCGAAGGCGCCGAGCACCAGCCCGAGGCCGTAAAGGGCCTGGTAAGCGCGGCGGATGCCAAAGCGGGCGTCGGCCTTGCCCATCATCCAGGCACCGATGCCGCCGACCGCCAGCCCGACTAGCGGGCTCAGCACCAGCAGCTGGGCCAGAAAGCGCAGCCATGCCAGCAGGCCGCCGACGTCGGCCTTCAGCACCGCGATCAGGATGAGCACGATCGGCAGGACGACAAGATCGTTCATGCCCGCTTCGACGCCGAGGGCCCGCCGGACCGAGCGTGGAATCTGGTCGTTGCGCAGCACGTCGCGGAGGACGACCGGGTCGGTCGAGGACAGGATCGCACCGAGCAGCAGCGCGTGCAGTGGGAGCGTGCCGAGCAGCCCATAGGCTGCCCCCGCGACGCCGATGATCGTCAGCAGCGTGCCGGGTCCCAGGGTCAGCAGGGGGACGAGCCAGTCCTGGCGCAGCTCGTCAACCTGCATGTTGACGGCGTCAAGGAACAGGACCAGCGCCAGACTCAGCGTCGCGATGATCTCCAGGGCGGGGTGATGCACGTCGAGTGGCAACAGACCGAGACCGTGTTCACCCATGAACAAGCCGAGGCCTAAAAAGATCATCGGGAACGAGAGGGGAGCGCGCTCGATCAGGCCGGATGCCAGCGCCGAGACCGTCAACACGATCGCCAGCAGCGCGAATCCCAGGATGATGGGGGACATGGGCAGCTCCAAAGTTGCTCAACGTGTGGGCTATCTTACCAAAAGACCTGCCAGGACGCCATCTCTTCCAGACGAGCCGCGTTGCTCGGGCCCTTCAAACCGCTCTACGGGGCGTGTTACACAAGGCCGCCTGCCGTTGCCGCACACGCGGATGAGTTGCACTGCGTCCGGGGCTGAAGAGGATACATCCCTTTATTCGTCGGTCTTGAGCCGATACCCCACACCCGGCTCGGTCACCAGATAGCGCGGGCGGGCCGGGTTCGCCTCCAGTTTGTGCCGGAGTTGCCCCATATAGACCCGCACGTAGTGCGTGGTGCTGGTCTGGTGCGGTCCCCACACCTCCTGCAACAATTGTCGCTGGGTCACCACGCGGCCGGCGTACCGCACAAGCACGGTGAGAAGCTTGTACTCAATGGGGGTGAGGTGGACCTCTTGATTGGCCACATAGACGCGCCGATGCCCCAGGTCAACCCGGAGCTCCCCCACTGTGAACACCGGCTCCCCCGGCTCCTGTGTCAGGTGCGCGGCATGGCGCAGGGCGACGCGCATGCGCGCCAGCAGCTCCTGGATGCCAAAGGGCTTGGTCAGGTAGTCATCTGCGCCAGCGTCGAGCGCCACTACCTTGTCGGTTTCCTGACCGCGCGCGGAGAGGACGAGAATCGGTACGGTCATCCACTCACGCAGCCGACGTGTCACCTCTAAGCCATCGAGATCGGGCAGCCCGAGATCGAGAATGATCAGTTCTGGTTGATGCATGGCAGCCTGCATGAGTCCGTCTTGCGCCGTCTCAGCTTCCAACAGCCGATAGCCATGCGCCGGTAGGGTGGCACGCAGGAACCGACGAATCTGCGGTTCGTCTTCGATGACCAGAACCGTAGGAGTCGGGCTTGCCATAGACATTCCTCTTACTTGACCGATGTGCTAGGCCTTACTACCGCACACACTGGCACCGCTGTTTTTCGAAGTCACGGAGCCTGCCGTACCATTGTAGCACGTTTGCGATACCGGCCTTCATCCGCACAGATGGTAGGGCACATTGATCACAATGCGGGCCTCACCGCTACGCTCCTGGCGAAACAGCAACACGGCTTTGAGCTGGAACGTGGTCTGGTTGTGGAGCAGGTGCTGCCACCATCGGCCAGGCACAATTTCTGGGAGGATGACTACTGCTAAGCCGCGCTCGGGATCGCGTTGGTCGACTTCTTCCAGGTAGCTCAGCAGAGGGGTGACCACGGAACGGTAAGGGGACGTGAGCACGACGAGGGGTATCTCCGCATACCAGGACAGCCAGTCCTCCTGCACGCGTGCCGTGCTCTGCGGTTCCACATCCACAATGACGGCCGTGACATCCTGCGAGATCGAGCAGGCAAAGCGCAGGGCTGCCAGCGAGGCCCGGTTCAGGCTCGACAGCGGCACCACCACCTTATGCTGTTGTGGCATGCCCCAATGCTCCCCGACGCGTCTGTCCGCGCTCTTCAGCGTCACTTGCTCCCGCATGTCGCGGTAGTGATAGTTGACAGCGCGAAACATCGTGACCAGCAGCGGAATGAGGACGAGAATAATCCAGGCGCCGTGGGTGAACTTGCTCTCGATCACCACGAGCAGGACGAGCCCCGTGGCCACTGCCCCGACGCCGTTAATAGCGGCCTTGGTGCGCCAGCGGCCCTCTCGGGTCTTCTGCCAGTGGCGCACCATGCCGGCCTGCGACAGGGTGAAGGAGAGAAAAACGCCCACAGCGTAGAGGGGGATCAAGCTATGCGTCCGCCCGCCAAAGATCACAATCAACAGTGCCGCCAGGAAGGCTAACGCCCCAATGCCATTGGAAAACACCAGGCGATCTCCCAGGTTGGCTAGCTGCCGGGGGGCATAGCTATCGCGCGACAGGATGGAGGACAGACGCGGAAAATCGGCAAACGCCGTGTTGGCCGCCAGCACCAGAATCAGGGCAGTGGCGGCCTGCAACGCCAGATACAGGGGACCGGAGCCAAACACGGCGCGGCCAATCTGGGAGACCACGCTCTCATGCTCCACCGGCATCACTTGCACGGTGCGGGCGAGATAGGTGATGCCGAGAAACATGATGCCTAACAACACCGCCATGGCGATCAGGGTCTTGCCGGCATTGTCGGCTTCGGGTTTCTCAAACGCCGAGACGCCATTGCTGATGGCTTCCGTGCCAGTCATCGCGGCGCATCCCGAGGCAAAGGCGCGCAAGATGAGAAACATGGTTAAGGGAGCGGTCCCGGCTGCGTCCACCGGCAGCGCGGGCTGGGCAATGGGATTAAGGCTACCAGTCAATAACCGGACAAAGCCCACAGCTATGAGAGTTAAGAACAGCCCGATGAAGGCATAGGTCGGGATGGAAAAGAGCGTGCCTGACTCGCGCACCCCCCGCAAGTTCCCCCAGGTGATCAGGGCAATGGCCAGCAGGCACAATTCTATCCGCAGCGGGAACAAACTGGGCACCGCCGAGGTCACGGCCACCACCCCGGCGGTGATACTCACTGCCACGGTCAACACGTAGTCAATAAGCAGGGCAGCGGCGGCGATGAGCCCGGGCCATGCCCCCAGGTTTTCGTGCGCCACAATGTAGGCCCCACCCCCGGACGGGTAGCCGTGCACTGTCTGATAATACGACGCCGCCACAATGGCCAACAGCCCGGTAATGACCAGGGCAATGGGCATCGACAGCGTAAACGCCGCCACCCCAGCGGTCATCAGCACCAGCAGAATTTCTTCCGTCGCATAGGCCACTGACGACAGCGCGTCCGAGGAGAACACCGCCAGGGCCTTGGCTTTGTTCAGGCGTTGATGCGCATACGCTTCAGAGGGCAGTGGATTGCCCAACAGGAGACGACGCCACGGTATCTGCATAGAACTCTCCAGGACAGAGCAGCACCACGATCGCCTGATGGTGCTGCATAACGCAATGACGACAGGCGCTGGGATAGTAGTCTGTACAGGGATCATCCACCAGGTGGGGACGGTGCCCGAGGCAGAAACGACTATGGTAAGGCCTCTCAGCGTGCCGTATGGCTATAGAATGGTACCCTGAAGCACTATAGTACGCCTGAGATCAAAATTTTGTAAAAAACCAGGCCGGTACTGTAAAGATTTTGTAAAAACACTGAATCTTCACGCTGCCTCAGGTGCCCGGCGTGTTAGCGCACGGTCTCTTCCCAACGGGCCGCAAGGTCCACATCGCGGCGCTCGACCTGCGTAATCGTGAGGGGCAGAGATGGTATGCGTCCCTCGTCCCACACATACGTCGCCAGCGTGTGCTCAGCATAACTCTTCCAGAATGAGCTGGTAATAGGCAGGGGCCGACGTATCAAGCGCTCGACCAAGGCCACGGCACTGGCATCGACCTGCACCACAACGTCTTGTTCCTGGCCCTTGGGATCTCGCACCAGAAAGTGATACACGCCGGAGTGTTCGGATGTCGTACGCTCCTCTGCGCTGGTGCGCACAATGTGAAAACCATTCATGGTCACAGTCTCGATACGCGGGCGCTGGGGCGTCGCTGCTCGCGCCGGGTGGCCCATAGGCGCGGCGACAGGCGGTTTGGCCAGGGCTGCGGCAACCGTATTGCGCAGGATATCTGGAGTCATGGGTTTGCGCACGAAATCCGTGGCACCAAGTTTCATGGCCTCCACGGCGAGTTCGATGGAGGCAAAGGCCGTCACCATAATCACGCGCGTCCCCGGAGCACGCTCGCGGAGACGACGGAGCGTTTCAATGCCATCGATACCTGGCATCTTCTGGTCTAGCAACACGACGTCCCAGAGTGCGTCAGTGCCACACATCTCCAGGCCTTGCAGACCGTCTGCAGCTTCGCCGACTTCATAACCAGCGGCTTCCAGGGTTATGCGCATCATGTGCCGAATATGCGCTTCATCATCAATCACCAGTACACGTTGCATCAGACCTCCTGCGCTTTGTCTGCATGACTTGCCTGGTCAGGACCTGGGGCTACGCCGGCCACCGGCAAGGTAAAGATAAACGTTGTCCCACGCCCCACTTCGGAGCGCACACTGATCTGCCCGCCATGCGCCTCAATGAGATGTTTCGAGATGGCGAGCCCCAGTCCCGCCCCACCGGAAGGCGCGTTGGGCACCTGCACAAACTTCTCGAAGATGCGCGGCAGATATTCGGGAGGGATGCCACTGCCCGTATCAGTGACAGCGACCGCCACGTACCCCTCATGCGGTGTGACCGTCACGGCAATTGCATCCCCCTGGGTGGTATGACGTACGGCGTTGCTCATGAGGTTCGAGAGGACCCGCTCAATCTGCAGACGATCTGCCAGTACATACGGCAACCCCGCGGGCACCTCGACCCGGAGTGTACGCTCTTGCCCCTCGACGTGTGGCTGCACCGCGGCCACCGCCGCCTGTATCAAGGTGGTAGCGCTGATGGGCACGAGATGGGGCGCCGCCTCGCCCGCTTCGATCCGGGAGAGATCAAGCAGGTCACGCATCAGTTTCTCCAATCGTTCACAGTCTTCCCGACAGATCGTCAGCACCTCACGTTGCGCCTCTGTCAGAGGCCCCACCGCGCTTTCCAGCAAGAGAAGGATACCCATCTGCACACTGGTGAGCGGTGTGCGCAGCTCGTGGGAGGCGGTGGCGATGAACTCCGACTTGAGTCGATCAATCTCGCGTAAGCGTGTGATATCTTCGAGCAGCGTGACGGCCCCGAGCAGCCGGCCTTCCTCGTCGCGCATAGGCGTGGTGCGGAGACGAAAGGCACGCTCTGAGCCATCAGGGGCATGCGGCAATACCGCCGTACTACCTTCTCCCGCCACCGGACGCTGCGAGCGCAAGGTTTCAGAAACCGCCACGGCAATCTGACTATCGTGGGCAATCTCTGCGACGGGCTTTCCCATATTCTGGCTCTCAGGCCCGAAGATTTGCTCCGCGGCCGGGTTGAGTTTCGTGACGCCTCCCTGTGCGTCGGTGACGAGCACGGGATCATAGAGGGAAGCAATGATCGCTTCGGTGGTCTGCTGCGCCACCAGCAATTTACCCAAATCCGAGCGGCGTAATTGCCGAATGTGCTCGGCCATGCGGTTGAATTCGGTCGCCAGGAGGCCAATCTCATCGTGTGACAGGACCTCCGCCTGCGCCTCAAAGTCCCCACTGGCAATCCTGGCTGTGGTGGCCGTCAGGGCATGCACGGGTCGCACCATCGTGCCGGCCAGAGAGATGGCCAGCCCGAGCCCCGCGATGACCAGCGCACCGGCGACAGCAAGGGTCATCAAGAACCAGCGCTGCGCCATCCCTGCAGCCGCCTCGGCCTTGGCCAGCATGGCACCCTGATTCAAATGCAGCAGACGATCACAGTGCGCTCGCAGCCGATCGAACGCCGGGGCAAGACGGGTGAAATAGGCGCTGTTATGACGCGCTAGAGCCGCCGGTGTGGCAACGTCAACGTCAGTGTTGCCTGGCAGGTGCCCTATCTCGGCCAGAAAAGCGTCGAAGAGCGCGTAATACGCGTCGCGCTCGTGGCGGATCGACTCTATCACCTCAGGCTCGCCCGGTTCTGTGATGTTATTGGCCGCACGCCTAAAAGCTGCATCAAACCGCTGGCGATGCTCATGCAATTGTGTACTGGCGCGTTCGTATTCGCCAAGGAGAGTGAAGAGCGCGGCTGAGTCTTGCCGCTCAAGGCTCTCCTTCATATCCTGTGCCATGATCACGGACTCGTAGTTATCCGCCAGAATGCGCTGCGATACTTTTCCCATGGCCCGGATGTGCCAGGCACTCCACCCCCCGAGCAGCACGAGGGCGGTGATAAACACCGTATACCCTAGTAGGAGCTTGACCCGTAAACTCACCCTAGACTCTCTCTACCTTCCTGCCTTAGTGCTGCGCACGGCCAATTACCCCACCAGTTTGGCGGGGGGCGTTGTGCCGTTCTGTCATACGTTACCCAAGATCGCGACATCCCTATGCCAGGCTCAACATCCACTCGATACAGGTTGATGATCTGCAGTGGTGTCGTCCTCCGGAGGCATGTGGGGTGGGGTTCCCGTCAGCGGCAGTGTGAACCGGACCGCAGCCCCACCACCGGGCCGGTTTTCGGCCCACATGCGCCCACCGTGTGCTGCCACGATGCCGCGGCAAATCGTCAACCCTAATCCGGCACCGCTGGGGAGCGCGGCACGCGGCACGCGGTAGAATTTCTCAAAGATGCGTTGCTCCTCGCCAGGCGGCAACCCTGGTCCCTGGTCCGCCACCTCGACGGTGACCGCACCCTCTGTGGCCCATGCTGAGAGCGTAATGGGGCTGCCAGGTGGCGTGTATTTCACCGCATTGTCGAGCATGTTAATCAGCACCTGCTCAATCAGCACACTATCCAGGGGCACCAGCGGCAGGTCCGCCGGTAGATGCGTGGTCAGCGGGCGGTCACCAAGCTGCGCCTCCAGGCGTGTCAAGGCTGCCCCCACCACTTCTTCCAGTGGCTGCCACTCCTTGTGTACCTGGATAGCGCCAGACTCGATCCGCGTCATCTCCAGCAAATTGTTGACCAGCCGGTTCAGGCGGTGGGCTTCCTCAGCGATCGTCTGGCACAGGTCGTGGCGCATCGACGCGTCGAGTGCCGCGTAGTCCTCCTGCAGGCTACTGGCGGCGCCAGCGATGGCTGCCAGGGGGGTGCGCAGGTCATGCGATACCGAGCTCAGCAGAGAGTTGCGCAACTGCTCCGTCTCAATCTGCACTTGTGCCTGCTGTGCTGCCTCAGCCAGGGAGGCGCGCTCGAGGCCCAGGGCAATCTGATTTGCAAAAGTCTCCAGCAGATGGAGCTGCTCCGGGGCCAGCAGGCGGCGTGGTTGTGCCGGACGTATACCAAACACCCCGACTGCCCCGCGCGCCCCCAGCAGCGGCACGTAGAGGGCTTCGGCACTGGGCAGGGTGGCGGTCCCCAGCCCGGCGATCTGGCGGTGCTCATAGACCCACTGGGCGACGGCGTATTCCTTGGTGTCAAGCGTAAAGAACATCTGGCCTCTCAGACCCTGGCTCGAGCCATCGGCTCCAGTACCCCATGGCTGCAGGCGACCCGTAGCATTGGGGAGCAGCAGACTCACCTGGCTCTCGAAGACCTCGTGCAGATGGCGTGCAGCAGCCCGGAGCAGGCCGTTGGTGTCAGGTGTGCTGGCGAGCTCACGGCTCAGCGCGTAGAGAGCCGCGGTGCGCCGTTCCCGGTAGCGAGCCGCTTCTGCCTGTTGTCGCAGACGCACGGTCAGCGTACTGATGACCAGCGCCACCAGTAACATGACGGCAAACGTGACGAGATACTCCAGGTCTGAGACAGCAAAGCTGAGGTGCGGCGAAACAAAGAAAAAGTCAAAGGCGGCCACACTCAGTACCGAAGCCATAATCGCGGCTAAGCGCCCGCGGCGCATGGCCACGAGCGTGACCCCTAGCAAGTAGACCATGACCAAATTTGCTTTCTCAAGGAAGGGGAACAGCAGCCAGTCAAGCGCGGTACAGCCCACGACGACCGCCAGCACCAAGCCATAGGCCGAGCCGGCGCTGGGCTGTTCCGGGAGGCGCGTCGACGGCGGTCTGGAGTCGTCACGCTCGCCGCTGATGACGTACACGTCGATGTCGTCCGTATTGCGTGCTAGCTCGTCCACCACCGACCCGAATACCACCTCGCGCCAGCGCGGGCGCAGCGGTTTGCCTACGACGATTTTGGAGACATTGCGGGTGCGGGCATAGGTCAGGAGCTCTTCGCTGACACTCTGACCGCTCAGGGTCACGGTCTCGGCTCCCAGTTGTTCGGCCAGGCGGAGCGTGTGCACCACCCGCTCGCGGTCGGACTCGGGCAGCCGCAGGTGGGCCGGGGTTTCGACATAGACGGCGAGCCACTCCGCCCGCAGCTGCGCCGCCATGCGTCGTGTCGCCCGCACCAGCCGTATGGAGAGCGGGCTGGGGCTAATGCACACCAGCAGACGCTCGGTCGTGGGCCACGTCTCGGTGATCGCGTGGGTGCGTCGGTAGACCTGCATCTGCTCGTCGACCCGGTCAGCGGTGCGGCGCAGGGCCAGTTCGCGCAGGGCGATCAGATTGCCTTTGCGGAAGAAGTGCTCGAGCGCCTGTCTGGCCTGCTCGGGTATATAGACCTTGCCCTCCTGCAGGCGTTGCAGCAAATCGTCTGGAGGCAGGTCAATGAGTTCAATCTCATCAGCCCGTTCGAGGATGGAGTCGGGCACCGTCTCGCGGACAATAACGCCGGTAATCTGCGCCACCACATCGTTGAGGCTCTCGACATGTTGCACATTGAGCGTGGTATAGACGTGGATGCCGGCAGCCAGTAACTCCTCGACATCCTGCCAGCGTTTGGCATGCCGTGCCCCCGGGGCATTCGTATGTGCCAGTTCATCGACCAGGATCAGGGCAGGATGGCGGGCCAGGGCGGCATCGAGGTCAAATTCGTTGAGGGTGGTGCCACGATACTCCATGGGACGACGTGGCAACACGTCGAGCCCCTCCAGGAGAATTGCGGTCTCGGCCCGGCCGTGGGTATCCACCCAGCCCGCGACCACGTCTATGCCCTCGGCCCGCCGCTCGTGGGCCGCTTCAAGCATGGCGTACGTTTTGCCCACACCGGCCGTGGCGCCAAAGAAGATCTTGAGTTTCCCGCGGGTCTGCTGGGCCTCTTCCTCCTGGACACGGGTGAGCAGGGCGTCGGGGTCGGGTCGTTGATCGTTCATAGGTATGTCCACCTCAAGTGAGACATCATCGCTGATCGAGGGCCAGGTTGACGGCCAGGACATTCACACGTGGTTCGCCCGAATTGAAGTCCGAGCCGACGGGCTGCCTATGGTGCACAATGATACTGCCGTTGGCCCGCCCCGGAAAGAGTATCTGGGCCAGGCCCGTAACGACTAACGATTGCTTGAGTTTCTCTTCCCAGAGCCAGCCTTGTTGCACGTCTGTCATTGTTGACCTAAAAGATACCTAAGGGAGCCATCAAGAAAGGGTTAAAATTGAGCGAGACAGCGTAAAGATTTCATAAATTGTTGCGCCCCAGCCCTGCTGAGAACCCTAAGGTCTAAGCTGGGGTGTGCATCAGCTTTCTGGGGATCGGGCCGACGCATGGAGCATTGCCGTGAGTGGCAACTGGCAGATCACGTTTGAGGTTGCAGACGCTGCCATCGGGCCTCTGGGTTTGAGAGATGCTATGCTTGTCCGTTGATCTCATAAACAGGTCGCTGTTGGTAAGCTTCTTTTCCATGTGGCGCCACTACCCCGGCCTGCTCTGGGGGGCCGGCCTCGGGACAGGCGACGCGGGAAGGCTGGAGGGGACCTCCCCGTTGCCAGCCGGCGTAGACGGGGAGGTCCTCACATGAACATTCCAGGAGCTGCCTTGGTGGCAGCCGGAATCCTGCTCAGCCGCCTCGCAGGGTTGGTCCGGTTGCGGGTCTTCGCGCATTATTTCGGCCTGCAATCGGATGCTGCCGATGCCTTCAATGCGGCCTTCCGCATCCCCAATTTCCTGCAGAATCTTTTCGGAGAAGGCGCGCTTTCAGCGTCCTTCATTCCGGTATACGCGTCTCTCCTCGGACGCGGCCGACAGGCAGAGGCCGATCAAGTTGCCGGAGCTGTAGGCGCTATCCTGGCCTTAGTGGTTGCCGTGCTCGTCCTAGCCGGCCTTGTGACCACGCCGCTGCTGATAAGTGCGCTCGCCCCCGGTTTCGTCGGTGAGAAACGGGAACTGACTATGCAACTCGTCCGTATCCTGTTTCCCGGCGCGGGACTGCTGGTCTTGTCTGCCTGGTGTCTCGGCGTCCTGAACAGTCATCGACGCTTTCTCCTGTCGTATGCGGCGCCGATCATGTGGAACGCCGCGCTGATTACCACCCTGTGGTGGTTCGGCGGTCGCAGTGATCTCGATGACCTCGCTGTCATCCTGGCGTGGGGCTCGGTGGTCGGCAGCGCGCTGCAATGCGCCGTACAGATACCGGTTGTCTGGAGGGTCGCACCACATTTGCAATGCAGCGTGAACGCCACTTTCGTGCATGTTCGCGAAGTCATACGCAATTTTGTGCCCGTGCTCGTCAGTCGCGGTGTGGTGCAGATCAGCGCCTACATCGATGCCATTCTTGCCAGTCTGTTGCCCACTGGCGCTGTGACGGGTTTAGCCAACGCCCAACTGCTGTACACATTGCCCGTCAGTCTTTTCGGGATATCTGTGTCGGCCGCTGAACTTCCGGAAATGTCCGAGGCGGCCACCTCCGATGCCATACGCCGGCGGCTCGATGCCGGCTTGCGTCAGATTGCCTTCCTCGTGATTCCATCCGCGGTAGCGTTTCTTGCGCTTGGTGACGTTATCGTCGCCGCACTCCTGCAGACGGGGAGATTTCGCCCCACCGATGCCACCTATGTTTGGGGTATTCTGGCGGGCTCCGCCGTAGGGTTGCTGGCTTCCACGCTTGGACGCCTGTATGCTTCGAGCTATTACGCGTTGCGGGATACCCGTACGCCTTTGCGCTACGCGCTGGTCCGGGTCACGCTCACAGCCGCGCTCGGATATGTGGCCGCGATGCACTTGCCGGTCCTGTTGGCCATACCGCTGCGCTGGGGTGCGGCAGGCCTGACCGCGTCGGCTGGGGTTGCCGGTTGGGTCGAGATGTTGCTCCTACGACGCACTCTGAACGCACGCATCGGTCGCACCGGGCTCCAGAGTCGTTACGTGCTCCAGTTGTGGTCCGCCGCCTGCACCGGCGCCGCCGTCGCCTGGACCGTGAAACTGGCACTTCCTCTCATGCACCCGATGTTGGCTGCCATCCTCATTCTGGGTTCCTACAGTGTCACGTTTTTCACTTCGACGTGGATGCTCAAGATTCCGGAAGCGACGACAGTTTTACGCAGACTGCGGTGACTCAAACGTCGTCCTTCAGGCGCGCCTACGCACGACCCTGCGACCACGTCCAGATAGCCCACAGCACCATGAGGCACCACGGCATAGCACCCGTCTCTTTTCCCCCGAGCACGCCGGGCGATTGTTCCGGCAACAGTACCGGCATAACCGTCCCTCCCCCACCACATAGGCAAGGTCGCATGCAGCCTGCCAGTTCACGAAAGCTGCTTGCGCCAGCGCCGACGTCGGCGCATCTCGCCCCACCCACCTGACCGCACCAAGCCCCACGCCACGCCGAGCAGTATACCCACAACATGCTCCGTATTGGCGACGTTCGGAATGATGCCGACCAAACAAAGACCAAGCCACAGGAGCATCACCAGCACCGTTTGCTCCGACAGCATATATCGTGTTCCCACCTGAAAGCGCGTCATCATCCAGATATAGCCGAGCAGCCCATAGACCACGCCGGACATGCCGACAAACAGCGGTCCTGACACGAGATACTGAGCTGTATTACAGATGATGGCGAAGACCAGCACCATGATGGCAATATAGCGGCTGGATTCCTGCGCCTCAATCTGTCCACCGAGCTGATACAGCCAGAGCATATTGAACAGGAGGTGCAACAGGCCGCCATGGAGGAAGATCGGCGTCACCAGGCGCCAGACTTCTCCGGCACGGATCTCGGGAAATGCCGTCCCAAAGGAGACGGAAAAATAGAGCTTAGAGATCACCGGAGCCAGCGCCGGCACATGCGCGAGCAGTGTCACGACCACGGATACACCGATGAGCAGGTATGTCACGGGGACAGGCGACAGACGCCGCCGTTGAAATATCTCTGTACGTACATCGATATACTGCGAGCGATCCGCTGGCCGGCGGTGCTGGAGGAACCGTCTGGCCACACGAGGTGGATGCCCCTCGGGGACATCAAACTGCGGGTCGTCTGGCCTGGTCAGAAACGTTTCCAACTGCTGGCGGGCGGTGGCAACGCGCTCCTCATCAAGCACCCACACGGCATACCCCGTCTCCTGGAGCGGGCGTAATTCAGCCTCGATCTGCTGCGAGGCCAGGAAATGGACAAAACGTTCTGCCTGTTTTTGCTCAGCGATCGTGCCTATGTGTCTCATGGGTTGGATTCCTGAAGCGCGCGTGCAGCGGACAGGGCCAGGACAGCGTCATGGTGCAGCCTCGCCTCCTCCGAGGGTATGGCGGGCGGCGTTGCCAGGCCTTTATGGTTTATTTTCCGGACGATCATCGCTGTGATACCAAATTCACGTATCCCGAACAAACCCCTTCTACACACACCTCCGTACCGGGGCCAGTAAGGCCGCAGCCCTGCAGAAGGTGCAACAGGCCGTGAGAAAATTCTATCCCCACCCCTACTACTGGGGCGCATTTGTGCTCACCGGGGATGGGGGAAACATGACAGCGCATCCAGGCTCACGAGAGTTGCCCCGCTCCGCTCAGCCCTGAGGGGTCCAAATATAGCCACTGCATCCCCACGCGTTACCCTGGGACCTACTGCCACGCGCGATTATCGACCACCTCTTCATAGGTCGCGCCTGGGGCGACCAGGTTGGGATAGCCTTGCATCCACCGGTAGGTATCCTGGAAGCGCTCCCGCGTATACGGGGCCGGGGGACCATACAGCAGGCGCCAGGTCTGCAAGTCCTGCGGCTCCAGCAGGCCCTGGGCTTCCGCCACAAAGTAGTGGGCGTAGCGCGCCGGGTCGGTGTTGATCAGGGCGGCCGCCCGCGCCTGCGCGCGGAACAGCGCCGCCAGGGTGGGACCGTCCAGGTCATCGCTGGCCGCTTCCGCCCGCGTCGAATTGCTCTCCATGATGACGCGGAAGCCCTGCTTCTGGGCCACGCTAATCCACGGTTCCATCACATTCGCTGCCGCCACCTCCCCGCGGCGGACCGCCTCGAGCCGTTCCACCATGGTGCCCGCGTGCGTCACCTGGATGTGGCGCTTCTCGAGAAACCCTTCCAACATCTTGAGGGTGGTGAAGTGCGACCCGTTGTAGGGACTGACCGCGATCGGCCGGTCCTTCAGCTGCTCGGGCTCGTAGATGCCGCTCTCTGGAAAAGTGACGAGGGCCATCCGGGTCATGGCGGCGCCCAGCGCGACGATTTTCGCCGGACGCTGCCCGGACTGGACAGCCTCCACCGTGCGCTTCATCACCCCCCATTCACACATCCGGTATTGGTCCAGGCCACCCCCGTTATAGAGCGTTTCCAGGCTGCGGTCGAAGATCTTGGCGTGGAGCGCCTCCCCAACGGGATTGGCCCGCGCCGTCCCGGCGGTCTCAATCACTTCCACGTCTAGCCCCTCCTCCCGGAAGAACCCCGCATCACGGGCCACCAGGACGGACAGGTCGTGGACCACATTCATCATCGACATGCGTATCGTCGTCTTTGCAGAGCGGAGCGTCATGCTTTCACCTCACTTTCGGCGTCCCTGACACGTGTGGCGCCGTGCGCCCAGCGCCCCATCTCCAGGAGTATAAGCACTCCCACGCCACGTTTCACGTGCGTGTCCAGTCGCGGCATCTCTGGGATATGGTCGGGATCCGTGTGTATGTCCGGTCGTGTCCTGGGATCATCACCATCGCCCAGTCAGCACGACCCGTGGTGGTTCCTCATCGCGTTGTCGACGCGCATTGCAGGATGTTATCTACGACGAAGCGCGCGTGAGAGAGGTTTCCTCCACGCCGACCTCCCCTGGGAATCCTCTGCGATGATCCCAGGACCCGACCCCCTGACGCAGGAGGCCACGCTGCCGGGTCGGCGTGCCGCACTCCGGGCAGGGTGGTCCCGTCTCCGGTCGTGCGCGCACCTTCTCCAGGGGGCCCTTGCCGTGGAACCAATACACGCCCTGGCAGTGCGGAGAGTTGCCGCAAGTGAGCGCGCCCTTCTTCCCCTTCTCTTTCGGGAGGCGCAGCCGCATCGCGCCCTGGCAGACGGGGCACTTCCTCTGCTGTAGGGCCTTGCGCTGCGTGGCATTCTTCGGCTTGTCGGTGATGAAGCCGCACGCCTCTGGGCCGGTGGCCCAGACGAGGAAGGGCCCATGCGCCCCGGCGCGCCCCGCCGCCACACACTGCGGGCAAGCGAGCGCCCCCACAGGCCGGGCCGCTGCGCCCCTGGTCTGCCCGCTGCTCCTGGTCGCCGACGGCTCCATCGCCGTGCCGGCGATCTGCGCCATGGGTCGGCCACCATCGCGCGCACCTCCCGCATGAACACCTCGCGCTCGTACGCGCCACGCACCATCCGTGCGAGCTTCTGCTCCCACTGCCCCGTCAGCTCGGCCGACGTGAGCAGCGGCGATCGCAGTATCGTGATGAGCGCCATGCCCTTCGACGTCGCCACAAGCGCCTTCTGCTCGCGTGCGACGTACTCCCGCTTGAGCAACGTCTCAATGATGGCAGCGCGCGTCGCCGGGGTCCCCAGGCCCGTGTCCTTCATGGCGAGCCGCAGCTCGTCGTCGTCGACAGGCCCGGCGCGAGGCCGCACAGCAGAGGTGTGCCACAACTGCCCTCGTCGCCCTCCTCAAAAGGGAATATCGTCCTCTTCGACAGGCGGCATATCGCTCTCCTCGTCAGCACGTGAGGGGCCTGGACGCGGGTACTCCATCCCTGGCCCTGGACGCGGGCGTTCCATCCCGTCCTCCCGCCCCCGTGGCATGAAGTGAATCCGCTCCGCCATAACTTCGTGCTTGCTCCGTTTCTGACCATCCTGCCCGTCCCAACTGCGCCATTGCAGACGCCCCTCAATGAGCGCAGCGCGACCTTTACTGAGATATTCACTGGCGGTTTCCGCCTGGCGACCGAACGCGACAACATCGACAAAGCAGACGTCTTCCCGCCGCTCGGTAAGGCTGCCCTGCCCACCTGGCTCAGTGCTACTCTGCCCAGCACGTGGCGTATTCACAGCCAGTCCGAATGACGCCACCGGGGTCCCACTGGGCGTAAAGCGCAGTTCAGGATCCCGCGTCAGATTGCCGAGTAAGATGACTTTATTGAAACTTGCCATACGCCTCGCCTTCTTTCCGCAGACGCTGCTGATCGTGCTGCACGCGCGTCGTCCCTGGCCGCAGCTGCCAGCCTGACAGCAGGATTGCATCATCGGGCCCCCGTGTCGGCACGACGCTCCTCGCCGGGACCTCGCCGTGGATCATGTCCGTCGCCAGGCCGAGGGCAAGGCGCCCCATGTCGTCCACCACGGCGACAGTCCTCATGGTCCTCCGTATGGCCATCATCGCCAGGGACACGCGTGCACCCAGTGCATTGGTCCTCGTGCGCCCACCGCACGGTGAGAGCGCGCAGGACACGTGCACACCGTCGGGACATCCGCCCCAGTGCGGGGAGGGCATCCGAGCGAGCCCCCCCTCTGGTGCCATACGAGCCCCCACGACCAGGATGGCAGCGAGGGAAGTGCCAGGACCTATCACCAACTATACTGCACATATGTACAGTGTACAAGCACAATGTTGCACCTTGGTCGTGTACCAGTTGGCGGCGGGTCATTCCTCCGCGTCCAGCCTCCCGTGGTCACCAGCGATCCGCTCTGTGCGCGGTGTGGCATTGCAGTGATGGCCGAGAACCGGTGCGTGCATTCTGCCTCGTAGTGCGGGAGGGGCATCACGCCAGAACGATGTGTAGAGACTAGTCCATTATAGCCTTATAATAACTCCCGTTATCTGCACAGTGCATAGCATCTGCCTACTACCCAGAAAAATGTGTCTAACAACTTATGATACAAATCAATGTCAGATTGCCCGGCAGGTAGGAAGTTTTTGGACAGTACCTTCTGTCCGCGTCGGAGTACCGCGAGGAGATGGGGCATTGCTTCGAGAGCTGGGCCAAAATTACAGGTACGGAGGGGGCCGCTTATTAAAGGGTGGGTAGGACCGGGGAGAGGCACCCGCTTGCCTGATAAGCGTCTCGGCCTCAACAGCTTGACAAAGCCCATCAGGATGTACAAGATTGGGTGCTGACCGACAGCGGTGCCTTGGATAGTTTTGTGGCGGAGATGACCGCCAGCCCATCATTGAGGTTTTGTCTCCCTGGATCGCCATAATGTAGAGGGTAGTTCCATGACAAGTGCCATTGTCGTAAGCTTTTATCAGCGCTTACAGGTAGCACTTGATGATACGACCTTCACGATCACTGGCGATCTCAGGCGTCGGCAAAGTAATTGATGCGCTGTCGGTGAGCAGTGAGGCTTGGAAACCGTGGGCGGGCATCCGGAGGGCAGGTGGTGGACTTACCGAGCGGGACGGTTACCCTCCTGTTTACGGACATCGAGGGTTCCACCAGCTTAATCTATCGGCTTGGCGATCACTATGCTGCGGTGCTGGAGGCACATCGCCGCCTGGTACGCACGGCGGTCGAGCAGCACGATGGCTGTGAAGTCGACACCCAGGGCGACAGCTTTTTCATTGTCTTTGGCCGGGCGGCTGACGCCGTCGCTGCCGCGATCGCGATACAGCGTGCTCTGGCGGCGCAGGCCTCCCTGAGCGAGGCGGGTGCGCGGCTGCGGATGGGGCTACACACCGGCGAGCCACGGTCCACCAGTACTGGGTATGTCGGGCTGGACGTGCATCGGGCGGCCCGCCTGTGCGCCGCTGGGCATGGCGGGCAGGTGCTGCTCTCGGATGCAACGCGGGTCTTGGTTGAGCCGACACTCCCGCCCGGCGTCGGCCTGCGTGACCTGGGCGAGTACCACCTCAAGGATATTCAGCGTCCGGAGCGTGTTTTCCAGCTCGTCATCGATGGCCTCCCGGATAAGTTCCCACCCCTGCGCACGCTCGACGCCCGCCCGCACAACCTGCCGGTGCCGACGACCACGCTGATCGGTCGCGACTGGGAGGTGGCGGAGATCACCCGCCTGCTGTTGCGTGACGACGTACGCCTGTTGACCCTGAGCGGCCCCGGCGGGATCGGCAAGACGCGCCTGGCGGTCGAGGTCGCCCGCAGGCTCGCTGAGGAGGGACAGCTGGCGGTGGCATTTACCGAGCTGGCACCGATAGCAGACCCGGCGCTCGTACCGCACGCCATCGCTGGCGCCGTTGGGGTGCGGGAGCGCGTGGAGCGCCCGCTGCTGGAAACGCTCGCCGAGGTCCTGCGCCCGGCGCGGCGGCTGCTGGTGCTGGACAACTGCGAGCATCTAGTGGCTGGCTGTGGGGCCGTCGCGCAGGCGTTACGCAGAGCCTGCCCTGATCTACGTATCCTGGCGACCAGCCGGGCACCGTTGGAGGTTAGCGGGGAGGTGACCTGGTCAGTGCCGTTGCTCGCGGTCAGCGCCGATGAGGCGCGTAGGTCGGCAGCGCCGGCGCTCGCCGAGGCGGTGCAGCTGTTTGTCGACCGCGCACGCCTGACGCTGCCCGGGTTTGGGTTGACCGACGAGAACGCCGAGGTGGTGACGGAGATTTGTCGACGGCTGGAGGGACTCCCACTGGCCATCGAGTTAGCAGCGGCTCGGATCCGGCTCTTGCCGCCGGACGCCCTACTGGCTCGTCTGGACCGGCGGCTCCGGCTCCTCGTTGGCGGCCCGCGGGACCTCCCGCAGCGACAACAGACGCTGCGGGACGCCATCGCCTGGAGCTACGACCTGCTCAATGATGCCGAGCAGATGGTGTTCCGGCGCCTTGGGATCTTCGCAGGAGGATTTAGCCTGGATGCCGCGGAAATAGTCTGTACAGCTGACGTGGACGACGGACGTCGAAGCTTAGGTGACACGGACACAGCAACGGCCCTGGCCTCCGCATCTTCTGCCCCGGCGTCTTACCTCCTTGACATCTTGGATTCGTTGCTGGCGAAGAACCTGCTACGCCAAGAGCGTACGGCCGGCGAGCCACGCTTCGCGATGTTGGAAACGATTCGTGAGTACGCCCGTGAACAACTGGAGGCCAGCAGGGAGCTGGCTGCCATCCGCGACCGGTGTGCTGTGTTCTTCCTGGCTCTCGCGGAGGAGGCAGCGCAGAAGCTGCTGGGGCGGGACCAGCTCACCTGGCTGGAGCGGTTGGATACCGAGCTGGATCAGCTGCGCGCCGTCTTTGGCTGGAGCCGTGCCGAGCAGATCGACGCGGCAATCGGCCTGCGTCTCGCGGGGGCTCTGGTGATGTACTGGGAGTTCCGGGGCTTCGCCATCGAGGGCCATGACTGGGTGATGGCGATGCTCGCCCTGCCCGGCGCTGCGGCACGGACGGTCGCCAGGGCGCGAGCGCTGTACTCCGCAGCATTTATCGTCGCCATGCGGGGCGACTTTGCCGCCCAGCGGGCGCTGACGCAGGAGAGCGCGGCGATCTTCCAGGAGGCTGGTCATCTCCAGGAGGCCGGGCGTTCTCTCGCTGAGCAGGCAGTCGGGGAGCTCCGTCTCGGAAATATGGTCGTCGCTCGAGCGCAACTCGTAAGGAGCGTGGAAATCGCTCGGGATCACGGCGATCAGTGGGGCCTTACTTTTGCGCTCGGCCAACTTGGCGCTATTGCCTATCACGATGCCGACTTCACGGCAGCCCGTCGGTTTCGGGAGGAGGCTGCTTCGGTGGCCCGCGCGATTGGTGATCGCCATACGCTTGGTCTTTCACTCGCTGGGCTCGCGCTCGTGGCACGCTTGCAGGAGAACTACGACGAATCGGAGAAGCTGTTCCACGAAGCGCTGCTGGTGAGCAGCGAACTCAAGGACCAATGGATCATGCCGCGGGCGTTGGGCGGGCTAGCGGGCGCGGCGGTTCTGGCCGCCAACTACGAGCGGGCAGCGCGGCTGTTTGGCGCGACGGCAGCTATGCGGGAGGTGAGCGGGACGGGTGAGGCAGCGCGTTCTTTTCGCGGCGTTTACGAGCGTGATGAAGCCGAAGCGCGCACGACCCTCGGGGAAGAGGCATTTGCAGTGGCGTGGGCCGCTGGTCGAGCGATGAGCCTGGAGCAGGCGGTTGCCTTCGCCCTGGGGGAGTCATATAGTTCTATACGCCAGGGCTAGCATTAACTGCAATGGTTGGGCGAACGAAGGAAGAGCCATGCCAGAACCCCACAGGCGGACATCGTGTCATCGGGGCGCCGTCTCGGTCTGGTGGCCGTGGTCCCCGTGGCGCTTGCCGCCGGCCCCGCCGTAGGAGGGCCATCACAGGAGGGCGAACATGGGTAAACGGTGCGATGAAGGCACGCCACCACACCATCCCGCTGCGCTACGCGGGTCACGGCGCAATTTTCTCAAGGCCTCTACCGCGACGGCGGTCTCCGCAGCGGGGATGCCCTTCCTGAGCGCGTCGCGTGCTGCGGCGCAGCCCGGCTTCGGGCCTCCAGCCGACAGCGGTGCACCGCGACGGCGCTATGTCATTCGCGGCGGGTACGTCATGTCGATGGACCCGCGGGTCGGTGACTTTGCCCAGGGCGACGTGTTGGTCGAGGGCACGAAAATCGTCGCCGTTGGGCCGCAGCTGCCACTGGGTGCTGACACGGGAGTCATCGACGCGACTGGCCGCATCGTGATGCCGGGCTTCATCGATACGCACCACCATCAATTCGAGACCGCGCTGCGCAGTTTCCTCGCCAACGGCATCCTGATCAACGACGGCTCGGGCTCGCCGAGCGCGGATCCGACGTATTACGAATACATTCTGCTCAAATTCGCGCCCGTGTACCGCCCGGAGGATGTGTACATCAACGAGCTCTTCGGCGGACTGGCGCAACTCGACGATGGCGTCACGACGGTGCACGACATCTCGCAGATCCATCACTCGCCCCAGCACACCGACGCCGCCATCCAGGCGCTGTTCGACACGGGGCGCCGCGCCGCTTTCGGCTATTTCGAGAGTGCTGGTGGCGTGGCCGGGAACCAGTATCCGCTGGACGCGCTCCGCATCCAGCAGCAGTGGTTCTCCTCGAGTGACCAGCTCGTCCACATGATCATGGGCGGCGAGGTCTACCTGGGGGAACCGACCTACACGCAGGCCTGGCACCTCGGGCGCCAGCTCGGTCTCCAGATTGCGGCACACATCCTCTCGCCGTTCGGCATCCGCCCCATCCTGGACGATCTCGCCCAGGGCACGGGCGGCGTCAACCACGACATCGGCCTCGGCCCCGACAATCTGTTCATCCACATGACGGGGATGTCCGACCTGGGTTGGCAGGGAGTCAAGGACGCCGGCGCGCAGGTCTCGATCGCCTTCCCGATCGAAATGACCATGCGGCACGGCATGCCGCCCATCCTCAAAATGCAACTCCTGGGCCTGGAGCCGTCCCTGAGCTCGGATGTCGAAGTCACCATGACGGCGGACTTCTTTACCCAGATGCGCTCCGCGATGACCATGCAGCGCCTGGTCGTGAACCAGATGATCCTCGACCAAGGGACCTTCACCCCACCCCATCAGTGGCCGACGCCGGCTCCTGGCACGCCGCCGCTACTCACGGTCCGCGACGTGCTGCGGTTCGCCACCATCAACGGGGCGAAGCACCTGAGACTGGACGGCAAGACTGGTTCGCTCACGCCCGGCAAAGAGGCGGACATCATGCTGCTCGACGCCACGGCGCTCAACGTGGCGCCGCTCAATAACGTGCCGGGAGCGGTGGTATCGCTGATGGACCGTACCAACGTCGAGACTGTCATCGTGGCGGGCAAGGTACGGAAGTGGAAGGGGACGCTGCTCGGCGTCGACCTGCCCCATCTTCGGCGGCAGCTCGAAGCCTCGCGCGACTATATCTTTGCAGCGGCGGGCATCGCGCAGGACGTGTTCGGTTAGTAAGTAGGGCCCCTGAGCGCCGATGCGCCGCTGCGGACCGTAGGTCACAGGCGGGGTGAAACCCGTCTGAAATTTGTACAGTCCTTCAAGGGCTTCGATCAGCTTCGCACGGCTCAGCTCTCGGCCAGCGCGCTTGAGTCCTTCCACCAGGATCTTGGCCGCCGCTAAAGCGCTCAATTGGGTCGTCAGATGGTGGGAGAAGAGACCATGCGTAGCAACCAGACGGCGGTATTCTGCCATGCCATCCGGCGTATAATCGGCAGGCAAGGTTGAGAAAGAGAGGAAGAGGCGACGCTCGAAAGGTTCAGGGATAGCCAACAGCTCCGGACCTGCCAAAAGCCCCGGTACCAACATCAGTGGCTGCCACTTCTGGCGGTGTGCCTCATGGAGCACACTCCCTACGACTGCGCCTGGACCAAGCACGAAGAGCACCTCTGTACCCCACTCGCGCAGGTGTTGCACAAGGAGCGCCGCGTCGAATGGTCCGTGCGGCACGTCGATCTCCTCTAAGGCCGGCCAACCGGCGTGCTGACACTGATGTTGGATCGCCGCGGCCACGGAGCGTGTCCTCTGAGCATCAGCAGAAAGAATGGCAGCCCGTGGCGGGGGTGTAGCATACCGCATGGCTACAAATTTCGCCAGGGCACGCCCTTGGCTTTC
>Ga0081455_10001512_pt1 | contig 28688 bp, 24 predicted proteins | sample TabmetS3T2R1_FD_70207 | JGI IMG/M metagenome (GOLD analysis project Ga0081455, IMG submission 70207) | Tabebuia heterophylla rhizosphere microbial communities from the University of Puerto Rico - S3T2R1 | ecosystem: Host-associated > Plants > Roots > Rhizosphere ... | reverse complement strand
GACCGATCGCGTCGGCAAGATTGACGAAGACGTCGAAATCTTGCGCGAACAGCGCATTCTTGTCGACCGCGACGAAGAGGGCTACCTGCTGCAGCTCTTCACCAAACCGGTCGAAGACCGCCCGACGCTCTTCTTCGAGATCATCGAGCGCAAAGGCGCGCAAGGCTTCGGTAAAGGCAATTTCAGAGCCTTGTTCGAGTCCATCGAGCGCGAGCAGGCGAGGCGCGGAAATTTAGTTTGAGGAATTGCCACGGAGGCCTTGGAGACACGGAGATGAAGAGACAGAGTGACAGAGTGACAGGGAGACGGAGAGACAGAGAGACGGAAAAGAAAAAACGTCTCTCCATCCCTCTGTCTCTCCGTCCCTCCGTCCCTCCGCCTCCCCGTCTCTGTGTCTCTGTGCCTCCGTGGCTTTGAATTTTATGGCGATACAGTATCAATCGGGATTCGGCAATGAGTTCGCGACCGAAGCGATTGCGGGCGCGCTGCCTGTCGGACAGAACTCGCCGCAGAAGGCGCCTTACGGGCTTTACGCCGAGCAGTTCAGCGGCTCGTCGTTCACCTCGCCGCGCGCGACCAACCGCCGGACGTGGACCTACCGCATCCGCCCGTCGGTCACGCACAAGCCGTTCAGGCAAATTCCGAATGGCCGCGCCGGACTGCTGCTAAGTTCGCCTTTCAACGAGACGCCCGTCACGCCGAATCAATTGCGCTGGGACCCTTTGCCACTGCCTTCGGCGCCGACCGATTTCATTGACGGTTTGATCACTATGGCCGGCTGCGGCGATCTCGCCGACCAGACGGGCGCAGGTATTCACGTCTACGCCTGCAACGCCTCGATGCGCGACCGCTTCTTTTACAACGCCGACGGCGAGACGCTCGTCGTTCCGCAAATGGGGCGATTGACGATCCGCACGGAGCTTGGCGTCTTGGAGCTCGCGCCGGGCGAAATTTGCGTTCTGCCGCGCGGGTTGAAGTTACTGGTCGAATTGCCCGACGGCGAGGCGCGCGGTTACGTTTGCGAAAATTACGGCGCGCAGTTCCGATTGCCAGAACTCGGGCCGATCGGCGCGAACGGCCTCGCCAACGCGCGCGATTTCCTGGCGCCCGTCGCCGCTTACGAAGACGTCGAGGGAGGCTTCCGCGTCGTCGCAAAATTTCAGGGCAATTTGTGGGAGGCCGAGATCGATCATTCTCCGCTCGACGTGGTCGCCTGGCATGGAAATTATGCGCCGTACAAATACGACCTGGCGCGGTTCAGCACGATGGGCGCGGTCAGCTTCGATCACGCCGACCCTTCGATCTTCACGGTGTTGACTTCGCCTTCAGAAACGCAGGGCGTGGCCAACGTAGATTTCGTGATCTTCCCGCCGCGCTGGATGGTGGCCGAACACACGTTCCGCCCGCCGTATTTCCACCGCAACGTGATGAGCGAGTTCATGGGGCTGATCTTCGGCCAATACGACGCGAAGGAAGAAGGCTTCACGCCCGGCGGCGCGAGCCTGCACAATTGCATGTCGGCCCACGGCCCTGACGCCGACGCTTTCGAGAAAGCCCGTGACGCCAATTTGAAGCCGCAGCGCTACGAAAACACGCTGGCGTTCATGTTCGAGTCGCGCTACGTCATTCGCCCGACCAAATTCGCGATGGAGACCGAGGCGCGGCAGGAAGATTACTTCGAGTGCTGGCAGGGGCTGAAGAAGAATTTTGACCCGGGCGCGCTCGAATCGTTTCTTCAGCCTCAACTGAAGTAAATTGGCTAGGGGTGTGATATTGAGAGACTGGCGCCCGCTGATTCTTACTGATGCGACGGATCAACGCGGATTATCCGCGACAATCCGCCGCATCCGTGTAAATACGCGGTCGCTATGGAAGGGACGCGGTAAGCGGTGATGAACCATTCGCTTCGAGATCTGTTGTCAGGATTGATTGATTACGCGGGTCTGTTTCCGCCCGCCGCGCTCGACATGTCGACGGCGACGCGCAAATATGCCGAGCACCGTGAGGGCGAATACCGTTGGGCGCTCGGGCGATTCGTCCTTCCGGTCGCGAGGCTTGATGAATTTGAAAAGGCGGCGGAAGGGATGTTGCCGAGTGGGGCTCAGGAAATCGACGATTTCTGGCGATTGAGCGCGCTCGGCGGCGGCGATCTTTCTTCAGACCTTAACAGGATCGCCGAGTTCAATCAAAAGCGCGCGGGCGCAGCCGTCATCGATACTATTGAAATCAAAGCCGGGCGGGCGGGCGACATCGAAAACGCAATGAGTCTGACGCCGGCGAATCTCACGCCCTATTTCGAGATTCCGATCAACGGCGATCCGGCAGAATTGATCAAGAGCGTCGCCGAAACGGAAGCGCGGGCAAAGGTTCGTACCGGCGGCGTGACTGCCGACGCTTTCCCTTCATCATTCGACCTCGCGCGCTTCATCAAAATTTGCGCCGAAGAGGACGTGCCGTTCAAAGCCACCGCCGGATTGCATCATCCGCTGCGTTCCGTCAACAGGCTGACTTACGCGCCCGACAGCGCGTCGGCGATGATGCACGGGTTCTTGAACGTGTTCCTGGCCGCCGCCTTCGCGCAAAGCGGCATGGACGTCGACCGGCTCGTCGAACTTCTCGAAGAGAAGTCCCCCGAGGTGTTCCAATTCGACAGCGGCGGCGTGACGTGGCGCGACGAGATGATCGTCAGAGGGCAACTGCGAAACTCGCGCAACCTGCTCGCCATCGCATTCGGCTCCTGCTCGTTCGAAGAGCCGATTGAGGATTTGAAAAAGATTGGCCTGCTATAGCATTCAAGAGAAAGTTTTTCTGCGCCGGAGGCGCCGCGGATATTAGCCGGTGGAGAAACCACCGGGACCGGCCCGAGAAACCGTTCCAGCCCTGAAAGGGCGACAGACCCGTAGCTTCGGTCCGGCGCCCGTCCAGGGCGCGAATTTCAATACGCTAGGCTCCGGTGGTTTCTCCACCGGCTAATATCCGCAGTCCCTCCGGGACTAAGAACGGAACAACTTTTCCTTGGGATCTATATGACCTACACCATCAACGAGACACACGATCCGAAGCTGCGAAGCTGGGTCGAATCAGCCAATGACCCGAATACTGATTTCCCAATTCAGAATCTGCCGTTCGGTCTCTTTGGAAGATCTGATATCGGCGCCAAAGGGCAAGTCGGAATAGCCATAGGCGACCAGGTGTTGGATCTGAGTGAATGTTGCAAGGCCGGCCTTCTTTCGTTGAAGGATGAGTTTTCCTGGATGTTGTCGAACAGCCTGAACTTGTTAATGCAGATCAATCGCCCGACAGGACTCGACTTACGTCGCCAGGTGATGGAGTTGTTGCGAGATGGCAATACAACGATTCCTGATTACCAAAAGGCTCATCCAGAAAATTGTAGCCTTCTTGTGCCGATGTCTGATGTCCATATGCGACCGCCAGCCAACATCGGCGACTACACAGACTTTTACGCCTCGATCTACCACGCCACCAACATCGGCAAGATGTTTCGCCCCGATCAGCCGCTGATGCCGAATTACAAATGGGTTCCGATCGGCTATCACGGACGCGCGTCTTCAATCGTCGTCAGCGGGACGCCCATTCGCCGCCCGGTCGGACAAACCAAAGACGACAACGCCGAAGCGCCTGCCTTCGGCCCGAGCAAGGTTCTGGATTACGAACTCGAAGTCGGATTCTTCGTCGGGCAAGGCAACGAACAGGGCCGGCCGATCAAAATCTCCGTGGCCGAAGATCACATCTTCGGCCTCTGCCTGGTCAACGACTGGTCGGCGCGCGACATTCAGCGTTGGGAATATCAGCCGCTGGGGCCGTTCCTATCGAAGAGCTTCGCCACGACGGTCTCGCCGTGGATCGTGACGATGGAGGCGCTGGCGCCTTTCCGCGCGCCCGCTTTCGAACGCCCGCAGGGCGATCCTGAGCCGCTGCCTTACCTCGATTCACCAGAAAACCGCGAGCGCGGCGGTTTCGACATCAAACTCGAAGTCTTGATTTCAACCGAGCAGATGCGCGAGAAGGGAATCGCCCCGCGCCGCTTCAGCGCAAGTAACACGCGTGACCTTTATTGGACATTCGCGCAGATGCTCACGCACCACACGAGCAACGGTTGCAACATGCAGCCGGGCGACCTTCTTGCGAGCGGCACGGTTTCGGGCGCGACGAAAGAGAGTCTGGGCTGTTTGATCGAATTGACGCAGCGCGGCGCCGAGCCGATCGATCTGCCGACTGGTGAGACGCGCCGGTTCTTGCAGGACGGCGACGAGGTGATCTTTCGCGGGTATTGTGAGCGAGAGGGATTCAGGAGAATCGGGTTCGGTGAATGTCGTGGGATCGTGGCTCCGGCAATGGCTTAATGATTCCGCGCGCTGCGAAGCGCCATCATATGTATTGTCCGACGCGTAGTGAAGCCAAGCCGCCGATACAATTCGACGGCCCGCCTGTTTTCCGGCCGGACGTGCAGGAAAGGCTGCTCGTTGCGCTGGCGCATCCGCGAGACAAGCGCCGCGATTAGGGCTGCCGCATAGCCGTGACCTTGATAATCAGGATGGGTGCAAACAGCGCTCACCTCGGTGTAGCCTGGCGCCCGAAGTCGTTCACCTGCCATTGCTACAAGGGCGCCTCCTCGCCGGACCCCGAGATAAAGCCCCAATTGGCCCGTCCGTTTGCCGAAAGGGCCGGGTTGGGTCAGCGCGGTGAGCGATAACATCTCCGGCGCATCCGCGTCGGTTAACTCGATCAACTCAGACGGAGGGACGCAGATGCTGCATTCCTCGTGGATCATCTGAAGGAGCGGAACCGCCTCCACTACCGTCCATCCTGAGGGCGGCTCCGCTGGCTCTTCCAGGAGCAAGGTAATCACTTCACCCGCGCCCGCCAGACCGGCCAGCGAGTCATAGGATTCGGGCGATGGCGCGGAGAAGGCGCCAAGCGAAGTGATGTCGGAAGGAAACCTGCGCGCCAGTCCACAGATATCGGCAAACTGCGCCTGGCTAGTAGTGAGCGCCTTCCATATTGGATTATCAAGTGGATGCTTCATTGATCTCTACCAAACGGCTCTCCGTAACGCCGCTCTAGCCAGTATCCGGGTCGAATCCAGCAAAGGCAGGGACACGTCCTCCACGCGAAGCAATAGTGGCCCGCGAAGCAATAGCGGAAGCTCCGTGCAGCACAGCCCCACGGCGTCGCAGCCCTGATTGCGCAACCTCTCCACCACGCCCAGACAATAGCGCCGCGCCTCAGGCGTGAAGCTGCCAAAGACCATCTCTTCAAAGATGAGATGGTTGATCCGTTCTCGCTCGGGCGCCTCAGGGATGAGAACCTCAATACCGGCTTGCGCAAGTTTTGACGGATAGATCGGCGCCTCCATAATCAACTTCGTCCCCAGCAACGCTACCCGCCGATACCCTAACCGATTCGCCTCAAGAGCCACTTCTTCCGCGATGTGCAGCCAGGGCAACGGCGAGCGCGCCGCCACCGACTCGAAGGCGTAGTGGATGGTGTTACACGGCGCGACGATGAACTCGGCGCCGATACTCGCCAGTTTCTCCGCTGATGACAGCATCAGCTCCGCAACCGCTTGCCAGTCGCCGGCGCTGATCCGGCGCATGTACTCGCTGAAGGGATGCGTGTGCAGGCTGACTTCGGGAGGCGTCTGATTCTCCACCGTCCGCGCCGCGCCTTCCATGCATATGGTCTCGTAACAGAGCGCCGCCCCCGGCGCGCTACACCCGACGATGCCGATATGTTGAGCCATACTCTTTCAGCCTCCCGTCAGATCTCGCAAAACATTCGCTACGGCGCGGATCACGCGCTCGACATCATCATCAGATGTCTGCCAGTTGCATACGCTCACCCGCATCGCCCGCCGCCCGCGCCAGGTCGTGCCGCCGAAGAACGCCTCGCCTGTTGCGAGAATACGCGCGATCACTTCGTCCGTCCGCCGGTCATGATCCTCCTCGGAAGCTTGCGGCGCAGGAGCGGCAAACCGCACCAGCCCCTGATTGAGCAGCGGCTCCGCCAAGACAGCAGCGCCCGGCAAACGGCCAATTCCAGTCACCAAAGCGCGCGCGTGACGACAGCACCGTTCGACCATCGCCGCCACGCCGTTGCGACCCAGTTCGCGCAAAGCCGCGTAGGTCGGAAAGCCGCGAGCGCGGCGCGACCATTCCGGGTTCCAGTCGAGCTGGTCGCGCGCCTCCTCAGCGTGCGTCAGATACGCGGCGCGATGGGACATTGCCGCGCGGTGCGCCGTCGCGTCCGCTACAAAGGCATAGCCACAGTCGAACGGGACGTTGAGCCACTTATGGCCATCGGTCGCCCACGAGTCAGCCTCCGCAACGCCTCGTACCAGATGCCGGTAATGCGGGCTGGCCGCGGCCCATATCCCGAACGCGCCATCCACGTGAACCCAGGCCTCATAACGCCGGGCGATGGGAATCAGTTGCTCGAAGGGATCAAACGCGCCGAGGTTGATGTCGCCGGCCTGGAGCAGCGCTATTGTGGGAATCGAAGAATCGCGCCGCAACTCTGCTTCCAGCGCCTCGGCTCGAAGAAGGCCCTGAGCGTCAGCGGCCAAATAGCTTACATTGGCTGCTCCGAGGCCGAGCAGTCGCACGGCGCGCTCGAAGGACCCATGCCGCTCACTGCTCGACAAAATCCGAATACGCGGCGCGCCGCAGAGACCTTGCTGTTCAACCTCCCAGCCGCGCTTTGCCAGAAGCGCGTGGCGCGCAGCGGCCAGACATGTCACATGCGCCATCTGACATCCGCTCACAAACGCGAAGCTGGCGTGCGCGGGCAGGCCGAGCAATTCCTTGAGCCAGTTCCCGGCAACTTCCTCGACCACCGCCGCAGCCGGCCCACAGGCGTACAGCGCGGCGTTCTGATCCCAGACTGAAGTCATCCAGTCGGCGGCGAGCGCGGCGGGCAGCGCGCCGCCGATCACCCAGCCAAAGAACCGGCCACCGCCTGACCCGATGATTCCTCCCTCCACATCCCCGACGAGTTCGGTGATGACCTGTTCGGGCGCTATGCCTTCGTCTCTGAGCGGCTTGCCGAGCCGGCGCCGCAAGGTGTGAAGGTCGGCCGTGGCCGCCACCGGGCTTTCATTCAACGTTTGCAGATAGGAAAGCGCGTGGCGCCAGGCCGCCGCGAGCGATTCCCGAAAGATCGAGTCTGTGTGTCGCACCGGATTGATTTAGCAAATTGCGTCTTTGTAAATCTATCCGATTCTTGCTGTCGAATTTTTTTTGAAAAACTCAGAGTGGTTCTGGAAGGAATAGCCAAGGGTTGGTGAGACAGCAGGTTGTCACGCTTGGGTACTGAAAAACGACGCGTGCAGATAGCCTTCATCATCGGCGACCGACCTGCGCTTACGGCTCATGCGTCATGAAGATTATCAGGAACTCGTTATCTTCTGTGATGTACAACTCATGACAGATAATCCGCTCCAGTTTCTGGCTCGCCTCACTGATAGCGTGTTCTAACTCGCTGAAATCTTTGCGCGTAGCTAAGTCCTCTACCTTTCCTAGCCCTACACTTGTCAGCTTGACCGGGTAAAACTCCTCTCCCTCCCGATACCCGAGCGTGATGATCAGCCGTTTGGTCGCTTCCAGATATTCAACCCCGATACTCTTAGCAGCCACCTTCTCGCTTGCAACAAAACTGGCCACCTCTTCAGCCAAAGGGCCGAGCGAGTTCTTCTCGCCGAGGGCGCCAGAGAAAATCTTAAAGCGCTGGTGTTCTTGTTTCTCGATATCGCTCATCGGTGCTCCTTCAGTTATTGCTTGCGCCACATTCTAAGAGTACAGCGGGAATGGTTTCCCGCTGCTTTAGCCATTTCTTGCCGTAAGTAAAACCCAAGCTGAACAAAATGGCAATATTTTTGCCGATATGCCTGTCAATGCGCCGTCGGCGCCTGCCGCCAGTCGGCCGTGTGTATCCTTGCGGCGCCGCGGTATAGGTAAGAAATCAGATGCGCCGCCGCGGCGCCGCAGGGACCTGACCAATCAGCATCGGCAGCGTTTTTCCAATCTCGTCATTGATCACCAGATCGGCGATTCCATCCATCGATGTTGGCGTGCGGTTGATGATGATCAAAGCCGCCCCCTTCCGCTTCGCCAGTTCGGGCAGCGCCGCCGCCGGATAGACGACCAGTGACGACCCGACGGCCAGGAACATGTCGCAGTCGTGGCAGGCTTCCACAGCCATATCCATCTCTCGCGCGGGCATCGCCTGACCAAAAGACACAGTCGCCGGTTTCAGCAATCCGCCGCAGTGATCGCATTCCGGGGCCGGATCGCCCGCTTCGACTCTCCGCACGGCTTCATCCATCGAGATGCGATCTCCGCAAGTCAGGCAGACCGCTTCGACGGTCGTGCCGTGCAATTCGATCACGTTCGTACAGCCTGCGCGTTGGTGCAGCCCGTCGATGTTTTGCGTGATCATCGCGCGCAATTTTCCCCGGCGCTCGAGTTCGGCGAAAGCCAGGTGGCCCGGGTTCGGCTGGGCGTCGCGCATCTCGGGCCACATCGCAACTTTCTGTCGCCAGGATTCGACGCGGCCCGCGCGGCTCGAAACGAATTCCTGATATTCGATGATGCGGTTGTTGGCCCAAATGCCGTTGGGACTGCGGAAGTCGGGGATGCCGGATTCGGTAGAAATCCCGGCGCCCGTAAAGCCGACTATGCGGTTCGATTTTGCGATCATCTCGACAGCTTGGTTGAAATTCATGCTCGAATAATAGCTCAACCGATTGACAGCCGGGAACCGCTTTGACAATCTCATCTGAACATAGCCCCTGGGTACGCATCGCTTCCAGCGTGCCGCCCTTCGATAAGTAGGCGAGTGATGAACCCCGCGCGCTGGAAGCGATGCGTACCCAGGGATTTTCTGAGGAGCAAAATGAAAGTCACACGATCCCTAATCTGTTTCACCATCCTGCTTGGGTTGTCTGTTATGGCTTGTCGGAATTCATCAACTGACGGCGCGAAAGATTTGCGATCCGCTGATGCGGCCGCAAAAACGGATAAAGTGCGCGACGCGCATTCATATTCGAATCCCGAACAGGTCCGCGTTCGCCACGTGGCCCTCGATCTCGAAGTCCTGTTCGACCGAAAAGTTTTGAAAGGCTCGTCAACATTGACGATTGAGCGCATAAAGCCCGACGCCGATTCGCTCAAACTGGACACGCAAGACCTGAAGATCATCAAGGCGGAAACGTCCAATGACGGAACCACCTTCGCGCCGGCGCAGTTCACGCTCGGCGCGGCTGACAAGATTTTGGGCGCGCCGCTAGCCATTCAACTGCCCCCGCGAGCGACGAAAGTCTACATCGAATACGAAACCAGTCCGAACGCCTCTGGCGTGCAGTGGCTGGAACCGGCGCAGACGGCGGGCAAAAAGCAACCTTACGTTTTCACTCAATCGCAGGCGATTCACGCGCGCAGTTGGATTCCGCTGCAGGATTCGCCGGGCGTGCGCGTGACTTATTCGGCCAAGATTCGAACGCCTAAAGGGTTGCGCGCCGTGATGAGCGCCGGAGAGGCGTCATTCAACGACCTGATCGGCGGGGGTCAGAGCGGTTATTCATTCAACATGCCGCAGCAGATTCCGCCATACCTGATGGCGCTCGCGGCAGGCGACATCGCGTTCAAATCGCTCGGCAATCGCACCGGTGTTTACACCGAGCCCGCGATGCTGGATAAAGCGGCGCGCGAATTTGAAGACACCGAAAAGATGGTCGTCGCGACCGAGAATCTCTACGGGCCGTACCGCTGGGATCGCTACGACATTCTGGTCTTGCCGCCGAGCTTCCCGATCGGTGGGATGGAGAACCCGCGATTGACTTTCGCTACGCCGACCGTCCTGGCCGGAGACAAGAGCCTGGTTTCGTTGATCGCGCACGAATTGTCGCACTCGTGGTCGGGCAACCTGGTGACCAACGCGACGTGGCGCGACTTCTGGCTCAATGAAGGCTTCACGACCTATCTGGAGCGCCGTGTCATCGAGGCGATCTACGGGCGCGAACGCGAAGAGATGGAGGCGGCGCTTGGGCTCCAGAGTCTGAAAAAGGAGATGGACGATCTGCCTGACGCCGACGAGATTCTGCATGTCGATCTCAACGGACGCGATCCCGACGACGGCTTCACGCTCGTGCCTTACGAGAAAGGCGCGCTCTTTTTGCGGCTCCTGGAAGAGACCTTCGGGCGCGAACGCTTCGATCAATTCCTGAAAGGCTATTTCGAGCGGTTCGCTTTTCAAAGCATCACGACCGACGATTTCATCGCGCATCTGAAAAAGAATCTGCTCGACCCGAACCCGGAGCTGGCGGCGAAAATCCCGCTGGAGGAATGGATATATAAACCCGGATTGCCCGCTAGCGCGCCGAAGCCGCAATCGGACGCCTTCGCCAAAGTGGAAGCGCAGGCCAAAGAGTGGCTGGACGGAAAGACTCCGGCGGCGAAACTCCAGACGCAGCAATGGTCTACACAGGAATGGCTCCACTTCCTGCGATTCCTGCCGCAACAGTTGGCCGCGAATCAATTGAAAGAACTGGATCAGGCTTTCGGCCTGACGAAGATCGGCAACGCCGAGATCGCGCATCAGTGGCTGCTGATTGCGATTCGCAACAACTACGAGACGGCCTATCCGCGCCTCGAAGAGTATCTGACCTCGATCGGCAGGCAAAAATTGATCAAGCCGTTGTACGAAGAATTGGTGAAGACGCCGGCAGGCAAAGAGCGGGCGCTGAAAATCTACGCCAAGGCCCGGCCAGGTTATCACCCGATCGCGCAAACCTCGGTGGATAAGATCGTGAAGAAGTCATAGATTACGATACAACTGATAACTAGCTGCTGACGACTGACCACTGGGTAAAAATAAACAATAAGCGATTAGCCCCAAGCGCGTGTGTATTTTTCCTCAGTCGTCAGTTGTCAGTGATCAGTCTTCAGTCGAAACGCAAGATTTTGCCTCCCTACCGTTCTGAACACGAAGGCGAAAAACCTATCAATTGCCAGCATACGAATCGGCTCCAGTCGCGATCCGGCTTCCCCAATAAACTACGATCCACGTCTGAACGCTGGAAGCGATGAGTACCCATGCGCCTCCCGATTTATGCGCAGGATTCAAGTGATATGAAAATGGACGCCGCGCTCATAACAATCCTACTTTGTCTTTCACTCGTAAACGTTACCGCCTTGGCTCAGAGCAGATCGGTTGATCAGATCAAAATTGTTTCAAGCGGGGGCCGGTCGGGCGAAGACAACTACGGCGAACTTCTCATCAAACGCAAGGCTGGCGCTTACCTGGCGGATAGAGTACAGGTTCCGGACGAATTGATCGCCAATCTGCTTTCTGCGATTGGCGCTCCTGTCGTCACGGAACCCAATCTGGCTAACCTTGGAATCACTCATGAATGGCTTGCCGCCAATGCTGAGAAAGGCATCAAGGAATATGCGGCGGAGTATTTTTCTCTCGCTGCTCCGAACCAGCAGGCGCTCTATTTCTCATCGTTCAAGGATCCGAAATTAATAGAAAGGGTTTTGCCGTGGCTTTTCAATGTTGCGCATAGTGATGATTTCCCCGAAGTCGAGATCGAGATCACAGAGACTGATGGGCGCGTGATCAAAGTATCGTCAGAAGCTCAACCACTATTTATGCTGCCCTGGGTGATCAGCAGAGATGGAAAGGAACTGAAAAACTACAACGCCAATATTGGGCGCGCCGTCGCAAGCTTGATGCCGGATAAATTCCCCAACAAGGGGCGTTTAGCCGGCGACAGTTTGGGATATGAGCTTGCGTGGGCGGTGATGGATGAAATCGAAGACCGCTGGGAAATGCTGAATGTCGAGAACAAGGCGAGACCGTACCTTGATAAATTGCGAGAACACTTCACGGTCACGACTGCGGAAATTACCGGTTCCCACAATGTAGATTACGGCAAGGAGTGGGTTAACGGCTCCGCAACAGAGACCAATTTGCATGCGACTCTAAGACGGCAGGATTTCCCAAATAGCTTTTCCATCAGCGTCGTCCTCCCTTTCAAAGACGGCAAAGTCGAAAATGTAGACGGTTTCTTGAATGGTATTGAATTTTATAAGGGGCTGGCGCTCTCCGTCGATTGGTTGAATGATTCTCTGACAAATCATCCCAACGTTCAGGTCGAACTCAGGTTCGTCAAAGATCGCTCATTCAGTGAGAAGGCGATGAAAAGTTTCGCCAAAGACATGGGGCGAAATCAGTCGTTAGTGAATGAGGTTATGGCAGCTCCGAAGGAAATCTGTTTGTTGTTGGTTGGGAAGGAGTATTACGGAGCGCATTGGCTAATCCTTCCTGATAAGAGAATGGTGATATGGAGTTATCGAGGCCATGACGGTCTTCTTAAATGGGAGCCTGGCGATTTTACTTCCTGGGAGTGCGACTACCAGCGCAATTGTATTGGGGCTGTCATATTGCCCGATGGTAAATCTGTCTTAAAGTAAGAGAAAAACTCAGCAGTAGAACTGCCATAATTTATTTCATCCGGACGTCAGAAGCGATGCTGAGATACGCCTCGCTCCACGAGTCCACGCCGGCGCCGTTCAAGAAATCGCGGGCATATCGTTTCAAATCCGCGCGGCTTTCTTTCAGGATGCCGAGCCGGTTCATCTGTCGAAGCCTCTTTCGTTCGCGCCAGGAGACGCGCCCGTCGAGAATGAAGCCCAGGAGGATTATCAACTGGCAGAGCGCGGCTGGAGCGGCGGTCCCTTGTTTTAGCCTCTCGGCGTAATCGTCCGGCAAGCAATGATATTTCTCAGAGGGGATGTGAAAGAATTCGAGCAAAGCCTTCGTCAGCATGTAGTGGTTTTGATGAAAGTCGCGTTTGCAGACGGCGATGTATTGCAGCGTGTCGTAGAGCAATTCCTTCTCCGCCGCTGATAGTTCGCGTCGCGGAAGGCGTGCGATAAGAAGATCGATCAGAGTATGGCCCATAATGATCACGCGCGCCTCGCGCATCACCGCGTGAACCGAATAGGCGTTGATCGCCATGTAGATCGGCATTCCGGCGAAATCCAGCACGGCGCGCACCGCGTAGCGGCCCAACAGCAGCCGAACCAGAAACCTTAAGACCTGATTTGCAAACCAGCCTTTGAGCCTGAGGACAGCGTTGAAAAGAAAGAGCAGCCGTCTGTCCACGCCCTGAAACGGGTCAATGCCGTACCTGTTGACTTCCGTGGTTTTCTTTTCCAGGCCGATCTGCAGAATCGCGTCGGCCCTTTCGGGTTTCGTAGCGCCAGTAATGAAACCCGTGGAGACGGCGATCTCGTGCGCCCCGAAGATGTTCAGCAGCGTCAGCAGGTAGAGTTCAATTGACGTGAGCGACACGCACCAGAGAAGTTCGGCCCACGGCAGCCTGATCGCGGCTCCGATCGGCGGGATCGCCAGTACGATTGACGGAAAGAGGCGAGGGAAACGATAAACCGGCAGGTAATAGGTCAGGAAGCCGACGACCGAAAGCATGGCCGCAATCGCCATTACCAGGCGCTGCCTTTGGTGGAGGCGCCTGATCTCCGCTTCGTTCAGCAGATGCAGTTGTTCATCGGCGCCGGTATTCCTCGACGGTAATTTTTGATAGAACCGATTGAAGTGATTCCCCATGTTCCGTCCGTGATGAAGTAAGCGCTGGGGTGAAAGTTTTGCGGCGTACAGGCGTCTTGCGAGTAAAGAACTCGCAAGACGCCTCATTACTCCCGCCCAGCCGCATAGAAGACGACAGTTAGTCAATGGCGCTGGGGTTTCCGCGCGCAGCGCGAAACAGCGCCGCGCGCGTAAGCAGGCGGCCAATTCCGGCGCAGCCGCTTGCTTACACGCGAGGTACTGTTAGTCCATCGCGAAGGGCAAGACGCGCCCGTCGTAAACCAGCGCGCCGACCCTCGCCCGATCCGGCAACGGCGGAAATACCAGCGTCGCTTCAAAAGCCTGTCCCGGTTTCAATCGTATTCGCCCGTCCGGCGGAATCTTCTCTCCTCCCAAAAAATCGGAAAGAGAGCCTGGCGACGGTTTCGCGTCGTTCAATTTAAACTCGCGGCATTGCTCATCGAGCAGGTAGATGCGCCCTTTTTCGTTGATCAACCACCGCCCGGCGCTCATGCGGTAAACAGGCAGATAAAAATCCACCGCCTCGTCGCGCGCGTAAGCTGCCAGCCGAACGCGCGTCGCGTTTTTGTCGCTTACGACTGATTCGACGGCCAATGGCGCCGCGCTTTCGACGTCGTTCGGCCAGCACGATCTCGCCTGAGTGAAGAATTCATCAACAGCCGCCCTCTTCTCCGCTTCAGTGATGGCGCGTGAACAGCCCGGCAGACAGAGGGAAAGAGCGAGAGGGACAAGGAGGTAAGGGGAGAAAGGGACAGGTAGACCAAAAGACAAAAGAAGGGATAGTAGGGAATGGGGAAAGCCGTGTTTTCTTTTCATCGTTCTTGCGCTCGCCTTCATCTTGCAGTTTCTTTATCGCTCAGCGTTCCCCGGCCATTCGCCAGCGATTCGGTTGATAAATTGGAAGCTGGCGTCACAAAATAACATTGTCAAACTCCTCTAAAAACGCACGAAATTCTTCGAGAGAGCTGCCAAACCTTTTGACGATTTCAGGCGCAATCCAAGACACGGCTGCGGCGCGTGGTGGATAGGTTGAGAACGTCTTTAAAATGACGCCGGTTCTAGCCGGCCAGGGTTTTGCGCTCATCCTCTCCAGATTTCCAATTGGATTCAGTATTGTGAAACATGGCCACTTCGGAAAGCGGAGCGTGGAAGCGTCGCAGTCGAGGAAGCGGCAGCCGTCAAGTATTGCGCCGGAGAAATCGCAACTCTCAATGCCTCCCGTAGACGGATCATCTTCGGGCCAATGGCCAAAATCGCAACCGCTGAATTTGCCAGTGAATCTACACTCTTTAATCCAGGAGTAATACCACTGGAACTCGCTCAGCTTTTGCGCCGCAGAAATATGAGAGGCCTCAATCACTACTTTAGTAATAGTAAGCGCGCGCGCATCGGTCCGCAGCTCCAACTCACAATGCTTCAAATGAAGGTTGGGGCCAAGGTAGTAAGCGTCATCTTTACCTAGATAAATTTTCTCGTTTTCGATCACCCGATCACGTAATTGTATCATTGCTTTGTTTTCTCATTAGGGCGCAGGAGGGAACTCATCACTGTCTTTCAGCATCGCGAATTTGAAGTCCGCCTTGTGGCCTTGAATGTGACCGACACATGGAAGCGGTCTATTTTTCGACGTAGGGGCGCGACTGTACGATGTAAATCTGATTTCCTATTGTGATCCATTCTATGTCCTGATCGCGCCCGCCGAAGGCGCGTTCGATTTGCAGCGCGGCGCGGGCCAATCGCCGCACGACCGCGTCGGTCAAGACTCTGCGATCCGTCGAGATCTTGATCTCCCTTACGCCGCCGCGCTCGTCGAAAGTCAGCATCGTGTCCTCACCCGATCTCGTCAGGACGCGGACCGCGCCCGTTCGCGGATTGAAGATCAACTGCTCTGGGACGCGCCGTCCCTCGACGACTCGAATGCCGAGTCCGCGTTTAGCGTTGACGTATACCGAGCGGCGGTCTTCTCTGTCGAACGGGTCGGTTGTGATCAGGACTCCCGCCGCCTCGGCGTTTATGCCCTCCTGTATCAACACCGCGGGGTAAACCGCTGAGTGGTTGATGCCGAAGCTCTCGCGCGCTTCGTAAGCCTCGTAATTCCACAGCGAAGCCCAAACAGTCTTGATCGCTTCCACGAGCGCGTTGTCATCGCGCACGTTCGGCACGCTCGTGTACAAGCCCGCGCCGCTGAAATTGGGCAGGTCTTCTGAATTGGTAGAACTGCGAACGAAGACGCCTTTGTCGCCGAGCAGTTCGTGACGCCTGGCGATTACGGCGCGGACGAACTCCTCGTTCATCCTGCCCTGTTGGATCTTCGCGCGCAATTCGGCGAGCCGCTGTTTGCGATAGACCGGGTCGTGGTTGAAACGGTCGTTGCCGAGCATCTCGACGATCGTTTCTTCCAGGTTGTTCTCTTCGATGAATCGCGTGTAGTGAAAGAACGGAATCGCGAACCCCGCCGGCACGATGACATCTCGGACCGCGCCGGCGCGGGCGGCATGAATAATTTCGCCGAGGTTGGCCGACTTCGCGCCGAAGCGCTTCGCGTCGCGTTTGCGCTGGTCTTTCAGCTCGGTCAGTTGTTTGAATTCGAGATCGGCTTCGGGCGTGAGCAGGTCGGAGCGTTTGGCCAGACGCCGCCCCGCTTCCAATGTTTCGTTCGTATCGGCGGGCCGGAGCGTGTAGCCGTCTTCGCGCGTCTCGAAATAAACGAACCTGCCTTTGAGCGGCGCGAACAGACGGTCGGCGTCTTTGATGTAGGCGTTCGGCGCGCCCCAGCCTTTGGCGAGCAGATTGGCGTGCGCGAGCGGCGTCGAAAAAGTCGTCGTGATCACGCCCTGAAGCGGCGTCAGCGAGATCGGCGGCTCGCGGAAGATGACGACCTCGTTGCGGTCAATGATCGTCTCGTCGGTCATCCGATCTACGATCCGCAACACGCCAACGGCCGTCGCCGCGTTCAACGCCATGTAATCTCCCGGGGTGTTGATCTCCGACGGCCGCAGTCGGGGAACGTCGCCGTCGATTTGCTCCGAGACCTCTTCCTGCCGAGCCGAGTTCGGCTTGAAATAGAGCGGCGCGAAGAAGCTCTTGCTGAGAGTCCGATAGGTCTCCCTTACGATCTCCGCCGTCGCCAGATCGCCCTCCCAGAATTCAAAAGTGAATTTGCCGACTTTGGTCTGCCAGGCTATCGTGCCGAGAATGAAGCGGCGATTGGCTTCGAGATAGTTGCGGCGGATGAATTCGCGGCCGCGTTCGAGCGTGAGATAATTCGCGTTCGCGAATTCGCCGTGGAACGAGTAGCGCTTCGAATTGACGTAATAGACCCGATCCCCTGCGCCCTCCTTCGCGGCGCGATCAATGACGAACATCAGATGCGGCAGCGCATAGAATCGCCCCTGATAGTAAATGCGCGCTAGCGAGTCGAATTCGACGCGCGAATCAATACGCGGACGCCAGCGAGGCGGCTCTTTGGTTTTGCGCGCCGGATTTTGTCCGGCCAGATTTTGTCCGGCCGGATTTTGTCTGGCCAGATTTTGTCCGGCCAGATTTTGTCCGGCCAGAGTTTGTCCAGGAACATTTCGCGTCGATGCCTGAAGCGCAGGGGTGTTCGGCGCGGCGATTGACAGGGCGGGGGAGAAAACTTGGTTCGCCGCAAAGACGCAAAAAAACGCGCAAAAGCCACAAAGCAGATGGGGAATGGGGAACCCAAAGAACATTTGCAGCTTTTGTGTTCTTCTTTGCGCCTTTGTGGTCAAACGGGTTTACTCCTCCGGAAATAGACAGGATTTACAAGATTTACAGGATTGCTTTTCTTCCTCCTCATCCTGTAAATCTTGTAAATCCTGTCTATTTCCATCATTACAGGGCGTCGCTCATTGCGACATGAACGACTCCTTGGAAGAAGTGGAACGGAATTTAGTCTGTTCATGAGACGGAACAGACTTTAGTCTGTTCCGTAAAAATTTCAACCGATGACAAAGCTTGAGAAAAAAATACGGGCGGCTTTGCGGCGGTTCGAAGTCGGCGCGCAGGACTCTATTGTAGCGGCCGTCTCCGGCGGAGCCGACTCGGTAGCTTTGCTCGACGCCCTCGCCCGATTTCAACTAAGCGAAGGGCGGCCCGGCTCAATCATCGTGGCTCACCTCAATCATCAGTTGCGCGGCGAAGAATCTGATGAAGACGAAGCCTTCGTGCGCGATTTGGCCAACCGGTTGAATCTCCCGGTCTTCACGGAAAGGATCGCCGTCGCTGATCGCGCCAAGGAGGAGAAACAAAATCTGGAGGCCGTGGCGCGGAGGTTACGCTATGAATTTCTGTTGAGGGTCGCCGAGGCGCGCGGGGCGAAGATCGTCTTCACCGCGCACACGCTGGACGACCAGGCCGAAACGATTCTGATGCGTTTGATTCGCGGCAGCGGCGCGGAAGGGCTGCGCGGAGTTCATCAGGTCGTCGCTTTGAGCGACGACGTGAAACTCATCCGCCCTATGCTCGGAACCACGCGCGCTGAAGTGATTGCGCACTGCGAACGTTACGAACTCGCGTTCCGCAGCGACAGTTCGAACTTTCTCGCCGATTTCACTCGTAACCGCGTTCGCCTGGAACTCCTGCCGATTTTGGAAACATTCAACCCGCGCGTCAAAGAGTCGCTCGCCCGCGTGTCCGAATCTGGCGCCCGGGATGAGGATTATCTGCGCGGCGCGGCGTCCGGATATTTGGCCGGATCGCGCGGGGAATCGGGACTTAACGTCAGCGTCTTACGGGAAGCGCCCGGCGCGATCAGGCGTCGGGTGTTGCGATTATGGTTACGCGACGAACGCGGAGATTTGCGTCGCGTTAGCGCCTCTCACATCGAGGCGGTCGAAAGACTCATCGACGGCCCCAGCGGGCGACGCGTCGAATTGCCGGAAGGCGGCGTCGTTGCGCGCGAGTTCGATTGTTTGAGATTCATTCACGCCAGGGCGATCGAAAAACCGCTCGAACCTATCGAAATAAAGGAGAACGAGCCGCAAAATTTCGGAGGGTTCACATTCATGCTTAAGCGCGGAATGGCGCGGGCGAATTTAAATCTTGGCAATAATGGAAGCGGGAACCGGTTCGCGGCGGCGCTATGTGAATGCAAAGAATTAGACGGACTGCGGTTACGAACGCGTTTCCCGGGTGACGCTTACATCCCCGCAGACGCTCGGCGCGCGGTTAAGCTCAAGGCGTTGATGATCAGGCGCAAAATCCCCTTAACGCAACGCGATCGATATCCTATTTTAGTAACGGCGGATGATCGCATAGTCTGGGCGCCCGGGTTGCCGGTGGCGCGCGAGTTTGCGCCAGGCGCCGAAGATTCGAACTGCGCCTTAATCGTCGCTGAACGTCAGTAGTCGGCGCCGCGCGGCGGCCCTCATATTCTCATAATGATGTGAAACTTCAGGATATGGTCTTCCGTCTTCTTGATTAGATAAACTAGATAAGGAAAAATGCCGAGCGAAATTCGGGGAAATGGGCTAGAATGGCGCTGAGGTCTTTAACGGAGGTAAATGGTATTGAACTCAACAATCAGACAAGTGGTCTTTTGGGTGGTGATTATCGGAGGCGCGATTCTGCTTTACCGATACTTTCATAATTCACCAACCAACCAACCGACACAGTTGCCTTACACTGAGCTGTTATCTCAAGTCAGAAGTGGCCAAGTGACACAGGCTACGGTCGAAAAAGAGAAGGTCACAGGCAAATATTCCGGCGGAACCTTCACCACTGATCTGGCGAACGATGAAGTCGCCAGCGATCTGGTGAAGGAGATGGACACTCACAAAGTAAAGGTCGATTTTAAGAACTCATCGAGCAGCGGAATGGTGCTGCAGATGGTGGCGTTTTACGCGCCCTTCATCCTGATCATTGCGTTCTGGATATTCATGATTCGCCAGATGCAATCGGGCGGCAACAAGGCGCTCTCATTCGGCAAGAGCCGGGCGAAACTCCTGTCTAATCAACAGAAGCGCGTGACGTTTAAAGACGTCGCCGGCGTCGAAGAGGCCAAAGAAGAGCTGCAGGAGATCATTGAATTCCTGAAAGAACCGCAGAAATTCCAGAAACTCGGCGGGCGCATTCCTAAAGGCGTTTTGATGATGGGCCCTCCGGGCACGGGCAAGACGTTGCTCGCTCGCGCGATCGCCGGCGAAGCGAATGTCCCCTTCTTTTCGATTTCAGGCTCCGATTTCGTCGAGATGTTCGTGGGCGTGGGCGCCAGCCGCGTGCGCGACCTGTTCGAGCAAGGCAAGAAGAACGCGCCTTGCATAATTTTCATTGACGAGATCGACGCCGTCGGACGCCACCGCGGCGCGGGGCTTGGCGGTGGGCACGACGAGCGCGAACAGACGCTCAACCAGTTGCTGGTCGAGATGGACGGTTTCGAATCAAACGACGGCGTGATTCTGATCGCCTCCACCAACCGGCCCGACGTGCTCGACCCGGCGCTGCTTCGCCCGGGGCGCTTCGACCGTCGCGTGATCGTCAACCGCCCGGACGTGAAAGGGCGCGAAGGCATTCTGGCCGTTCACACTCGCAAGATTCCGCTTGGCGAAGACGTCGACATTTCGGTCATCGCCCGCGGCACGCCCGGATTCACCGGCGCTGACCTGGCCAACCTGGTGAACGAGGCCGCGCTCAACGCCGCCCGCTACAACAAGAAGGTCGTCGCGATGCACGATTTCGAGTGGGCCAAAGACAAGGTGTTGATGGGGTCGGAGCGCAAGTCAGCCGTGATGTCCGAAGACGAGAAGAAGACGACGGCCTATCACGAAGCCGGACACACCATAGTCGGATTGAAAGTTCCCAACGCCGACCCGGTTCATAAGGTCACGATCATCCCGCGCGGAATGGCGCTGGGATTGACCCAGCAGTTGCCCGAAGGCGACCGCTACACTCATAGCCGCGATTACATCGAAGGCTCGATCGCGATCCTGATGGGCGGACGTTTGGCCGAAGACATCTTCCTCGGCAAGATCACTACCGGCGCGTCGAACGACATCGAACGCGCGACCGACCTCGCGCGCAAGATGGTTTGCGAGTTCGGCATGTCGAATCTTGGCCCGCTGACTTTCGGCAAGAAGGAAGAGCAGATCTTCCTGGGCCGTGAAATCGCTCAGCACCAGGATTACAGCGAAGAAACCGCGATCAATATCGATAAGGAAGTCAAACGCATCGTGATGGAGCAATACGAGCGCGCGCGCCAGATCATCATCGAGCACCGCGACGCCCTGGACCGCCTGGCCCAGGAACTGCTCTCCCGCGAAACGCTCGATTCGGTTCAGATTCGCCGCATCGTCGCCGGCCTGCCGATTGACGAGGACGGCCCGTCGCCGAGAACCGAACCCGAGACCGGCAAGCCCGCGGACAAGGAGCCGGTTCTGAAACCGATCCTGCCCCCGATCACGGGGAGCAATCCCGCTACTGCTTAAAGAAGTGGTGAAGGGGTGAAAGGGTGAAGGGGTGAAGGGGTAACTTCAACACAAAGTTTCCCCTTCACCCCTTCACCCTTTCACCCCTTCATCTTGTCCACTCTCTCCGCCTCGATCACTCAGCCAGCAGCATCTTGGCGATGGTCTGTTTCTGCATGTTGGAGGTGCCTTCGTAAATCTGGCCGATCTTCGAGTCGCGGAAGAATTTCTCGACCGGATAATCTTTCACGTAGCCGTAGCCGCCGTAGAGGTTGACGGCCAGCGATGAGACTTCTTCGGCGACTTCCGAAGCGAAGAGTTTGGCCATGGCCGCCTGTTTGATGAAGGGAAGTTTGGCGTCTTTCAACCGGGCGGCGTTGTAAACCATCAGCCGCGCGGCTTCGATCTTTGTGGCCATTTCGGCTATCTGAAACTGCACGCCCTGGAATTCGCTGATCGTCTGGCCGAACTGTTTGCGCTCCTTCGTGTAGGCCAGCGCCGCCTCATAGGCGCCCTGAGCCAACCCGACCATCTGCGCGCCGATGCCGATGCGCCCTTCGTTCAACGTCTCGATGGCGATCTTGTATCCTTTGCCGAATTCGCCCAGCACGTTCTCTTTGGGCGCGCGGCAATTGTCGAAGAGCAATTCGCAGGTCGACGATGCGCGGATGCCCAGCTTGTCTTCCTTCTTGCCCACCGAGAATCCGGGGAAGTCCCTTTCGACAATGAACGCGGTGATACCCCTGTAGCCTTTGCCCGGATCGGCGTTGGCGAAGACGATGAAGAGGCCGGCCTCATTGCCGTTCGTGATCCACAGCTTGCGGCCGTTGATCAGGTAATGATCGCCTTTGTCTTCGGCCCTGGTCTGCATCGCGAACGCGTCGGAGCCGGAACCCGCCTCGCTCAAACAGTAGGCGCCGACCGTGTCGGTCGCAAGCCGCGTGATGTATTTCTTCTTCTGGGCTTCCGTGCCGTAATTCAAGAAGGCGTTGATCGTCAGCGTGTTGTTCACGTCTACGCAGACGCTGATCGAAGGGTCGACGCGGGCAAGCTCTTCGATGGCCAGGCAGGCCATGAAAAACGACCCGCCCGAGCCGCCGTATTCTTCGCCCGGCTCTATGCCCATCAGCCCGAGTTCAAAACATTTCTGAATGATCTCGGGGCGGATCTTCTGCTTCTCGTCCATCTCGCGGACGTAGGGTTTGATCTCGGCCTCCGCGAATTCGCGGACGCTCGATTGAAACAGTCTTTCCTCTTCGGACAAAACGGTCAGCGGCTGAACCAATGACTGTTCGGCGGCCTGTTGAGTTTGAGCCATAATTTCTTCTCCCAGTGCAGACAGTGATCGGGTGATGAATGCGGATGACACATTGTGCGATCGTAAAAATGGATCAGGATTCAGTTCGGCATCTTACAATAGCGCCCATGCTTTGCCAACTTTGGGCGCGGAGTTATACTTCGGCATACGTTGTTGATGAATCGTCTGATGAGAAGGAGACGGGCATGAAAAGAATTCCACAGTCACTTTTTCTTGCGCTGTTTGTTTTCGCTGTCTCAAGTTTCGCTCAAACGAAGCCGCGGCCGCCATTGCCAGAAGAATTATGGAAGGAATTTTCATCCGCCGCCGGCCGCTTCAAGGTCACATTACCAGGCAAGCCTACCGAAGCCGCAAATACAATAAAGTCGCGCGTGGGAAAGATTGAGCGTCATACGTTTACCCTCGGGGTTGGTTTTGCCGCCTACCTCGTCTCATATTCAGATTTTCCAGTAAGCTTGACTGAGCCGAGCCAGGTCAAAGAATTCCTGGATCATATGCACGAAGGTGAAGTCGCGTCTTCTCAGGGGAATCTGCTGAGTATGACTGAAATTGAGCTAGACGGTTATCCGGGGCGTGAATTTATAGCGGAGACGCCGAATTCAACATACAGGATGAGGTACTATCTAGTCGGACGGCGTTTCTATCAAATCGCCATCTCGACGCCATCTGCCGGTTTCCTTGCCGCCGATATACAGAGGCACGCGAATGATCTGGAGAAACAGAATGACAAGGATCTCGCTAAAATCTTTTGGGAGATTGACCCGGCGGGGATAGCCAGGTCAATGGATTTATTCGTGTCTGATTTTTTCGCTTCGTTCAAGCTTACCGGCAAGCCCGTAATGGGCGGAAAATCGACGCCTGAGACTAAGGTGATTGCGGCTGACGACAACGGGAGGGTAGACCCTGGCATCGCGCTTAAAAAGGTGGCCCCGGCCTATCCACCAGAAGCAAAAGAAGCTGGCGTTTCAGGCCAGGTCGAGGTGCAAGTGACTATTTCTGAGAAGGGCCGGGTGATCGAGGCCATTGCCATCAGCGGCCCCGAATTATTGCGTGAGGCTGCCGTGCAAGCGGCCAAAAAGTGGGTATTCAAACCGACCAAGTTAGATGGCGCGCCGGTTAAGGTACAAGGAATTCTGACTTTCAATTTTACGACGCAATAGGAAGCGCATGAATCTGACCTATCAGAACGCCTCCCAGGAGCAGTGATCCGCCGTCGCATCGAGACCGGAATCGGAGCTATTCGCTTCAAAACAAAGCGAGCGTCGTTTTTTCAAGCTGGCTGCTGCGGAAGCCCGTCATTCGGCGGAGTCGAGTCCGACTCCGCCTCCGTAGTCTTGAACAAGTCTTTGGCCGCCGCGCGCAAATCACGCACAGTCGGGGCGCTTGACCTTTCCAGCAACTCTTCTTCTTCTGGCGTGACTTCGTTAATAAGCGCCGGGGTCTCTTCATTGACTGTCATTCTCTTCTTCTTCTCCTCCTGCGGAAAATGTCCGACAAGTTTCCAGCTTGTCGAGGGCTTGGCGCCTCGCCCTTTGCCGGAAGCGCTAGAAGCTTGTCGGACATTGCTAGGCGCAATGATCAATTTTCATTCTTGATCGGCACACGTAGTGTCAGCGCGCCCACCCACTGCCCCGGGTTATTCGTCTGCTGGAAGAACTGTGGGGTGAAATTCGTATGGCAGAGCGCGCAAGCCTGGTGGAAGGCGTTGCTGAGGGCGACCGAGCGCCGGTAGTACCAGCGATTGTTCACTCGCTCGACGGACGTGTTCGCCTGGCCCTTGAGCGCGAGGGCCAGCGACTTTCGCTCGAATAAGTCGCTGGGAAGGTCGTTGATCCCGCCCTGGAGCGGTGGGAAGACGCCGATCAGCCGCATATCCCGGTTCGAGTCGTTGAAGATCAGCGAGATGGCCTGCTTGCCCTCCTCTACATTGTTCGTGGTGGTCTCGTTGAACTCTTGGAACAGCGCGGCGAGCAACTCATTGAGCATGAGATCGCTCGTCCGCTGTGCGAAAGCGATTGACTCACTCGAGGGAGAATCGCTGGCGAATCCGGCGCCGGTCAGCCCGGCGGCGGCGAGCAGAATCGCAAGCGCTATGACGCGCTTTATTTTCATGATGCGCATAGACTAACTCCTTTTATTTGAATTTGTGATGTTGGGTGTTTGTAAGGGCGCCGCATTCATGTGTTTCTCGGCGGAGATCTCGCGCGATTTGCGCCGCGGGAATCTAAGCGGGAGGGTCATCAGCGCCTGTTCGCGACATCGTCTGTAGTCGTCACCTTAAACCCGGATCAGGTCCCGCTCTTCGAATTAAATGGCCACGAAGATGTGGGCCGTCGTCGGCGCCGCGAAGACCAGATGGGCCGCGGTCATCCGGCTCGGCCAACGTCCGTCACTCTCCCGCCGGAGGCTCCGTCGGAAAACGGCCATCAGGCGGGCATAGAGTGAACGGGCGCTGAGGTCGGCTCCCAGAACTCCGGCCTGGTAAGCCTTCTCGGCTGAGCGACGCAATTCCATAGAATGTCCGAACCACCAGATTGAACTCCGTAAATGTAAGTGGCTGAACCCATGGCTTTATTACTAAGCCGCCGAATTTTTTTGCGCCGCCGGTTTTCTCTACGGCTCAGCGACTGACTGTTTTTCATTAAATTTCGTTCCATTTACATGACGCCGCGCTTCTGCGAAAATTTTCGCCGTGTTTATCATGCATGACTGGCGACTAGACGCCATTCAAACTTACAAACCGATCCAGAGGAGCGCATGGAGTCCGGCAATCAGGCTGCCGAACTCTTGCGGCCTGAATGCCGGACTCCATGCGCTTTTTCGGAGGAGGAGATATGCCACTTAAATTTATTCGCAGCTTCATCGCCGTATCGTGTCTTTCGCTGGCCGTCAGCCCGGCCCTCTATGCAAAAGATCCGGAAGATGCGGCAAAACAGGCGTCAAAAGCCTCAAAAGTCTTTCAGGAGATCATGGCCGCTCCTGATAATGCGATTCCTACAAGCGTGCTGGACAAGGCCCAATGCGTAGCCGTCTTTCCGCAAGTGCTCAAAGCAGGTTTCATCTTTGGCGGGCGCGGCGGACGCGGAGTGGCCAGTTGCCGCGTCGCGGACGGATGGAGCGATCCGGCCTACTTCGACCTGAAGGGCGGCAGCTTCGGATTGCAGATCGGCGCGCAGGCCACCGATTTCGTCCTGCTCTTTATGAACCACGATGGGATGAAGAGTCTGGTCAAAAGCAAATTCGAGCTGGGTGGAGACGCGTCAGTCGCGGCGGGACCGGTCGGACGCCAGGCCGGGGCTTCGACAGATCTGAAACTGGACGAGCAAATCCTCTCTTATTCGCGCAGCAAGGGCCTGTTCGCCGGACTCGAACTCAAGGGCGCCGTCATAACGCTCGACGATAGCGATATGGAATCGGCTTATGGCGCGGAGGTGAGGGCCGAAGATGTGTTGACGGGCAAGAAGGCCGGGCCGGCGGCGGTGAAGGTCTACCCCAACACGCTGGGGCGTTATTCGAAGCGCAAAAGATAGAGGTCAGGAGGAACCGAAAAGACGGGGCGACTCACACGACTGGGCGACATTTAATCTTCGCCCAGTCGCGTGAGTCGCCCCGTTCTTTTTTACGCTTCACGTCCCTCCGTCTCAATTTATCCAAATGCCTGACCCTCTGGCCGTCGAAAGCCGCCGGATCGCGCGCTGGCGCATCTTCGGATCGGCGTCGTTTTTAGCGATCGATTGCAATTTGTCGACGGCCTTGCGGCTTTCATTGCGCGCGATTCCGCCGATGATCTCTTCCTTCAACGCGTCGTTCGTGGCGCCGTCATATAACTCGATCAGCGCGTTGAGTCCCTCCTGGGTCTTGACGCGCGCAAGGTTCGAGACCGCGGAACGCTGAATCTCGACGTCCGAGTCTTTCGCGGCGACCTCTTTGAGAAAAGAGATGGAGCGAGGGCTGTCGTGAACCGAAATGGCCCGCAGCGCCCCACGCGCCAGTTCGCGGCTCTGCGCGTCGGCCCGCATGGCGCTTTCGAGCGCCGCGATGCTCTGATTCGCGTCGATATTGCCGAGCCAGTAGACGGGGCGGTTTTCGAAGACGAACGGCTCGCTCAGGTTTAGCGTTTTGATCCTGATGAATTTCGGCTGGGAGCCGCTCGCGTCGGTGAGCAAAAATGCGGCGATCTGAGTCGTGTCTTCACCGCGTTCGAGCCTGATCCCGTCGCTGTCGCGGTAGACCGTCCCGGAGAACATCCCCACGCGCGCGTCTTCGCGCGCCGGGAAGTGATAAGCGAGCCAGACCGTGTCGCCCTGCTTCGCGGCTTTGAATTGTTTGACCGCCCGATCGATCTTGTCGTTGAGGTTCGATCCTTCGACGTTCACGAAGTCAGCCCTGGTGTAGTTGCGTTGGTCCTGGGCGAAGGTCACGGAGAACGCCAGCGACAGCGCGATGATCATTGAGACTTTTCGCATGATTCCCTCCTCCAAAAATAGTGGGTAGTGGATAGTGGGCAGTGGGCAGTTTTGACCTATTCACTGCCCACTGCCCACTGTCCACTACCCACTTTCGTCGTTTCAGAAAGAAGTGGCGCTGACCGCGTTCGTCGTGGCCTTCGGCGTCACGCCCGAAGTTGCGCTCGGGGTCACGCTCCTGAAGCGAATGGGGCGAGGCCGGGTTGTGGCGTCGCGCATCGAACGGACGCTGTTGAGCTGTCTCTCCAGGGCGTTCCTCAGATTACGCATCTCCGACGTCTTCGGGTCGTTGTCGGAGTACCGCGCGCGCAATGCGGTGAGTTGCGTTTCGACGGCCGCCAGTTGCGAGCGCAACTGGCCTTCGACCGGGGCGATGCGGTCGAATCCGTAGCCAATCCTGATCTTGTCCTCCAGGTCTTTGAGCTGTATTTCGATCCTGGGGATTTCGATGCGCAGTCTGTTCTGAAGGTCTTCGATCTTCAGCTTTTCAAAGCCGTCAATGCGCATCTTATCGATCATCTCGCGCATCTTCTCGCTCTGCTCTTCCCAATTCTTTTGCCAGTCCTTTTGCCACTCCTCCCACTTCTTCGCATCGAACTCGAAAGGCTCGCCGTTGAATCTGAAGACGAAACGCCCGGGAGAAGGAATAGGGGCAGGCATGGGAGTGAAGAATTGTCCGTCCACCCTGCCAATGCGCGTCCGATCCTTGTCAATGAGTTCGAGATAGCGCTGGTTGTCCACGTTGTAAAGGTTGCGGATGGCGTATTGGCGCACGACCGGGTCGGAATCGTTCTTCGCGATCTGGATCAGTTTATCGACGGCTTTGCGGCTCCTGTTTTGGGCCAGGGAGCGGATGACGTATTGCTTCATCTTTTGGTCCTGCAGGCCGTCGTAAATCTGGATCAGCGCGTTAGCCCCGTCGTCGCCTTTGACGGCGCCGAGGTAGCGGACCGCTTTGTTGCGTAGGTCATCGTTCTGTTCCGACTTGGCGATGGCGATTAGCTTGGCGACGGCGCGGCTATTGTCTACTTTGCTGTCACGTCCTTCACGGCGCAGCAGGTAGGGGATGATCTCGCCTTTGACCTTCACGTCACTGCTCCCGTCGTAGAGCTGGACCAGCGCGTTGATCGAGGCGTCCGAGCGCAGACGACAGATGCCTTGCAGAGCCTCTTCGCGCACATTCGGATCGGAATCGCGTTTGACGACGTCGACCAGCAGGTTGAGTAGCTCGGTCTCGGGAATCGTAGGCTGCCTGTTCTTGTCTTCCTGCGTCAAGAATCCCCGGGCGGCCTGCGTCAATGGTTCCCAAGCGACGGCGGGCGGCGGCGGCGGTTCAGGGGCCAACGGGGCTGGGGGCGAGGCGGGCGCGCCTTGGGCGGGGAGGGCAGGCAGGGCGATCACCCCGCCGGGAATCCCGCCGAATACACCGCCCGGTGGCGGGGCCAAATCAGCGTCAGGCGCGAGAGCCGCGACCGGCGGAAGAGGCGCGCTGGGAGCTTCGGGAACTTCCGGAACGTCCAGAATGTCCGGCGGCTCGATCACGTCCATCACGTCCGGCGGCAATGCGGGGACCCGCGGCAGCGGGGGGAATTCCTGCGATTTCGCCGGCGCGCCGGCTTTGTTATCCTTCTTACCCTGCTTCGCGGGATTTTGTCCGAGCGGCACGGCGATGACCGGCGAAATCAGACTGCACACGGTGACAAACATGATTACGAGGCCGACGGCGTAAAGTAGCGCCGGCTTCGATACGGCGGTCGTGGCGTTGCGATCACGATTGAGAATCATTTCTACCCTCCTTGAAATCACGTGTTTTCCGAAGACGATCCCGCC
>Ga0081455_10001511_pt1 | contig 28696 bp, 21 predicted proteins | sample TabmetS3T2R1_FD_70207 | JGI IMG/M metagenome (GOLD analysis project Ga0081455, IMG submission 70207) | Tabebuia heterophylla rhizosphere microbial communities from the University of Puerto Rico - S3T2R1 | ecosystem: Host-associated > Plants > Roots > Rhizosphere ... | reverse complement strand
CAATCCGATGCCTTGACGGCACGCCTAGCAAAAAAGGCAAATTCCTGTGCGTGTCCCAGACTTTCACTTGCAGCTTACGACGCGAATAGCGCCGGGTCGCCATACAGCGTCGAGGTGGACGCCGACCCGATCTGAACCTCGAAGATTTCGCCAATGTGACGTGGCGATCCTTCGAAGACGACTATCTTGTTCGTCCGTGTGCGACCGGTCAGACGATTCGGATTGTTCTTGCTGCGTCCCTCGCAGAGAATTTCCACCCGGTGGCCGACATGGGCATTTAGCTTCTCCCTCGAGTGTCGATTCACAATCGATAGCAGATCCTGATTTCGACGTTCTTTGGTCTCCTCGGTGACCTGATCCTCCATGGAGGCAGCTGGTGTGTCGCGACGCTGCGAATAACGAAAGACAAAGGCATTGTCAAAACCGATGCGATCAACGATCGCCCGCGTCAATTGGTAATCCTCATCCGTTTCGCCTGGAAATCCCACAATGATGTCGGTCGTTAGGGCGATCCCGGGACGCGCCTGCCGCAGCTCATCCACAAGGCGCAAGTAAGTCTCGGATGTATATCCCCTTCGCATTTTCTTAAGGATTCGATTTGATCCACTTTGCAGAGGCAAGTGAACATGCTCGACGAGCTTTTCAAGGTTGGAAAAGGCGCCAACTAGGTCCTGGCGAAAGCCGATCGGATGTGGGGAGGTGAAACGGACACGGGCAATACCTTCGACGGCGCAAATCGCGTCAAGCAATTGAACAAATGGGCTCAGCCCCCCACGCCTTCCAAACTCGTGTCGACCATACAGATTCACTATCTGTCCCAAGAGGGTAACTTCCTTAACCCCTTTGCCGGTCAACTCGCGGACCTCGTTGACGATATCTTCGATCGAGCGGCTCCGCTCTGCACCTCGCGTGTGCGGGACAATGCAGAACGCGCAGTGCATGTTGCAGCCTTGCATGATCGAAACAAACGCGGTTGCTGGCGCGCCGTCGAGATGGTCGCGAATAGCCGACTGGGAACCGGGCTCTTCCCCCACATCTAAAATCGGCAGCCGCTCATCATCGATGCGCTCCTCGCTTCTGCGACGCACAAGCTCATCGACGTAGTCGGCAACTCGGTGAAACTTCTGCGTCCCGACGACCAAATCGACCCTCGTGGCGGAGCTAAGCAACTCGGCACCACGGCTCTGCGCCATGCACCCTAAATATCCCAAAACCAAGTGCGGCCGCTTCTCGCGAAGACGCTGGAGCATTCCCATCTTTCCGATCGCCTTCTGTTCCGCCATGTCACGCACGCTGCACGTATTGAGAAGGATCACATCTGCCTGAGTTTCATCGTCCACCAGGCGATAGCCGCGCACGAGCAGCGATCGAGCCACCTGCTCTGAATCGCGCTCGTTCATCTGGCAGCCATAGGTTTTGATGTAAACGCTGGGCATGACTCGGAAGGCAAAGGTAATGCCCGTTATGAAAATTTCCAGTCCGGACGAGTTCATCCAATAACGTCACAAAAAACCCTTGTTATTTGGCTCCGGTCGCGCGGATGCTTAGTTGCGATGATCAAGTCCACTCCAGCCAAGGAAGGCTATTCCATGCCAGCAGAGTGGGAGCCACACGAGGCAACGTGGATTTCATGGCCCCATCCGGACGGAGCAAGTTTTCCATCTACTTATGAGCGTGTGGTGCCGGTCTTTGTGGAGATGGTCAAGGCACTCGTGCCATCGGAGATCGTGCGCATCAATGTAAGGGATGCTGGCCAAGAGGCCGAGGTGCGTGCGTTGTTCAATGATTGCCCTCCTAATCGTGTGGAGTTCTTTCATATCCCGACGAACGAACCGTGGTGCCGCGATCACGGTCCGATATTTCTTACGCGCGACGTCGATCCAAGACTTGCCGTGGTGGATTGGAATTATAACGCCTGGGGGAACAAATATCCGCCGTTCGATTTGGATGAAGTGGCGCCGACGCGGGTGGCGGAGATCCTTAGTGTGCCGGTGTTTTATCCCAGGATGATTTTGGAAGGCGGCGCCATTGATGTGAACGGAGTGGGCGCGCTGCTTACTACCGAGTCATGTCTATTAAATAAGAATCGGAATCCGAGCCTTTCGCGTGATGAAATCGAGCAGCGACTGCGGGATTACCTCGGGGTTCGCGAAATTCTCTGGCTGGGCGACGGCATCGCCGGCGACGACACGGACGGTCATATTGACGATCTCGCCCGGTTTGTCTCTGAATCAACCATTCTGACCGTGGTAGAGGAAAATCGCGACGACGAAAATTACGAGCCACTCCGCAAAAACCTCGCACGCCTGCAGACGGCGAAAATAGGCGGGCACGCAATTGACGTCATCACGCTCCCCATGCCGAAGAAGATCATGCGCGAAGGATTACGGTTGCCGGCTACGTATGCGAACTTCTACATCGCAAACACCTGCGTGCTTGTGCCAACATTTTCCGATGCCGCTGATGAAGCTGCGGTGTCGATCCTGCGAGGGTGTTTTCCTAATCGTCGCGTTGTCGGGATCGATTGCCGCGAACTGATTTGGGGCCTCGGCGCATTTCATTGCCTGACCCAACAGCAGCCAGCTGAGTGATTTCTGTAGCGGCGCTCTGTGAGCGCCGGACGAATATTTCGGCGGTCATCGATCGCGGCCACAGCGTTAGTCTGCCGTCGCTCCCGGTTTGCATCGGCCTTTACGTTACTGGGATAGCGCCTACTGATGCAACGCCACTTCGCGCGCTAGTGGCTCGAGCACCTGCCAGACGGTTTCAGCAAGAATCTTCTGACCGGCTGCGTTTGGATGAATTCCATCGGAGACGTTCAATGATGGGTCGCCTGCTACGCCCTGCAGAAGGTATGGCACGAGCGCGGCGTTATTTTTTGCGGCAAGTTCAGAAAACATCCTGCCAAACGCGGAAACATAATCGTCGCCAGCATGATTGGACAGTTGCATTCCCGCGATCACAAGACGCACGCTTGGATTTTGCGCCTTCGCCTTATCGATAATTTGCTGAAGATTGGTTTGGATTTGATCAACTGGCACTCCTCGGAAAGCATCGTTGATTCCGAGCTCCAGAATGAAGATGTCAATCCTGCGTTTCAGGTGTGCCGGGAGCCGCTGCAGGCCGCCTTCCGTGGTGCCGCCGGCTGCGCTTGCGTTCGTAACCTGAAAATTCAGGCGTGCAGCGAGCAACTTCTTCGCCAGCAACATTGGATAGGCTTCATTTGGCGCGAGTCCGAAACCCTGGGAGAGACTGTCACCCAGCACCAGGATCCTTTTGGTCGGGCTGGCATGGGCGGTGTCAAAAGATAAGATCAACCAAGAGGCGCAAAATAGTGCGATGCCAGTTTTCACAAATTCAACGCTGAACGCTTAACCTCCCGCACTCAACTCCGAAGGTTTCGGAGTTGGACGTTTGAGGTTTTCCGCGTAACGGTTTAACTCTTCAACCCTTTAGCTTTTCCTTATGGCCAACTTCGCAATTAACGGTTTCGGGCGCATTGGACGCAACGTCCTTCGTGCCATGACGCAAAAACAAGTCCAGCAAGTCCTCGCCATCAATGACCTTACCGACACGCATACCCTGGCGCATTTGCTCAAGTGGGATTCGGTGCATGGCAAATTCGACGGCGAAATCGGTTACGATGACGAAAACATCATCGTGCGGGGACACAAAATTAAAATCCTGAAGGACCGCGATCCGGCGAACCTGCCTTGGAAAAAGCTGGACATTGATGTGGTGCTGGAATCAACCGGGTTCTTCACCAGCCGCGACAAAGCCGAACTGCATTTAAAGGCCGGCGCCAAGCGAGTGCTGATCAGCGCGCCAGCAAAAAATCCCGACGTAACGATTTGTATCGGTGTGAACGACAACGCTTACGATGCTGCGAAGGACAAGATTGTTTCCAACGCGAGCTGCACCACGAATTGTCTGGCGCCGATGGCGAAAGTTTTGCACGACAAATTCGGAATCGCGCATGGATTCATGAGCACCATACACAGTTACACGAACGACCAGCGCATCCTCGATTTTCCGCATGACGATTTGAGACGGGCGCGAGCGGCAGCGATCAGCATCATCCCTTCGACTACGGGCGCAGCCAAGGCAATCGGTGAAGTCATTCCGGAATTGAAAGGGAGGCTGAATGGCGGCGCGTTTCGTGTGCCGACCCCAGACGGGTCGGTGACCGATTTCACCGCTGTGCTGGAGAAGGATGCAACCGTGGATGCGATCAATGCGGCATTCAAAGAAGCCGCGTCGGCGAAAAGCTACAAAGGCGTGCTCGAATACAGCGATGAACCGCTCGTTTCACAAGATATCGTGGGCAATCCACACTCCTGTATTTTCGACAGCAAGTTGACGCTTACGCTTGGGAACCGGTTCGTAAAAGTGGTCGGCTGGTACGACAATGAATGGGGCTACAGCAATCGCTGCGTAGAATTGATGGAAATGTTGGGAAAGTAGGGGCTCCGTAATCTTTCTCGCGCTCCTGCGCGTAATCGTTTTCAATTAGGAAATGACGAAGCTTTCACTTCGTGATCTGGACGTGCGCGGAAAACGCGTGCTGGTGCGAGTGGATTTCAACGTACCAACCGAAGTGCGCGGCAACAAGGTTCGCATCACAGACGATACGCGGATTCGCGAAAGTTTGCCCACGATCAACTACCTCAGGGAACATGGTGCGAAAACAATTTTGATGTCGCACTTTGGCCGGCCTAAGGGAAAGCCGGTTGAAAAGTATTCGCTTCGTCCAATCGGCGATTATTTGCACACGCTCATCCATCAGCCCGTCATTTTCAGCCACGATACGATTGGTGAGGTGCCGCAAAAGATTATCGAGCATATGCAGAATGGCGACGTTGCGCTTCTCGAGAACGTAAGGTTCCAGCCCGGTGAAGAAGCGAACGATCCGAATTTTGCCAAAGCGCTCGGGAATCTCGGCGATATTTATGTTAACGACGCGTTTGGCGCTGCCCATCGCGCGCATGCGTCCACCGTGGGGATCGCAAAATTTGTCGATAAATCAGCGATGGGTTTCCTCATGGAGAAAGAATTGAAGCACCTGCGTGATGGCCTTGAGAAGCCTGCGAAACCTTTCGTTGTCATTTTGGGCGGCTCGAAGGTCTCCGACAAAATTGGGGTCTTAAAGGCGCTAATGGAAAAAGCCGACGTTATCCTGATTGGCGGGGCAATGGCGAACACGTTTCTGAAGGCCGAAGGAGTTCCGGTTGGCGCGAGTAAGGTTGAATCGGACAAACTTGATCTTGCGCGCGAACTTCTCGAGCTGGCCAAGAAGCGCGGCGTGAAATTCTTGCTTCCCATTGACGCCGTGGAAGCAGATGAAATTCGCCCCGGGGCAAACCTGCGAAACACCAGCCGGCTCTCACCTGAACACGGTATCACTGACGGATGGCAGGCAGTTGATATCGGCGCAGCGACGATTGCGCTTTACCAGGAGGAAATTGCCAAGGCCGAGACGATTCTGTGGAACGGACCGCTCGGGGTTTTTGAGATTCCCGAGTTCGGGGAGGGGACGATTGCAATTGCGGAAGCGCTTGCGCAATCCGGCGCAACCACAATCATCGGCGGTGGCGATTCAGTGACTGCGGTGAAACAGGCCGGGCTCGCCGGCAAAATGACATTCATCTCTACGGGTGGCGGCGCGTCGCTTGAATTGCTGGAGGGCAAGGAATTGCCGGGTGTCGCTGCGTTAAGCGACAAGAAATAAGCTGTGCCAGTTCGCGAGGTCGTTTCGAAGGTTCCCTTTGAGCCTCCACCGCCGCATCAAGGGACCGGCCGCAATGCTCTCATTCGCGGAGTGACTAATTCGGTCATCGGCGTGGCCGCATTCCTCATAACTTGCATCGGTCTCCGCGCACTCCTGCCATTTCCAGAAATCGACGGTGGAGTCTCGCAGAAATTTCGATTCTTCGCTGCGCACAAGGACGAATTCGACACACTTTTTATTGGATCGAGCCGCGTCTACTTTCAGATCTCACCGGCTATTTTTGATCGTGTTACGCGTGAGAGCGGGCTGCCGACGCGCAGCTTCAACTTCGGCATCGGTGGCATGTATTTGCCGGAAACCTCTTATCTGCTTGAGCAGATCTTGGATCTGAAGCCGCGCAACTTGAAATGGGTCTTCATTGAATACGATGAACTTCAAACGAAGTGGTCCCCCGAGAACCAGACCAGCCGTCGCGCACTTTACTGGGCCGACTGGAAGCGCGTATCGCTACTTTGGCGAAAGCTTACGGACGCCGGCACAGACGCGTTTTGGCGGCCGAATCGTGAAAAACTTCGCGACATTGTTTTAGGTCAGGGAGACGAGGAAAATACGCGCGGTCTACTGACGTTTTATGTGACGCAGTTTGAAAGAAATTATACGAACGTCTCAAGAGCGGCTGATGTTCCGAACCATTTCCTAAGTCGCGACACGAAGGAGCGTCGAGCGCGCTACCTTGGTGTTGGAGACGATGGTTACATTCCTAGAGGAGGCGGAATGTCGCCCAGTCAGGCCGCAGCTTATGAACGTGCGCTTGCGAGTGCGATGGCACAGACCGACTCGCGCCCTCCTTCAGCGTACACAGCACACGCTTATCGGCAGTGCGCGCAAGAAGTCAGAAGTATCGGAGCCGCGCCGATCTTTTTGATTACGCCAAGCACAACGGAAATAAACGTCGCTGCCGAAGGGACCGGGCTGACAGGTGTTGTGATGGCTTTCAATAATCCTCAAGCTTATCCAAATCTGTTTCGCAGCAGCGTACGTCGCGATGCGCAACATCTGACCAAGGCGGGAGCGGAAGAATTCACGCGGATCGTGGCAACGAATTTTGTCGAGCTGGTGCGAGCAGGAGACATCAAGTGACCAACAACCAACGACTGGCGGTCTAGCATCGCCTCCTATTCTCATTTCGAATGTCTTTCGTTGAATTTCGCTTCCTCTGGTTTTTTCTGCTTGTGTTCATCGTCTACTGGGCGATGCGCAACAACGCAGCGCGAAAGGTGTGGCTTCTCGTCTGCAGCTATGCTTTTTACGCGGCCTGGAATTGGAAATTCACATTCCTGGTTCTCGGATCGACGACGGTGGATTACATTGTCGGACAAATGCTCGGACGGACTGAACGTCCGGCGTGGCGGCGCTTCTGGATCGCCGCCAGCGTTTGTGTCAATCTCGGCGTCCTCGCGTTTTTCAAATACTTTAACTTTTTTATCTCTTCGGCGTCCGCGTTTCTAGGGTGGATTGGCTTACCAGCGAGTGTCAACACGCTCAACATTATTCTGCCGGTCGGCATCAGCTTCTACACGTTTCATTCGATGAGCTACACGATCGATGTGTACCGTCGAAAGCTGCCTCCCATTGCAAATTTCGTCGATCTCGCGCTATTCGTCAGTTTTTTCCCGCCGCTCGTTGCGGGGCCGATTGTCCGCGCAGTGTACTTTTTGCCACAGCTCGCTTCGACCAAGAAGTTTTCCAATGTCGATGTGCGCGGAGCGGTAATGTTATTTCTGGCGGGATTCATCAAAAAGGCGTGCATTGCAGATGGAGTCGCGCCGACAGTCGATCGCTACTTCTCGCATCCGGAAAACTTCACGGTCGCAAGCGCGTGGATTGGCGTGTTGTTCTACGCAATCCAGATTTACTGCGATTTTTCCGGCTACACGGACATGGCGATCGCGGCCGCCCGGATGCTCGGATATCAATTACCGAACAACTTCCAGTTTCCATATTTTGCCCGGAATGTCTCTGATTTCTGGCGCCGCTGGCACATCAGTCTCTCCAGCTGGCTGCGCGATTATCTCTACATTCCACTTGGGGGAAATCGCGGCTCGCGCGGATTTGCATATCGGAACGTGATGATCACGATGCTGCTCGGCGGCCTGTGGCACGGAGCTGCATGGACGTTCGTTATCTGGGGCGGGTTACACGGGACCGCGCTCCTCATTCATCGCGAGTGGACGCGCCTTACCGAGGGACTCCAGTGGGCCGCGCGGATGATGCGCTGGCTCGCCTGGCCGATTACCATCTATGCGGTGTGTATTGCCTGGATCTTTTTCCGTGCGCAAGACCTCAAGAGTGCCGGAACAATACTGAAGCAGTTCGCTCTGTTTCACGGCGGTGGTAACGAACATTTCCACCGATGGTTGCTCCTGCTGATTGTGGCGCTGCTTTTAATCCATTGGCTCAATTCTCGCCGATGGTTTGCGGAATCATGGCGACAATGGCCTGCCCCGGTCTTCGCAGCGGCTTATGGTTGCACTTTTGCGGTCGTCCTCTTATTTGTTCCGCCGCATTACACACCCTTCATATATTTTCAGTTCTGAGTCTGTAGTCAGGAACCAAATCACATGAGAAAGAAAATCGTCGCCGCTAATTGGAAAATGAATATGACCCAGGCCGAGTCGGCGCGATTTGTCGAGTCGATGCTTCTGGACCTGGGTGAGATCACCGATGTCGAAGTCGTGATCGTGCCGCCTTTCACCGCCATTGCAAAAGTGATGGAATCGCTTGGCAAAGCCCAGAACATCAAAGTGGGCGCGCAAAACATGTATTGGGAGAAGCGTGGCGCATTTACGGGTGAAATCAGCGCTGCGCTGCTACGGGATTTGTTTGTGCATTACGTCGTGCTGGGGCACAGCGAACGCCGCACTTTGTTTGGAGAGACTGACGAGATCGTGAATCGCAAGGTCCGCGCTGCGCATGAAGCGTCGCTGCGTCCCATTGTTTGTGTCGGGGAAACGCTCGATCAACGGGACAGAGGGAACGTCGAAAAAATACTCTCGATCCAATTGCGTGGAAGTCTCGCTGGTTTGAGTCCAAAAGAATTGCAGGAAACGGTAATCGCCTATGAGCCGGTGTGGGCCATTGGCACCGGCCGCAATGCGACACCTGCTCAAGCGCAAGAAGCGCACGCGTTCATTCGCAACACTTTGCACCAAATGGCTGACGACACGACGGCCGAGCGTGTACGCATTCAGTACGGCGGCAGCGTGAAACCAGAGAACGCCCACGAACTAATGAGCCAGCCGGATATCGATGGTGCCCTCGTCGGCGGCGCCAGCCTTGACCCGCGCAGCTTCGTGCAAATCGTCAAAGCTGCACGCGACAAGTAGGACGCGATCCGCCAAACGTTACAACTGATCCCATCATTTGTTCACGACCGCTTGTGGCGCAGCCTTGTTCAGTTCAACCTCCGTGCTCACTTTCTGGATTTTTGCGTCCTGCTCCTTGGAGCGAGTGATGATCTTCGCGATCTCTTTCGTCAGTGCAGCGACCGTCGTCTCGAAATCGTTGCGCTGCTGTGCAATGGTGGCCTGCAGTTGCTGGACTTTCTTGTGTTCCTTGAGGAACTCATTGAGTAACATGGCGTTGATTAGCTCGTAGCGAACGGAGTCCGGCTCTCCATTCTTGTTTCGTCCCACCAACTCAGGAGCCACCTCAGCTACCTCCTCCGCGATCAGACCAAAGGAAAGCCTTTGGGTGGCATCGTACTCTTTGTTATAGCGAAAACTCACCGGTTTGAGCGTCAAAATTACTTCGCTCGTTTTGTCCATCGGCTGAATGTCATGTTTAAACCGACGCGACGACCCGTTCAGATTGCTACGGCCAAGTTTCCCGTTGGAGTCTATTGTGACATAATCAGGGTCAATTCCGATTACTGGCTGCACATTGGAGTAGATATTGCCGACGTAGCAACTGTTATCCAGGTTCGCTCCCCCGACGTTCGTGCCGATACAGATTACGTTACTGGCGGTCGTAACATTGAAGCCGGCTCCATTGCCCAAGGCAGTGTTGTTGCTACCTGCACCACTGTTGACGAGCGCATTAGAACCGATGGCAGTATTCGCGGCCCCGCCGACGTTACTAGCGAGCGCATTGTCGCCAATAGCGGTGTTGTCGAACCCTGTGGTGTTGTTAAAAAGAGCGCCTCGCCCGTCGGCGGTATTGCTGTCACCTTCGGTGTTGCTGGAAAGGGCGTCCGCTCCGATAGCGGTGTTGTCGAACCCGGTAGTGTTACTGCTCAGTGCATAGGCGCCCGTAGCAGTATTATTATCGCCGGTGGCGATAATACCGTCGCCTAGTTGGAATGCGCCGCCCAAAGCAAGAAAACCGCTGGCCGTGTTAAAACTGCCACTGGTGTTCGACCCCATTGCACCGGAGCCGAAGGCGCTATTGGCGTATCCGGTGGTGTTGCCATAGAGCGCAACGGTTCCGAAGGCCGAGTTTTCAGATCCCTCGTTGTTAGTAGGATCTCCATCGTTGGAGAAAAGCGCTAGAGCGCCGGTTGCCGTGTTGTTTTGGCCTGTTCTGTTTGTAAAGAGCGCTTCAAAGCCATTGGCGGTATTGAAGCTGTGATCTATATTACTAAATAGGGCAAAGGCTCCATTAGCGGTGTTAGCCTCACCGGTGGTGTTGCTAAAAAGTGCCCCGGCACCGATAGCCGTATTTTCGTCCGCGGTTGTTGCGAAAAGCGCTCCGGCTCCAGTAGCCGTGTTAAAACTGCCGGTGGCATTAGTTAAGAGTGAAAATATGCCAACGCCGGTGTTGTAAACGCCAGTCGTGAGACTTAAGAGAGCACTCTGTCCTTCCGCGGTATTGCCTCCTGGATACCCGCCGTCCGGCGCTGGGCTGACGGCTTGCGCCATTTGGGAAAGCGCAAAGAAGCCAAGCGCAAAGGGAATGAAATTTCGTGGAGTAATGGTTCTGGCTTTGGTCGAAGGTTTCATAGGATGTCTATTTTCTTAAGTAGAGTTCTATTAAATCGTTTCTGAACTTGCGCTGGCTCAAGGAGGGGCGCCTCCCCAAGTCGCCCCGCGGCGGTTTTGGAGACCGCCGCTCCCTGTTTTGCGTCTGCACAGCGTTCATGGCTTATTGACGACTACCTTTGTGAGAGGCCCATTGATCTCGACTTGGTCACTCACCTTTTGGAGTTGCGCGGCCTGTTGTTTGAGTTGCACCGTCACGGCTTCAATCTGCTTTTGCTGGTCCTCCATTTTGCGATGCGCCTTTAAGAACTCATTAAGCAACATCGCGTTGACCTGATCATAGCGAACACTGTAGGGTTTTCCTTCCTTGTCGCGCACTACCAGATCAGGATTCACCTTTTCAACCTCTTCCGCGACAAGTCCGAACTGCGGCGCGCCGCGTGGATCAATCTCTTTCTTGTAGCGAAAAGTAACCGGCTGAAATGCTAGGATCGCTTCGCTGGCTTTGTCCATTGGACTAATATCTTCCTTAAAACGCTTTGAAGAACTGGTCGTGCCAAGCTTGTTGTCCGAGTTAACGAGGACCGGAATTCCTCCAACCGAGGTCTGGCCAAAAATGCTTGCAATGTAGCAGGCATTGCTTTCCCCTGGGACGCCAAGCATCCCTGTGCCGATATAGACGTTACTCGAGCCGGATGCGAGGAGGCCGGCGCTGTTACCCAATGCAACGTTGAAGTTGCCGGTCGTATTCTCGTTAAGTGCGGCATACCCGATAGCTGTATTGGAGGTACCAGTGGTGTTGCTAACCAGAGCAAATGCCCCGTTGGCGACGCTTTGTGCGCCAATCGTGTTGTTGAATAGCGTGAACGCTCCATTGGCCGTGTTGCCGGTGCCGGTGCTATTGCTAAGAAGCGCGCCCGCGCCAGTGGCTGTATTTTCAATTCCGCGGAATCGACTTGGATCTCCCGCGTTGGCAAGGAGCGCCCCGGCACCGATGGCTGTATTGAACTGGCCTGCCATGTCACTGTTCAGTGAGAGGAAACCAACTGCTGTATTGTAAGACCCGGTCGTGAGACTAAAAAGTGCAGCCTGCCCCTCTGCAGTGTTGCCACCGGGATAGCCGCCATCCGGCGCGGGGGCGACAGCTTGCGCGATGGCAGACAAAGCAAAAATGTTCAGAACTAATGCGATGATTTTGATTTTCATGTTTAACTTTAGGTTGCAGCCGTAGCCGGGTCGGCTTGTCACGCCGTAATTGCGACAAAAGCCGATGCTCCGGCCACAAGCTGTATCCACTCCTCCTCTACTGATTATTGAGAACTACTTTTGTTGTCGATTTGCTCATCTCGACCTGGGCACTCACCTTTTCGATTTGTGCGGCCTGCTCCTTGATCTGCGCGGTCAGGACCGCCATTCCCTTCTCTAGTTCATGCACTTTGCTATGTTCTTTCAAGAACTCATTGAGCAGCATGCTGTTGATGGCGTTGTATCGCAGACTCTCGACTTGTCCTTTTCCATCTCGGGCGACCAGGGTTGGGTCGACCTTGGCCACCTCTTCGGCAATGAGGCCGTAGTCGAGAGCCTGGCCTTTATCGATTGACTTCTTGTATCGATACGTGACCGGCTTGAGTGCGTAGAGTGCCTCGCTGGCATTGTCCATCGGTTTGATGTCCTCTTTGTAACGTTGCGAGGAAAACTCGTGACCAAGTAACCCGGTCGCTAAATCCACAGTGACAACCGAAAGGTTCTGCTGCGTCGAAGCAATGTTAGAGATGTAGGTGTGACCAACCTCATCAGCCACACCGCCCACGTTTGTGCCGATATACACATTGAAACTCCCTGTAGTTACATTTGCGCCAGCACCATAACCAAGAGCTATATTGGAGCTGCCGGACGTGTTTCCCTGGAGCGTCCCAACGCCAACAGCCGTGTTGGTACCCCCCGTGTCATTGGCAGCAAGCGCTTCATAACCCATCGCCGTGTTGAAGTTCCCCCCGGAGTTGTTTGAGAGTGCGCTTGCGCCAGCGGCGGTGTTCTGAATTCCCTCACCGTTGTGATTGAGCGCGGCGTGACCAACAGCGGTGTTGTCGCTGCCAGTATTGCTGAAGAGCGCTAAAGCGCCATTGGCGGTATTGTGGACGCCGCTCGTGTTGCTGAAGAGCGCCTCGTAACCGGTAGCGGTGTTCACATAGCCGGTGTTGTGATTGAGTGCTTGGTAACCGATTGCCGTGTTGCCGTTGCCCACGGCGTTGCCCAGAAGCGCGAATGCTCCAATGGCTGTGTTGCTGTAGCCCGTGGTGTTGGATAAAAGTGCGGCGGCACCAATCGCCGTGTTGTTGGCTCCCTCGCCCGTACTTTGGTTTCCGACGTTGGATAGTAACGTTCCCGCGCCGACCGCCGTGTTAAAGACGCCCTCTGTGTTGCTCAGGAGCGAGTATATGCCAATTCCAGTGTTGTAAGCGCCGCTGTTGAGGCTTAAAAGGGCGTTTTCCCCCTCTGCGGTGTTGCCCCCGGGGTAACCTCCGTCCGGCGCGGGACTGACCGCCTGTGCCAACGAAGAAAGCGCAAGAAAACCAAGCGCGAGCAGTAACGCGAGAACATTAAACCGTTGAAACGTTAGAGCGTCGAAAGCGTGTCTGATGATCTGCATAGGTGTTCCCTTTCATTGTTTTGACCTTCGGTGGTCCGAAAGAGGAAGAACTTCTCACTATTCACTTCTCACATTCTTTCCGGGCCGGTTCTGGCCGTTCACTGAAGTACTTCGTAAAATTCGGCGCTGCGTTACGCGGAGAATTTTGGATTGTTACAGAGGGCAACGAAGGTTCTCCTTGAATCGGTACACACCTCATTTGTTTTCTTCGTTTACTCCCGTAAGGCTGTTTTGATGAGGAATGACTACTGCCCTCGGCTGATCGGATCCACGCCGGCAAAAGTCAGGAAATCGATCGTGCGAAAACTTTCCGGTGTTCCGTCATGCGTTGGCAGCGTTGGTAACCAATCGGGTTGCACGCTAAGATAAGAGTCAGGATCTAACTGCAGTAAGCCGACAAAAACTTCGGCAACGATTCGCGCTCCAACAGGTCCCAGACGAAGACCGTCTTCCCTTAGTTGAGCTTCTTTCAGGATATAGTAGAAGAGCGGCGTCGATTCGACAAATGAGGGGCGAATCGGCTGCAACTCAGCTAGCTCCGTGTTACTCAGGGATGAAATGCCCATCTCTTGCGCAATACGCTGACCGGACGGCAGCTGCCAGGTCAGACACCTCAGTAAATTACGCTGCATCAGCGAGTCCGGCGGCATGCCGCTGAAAATCGTCCCCAGAGGGAGGTGAAAGAGGGGCGTCGAAATGATGGTGTCGATTCTTTTGTTTGGACGTACATCGGCGGTGTAGGCACCGCCGAAGTCGAAGAACGTTTGCCAGCCGATAAAGCGCCTCGCAGCTCTGGCGCCCCCGCGCAAGTCCACCGGGTCAGGGGTACCTTCCCCTGCCGGATCGAAAATCATGCCGAAGAATGGCTGTCCATTATCTCCGTGGAGATTAGCGCGGTAAGAAGGCCTTACCATGCTATGACCGAAGCGGTAGGTGATCTGAAACTCAACCGGAATAAATGCTTGATTGTGTCGCGGGTTATAGAATTGGCGACCATTTGTTAAAACATCATCTATCACCGACTGAGGGACAACATGTGGCAGGAACTCATGAAGGATAATCCACTCGTAGTGCCACACAGTCAGGCGGTGAGCTTGCAGGTAAGCATCACTGTCCGGGATTCCCGGGTACTGCGATCGAATGAGATCTACTGCATGGTTATGAAACAAAAGGAAGGCTGCATGCAGGCCGGCGATCATCATGTTCTCGTCATTGCGCGGGTCACCGATAACCGCCACGTGGTTAATTGGATCTCGTGGCAAATCTTCGAACTGTCCGCCGTTTTCGAAAAGGAACTTGATTGTATCAGCCGGATCGTATAACTCCGGGTTCCCAGCCGGTCCGCCAGCATAAACGGAGTCCAGATCAAAGAAACAAGTGCGAGCGTTTTGCGAAATGATAGGCTGCGTCGGGAATCCGAGGCGGGACCTCTGATCAAACGTCATGTCGTGGTCAAGGAACTGTCCGAGAAATGTGATACCGGCAGTGTGCGTTGGATTGTTCCGGTTGATCAGTTGAAGATTGGGATCTGTTATCAGCGCCACCGGACCTGCTGCCAGGTCATCGTTCGCATCCATAATTCCACCGGGGCTGCCGAGCTGCATAAGCGCATCGCGAACCGCATTCGTTGGCGGCGCGAATGGCGGTAAGTTACGGAACATCCGACCAAAATTTCCGGTCAACGCGGGATCCGGAGGCGGCAAGGCATTAGTGGCCTGCGCTTTTGAGAAGAGCCCAAACCAGGAGAAGCCCACCGTGAGCAAAACCCCGAAAGAAGTTATCAACATCGTCGGTAGAAGCCATGTATCCCGCGACTTTGGCATGTGAGCATTTGAAGGTTTCATGATCTTTTCTCCTGTTGTTTTGGCCTTGTCTGAGATTCCGTCATGAGATCGCATTTTCGGGCCATTCATTGGAGTACTTCGTAAAATTTTCCGACGCGTTACGCGGAAAGAGCCAGGACTCTAGAAACAAGGTCGACGCCTGCTACGACGGCAGACATTATTTGGGTGCGAGGGCGCGACTCGCCTTCGCCAACGCTACGGGCTGGTTAGAAAACGAATAGACTATCTGGGGGCAAGGGAATTAACGATTTGTTCGAAGCACGGGTCGCCACGTAGCGGGTCCCACCACGGAAGCAACTTCAATTGCCCATAGGTGACAGCGCCGCTCGGAAGGCGTATAGCAGTGGCGAGCTGTTTGCAGGCGAGATCGTTATCGCCAACCGATGCAGCGATTCTAGCTAAGCCTACGATCATACGCGTGCCGTTAAGCACATCTTTTTCCACCGGAAGCAGCTCCGTGGCGCGCTGGCCCTCACGCAGCGCTTCCTCTTTCCGCCCCAGGGCAGCGTCGATTAAACCCAGCACGCATTGAGCGCCGGCATCGTCAGGACGGGCGCGAACCAGCTTTTCCTGTTCAGTGCGTGCAAGGGTAAAAGCGGTACGTGCTTTAACGTCGTCCTCGGTCATTCGAGCGATGACTCCTTCCATAAAACGCGGGCTGTATTTCACAACCTCATTACCAAGGCTTCCTTCGCCGTGCGCTGCTAAAGCATTGGCTGCGGAAGCAGCATCGTGTTCGGCCAAAGCGCAGGTGAGCCATTGGTAGGCGATATCTCGAGCCCCGTCGGGAGTCGCAGCACGAATTGAATCGATCGATTGATGCAAGGGTCGCGTATCAGCCTTCCAGTCCAGATCCACGAATGCGCGCGCGAGTTTCGTGTCAACGTCATTTGGCTCGATGGCCAACATGCGGTCGATAGTGGCTTCTTCCTCCCGATAGCGACGAAGATAATCATAGCTGAAAGCTGCTTGCTGCAGCAACAAAACGTTGCGTGGATCGAGATCGACTGCCCGCTCGAAGTTGCGCAGCGCTTCTTCCTGATTACCACCTGGGCGCCGACGCTCGATTGAACCCTTCAACTGGAATAACCGCGCATCATTGGGTAGAGCCGGCCGGGCCCTTTCCAACTCAGCTAAGGCGCCGTCATAATTGAGGTATCCACGATAAAAGTGTCCTGCACGCGCGACGTGTGCTTCTCCCGCATCGGGACGGAGGCGAAACGCTTGCTCGATGGCAGCTTCGGCCAAAGCCAGACGCTTGGGAGTACGGTCGAAACGATAGTGATAAAGTTCATCATGAACCCAGGCGAGTTGGCAGTACGCCTGGAAAAACGTTGGATCATGAGTAACAGCCTGGTTCAACAGGTCGGCTGCCTGCACCAGACTCGTGTTGTCACTAGCACTTGAGTTCCAGGCCAGGACGAGATTTTTGGCGCGACTGTAGAGATTGAACGCTGTTAGATCGGCGGTTGGTGGGCGTTGGATTGCCAGTCTCTCAGTGCGCGAGACGTTGACGCGGAGTTGCTCAGCGACTTTTTGCGCAATCTCACTTTGGACGGCGAACATGTCCTTCAAATCACGATCGTATTCCTCCGCCCAGATGTGGGAATCGCTCCGCGCGTCGATCAACTGCGCGTTGATGTGAAGCCAGGCGCCGGTTTTGCGGACGCTACCTTCCAGTAGGTGAGATACACCTAAAGCGCCGCCGATCTCGCGGGGGTTCTGTTTACCGCGATAACTCATCACGCTGGTACGGCTGATGACTTTAAGAGAGGCGATCTTTGCTAGTTTTGTAAGAAGATCGTCCTGGACGCCATCGGCAACGAAAGCGTCTTCTTTGTCGTTGCTCAGATTTTCAAACGGCAGCACAGCGATTCCAGCTGCCGGGGAACGACGGAATAGCTCGCTTTTCCAAACGATCACACCGACGGCGGCTATCAGGGCAAGCGACAACACCGCGATCGCGGCAGCGGTTGGGTTTCGTTGCAGCCACTTCCTTCCTCGGCCAACAACTCCAATACGTCTGGCTCGGATGGGCTCGTGTTTCACCCAGCGTTCCAAATCTTCAGCCACCGCGAGAGCAGATGAGTAGCGGCGTTTTGGATCTTTCTCGAGGCACTTAAGGCAAATGGTGGAGAGATCGCGATCTATTTTTGGATTCCAAAGACGCGGCAGGCGTGGCTCGGTTTCCAATAATAACTTGATTGTCTCGTAGGTCGTTCCTCCTGCAAAGGGAGGATGACCGGTTAGGAGCTGGTATAGCACCGCTCCAAGCCCGTAGACATCGGTCGCGCTAGTTAGTCTGGTATTAGTGCCTGCAGCCTGTTCCGGGGCCATATAACTGGGTGTGCCAAGCACCTCGACCGTACGAGTGATTGTGCTCTCGGATTCGACCAGACGGGCAAGTCCGAAGTCAGTGAGATGCGGTTCACCTTTTCCATCAAGCAGAATGTTTCCTGGTTTGATGTCTCGATGCAGGATGCCGTGTTCATGAGCATAATGCGCAGTTCGAGCTACCTTTGCGATGAATTCTACCGCCTGCCGGATGGACATCGGCGAGCGCCTGGTTATTTCATCGAGCTGACCGCCTTCGACGAGCTTCATGCTGAAGTAACATTGACCGTCGTGCTCGCCTACCTCGTAGATGGGCACGATGCAAGGATGGTCAAGACTCGCGGCAGCTTCGGCTTCCAGGCGAAACCGCTTGAGATGGGCTTTGGTGGCCCATTGGCCGAGACCAATGACTTTTAATGCAACTATGCGATTAAGACTCTTTTGTCGTGCTCGAAACACGACGCCCTGACCGCCGCGACCGATTTCGTCCAGCAATTCATAATCACCTAACTCTCCTAGCAATTTCGTGGCGGGTGCGGTTGCTTTCGCGCGCGGTGCGGCGTCAGTAGTGCTCCTTTGTAGATCTTCAGTGGAGCTACAGTCATCGCTAGCGATTACAGCATCAGGGCAGAACCCGAGGGCTGCTTCGAGCATGCAGCCGGTACAAAGTCCTTCCGGTGCGTCGGCAAAAATCTTCGCGCCACACTTTTGACAAACTCTAATTACGCTTGGCACACGACACGAGTTTCACAGATTCACATCACCATGCGTTACTTCGGCGCGAGGGAGGCGACGATTTTTTCGAAGCAAGGGTCGCCGCGTAGCGGATCCCAAAATGGGAGCATTTTTAATTGGCCGTAGCTGGGAAAACTCGGGTAGAGCATAGCCTTGGTGAGCTGTTCGCAGGCGAGATTGTTGTCACCAATCCAGCCAGCTATCATTGCAAGGCACACGATCACGCGTGGGCCGTCCTTTGCATCTTTTTCCACCGGAAGCAACGCGATGGCGCTCCAGCCTTCGCGCAGCGCTTGCTCTTTTCGCCCCAAAGCTGCGTCGATTAGACCAAGGACGCACAGAGCGCCTGCATCATCGGGATGAGCGCGCACCATGTTCTCTTGTTCTGCACGCGCAACGGTAAAAGCTGATTGTGCTTTGGCGCCGTCCTTTGTGATTCGGGCGATAAGACCTTCTACAAAGCGCGGGCTATATTTTATGACCTCGTTACCAAGGCTTCTTTCGCCTCGAACCGCCACGGAGTTTGCAGCTGCCTTACCATCATGTTCGGCCAAAGCACAGGTGAGCCATTCATCTGTGATATCGGAAATCGCGCCAGGATTCGTAGCCTGAATTGAATCGATCAAGTGATGTAACGGATCAGTATCTGCTTTCCAGTTAAATTCAATGAACGCGCGCCAGGCTCTGTTGCCGACGTTGTTAGGCTCAATGGCCAGTAGCCGGTCTACAATCCCTGCTTCTTCTCGATAGCGGCGGAGATAATCGTAGCTGAGCCCGACCTGATCCAGAATTCGAATGTTGCGCGGGTCGAGCTCGACTGCGCGCTCAAGATTGCGTAATGCCTCTTCCTGGTTACCACCGGGCCGGCGGCGCTCAATGTAACCCATTAGCTCGAATAAGCGGGCATCATTGGGCAGAGTCTGGCGGGCGATTTCCAGTTCGGCCAACGCGCCGTTATAATCGAGGTAACCCCGGTAAAGATGTCCCGCACGCGCCAGGTGCGCCTCCCCTGCATTGGGATGCAGACGAAATGCGGCTCCAATTGCTGCTTCGGCTAATGCCAGACGCTCAGAACTCCGGTCGAATCGGGATTGGTAAAGGTGATCATGAACCCCAGCAAGTTGGCAGTAGGCTTGTAAGAAGGTTGGATCGTGTGCCACAGCCTGATTCAGTAGCTCCACTGCTTGCAACAGGTTTCCTTGCTCAGTTGTGCTAGATCGCCAAGCCAAAACGAGATTCTTGGCACGGCTATAAAGATCGAAAGCGGTGATATCGGCGGTTGGCGGATGCTCGATAGCTTGCGTCTCAGCGAGCGAAAGTTTGATGTGAAGGCGCTCTGCGACTTTTCGCGCAATCTCACCTTGCGCGACAAACATGTCTTTTAGATCGCGATCGTACTCTTCGGCCCAGACATGCGAATCAGTGCGCGCATTGATCAACTGGACATTTATATGAAGCCATGCGCCGGTTTTGCGTACGCTACCTTCCAGAACGTGGGATACGCCCAGCGCATTGCTGATCTCGCGTATGTTCTGCTTGCCGCGATAGTCCATCACGCTGGTTCGGCTAATAACTCGGAGGTCGGCGATTTTCGCCAGTTTAGTCAGAAGGTCGTCCTGGATTCCATCGGCAAAGGAAGCGTCTTCTCTGTCGTTACTCAGGTTTTCGAACGGAAGCACGGCGATACCAGTTTTTTCAGGACGTTGGAATAGCCCGCTTTTCCAAACGATCACGCCCAGTGCTGTTACAAGGGCGAGCGACAACACCGCGATTGCTGCAGCAGTTGGATTTCGTTGCAGCCATTTCTTCCCTCGTGAAAAAACTCCGGTGCGACGGGCCAGGATTGGCTCGTGTTTTACCCATCGCTCAAGGTCTTCTGCCAGCGCGAGCGCAGAGGAATAACGGCGCCTGGGATCTTTCTCGAGGCACTTCAGGCAAATTGTGGAGAGATCGCGATCTATTTTTGGATTCCAAAGACGCGGCAGACGTGCCTCGGTTTCCAGTAATAACTTGATTGTCTCGTAGGTCGTTCCTCCGGCAAAGGGAGGATGACCAGTTAGGAGCTGGTAAAGCACTGCACCGAGCCCGTACACATCTGTTGCACTAGTTAATTTGGTGTTACCACCTGCGGCTTGTTCGGGCGCCATGTAGCTTGGTGTGCCCAACACCTCCACCGTGCGAGTGACTGTGCTCTCCGATTCGACCAGGCGGGCAAGACCAAAGTCAGTGAGATGCGGCTCGCCCTTTGTATCAAGCAGGATGTTCCCTGGTTTGATGTCACGGTGCAGGATGCCGTGTTCATGCGCGTAATGCGCGGTGCGCGCCACCTTTGCGATGAGTTCCACCGCCTGGCGGATTGATAGAGGTGTTTGGTTCACTACCTCGTCGAGCTGGCCGCCTTCGACTAATTTCATGCTGAAGTAGCATTGGCCGTCGCGTTCGCCTACCTCGTAGATGGGCACGATGCAGGGATGATCGAGGCTGGCGGCAGCTTTGGCTTCTAAGCGGAAGCGCTTAAGGTGGGCCTTAGTAGCCCATTGACCGAGACCAATGACCTTCAAAGCGACTATGCGGTTCAGACTTTTCTGCCGCGCGCGAAACACAACGCCCTGGCCGCCACGCCCGATCTCTTCGAGCAATTCGTAATCACCTAGTTCTCCCAGCAGCTGGGCAACGCGCACTGTTGTTTTCACGCGCGGCCCTCCTTCCTCATCAGCATTTCCAGTCGAGGCGCAGTCGGCGCGAGAGGTTTCAGCGTCCGGAACCATCCCAAGCGCCGTCTCCAGCACGCAGCCGGTACAAAGTCCTTCCGGTGCGTCGGAAAAGATTGTCGCTCCGCACTTTCGGCACGCTCTAATTACAGTCGCCATTGCCAAAGAACGAGACAGGGAAATGGCGATATCGCCCATTCGCCCAATCGCCGTTTCATTTTCTTCGTTAGGCCCGGACCACAGCGATGAGATGACGCAGCTCGTCCTCGACGTCAGCAGGCGTTGCGACCGTGTGAGCAATTTCCTCTCGCAATAACAATTGATAACGCTGTCGAAATCGATGAAACGCCTGCCTGACCGCATTCTCGGTCATGCCTAGTTGTGCAGCGACATCCGCTTGCGAGGGCGAGCCCGGTTCGTCCGGCAGCAGTTGCTTCAGGGAGTCAAACAACGCGGCGTTGCCTGCCGCAATGTATTCATTCTTCAAAAGACCAAGTACGCGGTCTAACACCGTAGAAGCCCAGCGACGTTCGTAAATTTGCTCCGCAGTTACTGGATCTGCAGGTTCCATTTCCGTCCGGTCGTCGGCGCTTAGTTCTTCGAGCGGGATAAGCCGTTGTCCCTTTCCGCGCTTGATTGCTGCCGCGCGACGTCGCTCGTCAGCGAGAAAATATTTCAACGCTCCAAGGAGGTAAGAACGAAAGCGTCCCTTCTCCTTGCGAACAGCAGCGAGACTTTTGTGCTCCAGCAAATCCGCAAAAAAAGTCTGAGTAACATCCTCTGCTTCCTCCGGTGCAATACCCTGTCGTCGCACGAAGCTGTAAATAGGTCGCCAATAAATGTGGCAGAGTTTCTCAAGCGCCGCTTGTGCCGCGGGCAATTCACTTTGTGCCTCTACGACGACGCTCCAGTGCGTGCTGGTAAACTGCGCCGCTCCTTTTGGTGCGCCAGGAGCCGAACCATTTGCGGTCGGCTCGCGAAGCCCGCGTCGCCGCGACGACACGGGCTCGCTCTGTTGTGAGCTTTCAGAGTGATCGGGAGGGCTCACGCCGCGATTCAAGTAAAAACTTGCTCTAAAATCAAGCCTGCAGATAGCTCGCAAGAAGACGAAGGCAGCAATCTGCTGCGATTTTATTTATGCAGAAACGTCAGACGGGTAAATTCAATGTGATTGAATGAGGCGCACGTTCTTTATTGTTGGCCCAACTGCAACGGGGAAATCCGAGCTGGCGGCTGATGTCGCGCATGAAATCGGTGCAGAAATTGTGAGCGCGGATGCATTTCAAATCTATCGCGGGCTCGATTTACTGACAGCGAAACCGGACGCTTCGACCCTGGCGAAAGTCCCCCATCATTTGATTGCGACGACGCCGATTGGTGAAGAGATGAACGCTGAGAAATTTCGGGTCGCCGCGGCGACCGCCATCGATAAAATTCATTCGCGCGGCAAGCTTGCGATCGTTGTCGGAGGCAGCGGGCTTTATATCAAAGCGCTTACTCACGGCCTTGCTGCGGCCCCCGGAGTCGATCCAAAGCTGCGTGAAAAATTAACTGCAATGAGCCTGGATGAATTGCACGCCCGACTTATTGAGCTGGATCCGGAAACAGCGCGAACGATCGACGTGAAGAACCGTCGTCGTGTTCTCCGAGCTTTGGAGATTTGTCTACTCACCGGAAAGCCGGCGTCGGCGCTGCGTTCAAGGAGCGGCAGCCCATCGCAGACAGAATTGTCTGCGTCACCGGTTACAGGTGCTTTCGTTTTTCGCGACCGGCAGGAGCTTTATGACCGAATTAATCGTCGAGTCGAAAGGATGTTCGAAGACGGCGTCATCGAAGAGGTGCGCAACGTCGGCGAAGTCAGTGCGACTGGATCGCAGATGATCGGTTTTCGCGAAATCCGTCAATTGCTCAAAGGCGAAATGTCGATCCCGCAATGTGTCGCCGCAATTCAGCTGGCAACGCGCCGATACGCCAAAAGACAGTTGACCTGGTTTCGGCGGCAAACTAATTTTTTATCGCTGAACTTGTCGCTTCTTACTCATAACGAAGCAGGGATTTTGCTCCGAGTGCTTTCGGAGCGAGGAAAGTTTCCGAGGGTTCGCCCAAAGGGATGATCGAAACGCGTCCTGAAAAAACACAGGAGCGCGCGCTCCTGATTGGCCTGGAAAAGGAAGGCGTCTCGAAATGGGATCTCCAGGATTCACTCGAGGAACTCCGCGAACTGGCGAGTTCCGCGGGCGCCAAAGTCGTCGATACAGTCACGCAAAAGTTGCCGAGACCGACCGCGCCATATTACATCGGCCGCGGCAAGGCAGAATCGATCAAGGATTCGTGTCAGGATCAACAGGTGACGTCGGTCATCTTTAACGATGAACTTTCACCCGCGCAGGGTCGTAATCTGGAAAATTTATTCGCGCGCAAGGTTCTCGATCGAACGCAGTTGATTCTTGATATCTTTGCCCAGCGCGCGCGCAGCCGGGAGGGTCGATTGCAAATTGAGCTGGCGCAGTTGCAATATCTTTTGCCGCGACTCACCCGAATGTGGAATCACTTGTCCCGGCAGACTGGAGGGATCGGCACACGTGGCCCGGGCGAAACACAATTGGAAGTTGATCGGCGCCGCGTGCAGGAACGAATTGCGCGGCTTGAGCGAGAGCTCGAAGCGGTGCGCAAGACGCGTGCGATACAACGCGAAGGTCGCAAACGCCATCAATGGCCTGTTGCCGCGGTAGTTGGCTATACAAACGCTGGCAAATCGACGCTGCTGAATCTGCTGACCGGGGCGGATGTAGTAGCCGAAAACAAACTCTTTGCAACGCTTGACCCGACCACGCGCAGCTTCGTTTTACCTAACAAACAGCGCGTCCTTCTCACGGATACAGTCGGTTTCCTACGAAAACTTCCTCATACATTGATCGAATCGTTCAAGGCCACACTCGAAGAAGTGAACGAAGCCGATCTGCTCATTCACATTGTCGATCTCAGTCATCCTCGCGTGGACGAGCAGATGGAAGCGGTCGATGGCGTAATCAAGGAACTGGATGCCTACGGCAAGCAAACTCTGATCGTGTTCAATAAGATCGATAACCTGCTTAGTCGGGAGTTGGTTGATTCATATTTGAAGCGTTTTCCTGGAAGCGTCGCAATCTCTGCTCGAACAGGAGAAGGGGTTAACAAACTGGTGCAGGCGCTTGAAGACGCACTTAGCTCATGGCGGTTGCGTTCTCGTTTTCGCATTCCATCGAATGAATCGGCGTTGATCGCTGAGATCCATCGTGTCGGTCACGTACTGGAGCTGCGCTATGAGGGGAATGACGCTCTGATCGTCGCCCACGTTCCACCACATTTGGAACAGAAGCTTGCGGATTACGCCATGCGGGATTGACCAATCAAGTCACGGACCTGGGATTCGATGCTCGCCGCAATTTGCGACCATCCCGCGCGATCGTTGGCTGTTGATGCAAACTGGAGCGGATCTCCAATCATCAACCTGATCGCGACAGGTCGCGGAAAATTTCGCTCTGGCGGCAGAGCTTCAAAAGTTCCAACAAGACCGCACGGCACGACCGGCACATCGGTTTCTGCTACCAGCATCCCCAAGCCGTGCTTGAAAGGCATCATCGAGCCGGTGCGGCTGCGTCCGCCTTCCGGGAAGATGATGAAGATTGCTCTTTCTTCCTGCAATTTTTGGCGGAGATCGGCGAGGGCGTGCGGCCCGCAACTCTTTCGCCACATCGGCAGCGCGTTGAGCATGATTGCCGAAAACGTACTCGTCACCTTCGTTTGAAAGAACACATCACCCGCGGCAATGGGGAAAGCGCGTTCGCGGTGTCTGGGGATGAGTGCTGCTCCAAGAGCGAGTGCATCGAGGTGACTGCAATGATTTGCCGCGAGCACAAACGGTCCGTGTGCTGGTAGCCTGTCGCGGCCAATGATCGTTAGTCGGTGCGCAATCGCGAAATAACTTCGAATCAATGAAAAACAGGCATGATGCGCGAAGCTCTCGAGAAGTCCCTTTTCCCGTCGCACGCTACGAAATCGTTCGCTTGGAGTCATGCCCGTGTCGTGGGCTGGCTGGAGGTTCCAGGGTTCCATCAGATTTCTCAGCCCGTAAAAATGTGCTGCTGCTGCCCGACAGCGAAGCCGACAAAGTAATTGACGTAATGAAACGCGGCAGGCGCAACCAGAATCAGGCTATCAAAGCGATCGAGAATTCCACCATGCCCGGGAATGAGTTTTGCGGTGTCCTTCAGTCCAAGGTCGCGTTTGATGGATGACAGCATCAGATCGCCGAATTGCCCTACGATGCTGACGATGATGCCAAGCCCCACGAGGCGAATCGGCGTGTCGAGCGCGGTGCCGGACCAGATGTAATGTGCGCCGATAGCAACAAGAGGCGTCGTCAGCGCAATTGCTCCGAGCGCGCCTCCCACTGTTTTGTTTGGACTCGTGTTGGGCACAAATTTTCGACGACCAAATAGATGGCCACAGATGTAGGCAAAGACGTCGTTGAGCTCCACGGCAAAGATGATCAGCAAAAGGATCGGGCGATAGTTCCAATCGTTTGCCATGTTACCAAGATTGCCTAGCGCGCTCCCGAAAAGGGCGAATCCGAGAACACCCAGACCGACTCGCTGGATGTAACCCTTAGGTTGATCGGGGATCAATCCGCCAATCGCAATCAACGCAACGGTTAATGGAAACAAGGCAACATAGAGCCGGTACCAATTATCCAGCGCGGCGAGAGTAAGCAAGAGAATGCCGACAACCACGATGAGACTGATGGTTCGTTCCCGAAACAGTCCTGTGATCCGGGCATATTCCCGATAACAAAGGAAACTAAGGGTGGCCACAGCGATGATGGTCCAAAAGGATCCTGCCAGAATGGGAACCAGGATGAACAGAGCCAGCCCGATCCAGGACCGGTAACGGTCCCAGAGTTCCTTTCTTTTATCCGCGCTGCTGTTTGCGGCGCGCGTTACGATAAAAATGAGCACTGGTGCTAACAGGAACAGAGTGAGAGCCGTCAGCGTAAGGACAACGGTTACGCGATCGTCAAAGGCGTGCCGAAATCCAAAGAGCCGTTCGCGCGTGATTTGGTTCATTTTTTCAGCGCATGTGCAATTCGCGCGATCCGGCGAATAACCGTGATTACGCAGCCCACCACGATCACAACAAGCCCCAATGTCATCACACCGATGTGTGAAGCGTTGAACGGGATCATCTGCCATGACCGCGGCGTGATGGCGGCGTAAACACAGACGATAGTGACAACCAGCATGCGATGCTGCTTGGCCATCGGTCCGCAGAACTCGTTAGGCGCTCCGGCGATTTTACCCGCGGCGCGAACATAAGCGGTGAAAATAGCTAAAATGGTTGCGATGTAACCCAGCGTAACATTTCCGCCCCACGCAAAGCCGGCTCCGATAAAGACCGCAGCGTCGGAAATGCGGTCGGGAACTTCGTTGTAGAGCTCTCCAGTCCTTGATGTGCGACTGGACGCGATAGCTACCATTCCATCAAGCATGTTTGCAGTTAGACGTAACTGCGCGCCGACGGCTCCGATCAACCACAGGATTCGATAGTCGACAATAGAAGTCATGCCGAGCGCGATACCCGCCACAATGCAGGCGCACATCCCGGCAATTGAAATTGCGTTCGGCGAAACGTTTCGTGCCGCCAACCAAGCCGTTGACGCCTGCGCCCATTTTCGATTGCGCGTCGCGATCGGGCGGCGGTCAATTGTGTTACTCGGCGCTTCCTGCATAAGGCCTCGTTGGCAACCGATAGCAGGTCGCCACGGTAATGGGCAGAATAAAATCGTGACGCTCCTTGAAGACTTGCAGACAAGATTGTCCGCATCACATAATGTCGCATGACTGCGCGCGAGCGGGTAAAACAACTGATTAGGATTTGGCCTAAAGTTTACCCTGACGCGCACACCGAACTGAATTTTCACAATCCACTCGAGCTGCTCGTGGCGACAATTCTGTCAGCGCAATGCACCGACAAGCGCGTCAATATGGTCACCCCTGGTTTGTTCAAGAAATACCGGACGGCGAAAGCCTATGCGAATGCCCCGCAGGCTGAGTTCGAAAATGCGATCAAATCGACAGGGTTCTTTCGCAGCAAAACGAAAAGTATTCGCGGAGCGATGCGCGCAATCGCAGAAGAACACGGCGGAAAAGTCCCCGACACAATGGAGAAGTTAAACGCTCTGCCCGGCGTTGGACGTAAGACTGCGAACGTGGTGCTGGGGAATGCGTTCCATAAAAACGAAGGGATCGTAGTGGACACGCATGTCATCCGGCTATCGCAGCGGCTCGGTCTGACGAAACACAAGGATGCTGAAAAGATCGAACTCGATTTGATGAAGCTCGTGCCGCGCGAGCACTGGACGGATTGGAGTCACTGGCTCATCTGGCACGGCCGCCGCCGCTGTTACGCGCGCAAGCCAGATTGCAGCCGGTGCGAAGTTTTCAAGTTATGCCCCAGCGGGAAAGTCTTTTTGCGAACAGGCCAGGCGCAGGAGCATTGAGCTCGGTTGAATGCCGGTTTGCATTAACGCCATTAAGCGTGCTGCATGTCATTCTGAGCGGAGCGAAGAATCTCTGGACGTTTCTGAGGCAAATGCCGCGTGAAGGTAGAAAGAGATGTTTCGCTTCGCTCAACATGACAGCGTTTTTACTTGCCGTGTGGCAGAAGAATTTTGTACAAACTTCGCCAGCATCCAGAGCTCAGATTGGAATGAGAATTAGGGGAATCCGTTTTGCTGCAATAGATGTGCTGCTGTTTTGCGCCATGGCGATGCAAGCGCATGCGGCGACCATCACGGTCACGAATGGGAATGACAGCGGGGCAGGTTCCTTGCGCCAAGCGATCATTGCTGCTTCGCCCGGCGATACAATCAATTTCGCCTCGAGCGTTACTACCGTTACTCTAACTAGTGGCGAGTTGGTGATTGACAAGAACCTGACCATCACCGGCCCTGGAGCCAACCGCTTGACGGTACAACGAAGCACCAACGCCCCCGGATTTCGAATTTTCAGCATCAGCTCGAGTACCGTAGCTGTTTCTATCTACGGGATCACGATCTCAAATGGCTACGCTAACTACGATTCTGGGGGAGGTATTCTGAGCGTTGGCGTATTGACACTTACCGACTGTACCGTCTCAGATAATTTCGCAGCCTTTGTTCTGGGAGGAGGAGGTGTGATGAACGACCATGGCACCATGACCATGAGGGGTTGTACGATTAGTAACAATCAAGAGGGAGAGGGTAACGGAGGAGGAGGGGTGCTGAATGAAAATGGTACCATGACCATTACGGGTTGTACAATTAGTAACAATTCCGCGAGTGCAAGCGGCGTTACCTTAAGGACTACTTCCAATGGTGGTGGGATATGGAACCATTCGGGTGGCTCATTAATTATCGCTAACTCTACCATCAGCGGTAATACATGTTCTGCCAACAGCTTTGATCCCCTCCCTCCAACTCCAGCCTTAGCATTTGGCGGTGGCGTTGACAACCCCGGGGGTTGTTCCATGACTATTAGGAACTGCACGATTAGCGGCAATTCAGCGGTGGCGACGGGAATCACGGATTCGGATACGGGGTATGGCGGCGGAATTTCGAATGGTGGCGATCTTCAAATTACCAGCAGTAGCATCGCACATAATTCTGCATCAGGTGATTATGGAGTCGGTGGTGGGAT
>Ga0081455_10001510_pt1 | contig 28711 bp, 22 predicted proteins | sample TabmetS3T2R1_FD_70207 | JGI IMG/M metagenome (GOLD analysis project Ga0081455, IMG submission 70207) | Tabebuia heterophylla rhizosphere microbial communities from the University of Puerto Rico - S3T2R1 | ecosystem: Host-associated > Plants > Roots > Rhizosphere ... | reverse complement strand
CGCCGCACAGCACGGGTTTCGCGAGATCAGCCACGACCTCGAGATCTTCGGCACCTGCAACACGTGTTAGACACAGGCCCCTCCAAGCCGATGTGCCGTGAGCCTGTGGAGCGGCCTTCGACAGCTCAGGCCGCGTATCACAGTCAGCGGCGCGGCCAGCGGCGGACGCCCAGTGCTTTGTAAGTTGCAGCTGTGTAGTCGTTGAATCTGAAGCGCGAAGGTGAACCGGCGCCTGAGAGCTCTGCCCAGAGGTTGGGTGTGTATCCGAAGGCGAGTTGATGTTCCGGGTCGGCGAAGGCCAACGAGCCGCTGGCGCCGGGAAAACCGAACAGCCCGGGTACGCCGACGTCCGGCCACATCGGTCCACCAGGCAGCAGGAACCCCAGCCCCCAATTGGTCCGCATCCGCAGTACGACGTCGCGCCCGCTGGCCTGAGGTTGGCGTGCGGCGTTCATCAGATCGTCGCTGATCAGTCGGCTGCCGTCGACCGAGCCGATTACGGCAGCGAAGAGTCGTGCAAGTGACGACCCGTTGCCGAGAGCTCCGGCCGACGGGTCTTCGACGTCGTAGCGGACGAGTTCGTCGTGGTCGTTGAAGCCCGATGCCGAGCCCCCGAAGGTGGCTCGATAGGAGACCGACCGGCGGTTCAGCAAACCGAGGACATAGGGGATCCAGACCGGTTTGAGCATCGCGCGTACCGCCTGGACCTGAGTTGGGCCGACCATCGGCGCAACAAGATCGTGACGGATTCTCGGAAGACCGATGAAGAGATCCAGCCCGAGGGGAGCTGCGATCTCCTCCGAGAAGTACTGTCCCACCGCGCGTCCGGCGACGGAGCGAACGATCCCACTGATGATGAAGCCGTAGGTGACGGCGTGGTATCCGTGCATGGTGCCGGGACGCCACCAGGGTCGCTGCTGCTCGATCAGTCGCAGGACTGGGTCGAGCGCGGCTGCGTCATCGTTGCTGATGGCGGTGTCAAGGGCCGCGACCCCGGATCGTTGCGACAGCACCAGATGGATGGGGATATCGCTCTTTCCGTTCTGGGCGAAAGCCGGCCAATAGGCGGCGACCGGCTTTTCGAGATCGATCATGTCCTGGTCGGCGAGGACAAGAAGAGCCACCGTCGCTAATGCCTTACTGATCGAGGCAATCGGTGTCATGGTGTGCTCGCGCCACGCGATGCCACGGTCTGGATCAGCCAGCCCGCCCCAGATCTGCACCACCGGTCGGCCAGCGGAGTAGACCCCTATCGAGGCGCCGATCTCGCGTCCCGCTCGTAGATTGTCGGCAAGAACGTCGGCAACTGCCCCGAATCCAGACTCGCAGTGCCCCTGAACCTCGCGCCGCGCCGCGTTGGTTGTCACAACGACCATGGTGCCGGGCAGCGGCCAAGTCAGGCCTCGCTGGCCACGACATTGGGTATAGCGCCTCCGTAGCGCCGGTCCCGTTGCGCGTATAGCTGGATCGCCCGCCAAAGATCACGACGGTCGAAATCCGGCCACAATCGATCAAGAAACACCAGCTCTGCATAGGCGCTCTGCCAGAGCAGGAAGTTAGAGGTCCGCTGCTCCCCCGATGAGCGAACGAAGAGGTCGACATCGGGAATGTCGGGCTCGTCGAGGAAGTGCCGGAATCGATCCTCATTGAGCTTTCGCGGGTCCAGCCGCCCGTCGGCCGCTAGCTGGGCGATACGCCGCGCAGCGTCCACGATCTCGGCCCGACCGCCGTAATTCACGCAGAACTGCAGAGTCAGCACGTCATTGTCGACCGTGCGACGCTCAGCATCCTCGAGCTCGGTGATCACGCTTCGCCACAGCCGTGGCGATCGGCCCGCCCAGCGCACCCGGACGCCCATCGCATCGAGCTGATCCCGGCGCCGCCTGATCACGTCCCGGTTGAAGCCCATCAGCCAGCGCACCTCGTCGGGTGATCGGTTCCAGTTCTCGGTGGAGAAGGCGTACGCCGAGAGGTATTTCACTCCGATCTCGATAGCTCCCTCGATCACGTCGAACAGCGACGCTTCACCCCGGGCGTGCCCCTCAGTCCGAGGCAGGTTGCGTGCCTTGGCCCAGCGCCCATTGCCATCCATCACGATCGCCACATGCCTCGGCAGCCGCTCAGAAGGGATTCGTGGCGGACGGGCGCCGCTGGCATGTGGCTGCGGGGAGGCCGGGAGCGGTCGCGCCCTCCTCGAAAGCTTGGGCATGTCAGGGACAATATCGAGGTGCCGACCTACCGCGACGAAGCCGTGGTTCTTCGCACGCACAAACTCGGGGAGGCTGACCGGATTATCACCATGCTGAGCCGGCGGCACGGCAAGATCCGCGCGGCCGCGAGGGGTGTGCGCCGAACCACCTCGAAGTTCGGCGCTCGGCTTGAACCGTTCTCCCACATCGATCTGCAGCTCGCCGTCGGCCACACGCTTGACGTCATCACACAAGTCGAGTCGCTGGACGCCTTCGGTGAACCGCTGACTGATGACTATCCCGCATATACGGCAGGCCAGGTCATGCTCGAGACGGCTGATCGCCTGGTGGTCGAGGAATCCGAGCCTGCGCTGCAGCAATATCTGTTACTTGTGGGAGCTCTGCGAGCGCTCAACGAGGGGACCTCCGACGGACGCCGGCCCCCCACGTTGATCTTGGACTCCTACCTACTGCGGGCATTGGCGATCGCCGGCTATGCGCCCTCCTTTTCCGACTGCGCCCGGTGCGGCGTCGCAGGACCCCACCGAGCCTTCTCCCCCGCCTTGGGTGGCGCTGTGTGCGAGCGCTGTCGTCCAGCTGGAGCGGCACGGCCGGCTGCCGAGACTCTGGCATTGCTCGGGGCGCTGCTGGAGGGCCGCTGGAGTGATACTCGGCAGGTGCCTGATCGGGTTGCACGGGAGGCCAGCGGGATCACCGCCGCGTTCGCGGCCTGGCATCTGGACCGCAATCTGAGATCACTGGCGCATGTCGAGCGTTGACCCGGATTGGCCACCGCCGCGCGCGTCCCAGGCATTCCTGGCAGAGCCCCAACAGCCACCAAAACAGCAGCCAGCAGTGCAGCGCCCACATCGGGTCGCGTACCTCCTTGCCGTGATCATGCCACTGATCTTGCTGGTGGCACTGGCCGTCCCGGTCGGTGTGGCGTGGTCGATCGCCCGGCTACGGCAGGCTCCCGGCAGTATGACGACCCCGCCCCCGGCGGACCCCAACGCCATTGACGGCAAACCTGGCTTGGGCGACCCCTACTACCCGCAGGCTGGCAACAGCGGCTATGACGTGGCCAAGTACCAGGTCGTGATCAACTGGGATCCGGCGACGCAAACCATCACCGGTACCACCAGGATCAGCGCCCATGCGACCCAACAGCTCAACTCGTTCTATTTCGACCTGGCCCTGCACACCGACAAAGTGACTGTCAATGGTGTACCCGCGGAAGCCGTTGCACGAGGCTTCTCAGATGTCTATGTCAAGCCAGCAACATCGATCACGCCCGGCAGCTCGTTCCAGGTGGTGGTCGCGTACTCGGGAAAGCCCGGCGACATCCAGCAAACCGACGTGCACCCCTGGTGGTCCAGCAACGGCGAGTGGACTGCGGCCGGCGAGCCGGAAAGCGCAGCGTGGTGGTATCCCTCGAATGATCATCCATCGGATCCAGCACTGATGGACGTCTCGGTCCGGGTGCCGGCCGGTATGGAAGCGATCAGCGTTGGCCGCTTGGAGTCGCCCGACTCTGGAAATGAGAAGGACTACAACACCTGGCATTGGGTCGCGCGGCAGCCGATGGCGACGTATGTGAACTTCATCTCCATCGGTCAGTACGAACTGAAACAAGGACTTGATCATGGTCGGCCGTACGTCTATGCGGTGTCGGAGCAGCTGTCGTCAGATGATCGCAAGAAGGCCTTCGCTGCGCTGATGAGCACCGGGATGCGAATCCGGACGCTGGAGACGATGTTCGGTCCGTATCCATTCAGCGAGATCGGTGGAATCGTCCCGGTGCACAAGCTCTGGTTCGGCGGGCTCGAGACCCAGACTCGACCGGTCTATGACGCTAGGTCGATCTTGAACGCTGAATTCGAACCGAGCCTGATCGACCACGAGTTAGCCCACATGTGGTTCGGCGACAACGTCACCATGCGGCAGTGGAACGACATCTTCATAAGCGAGGCTTACGCATCGTGGGCCCAGTGGGGAGCCAGAGAGCGGCGGGGCGGACGTCCGGCGAATGACTCCTTGAATCGCGCGTACTCCCGACTTGCCGACAACGACGACTTCTGGAAGATCACCATGATCGACCCTGGCAGGGCTCACCTCTTCGATGCGGTCTATGTGCGCGGACCCATGGCCCTTCAGGCACTCCGCAATGTGATCGGAGACGAGGCCTTCTTCAAGTTGGCCCGCGAATGGAGTCAAGCCCCGGGAAGTCGCACGCTCGAGGAGTGGATGGCGGCAGCGCAGTCGTATACGACAGTTGATCTTGGTCCGTTCTTCCAGGCCTGGATCTATACTCCTACGGCTCCAGCGCGTACCGCTGCGAACGGCTTCCGATGAAGCGAACCATTAGTACGATGCTTCGCCCAAATAGGCAATGAATGCTATGAATAAGTACAGGGCCCCGAGCCCGACGGTGACCCAGCCGAGGATCCGACCGAGGTTGACCTGGGAGCGACCCGAGTATCGGTCCGGCTGCGCATTCATTTCCCGCAGCACCCGCCCGCCCATGATTCCGGCAGCGATGCCGGTGATACCGCACGTTACGAACCCGAGGACGCCAAGAACCAGGACAGTCATGGCCTGCGGATGGTTTGGGGGGGTTGACAGCCGTTCTTGAGTGGGCCCGGGCTGCGCTCCATAGACCGGTCTGTAACTGGGGGGTTGTTGTGGCGGCGACTGCGGTGGCGGCGACTGATAGGGCGGCGACTGATAGGGCGGAGACTGCGGTGGCGGCGACTGATAAGACGGTGGCCGCTGATACGGCGGCGATGGTTGCTGTCCGGGTGCCTGCGGTTGCGGTTGGGCGGGCGACCTGCGTGGTGGCGGCGTCTGCCCGGAGGCGGCAGGCGGTGGCGTCTGAACAGATCGCGGCGTCTGCGCGGAGGTGGTAGGCGGTGGCGTTTGAGCAGATTGCGCCGGCTGCGCGGATCCTTGCTGATCCGTCTCAGCTGCGAGCAGATGGTCAATCTCACGGCCAATGCTTTCGGCGATGTCACGCCGCCGGCGTAGAGCGCGTATCAGCACGAGCGCGATCTCACGGTCGTCGTCGTCGTCTTCGTCGAGATACCCCCGCAAGTCCACAAGCAGATGGTTCTGCTGCTGATAGGTCAAGTATTGGGCGTCGACAAGATCGCGATACTCGTTCATGTAGGAAATCGGGGGCCCGGGCGGTTCCGGTAGCGGGTCGGGCAGTGGCGGCGCCGGCGGGCGGCTCGCCACTGCCGAGATCAGCGTGATTCCAGCGTCGACGGTGCGCTCGCGATAGTCAACAATTTGAGTGTTCGCGATTGTGGGCGGCGCAGTCGTGATTGCCACGTCTCGGATCATCACAGGTAGTAGCGGACGCCCGACGGCATGCGCGTAGTCAAACTCAAGGCGACAGGCACGTGACTTGAGTGAATCCGGGCTAAGTGCGAAGAGGTAAAGATCACAGGCCCGGATCTGGCCGAGAATTGTGTCCCACCACTCCTGGCCTCCGGTGAGCTCGTTGTCCAGCCACACTGCGTTGTGCGACCGCTCGAGATCGCGGCTCAGCGCTTCGGCCGCCTGGCGGTCCTTGCGCGCGTAGGTAATAAAGATGGGCACCGGTCAATCGTGTCATGAAGCTGCCCCCTAAATGAACGTTCCCGCCGTGGTTCGCGGCGGGAACATGGAGAATGCAGTGGGGAGTGGCTAGTCGGCAAATTTCCGACCAATGCGGGGTTCTGAAGCCTGGTTTGCTGCTCCAGCATCGATTAGCCCGCAATGGTCGGAAATTTGTTTTCCGGAGCGCCCGCTTTTGAACGCTCCCGCGTGGCGGAGTGCCTAGGCCACTCGGTTGATAGCCGAGATGACGGCCTTGAGCGAGGCGTTGACGATGTTTGCGTCCATCCCCACTCCCCACACAACCACGCTGTCCTCACCCTCGCCGACCTCACACTCCACGTACGCTGCGGCGAGCGCGTCACCACCCGCCGATAGGGCATGCTCGGTGTAATCGAGCACGCGTACGCGGTGGCCGAGTGTGGAAATGGCGTCGACGAAGGCCGACACCGGGCCGTTCCCCTCGCCAGTGATCGGCTGGCTCGAGCCGTTGGCCACGACGTGCGCAGTAAGCGAGGTTTGTCCGTTCTGCGCAGAAGTCGTCGCGACACTCTCTAGGCGTACTGGGGTGTCCGGTTCGAGGTACTCGAACTGGAAGATCTCCCAGAGTCGGCTCGCGCTCACCTCACCGCCGCCGGCGTCGGTGTGTGCCTGTACCGCTTTGGAGAACTCGATCTGGAGTCGCCGCGGCAGATCCAGATTGTGTTCGGACTTCATGATGTAGGCCACCCCGCCCTTGCCAGACTGTGAATTCACGCGGATGACCGCCTCGTAGGTGCGGCCCACATCAAAGGGATCGATCGGCAGGTAAGGCGCCTCCCAGGCGATCTCCCGGGCAGTGATGCCTTCTGCCTGCGCCCGCTTTTCCAGGTCCTCCAAGCCTTTCTTGATCGCGTCCTGGTGACTGCCTGAGAACGCGGTATAAACCAGGTCGCCCGCGTAAGGATGGCGCGGGTGAACCGGCAGGTTGGTGCAGTACTCCACGGTGCGACGGATCTCGTCAATCCGGGAGAAGTCGATCTTGGGGTCTATTCCTTGTGAGAACAGGTTCATTCCCAACGTGACCAGGTCCACATTGCCGGTGCGCTCGCCGTGGCCGAAAAGGCAGCCCTCGACTCGATCGGCTCCGGCCATCATGGCCAGCTCGGTCGCGGCGGTGGCGGTACCGCGGTCGTTGTGAGGATGCAGCGAAATTGCCACATGCTCCCGGTTGCGCACGTGCCGGCTGAACCATTCGATCTGATCGGCATAGACATTCGGAGTCGCCATCTCCACTGTCGCCGGCAGGTTCAAGATGATCTCGCGGCCCTCCGATGGCTGCCAGACGTCCATCACCGCGTTGCACACCTCGACTGCGAACTCCATCTCGGTGCCGGTGAAGATCTCCGGCGAGTATTCGTAGCCGAACTCGACATCGCCCAAGTACTGCTCGGCGTATTTCATCACCAGCTCGGTCCCGCGGGTCGCCAGTGCGATGCATTCAGCCTTGTCGACATGGAAGACGACACGCCGGAACAGCGGCGCTGTGGCGTTGTACATGTGGATGGTGGCCGTCTTGGCGCCGACCAAAGACTCCGCTGTACGCTCAATGAGATCCTCACGCGCTTGGGTCAGCACCGAGACGATCACATCGTCGGGGATCTTGTCTTGTTCGATGAGCTGCCTGACGAACTCGAAGTCCGTCTGGCTGGCAGAAGGAAATCCGATCTCGATCTCCTTGTAGCCCATCTGCACCAGCAGTTCGAACATCTTGTGTTTGCGTGCGGGTGTCATCGGATCGATCAGCGCCTGGTTGCCGTCGCGAAGATCAGTTGACAGCCACCGCGGCGCCTTGGTGATCACGCTCGAGGGCCATGTCCGATCCGGAAGATCGATTGGGGTGAACGGCCGATAACGGCGGAAGGGCATCGGGCTGGGTTGCTGAATCGGGGCCGGCTGCGCTCTGGTTCCGAACGAGGTCAGTTCCGTGCGCTCTGGGCCTGGTTCCGTGCCCCCTGAGCTTGCGCCGATCCGCACTGAGCCTGTCGACGGGCTCGATGTGGTGATGTCTGGCATGATTCCTCGCTGCTAGATGTGGAGCGGACCGGGAACACGTCGAACTCCGCAGCGAGGATGCCGGCCCCTAGGGGGCCTCGCTGCGGCAGCCGAGGAGGAGCAGCGCCCAACGGCGCTGGCTGTTTGCCACGGCGTCACTCTAACACCCTGACTCGTAGGAGGACCAAACGTCGTCTCGAAAAATCGTTGGCGGGAAACAGACTGAGTACGGCACCCTGATGTGATGCCTTTCGTACGCGTCGAGCCCGGGGACATGAGTCAGGTCACCGCCGTCGCCGACATCGAGGAGTCGGCGCGGCAGGTCGACGACCCCGATGCATTCCCGGTGATCCCCGAAATGCTGGCGGGACAGATGCGTTACGGCTGGGACCTCGAGCCTGCAGAGCACTATCTCTACACACCTGAGGATGCGGCTCGCCCGGTCGGGGTACTTGCGCTGGACATGCCGATGCGCGACAACCGGCATCTGGTATGGGCTGAGATCTTCGTCCACCCCGATCATCGTCGCCGCGGTCATGGCTCAGTGATCATGAATGAGGCCTCGCGGAGAGCACGAGAGGCAGGCCGGAACACCATCTGGGTCGGCACAGCTGAAGATGATCAAGGCGCTCGCAAGTTCGTCGAGGGCTTCGGCTTCAGCTACGCGAGCCATGACGCCCGTCGGCGCCAGGTGCTGGCCGAGGTCAACCAAGCCGAGATCCAGCGTCTCTGGGCCGAGGCTCGGTCGGAAGCGTCGGATTACTGTCTGGAGCGGTTGCAGTCACCGGTCAGCGACCAAGTGCTCGCAGGGCTGATCGAGGTTACCGCAGCTATCAACGACGCACCCATGGGAGAGCTAACGTACGAAGACGAAAAGTTCGACGTGCAGCGGCTTCGCGACTTCGAAACGGCATTGCTAGGCCGTGGACATTGCGGATACCGAGTCATCGGGAGACATCGCAAGACCGGCGAGGTCGGTGGGCACACAGTGGTGATGACCCACCCGCTGCTGCCTGAGGTGGGCGGTCAGGCCGATACCGCGGTGGCACGTCACCACCGCGGCCACCGACTCGGGCTACTGCTCAAGATCGACATGATGCGCTGGCTCGCCGAGACGGAACCACAGCTGAAGATCATCGAGACCTGGAATAACGTGGACAACAAGTTCATGATCCGTGTGAACGAGGCGCTGGGTTACCGACTCTCGCGTGTCTTCAACATGTACGAACTGCGCCTTGGTCCTTGAGCCGCTCAACCGGTTGAAGCACGCCGTCGACCCGACGGGAGAGCCTCCAGGGGTTTTCCGCCTGCAGCGCCGGTGGCAGCCACTTGTCGCTCAGCGATTGGTAGGTGACCGGCCGCACGAACCGGTCCAAGGCGGCGGCGCCCACCGAGGTGGCAGATGGGGTCGAGGTCGATGGCCACGGACCGCCATGTTGCTGCGCCCAGGTGTACGCGACACCGGTCGGCCAGTCGTTGGCGCACAACCGACCCACCTTCGACGACAGCAATCCAAGGCAGGCCGCAGCGTCCGGGTCGTCCTCATCAGCCATGAAAACACTGGCGGCCAGGGAGCCCTGAAGCCGATCGATCGCAGCAGCCAGCTCGGCGAGGCTGGAGTACTCCACGACGACGGCGACGGCGCCGAAACACTCCTCAGCCAGCCTGCTGCTGTCCTGCAGATTATCGATCGGAGCCTCAAGGACCGCAGCCGGCGCCCACCAGCCTTCCGCGGGCGCCTCGACGAGCTCAACGACGCGAGCACCGGCGAACCTCAACTCCTCGAGCCCCTGGATTGTCGACTTTGCGATTGCCTCGGTCAGCATGACTGGCTCAGGCAAGGCCTGCCTTAGGGCTCTACCGATGGCCTCGACTGCCGCTGCACCGGCTGGAGCGAGCACGAGACCGGGCTTGGTGCAGAACTGACCGGAACCCAGCGTGAAGGAACCCACGAAGCCCTCAGCGATCTCCTCCATCCGGGTAGCGGCCGCCGCCCTTGTGATCACGACCGGATTCACCGTCGACATTTCGGCGTAGGTCGGAATGACCGTTCGTCGCTCATTCGCGATGCGCCAGAGCGCGAGGCCAGCTGATTGTGAGCCGGTGAACGCCAGCGCGGCGATGCGTTCGTCCCGGACAAGGGCGACACCAGCGTCGTAACCGACTACTATCTCGAGGCTGCCGTCGGGAGCCCCGGCGGCGAGAAGAGCCGCGCGCGCGAGTCCTGCCAGCTGGTCGCTCAGTAGTGGATGCGCCGGGTGTGACTTGGCGACCACAGGACACCCAGCTGCGAGAGCGGACCCGAAGTCGTTGCCGAGCACGCCGAAGGCAAAAGGAAAGTTGCTGGCGCCAAAGACGGCAACCGGGCCGAGCGGCTGGTTGACCCGCGCCAGGCCGGGCGTGGTGCTGGTCGGATGATCGATCGCGGCCGCCAGGTACGAGCCCTCGGCGGCCACAGCGCCGTAGAAGCGCAGCTGACCGGCCGCGCGCGATACCTCGGATGTGAGACGCGTGTAACCCAGAGCGGTCTCGACCTCCGCCAGTTCGACCAGTTCGGGGGTGTTCGCCACCAGCGCCGCTGCGACCGCGTGCAGCCAGCCGCGCCGCTCCCGCGGGCTGGCTGCGGCCACGGCCTCGCTAGCGCGCGACGCGCGCTCAACGGCCGCCTCGACCTCGTGAGGGGACATCTCCTCGACCGTCCCGTTCGTCTGGCCCGTCCGCGGGTTGTACGACGTGATGGTCACGACGCCGCCTCGATAGCGTGTTCGAGCACGTCCAGGCCATCTGACAGCAGCCCCGGGCTGATGACAAGCGGCGGCAGGAGCCGGACGACGTTGCCATACGTGCCGCAGATCAAGATGAGGACACCCTCGCTGTGGCATCGCGACGCTACCTGACGGGCCGTGTCGGGCGCAGGCTCCCGCGTCCCGGGCTTGACGAACTCAGCGGCCAGCATGGCGCCGCGTCCGCGGACTTCGCCGATGACGGAGTCAGCTCCCGTCAAGGGGCCAAGCCGCCGCATCACCACAGCCTCAATCTCCCGCGCCTTGCCTACCAAGTGCTCGCGCTCGATGGTCTCCAGAGCACCGAGCGCCGCGGCGCAAGCGACGGGGTTGCCGGCATAGGTTCCACCCAAGCCGCCCACCGGAACCGCGTCCATGAGTTCAGCGCGACCTGTGACAGCAGAGAGCGGCATGCCGCCTCCCAACGCCTTGGCCGTCGTGATCAGATCGGGCACGACCTCTTCGTGCTCACATGCGAACATCGCCCCCGTGCGTGCAAGTCCGGTCTGGATCTCATCCGCGATGAATACGATGCCGTGTTCTTGCGCAAGCTCCTGAACGCCCCTCAAGTAGCCTGCTGGCGGCACAATGAAGCCGCCCTCGCCTTGAATCGGCTCGGCGATGATCGCGGCGACATTGCTCGCGCCGACCTCGGTGATCACCGTGTCCCGCAACGCCGCCAGCGCCTCCTCAGCGCATTTCCCGGGACCACTCGGCCATCGGTAGGGGTACGGGGACGGAACCCGGTACACCTCGGGAGCGAATGGACCGAAACCCTGCTTGTAGGGCACGTTTTTCGCCGTCATGGTCATCGTGAGCAGGGTGCGTCCGTGATAGGCATGCCCGAGCACGATCACCGCGGGGCGACGGGTCGCGGCTCGAGCGATCTTGATCGCATTTTCGACTGCCTCCGCACCGGTGGTGAACAACGCCGTCCGCTTCGGGTGGTCGCCAGGGGTCAGCCGGTTGAGCGCGGCGGCCACGTCGACGACTCCTTCGTACTCCGTAACCAGAAAGCATGTGTGAGTGAAGCGCTCAGCCTGATCTGCAATGCGCCTGACGACGGCCGGGTCGGACGCACCGACGCTTGTTACAGCGATTCCAGACGCAAAGTCGATGATGTGATTGCCGTCGACATCGACCAGGATGCCGCCACCGGCGCGCTCGATGAAGACAGGCATGGTGACACCCACACCCTGGGCGAGTTCCGCGCCGCGCTGCGCCTGCAGCTTCTGGGATATGGGACCTGGGATGCTGGTTGCCAGGATTCGACGTTGCTCTGGCTGCGACATGTAGTTCCTCCGTCTCGTTGGGCCGTCGCCACGTTAAGGAGAAATCAGCGCCCAAGTCTTGGTGCTATCCGCACATCAACCAGCACCGCTTGTGCATTCCGACCATAAGAAATCTACGGATTGGCCTACGACGCTAGGCCACACCGCGTTCACGCATCAGGAGCCACAGCCGGGCCGCAACGTCTGGATCGTCGATGTCGACGCCGAGAGCCTCGCGGGCTCGCGAGAGGCGGTAACGCAGGGTGTTGCGGTGCACGCCCAAGTCCCGCGAAGCCTGTGCCCACTGCCCACGGTGGCGCAGGTACGCGGCGACGGCCGCAATGACCTCCTTGCTTTGATCTTCTAGGAAGTCATCGAGCCTGGTAGCGATCAACCGGGCCTCCCCGAGTGGGAGCTCCTCCAGTGCCAGCTCTCCCCGGGACAGTCTGCGCAACCGGTCCCACAACCGAGACCGAGTCGTACCGACGTCCTCGAGGCGAACGAGCTCGGAGACGACTGCCGAGGCGGTGCTGTCCGCCTTCGACAGCGACCGACTCAGGTCTGCCAGTCGTGGGTGCCCGGATGGAATCAGATACCACGACTCGGCACGCGTTATCGCCACAGCCAACGCGTCGGGGGACCAGGCCTCGACCGCCCGAATTACCTTCTCAGTGTCCCGGGCGTGCACGAGGAGAACCCGACCCTCACGCTGAAGCATGACTAGGCCCTCCAGCGCGGCGAGCTGGCGCGCTGCCTCAATGTGTCCGAGGTCCACCAGGCGCGCCACGCAGCGGGCTGTCGCCTCTTGCGCAGGCGCCGCGCGTTGCCGGTGAATCGAGTCGATGCTCAACAGGGCCGCCGCAGTGAGTACGACTTGGCGGCGCATCGCGGACAGGTGCTCCGCAGTGCCGACGGCCAAGTAGCCCACCACGGTCTCCTCCACCGACAGAGGAAACATCGCCACATAGCGACCGCGCGCGACGAACGAGGCGGCCGAGTGGACGCCAGCGACCTCCAGACGCTCGACCTCTGACTGGAGTGCTTCCGCCTCTTCGACCAATCCGGCTGGATGAATCTGATCGAGTTTGCCGGTGGACGTGAGAGATGCCGCCCATCCGTCTACTGCCCTCGCCAACCGTCGCAGCACCTCGGCCGCCGGATCAGGCGAGGCGGCCGCATCGATGAGCGCCCGGTGTGCGGCGACCGCATCCAGAAGGTGCTGCTCCGAGGAGCGCGCCCTCGCCGTCCAGTAGGTCTTGGAGATCGTCAGGAAGGGTGTTGGGGCCGGGACAATGAGAAGAGTCAGCCCAGCGGCCTTGCATGCTTCCACCAGCTCCTCTGGAGGCTCGGAATAGCGCGGACCCAAACCGATACCCAAACCTGCGATCCCGATTCCCTTGAGCCGCGAAACATATCCCTCCCAGCCGATTCTGCTGGTCGGAAGGGTCAAACCAGTGGTCAGCAGCAGCTCTCCGCCCGACACGTACAACGTCGGGTCGAGGAGCTCAGAGACGTGCACGGCGGTGACAGGAGTCTCAGGAACCACGACTCCGTCGGCCGGGTAAAGGTCCTGACCCAATGTCCGGGACAAGCTCGCCAGTGTCGGCAGCGCCACGCCATCCTCCTTCGCCTCCGACACAGTCTGCCGCGAAACCTGCCCGCGGGGTCGGTCCGGTCTGATTGCCTCTCGGGCGGCGGTAGCGGAGCATCTGTGATCTTTCACTGTGTCGCCTCCGAAGGGAGTTGGGCCGACTTGCGTCGTTTCCTGACTCGAAAACACCTCAGCGGGTATGGTCCCCGCATGGCGCCCGAGCCACTGATGTCCGGTTTCCCACCGCCCGCAGAGGCGCGGGTCACATTGGCGAACTGGCAGGACCCCCCGTACAACCGCTGGTCGTTTCAACACCTGCGGGAGCTGATACCGACACAGCGGATCTCGCGCGGACCCGGGACTTGGCGTGGCCTGGCCAGGCACAGTGCCTCACCGGCACTGGAGGACATCACCGTGCATCGGCTCGCCGGACACACGTCGACCTTCGCTGAGGTGATTGCAGAGACCTGGACGGATGCGGTTGTGGTGCTGCACGACGGTCAGATCGTGTTGGAGCAATACCTCAACGGAATGACCGAGAAGACGCCCCATCTGCTGATGTCGGTGACGAAGTCCGTGGTTGGCTGCATCGCCGGGATCCTCGTCGAGCAGGGCCTGCTCAATCCGGATGAGCAGGCCAGCAGCTACGTCCCCGAGATCACCGGGTCGGGGTATCAGGGCGCAACCGTCCGTCACCTCTTGAACATGCGGACAGGGGTTGCATTTCGGGAGGAGTACACGAACCAGGACGCCGAAGTCCGGGTGATGGAGCGATACATGGGTTGGCGGCCCGGCGACGACCATGACGATAACCGCGGGATGTACTTCTACCTCACCAAACTAGGCGCAGACAGTGATCATGGTGGACCGTTCGTCTACCGATCGGCTGACACCGACATGCTCGGCTGGGTATGTGAACGCGCAGCTGGGGCACGCATGGCCGACCTCATCTCCTTGTTGATCTGGCAGCCGATGGGCGCAGAGTTCGACGCCGAAATCACCTGCGACGCGGTCGGTTCTGCCATTCACGATGGCGGGATGTCGGCTCGCGTACGAGACATTGCCCGGTTCGGTCAACTGGTCTTGGAAGACGGTTATGTGCGCAACACCTCTATCGTGCCGGAACGGTGGCTGCACGAGGCCCGCGCGCTCGATCCGGACATCAGGGGTGCCTTCGCCGCCTCTGATTCAGAGCCTGTCCTCACCGGTGGCTGGTACCGCAACCAGTTCTGGTTCGTTCCCGGACCGCTGGGAGACCTCCAGCTGTGCCTCGGCATTCATGGCCAGATGGTGCTGATCGACCGGGCGACCCGCACGGTCTCGGTGAAGATGTCGTCGTGGCCTACCGCCCAAGACTCCGTGGCGTTGATCGACACCATCCGGGCATTTGTGGCAGCAGGGCGTCACCTGGCGGGGTTAGCCGGCGATGTCAGGAGCGTCCACGGCCCGATCGGCATCGTCGAGGGCCGCGAGCGTGGGCACAGTTGACCTTCAGGAAACTGGGCAGAACGCATGGCGCTTCCGCGTTGCATCCGTCTGTTCGCTTACTTGACGTAGCCGATCGGCGCGACCGCCGGCGGCTCCGGAATCACTTCGCTCGTGTACATGGAGCGGATGCCCTCGATGTAACTGCGACATCGTCTGGTCAAGCCCTCGGACGTCTGCATCCGTCCTTTGGTGACGAGGATTCCCAGGTCAGCGCCTTTGAACCGATAGTCACCCGGGCCGTACACGCGCATGAAGAAGCACTCGTCCTCGTGGGTGACCTCGTGCCAGTCATTGCTCACGCGCACGAATGACAGGTTGCCGTCCTCGTCAAGCCGGTATGTCCCAGTCCGAGGGGCGGCGAGGATACGCTCCACGGAGTCATTCGGCTCCTTCATGATCAGTTGCGCCCAGACATCGACTGCTGCAAGCTCGCGCCATCGCTCGTTGATCTCATCGACGTCCACGGTGTAGTCCACCCCCATGAACTCAAGCAGGTGGAAGAGGAACAACGGAATGTCGGCGTACGCTCCTGCGGTGACGTTGGTCATCGACGATGCCCCGGAGATGCGCGGGTTCAACTCGCCGAGGTAGACCTCTCCGGAATCAAGATCGATAAGCACGTCGACCTCGAAGAAGCCCTTGTAGCCCTCCTCGCGGAGTCGGTCCCCAAGTCGCCGTACATGGCTGATCGCCGTCGCGCGGTGTTCTTCTGAAAGAGCTTCGGGGAACAGGTCATTGCCGCACCAACCGCCGCGATAGGGGGTCAGCTCGGGGTAGCCCGTCAGGTCGGTCATGAACGGACCCACGACGGTGCCGTGCTTGGTGTTCACCGCTTCTACGGCAGCTGCATGGTTGTTGATCCGCTTCATGATCTTCAGCTCTTCACCGATGATGTTCTCGCTGTCACGTCCCCAGTCGGACTCGGAGGCGATGAAGAAGGTTGTTTTGCCAGAATCGCCATAAGGCGTCTGGACAACTAGGTCCAAACCGAGCCCCGCCTCGCTGGCGAGTTCGCTCAGCTTGTCGTAGCTGTCGGCATGACCCAGCACATTGGGCACCGATGGCGCGCCGGCTTCCTCCCCGAGCCTTGTCGTGACGATCTTGGAATCGAGCCGTCGACGCAGCTCATCCGAGGGCAAGATCAAGTTATAATCGAACTCCTTGCAGATCTCCTCGGTTTCCTCATCGAAGAAGACCATGGCGACCATCGGACGGAGCCCCGATGGAGATCTCGACTCCATGAACGCCTGCACTTCGCGATCTCGCAGCAGGTAGTTGTTGATCTCTTCACTGCTCTCGAATTCCACGTACGGCTTGTTGGAAGGCGTGAACACCCGAGGGTGACCCGAGTCCCAGGAGTCGTAGTAGACGATGTAGCCGAAGTTGCGAACCCATCGGTCGATGCCGAGCAGGTTGAACGCAGTGGGGCCGAGAAAGAAGATCGGCTGCTCATTCGTTCTAAAGAACGTTCGGATGTCTGAGATCCCCTTGAGCTTGCGGGATCCGAACAGCCTCGAGATTGGGCTCTTTCCGTCGCTCACGTCTACCTCCTGAGCCATCGTCACATGGCTGGACTATTGGGCCACCTCGGCGTTGATCGCCTCAAAGGCGGCCAACGTTGAGAACAGCTTCCAGGAATCTTGCGGAGTCGGCCAGCTCGAGAGCTTGACCGCCACCAAACCGCTATCGCGGTTGATGTAGATCATCTGGCCATGGATGCCCAGACAGAGCAGCACCTGCCGGTCCGGCCACGGCAGCCAGAATTGATTTCGGTACATGCCACCCGGCATCCGCGTGTCGTCCGGGCTCGCTGCGAAGGCCTCACGAGAGTCAGGCCCGCCCGTGAGGCTGTCCGCTATCCAAGCCTCCGGCACTACCTGGTGGTTGCTCAGCGATGTGCCGTCGTGAGCGATCATCGCCCCGAAACGAGCAAGATCACAGAGGGCGGCTGACATGCCACCGTCGAAAAGTCCGGTGCCCTCGGCATCGACTCCGATATTGGCGTCAAAGTCCGCTCCCAGCCGTGACCAGATCAGTTCCGCAGCTACCTTGGGGAAGCGCCGACCAGCCGCCGCCTCACATACCCAGCCCAAGACATCAGTCTCACAACTGCGATATTCGTAAGGCCCGCCGTGCTCGCGGGCTCGGCCGAGCGTCTGAAGGAAGCCGCGAAGTGCCGGCGGCACATGCGGTGAGCGCCGGGGTGCCCAACCCACCGCCTGCTCGAGTTGCCGGACCCCTGAATCTGGGTTCAGGTAGTCCTCGGAGAAATCAATACCGGATCGCATGTCCAGCAAGTGGCGCACGGTGGCGCCGAGGTACCCGCTCTGCGCAAGCTCCGGCACGTACGTGGTGACCTGCTCGTCTACATTGATCAAGCCCTCGCCCACCAGGGCACCCACCAGGATGCCGACAATGGACTTGCTGACCGACATCAGCAGGTGCAGCGTGGCCGGCTCCATCGCGCCCGCGTACTGCTCGGCGAGTATCAGGCCATCGTGCACCACCATCCACCCGTCCATTTCGGTGGCCTTCATGACCGCACCGACTGTGGTCGACTCCCCGTCCGCATCATGGCAGCCAATGTCGGTCAGCTGGATGATGCGCTGAGGGAGGGCCGCTGCCCCATCAGATCCCCGTGAGATCAGTGCCGTTGGGAAGATCTCCGCGATATGACAGAAGGTCCAGCCGACCTGATCAGCCGTCTGCCAGTTATCGAGGGTGACCGGGAATGGCGGACGGCTCGCTGTTGAACCGATCACGACGGCGCGTCACTCATTTCGCCATCGAGGGAGCTGTCGCGACGGGCGCTGCTTGAGCGTCAGCGCCGGCCAGAGGTAGCCCTGAGTACTGTCGGCGAATCGACTCGATGAGATGCCTCGCACGGATAGTCAGCGTATCTGCCGCGCCTACTCGCCGCTGCAGACGTCCTTTGGTGACGACAACACCCAGGTCAGCACCCTTCCAGCGGTAGTCCCCAGCCCCGTAAATGCGCAGGAAGAACGCCTCGGACTCGCTTTGGAGCTGATGCCAGTCCAGCGCAGCACGCCGATACACCAACGCTCCCGTGGCATCGTAGGAGTACTGACCGGTCGGTGCGGCAGAGGTGATCAACTGTACGACCGGCGAGGTCTCCTTGATGACCATTTGGCTCCAGAGATCCGCGGACGCCAGCTCCCTCCACCGCGCATTGATCTCCTCGGTGTCGAGCTCGAAGTCGACATCGAAATACTCCAACAGGTGGAACGCGAACAATGGGATGTCGGCGTACGCGCCCGCTGTGACGTTGGTGATCGAGGAGGCGCCGCTGATGCGGGGGTTCAGCTCACCGAGGTAGACATCCCCAGTGTCAGTATCCAAGAGCACGTCGACCTCGAAGAACCCACGGTATCCCTCTGCGCCGAGCCGGTCGCCCAGTCGCCCGACAAGATCACCCGCCCTTCTTCGCAGGTCTTCGGTCAAGACCTCCGGATACATCTCATTGCCGCACCAGCCCCCGCGGTAAGGGGTGAGCTCTGGGTGCCCCGTCAGCTCAGACATGAAGGGACCAACGATGGTGCCGCTCCGGGTGAGAACCGCTTCGACGGCGACAGGCCGGTTGTTGATCCGCTTCATGACCTTGACCTCATTGCCGATGATGTCGCGCTGATGCCGCTTCCAGCCGGTCTCGTCGTCGATGAAGAAGGTGGTCTTTCCCGAGTCGCCGTACGCCGTCTGTATGACCAGGTCGGTGCCGAGGCCGGCGCTCTTCGTTGCCTCGAGCAATTCGTCGTACTGTTCCACGGTCACCAGCACATTCGGCACACTTGCCGCGCCGACCTCGTCGCCCAGCCGGGTCGTGACGAGCTTGGAATCCAGGTGCTCCCGAAGCTCTGCTGAGGGGAGGATGAGGTCGTAGCCGAGCTCCTCACAGATCCGCTCGGTCTCGGCGTCGAAGAACACCATGGCGACTTTCGGTCGTTGGCCCGGCGGTGCTGGACGCGACATGTGGGCCCGCACCTCAGGGTTGACGAGCAGCCAGTTGTTGATCTCTTCGCCGCTCTCGAATTCGATATACGGCTTGTGCTTCGGTGTGAAGACGCGCGGGTGAGCGCCATCCCACCCGTCGTAGTAGGTGACGTAGGAGAAGTTACGCACCCAACGGTCCAAGCCCAGCAGGTTGAATGGCGTTGCCCCGACGAAGTAGATCGGTACCTCATTGGTCCGGAAGAAGTGCCGAACCTCGGAGATGTTGCGCAGTGGGCGCCGGGTGCGGCCATGGCCTTGTGCATATGCGGCATCAGTGCCGACGCTGATATCCCGACCTGTGGCCTGAAATGACGCTGCAGAGCCGGTATCAGTGGGAACCTCAGATGGGACCGTATCGCTCATGCCTGTCTCTCACCTCCTGATCGTGGCCCAGGTGAGTGGAGTGATGTGGGGGAATTGTTCCCTCGGGAATCGGAGCAGCCCGGTCACTGAGCAGCGGGAGCAGCGGGTCCCACTGCGTACCGTCGCGGGCGTCCTTGCGCTTCCGCGCGATGGCACACAAAGCCTCCAAGACCACTCGATTTGCCAGCGCGGCAGTGATGTCAGCGTGGTCGTATGGCGGGCTCACCTCAACGACGTCGACCCCCACCACCGGCAGTTCGAGGCAAATCCTCCGCACCGCATCCAGCAACTCACGCGCGGACAACCCGCCTGGCTCCGGTGTGCCGGTGCCAGGTGCATGGCCTGGATCGCAGACATCAATGTCGACTGAGAGGAACACCCCGTCACAATCATCGGTCGCGATCGTGGACGCCTCAGCGAGGCAGTCGCGCAGGCCGCGCTGCACGATCTCGGTCATCTCAAACGACCGCATGTTCTGCGATGCCATCCAGTCCAGGGTTTCCGGCGGCGGCCAGTACCCGCGGAGCCCGACTTGCAGGAACCGATCGCCGCGTACGGCGCCGGACTCGATCAGCCGCCGCATGGGCTGCCCGTGCCCCCAGAGCGATCCGAATTCGATGTCTCCGGTGTCGGCGTGGGCGTCGAAGTGGATCATCGAGACCCGACCTGCGCCGATCACATTCGCACAGCCCTTCGCATCTGGATAGGCGATCGAATGGTCCCCGCCTAGGGAAACGGGGATTGCACCTGCTCGGGCCACTGTCTCAACCGCCGCCTCGAGCGCCGGCAGCGCAACCTCGATGTCCCCGGAATACATCTCCACATCGCCGGCGTCGTAGACCTTGAGGTCTTGTAAACCGTCAGTCCGCAGCGCAAGCGAGGGCCGGGATCCGTCATGCGGGAGGTAGTCGGTCATTCGGATTGCCTGCGGACCGAAACGAGTGCCCGCGCGATAGGAGGTGCCGCCATCGAACGGCGCCCCCAAGATCACGACATCGGCATCCGCGTAGCTCGACTCGTCGTCAAGATCGCATTCCGGCACGCCGAGGAAGGTGAAGTCGGGACCGAATTGAGCGCCATACCGTGTCACAAGGCTGCTCCCATCGTTAGCTGACGGTCACTCCACTTTGGGCAATATGAATCACGAAACCAGATGCTCGTGCTTGGCCATGTGCTCGTGCGCCGACTCGTGGATCACAGTCTCGCCACGGAAGAACTCCGGCTGCCGGGCACGCATGATCAACATGAAGACCACACCGAGCAAGATCAACCCAACACCGAGAATCAGCACGAGTCCGACACCACCGATACTCGCGCCGCTGCCGTAATCCGGGCTCGCACTGTCTCGCAATGTGACGATGAGGACGAAAAACAATCCGAGTCCGCCGAGCAGCGGGAACAAGAACTTGAAAATGAAGTTGTAGAAGTTCTTGAACAGCTGGTGACGGAAGAACCAGATGCAGGCGAATGCCGTCAAGCCGTAGTAGAAGCAGATCATGATGCCGAGCGAGTAAATGGTGTCGGTCAGCACGCTCTCGCTGAGGAACGTCATTACGCCGTAGAAGGCCCCCGCTCCAATTCCCGCAACCAGGGTGGCGAACGACGGTGTCAGGTGAACGGGATGCAGCCTGCCGAAAGCCGGGGGCAGCGCCTTATATGCGCCCATAGCGAGCAAGATTCGCGTGGTTGGCAGGATAGTTGTGATCAAACTTGCGGCGGAGGACGCAAGCACCGCTAGGTACAAGCCGAGGTCGAGGGGGTGGCCAAGGACCGGTTCGGCGAGGGCGCCGAAGACATTGTCTGAGATCTCTGGATTGCCCAGGCCCAACCCAGTCTCTCCGACCCCGGCATACATCTGGGTGGCGACGGCGATCAGCAGATAGGTGAGCAGGATCGACAACACGCACAGCAATGCCGCCCGACCGGGACCTGTGTCGCTGTTCTTGGATTCCTCGTTAACCGCGAGGGCGGTGTCCCAACCCCAAAATGCGAAAATCGAGCCAGAGAGCCCCGCGACGAACGCCGACAAGGTGAGGCCAGCGGGGCTGAACCAGGACCAGCTGAAGGCCTCGCCGAACTCGGAGCTGCCCGACTTGGCGATTGCGAGGACGCAGAAGACCAGCAGCATGACCAGCTGGAAGATCACGAGCACCAACTGCACGTGCTCGGTGGTGTCGATGCCTCGATAGGCGACGTATGTCGCTATCGCAATGATCAGAAGACACGTCGCTACGTTGATCAGCTTGTTCTCCCACAGACCGCTGATCATCTCCGAGTTTGCCGCGCTGCCAATGAACTGGTAGAGGAACTGGACGGCCACGCCCGCGAGGTTGGAGAGCACGATGACCATCGCGACCACTGCCGCCCAGCCGCCCAGCCAGCCAAGATAGGGACCGAAGCTCTTCGACGTCCAGGTGAACGAGACGCCCGAATCGGGCATGATCGTATTGAACTCGCGGTAGGCGTACGCAGCGAAGAACATCGGCAAGAAGCCGGCAATGAATATCACCGGCGTCTTGGCGCCGACGGCGGCCGCGAGGAGGCCGATCGTGATGGCCGAGGTATAGGCCGGCGCCACCGACGAAATCCCGAGCATAGTGCCGCCGAAGAGGCCGACGACATTGCTCTTTAAACCTTTTTCTGCCATCTCGACGACCCTTCCGAGTTGGATTTTTGGAATTGTGAGTTAGTGACGAAGAATTCAGCCCTCGAAACCGTGGTACTGCATGACGTGCTTGATCCGGGTGTACTCCTCCAATGCGTACGAGGAGAGGTCCTTGCCGTAGCCGGAGTGCTTGTAGCCGCCGTGCGGCATTTCACCCACTAGCGGGATGTGACAGTTCACCCACACGCAGCCGAAATCCAGGCGGGCTGACATCCGCGCCGCGGCGCCGGCGTTTGAGGTCCAGACAGAGGAGGCGAGCGCGTACTCACTATCGTTGGCGAGTCTGACTGCCTCGTCCTCGTCACTGAACTTTTGAACCGTGATCACCGGTCCGAAGATTTCGGTGGTGATCAATTCGTCGCGCTGCTGAACGTCGGCGATCACCGTTGGTTCAAAGAAGTAGCCGCGCTGACCTGCCTGCTTGCCACCGGTCACAACCCTGGCATGATCCGGAGCCCGGTCCACCAGACCCGAAACATGCCGCAGCTGGTTTGCATTGTTGATCGGCCCGTAGAACAAGTCCTCATCTTCGGGGTCATAGCCCGTTCGAGTCTCCGATGCCGCCCTGCCAAGCTCGGTTACAAAATCGTCATAGACGCCGGATTGACAGAGGACGCGGGTTGCCGCCGTGCAGTCCTGGCCGCCGTTGAAGTAACCAGCCACCCTAATTCCGTCCACAGTGGAGGCCAGATCGGCATCGTTGAAGACCACGACCGGGGCTTTACCACCCAGCTCGAGGTGAGCAACCTTGACGTCGGCTGCAGCCGCCGTTGCCACAGCGATGCCAGCTCGTGTGGAACCCGTGATGGAGACCATCACCGGAATCTTGTGCGACACCAACGCGGCCCCAGTGTCTCGATCACCGCAGACCAGGTTTGTTACGCCCTTGGGGAAGATTTCTTGCATCTTCTTCACCATCCACTCCGCCGAGGCGGGCGTGGTGTCCGAGGGCTTGAGTACGACGGTGTCGCCGGCGGCAAGTGCGGGCGCGAACTTCCAGACCGCCATCATCATGGGGTAGTTCCAGGGCGCTACCTGGCCGACCGGACCGCGTGGCTCCCTACGGACATAGGACGTGAAGCCTCTCATGTACTCACCAGCAGACTTCCCCTCCAGCACGCGACAAGCGCCGGCGAAGAAGCGGATCTGGTCGACCATAGGGACGATTTCTTCGGACAAGGTCACTGAATATGGCTTGCCAGTGTTCTCACTCTCGATGCGCACGAGCTCCTCGGCATCGGACTCGATCAAATCAGCCAGCCGCAACAAGAAACGCTGGCGTTCGGTCGGCGTGGTCCATCGATATGACTCGAATGCGGCCGCTGCCGCCTGAAAAGCAGCATCTATGTCTTCTGGTCCCGAGTTGGGCGAGGTTGCGTACGCCTCACCGGTGGAGGGGTTGATGATGTCCAAGGTGTCTCCGGACTCCGCCGGGCGCTCCTCGCCATTGATGATGTTCGAGAAGACCGTTTTCTCCGTCATGGCCGTTACCTTTCAGCCTTGTGGTTTGAAAATTCCATCATCGCCCCGCATGTTCTGGATGGCCATGGCCATCGTGGCTGGACATGGTGCTCGGGGCATCGAGGGAAGGGTTCTGGTCAAAGAAGCCAAACGGCTTGAGCCAGAACGAGATGATGTCGACTGGCATGATCGGCCAGTCCTCAATTCGCGTGATGTGGTGGATGCCGAAGACGTACCAGAGCACTACATCGGTTCCCACCAGCGGCGCATCGTCAGCGATCCAGCGAGTAATACCGGTGTCCTCACTCGATTGGGTTGGATAGTCACCGGCGGGCCAGCGCTCAGCATCGTCGTACGCGGTCACCCAGACAGTGTGGTCAATGACCGGGGCTCGTGCGTACACCGGTGACGAGGGGTCCAACATCGATGGGATGGCCGCCCCAGGAACCAGCTTGTAGGCGGTGTTGCTGCCGTGCCGGTTCACCTTGCTGGGGTTGATCACCTTCCATACTCGCTGTGTTTTCCAGTTGAAGTCCCTGGCCGACTGGCGCTCGGCCTCGATGGTCGTAGTCTCGGTGGACAGCGCCAGCCCGTGCGGGTTGTCCTCGCTGATCGGTGCCGCCACTGAATCCACCTCGACCACTGTGTTCTCTGCGCCGTCGACGTCGAGGTCGAGTTTGGCAATGATGAAGTGCTGGTGGAACGGCGCGTAGGTCCGCGTGTCGACTGTCGTGCCGTATGGAGAGCTGTCGCCATCGTTCTCCATCGGAGTTGTCACCATCAAGCCGGAAGCGCGCACCTCGCACTCGATGTTTCCGTCCTGATAGAACCGCCAATAGACCAGGTATTCGTAGTTGGCCACCGTGATGTGCGAGGAGACGACCAGCCGACGAATCCTACGGACCTGCGCGCCGGTCTCAGCGTCGACGTGCTTCCACAGCACTGCGCCGTCTTCCTCGTGGAGGCAGACGGCGCGCGGGATCTCCATGGGCTCGCCCCGGGTATCGGGCACCACAGCATCGACATAGACGATCTCGCCGAGGCAGTCGCAGCCGAGCTCCAGCGAGGTGGTCATGTAGCCGAGTCCCCACTCGCCGATGTCGAACGCGGTTCGGCGATAGTGGTCGAAGCCGGGGTCCCTGTACGGCACCACCATCTCCGCGAACGACATCCGATAAGCGATGTCGCGCATGGTGCCCTGGTCGTCGAAGGCGACCTGGTAGATCACCGGACCTTCGCGGTAATTGAATCCCAGTCGCACCGACCAGTTCTGCCACCGCACCTCGTTGCCGTCAACCGTGAAGGAGACCCCCTCCGGCTGGCTTATCTCCAGCGGTTTGAGATCCGTGCGCTCCCGCGTGCCGCGTACCCGCGGATCGTATTCGCCGTCGACCTTCGGCAGGCCGTAGTCGTGGTGATCTTCGATCTCGAGCACCTCGAGGGTGTTCACATCGACGATGATCTTGAGTCCTGAGATCAAGTGTGCGTAGGGATTTCCCTCCGGCGTCTCGCGCACCCATATGTCGCACCAGCCGAGCCGACGGTCGCGCCACTGCTCAGGCATCACCGCTGCGCCGTAGGTCCAAACATCGAAAAGCACCAGTGACGGATCGGTTATGCCGCGGGCCGCGAGTCTCGCAAGCACTTCTGGGTGCTCGTGAAGGGCATGATCGACATCGTGATACTCGTCGAGGGTGAAGTTGGGACAGACCCCGGGCTGGTGAGTCCATGAATCAACCCGATCGCCGACGAGGTCCACGACCGCCTCGTAGGTCTGGTTTGTCTCCCGATTCAGTAAGACGGAAAGCGAGCGCCTTGGCACTGCGTCGCCCGGTTTCCAGGCCTTGACTTCGGCCTTGGGCGGCTCCTGGAGCTCAATTGACGCGAAACGCCAGAAGTCTGAAACACCCTGGTCTCGTCTCAAGATGGCCGCTGTGGTCTGGAACTCTGTCGAGGAAAGCGGATCCAGCGGGTGAGCGGCCATGGGTGCGAGTCCTCTCTCAACGAGCCCACGGTCGAGTGCCACCTCACCGTTGAGCTGAGACCCTGCAAAGTCTTACTCCGCATGATCGCATGCCTGCACCTCACCGCAAATAGCCGGTTATTGCGAGAATGAGCCGAGATGTTGCACGAATTAAGCTAGAAACCCAGTCGGTTCAGATACTTGGCATCACGTTGCCACTCCTTTAGCACCTTCACCCGTAGATCGAGATAGACAGGCGTTCCGAGCAAGGCCTCGATCTGCTGACGAGCTGCCCCGCCGATCTGCACTAGCCGGCTACCCCGATGTCCGATCAAGATGCCCTTCTGGGAATCACGCTCGACGATCAAGGACGCATAGACATCAAGCAAGGGTCGCTCCACCGGCCGCCCGTCACGGAGTCCCATTTCCTCGACGGTGACCATGATCGAATGCGGCAGCTCCTCACGTGCCTCCTCGAGTGCGGCCTCGCGGATCAGCTCGGCAACCAACATCTCCTCCGGCTCGTCGGTGATCTCCCCGTCGGGATAGAGCGGCGGGCCCTCCGGTAGCTGGCTGACGAGGGTGTCGCTCAAAACGTCCAGCTGGACGTGTTGCGTTGCCGACACCGGGATGATCGCAGCCCAGTTGATCTTGAGTGAGCCCTCCAGCGCACCGATGCTCGCCAAATGCTCTGCCATCCGCTCCGGCGAAGCGAGATCGGATTTGGTCGCGATCGCTACCAAGCTTGGTTTTCTCGCCAGCGCAGCAAGCTCACCGACCAGGTATCGATCACCAGGGCCTATCCGCTGATTGGCTGGAAGACACACTCCCACCACGTCCACCCCCGACCAGGTGGCCCGGACAACATCGTTGAGGCGCTCGCCCAGCAGTGTTCGTGGCTTGTGCAGACCTGGAGTGTCGATCAAGACGAGCTGGGCATCCGGCCGATGCACGATGCCGCGGACGGCGTGCCGCGTGGTTTGAGGCTTTGAAGAGGCGATGACGATCTTCTGGCCGACCAACGCGTTTGTCAGCGTGGATTTGCCGGCATTGGGGCGACCGACTATGGAAGCGAAGCCTGACCGCATTTATCGAGGCTCCGCTCGCGCAACGTCGCGCTGGGAGCTGCCGTCGTCGTTACTCTTCGCGAAACGCATGGTCTTAGGTAGCCCAATCAGCTGACTGATGGGCGTTCCGCTCATCGCTCCTCCGATCGGCAGCGGCGCGACTCCGACGCCCGCGAAGCGGTACGCCAACCCCATCGACGCCGCATTACAGCTCGACTCGTGACCGAACCGTGCCGCCAGCATCGGCCCACCAGATCACGGCACGGTCAATGGCAAGATCGCGAACGATCTCGAGGTCTGTGGCGCTCGGCTCGTCATCGCCGACGAGCGCCACGCCATCAAGGCCGTCGGCGCCCGATGAAACCGCCATTGCCACGGCAACCGCAATGGCCGATAACCCAAGGTGCTCCAGTCGCACGCTCGCAGCCGCGTATGCTCGTCCGTCGGTGTCCCGGAGACAGGCGCCCTGACGGGCTTCGGTACGCGCGCGCGCGGCACGGGCAAGCGCGATCAGCTTCAGGTCCTCCGGATCCTCAGGAATCAACGACTTCTCGACAGCGGCATCGCTCACGAGGCGCGCGCCTGCTCGGAGACGATTCGCGTGGCCGCTTCGGCTCGGGCGTCTGCTTCGGACTCCACCGAGGAGATCTTGGTGACGATCACGGTCCCGATCTTGTTCCGACGGCCGGCGGACCGCTCGGCCACGAGCTCTAGACCGTCGTACTTGACTACCGAACCGGCGATGGGCACCTTGTTGAGGTGCTTGGCCATCAGGCCTCCGACGGTCTCCACATCCTCGTCGTCGAGCTTGAGGCCGAAGAGCTCACCGAGCTCGTCGACCGGCAACCGTGACGACACGCGGTAGCGGTCCTCTCCGAGTTTGGTGATGTCGGTGTTCTCCTCGTCGTACTCGTCGGTGATGTCACCGACGATCTCTTCGAGGATGTCCTCGATGGTAACCATTCCGGCCGTGCCACCGAATTCATCAACCACGATCACCAGATGAACCCGCTTCGCCTGCATCTCCTGCAGCAATTCGTCCACGGGCTTTGAGTCCGGGCAGAACACCGGCTTGCGCATCATCGAGCCCACCCGCTCCGTGGATTGCGCATCCGGCTTGTCGTAGATCCGCCTGATCACGTCCTTGAGGTAGAGCACGCCGACCACATCGTCGATCCCGTCGCGGATGACCGGAATGCGGCTGAAGCCCGACCGGAGCGCGAGCGAGACGGCCTGCCGCAGTGTCTTGTACTCCTCGATGAAGACCATGTCGGTGCGAGGCACCATCACCTCACGGGCAATCGTGTCCCCCAGGTCGAAGACCGAGTGGATCATCTTGCGTTCGCCAGATTCGATCTCATCTCTGGCCTCGGCCAGGTCGACCAACTCACGCAGCTCCGCCTCGGTGGCGAACGGCCCGTCGATGAAACCCTTGCCAGGAGTGAGCGCATTTCCGATCATGATCAGCAATCGCGGGAATGGCCCGAGCACTGTGGTAATCGCCACGATCGGTCCTGCGGCTGCGCAGGCGACCCGGTCCGCATGCTGACGGCCTAGGGTGCGGGGTGCCACGCCCCACGCGATGTAGGAGACGATGATCATAATGCCGGAAGTGACGGCACCGGCCTGCCACGTCTTGGGGATCAGACCAAAAACCACATTCGCGACGAGGACGATCGCCGAGATCTCGATCATGCTGCGGACGAACAGCGCCGTGTTCAGATATCGGGGTGGGTCATCGACGATCTTGCGGACTCGTTGTGCACCAGGCCTACCCTCCTCGACCAGCCGGTCGGCACGGGCCTTCGAAAACGACGATAGAGCCGCCTCTGCCGCCGCAGACAACCCTGCCAAGATCATTAGCACGAAGGCGATGCCGAGCTGGAGCCAATATGCCGCTGTCATGATTAGCCTTCTCGACGGTCCGGACGCTGCGCGGCCCAAGCCGAGATGATCTTGTCGGTGAGACCGAACATCTCGGCGTGGTCTTCGTGAGTCGCATGGTCGTAACCCAGCAGGTGCAACAACCCGTGCACCAACAGGTACTCGACTTCCTCGCTGTTGGAGCGTTGATGCTCATGCGCCTGTCGGTCGGCCACCTCTGGGCACAACACGATGTCGCCGAGCAGTCCGACCGGAGGCTCCTCACCGTCGGCCGGTGGGCGCAGCTCGTCCATCGGGAAGCTAAGCACGTCGGTAGGACCTGGCTCGCCGAGATATTTCTCGTGGTA
>Ga0081455_10001509_pt1 | contig 28740 bp, 32 predicted proteins | sample TabmetS3T2R1_FD_70207 | JGI IMG/M metagenome (GOLD analysis project Ga0081455, IMG submission 70207) | Tabebuia heterophylla rhizosphere microbial communities from the University of Puerto Rico - S3T2R1 | ecosystem: Host-associated > Plants > Roots > Rhizosphere ... | reverse complement strand
TAGTTCCGGCGCGTCGCCGCCTGCTCTGACGACCCGCCGCCAGCCGCGCCCGCGGGATTTGGCAGCGCCCGCGGGCCAGTTGCGCCCTGAAGCCAAACAACAGGCGCGCCATTCCATAGGCGCGGCCGGCCCATTGGCACCAAGCTGGAACGGAGCCGCTGCCGGTGAGGCCCAGGATCTGTGCCGAGAGTTGGAACACGACGCCTTCGGTGGCCACGAGATAGCGATCGAGCTCCGCGTCGTCGGCAAAGGGCTGGGGTTCGAGGTCGTGCGCGTGGGCATCGACGAGCCCGATCAGGGCGGCAGGCGCGATCCCTTGGCGCGACTTGAGCGCGCGCACCTGATCGGCGATGGGATGCCCCGTCTGGGTGCCGGCGGAGAGCGCGATGGCCTCGCGCCACCATTGCCAGCGCATGGCGGCCATCGCCGGCTCGCGCCGCACCGCGCTGGCGACCCGGGCGAGCTCGGCGGCAAATGCCGCCAGCGCGAGCAAATCCGCGCGCTCGGCGCGCGGGGCCAGCAGGGCTGCAAGGTAGCGGTCCGGTTCCCCCGCGCGGGCAGAGCCGATGATGGCATCGTGCACCGCCTCGGGCCTGCCGCGGCCGCGCGCCACGTCAGAAGAGGTGCGCGGCGGCAATCATGCCCAGCGCCACCGGCACGGCGATGATGAGATTGAGCCGGGCGAAGAGGATGACGCGCGCGCGCGCCGCGCTTTTGGCCTCGGCATCGCCCGGCCTCAGCCCCAGCACCACCTGCATATTGGGCCAAATATACATGTGCACGAACATCCACATGGCCAGCGCCCCCAGGACCGCCGTCCACAAGACGATGGCCTTGGCGGCCGGAATGAAAACGCTGGTGCCATAGATGAGCGCCGGCAGCAGGTACCCCGCAAAGACCAACAGGACCGCACCGCTGAGGACGGTGACCGTCGAGGCGTGCCGGAACCACCAAGCCACCCGCGGCACGATCGCCGTGTGAATGACGCCGCGCGCCACCTCGTCGCCGGCCTTCAGGGCGACGAGCTGCACGAAGTTGACGAAGACCACGAGACCGACCCAGATCATGGCGGCCAGCACGTGGGTCAGGCGCAAGAGGAAGGAAAAGACGCCCAAGCGATCCGTCTCGCCGGCGAGCAGGGCAACCATCAATAACAGGGCGGCCAGCATCGCCCCGGCCAGCAGGGCGGTGCGTGGGTTGTCGATGATCCCTGACATCGCGGCCCCTCAATCGACGGCGATCAGCGCGGCCGCAATCGGCCGCGCCTCGGCCAACAAGACATTGTAGGTGCGGCAGGCCGCACCCGTATCCATGCTTTCCAAGGCAACACCAAGGTCGGCGAAGCTCTGCCGCACGTCCCATGCGGGCATCACGCCGAGCCGGCCGCTGCCGATCAGCAAGAGATCAAGCGCGTCCCGTTCGGTCAATGCCGGTGCCAGGGTCGCAAGCGAAATATCTTCCGGCCTGGCCGCCGGCCAGGCGTAGATACCGCTCGGCAAGCACAGGATGGAGCCGCGGTGACTCATGCCGGCAAAGCGGAAGCCGCCATTGCCGTAGGCCTCGATCGGTGCCCGCCCCGGATAGCAAGCGGGTGGCGCGCTCATTTGCTGGGTACGTTAAGTCGTTGCGTGGTTGGCGCGGCCTGGCTCTTGGCGGGCTTGGCGACCGGTCCACCGCTCCAGTCGCGCCGCACCCCCAGGTAGCCCAACAATGGCGCGGCGATGAAGATTGACGAATAGGTGCCGATCACAACGCCCAGCAGCATGGCAAGGTTGAAGTTGCGGATCACTTCACCACCGAACACGTAAAGCGCCACCAGCACGGCAATGGCCGTGCAGCCCGTCAGGATCGTGCGCGACAAGGTCTCGTTGATGGAGATATTGAGCAGCTCATTGAGATCCATGCGCTTGAACTTGCGCAAATTCTCGCGAATGCGGTCGGAGACGACGACCGTATCGTTGACCGAATAGCCGAGGATGGTGAGCAGGGCGGCAACGATAGAAAGGTCGAACTCGAGCTGAAAGAGCGAGAAGATGCCGGCCGTCACCAGGACGTCGTGCGTCAGTGCCACGATGGCGCCCAGCGCAAACTGCCACTCGAAGCGGAACCACACGTAGGCCACGATCGCCAACAGGCCGGCGGCGACGGCGATGAAGCCCGTCATGCGCAGCTCGCCGGAGACCGCGGGCCCGACGACCTCGACCCGGCGCTGCACATAGCTCGTGCCCAGGGCCTCTTGCACCTTTTTGAGGGCGGCCTGCTGCTCGTTTTCGCCGCCCGGCTGCTGCTCCACGCGAATGAGCACGTCGGTGGGACTGCCGAAGCTCTGGATCTGGACGGCCCCGACCCCCAGCTTGTGCAAGCGCTCGCGCAGCTGCGCCACGTCGGCCGGCCCCGAGGTCGATTGCACCTCGATCAGTGACCCACCCTTGAAATCGACGCCATAGTTGAAGCCCATGACCGCGATGATGGCGAGCGAGACCAGCATCGCCGCGACCGAGAGCCCGAAGCAGATCCCCTTGTAACGCATGAACGGCAGCCGCGTGTTATGCGGGAAAAAGTCGAAGCCCTTGAAATTGGGGATGAGCCGCATGGTCGCCTTGTTCCTAGACCGGGACCTCGGCACCGCGACGGATACCCCGGTTCGCTCTCAACCAGTAGTAAATCAGGAGCCGCACAACGGTGACGGAGGCAAAGATGGAGGTGAGAATGCCGATCGTCAGGGTGACGGCAAAGCCGCGGATGGGACCCGCGCCGAGCCAAAACATGACGAAGGCGCAAGCCAGCGTGGTGAGCTGCGAATCGGCGATCGTGACAAAGGCGCGCGTGAAGCCGGCATCGATCGCCGCGATCGGCGATTTGCCCGCCCGCACCTCCTCGCGGATGCGCTCATAGATCAGCACGTTGGCATCGACCGCCATGGCGATGCCGAGCACGAGCCCGGCGATGCCCGGCAGGGTGAGCGCGGATCCCGCCAGCGTCATCAAGGCCACCGTCAACACGCCGTGCACGACGAGCCCGACGCAGGCAAAGATGCCAAAGGTGCCATAGACGAGGATCGTGAGCACCACGGTGGCAATGCCACCGACGATGCCGGCAAGCTTGCCCGACTCGATGGAATCGGCGCCGAGCGACGGCCCGACGGTGCGCTCCTCAACGATCGTCAGCTTGGCGGGCAGCGCACCCGAGCGCAGCTGGATGGCCAGTTGGTTTGCCGTCTCCACCGTGAAACTGCCGCTGATCTGCCCCGAGCCGCCCAGGATTGGCTCGCGGATCACCGGCGCGGAAATCACCTGGTCGTCCAGCACGATGGCAAACGGCTGATTGACGTGATCCTTGGTAAAATTGCCGAACTTGCGCGCACCGGAATTGTTGAAGCGGAAGGAGATCACGGGCTCGTTGGTCCGGCTGTCGAAGGCCGGTTGCGCGTCGACCAGCTCATCGCCGCGCACGACGGGCGTTTCGCGCAACAGCTGGGCGCCCTCCTCCCGGTTGCCCGCCTCATAGATGCGATAGCCGGAGGGAACGCGGGTTTGCCGCGCCTCGCTCGCCGAGATGCTCGGATGCACCTCGTGGAAGGTGAGCCGCGCGGTCTTGCCGATCAGCTCCTTCAAGCCCGCGGTATCCTGCAGGCCCGGAACCTGAACCAGAATGCGCTCGCGACCCTCGCGCACGATCTGCGCTTCCGCGGTGCCCATGCTGTCGACGCGGCGACGCACCGTCTCGATCGCGGCGCCGATGGCATTGGCGATGCGGTGCTGCAGCCCGGGCTCGGTCGGCGTAATGGTGATCACGCCATTGTCGGCCTTCTTGATGTCGATGTCGTTGCCGGAGGATCCAACCAACAGATTGCCGGTCGGCTGGATCATACCCCTGAGCTCCTTGAGCGCGGCATCGGCATCCTCGGGCTTGGCGAGGCGCACCTGCACGGCGTTATTGGCCACACCCAGGCCCGTGATCCCGATTTTCGCCTCGCGCAGGCGCCGGCGCGCATCATCCCGCAAGGTGTCGAGCCAATCCTTGCGGACCTCGTTCGTCTCCATCGACAGCAAAAGGTGGGCGCCGCCCCGCAAGTCCAGACCGAGGCTCAGTTGTCTGCTCGGCACCCAGCTCGGCCAGCTCGCCAGGGTTTCCTTGGAAAAGAAGTTGGGCAAGACCAAGAGCACGCCGATCAGGCATGTGATGATCACCGCCGCTTGCTTCACAGGCGTAAAGTGCATGGGCTAAACTCACACTTTCCCGGGGGTGCTGGCCACCTGGCCCACCGCGGCTCTCATGCGTTCTCCTTGGCCGGCTCGCCCTTGACGCGGACCTCCGAGACGGTCGCCCGAAGCACCCGCACGCGCGTGTTCTCGGCGATCTCCACCTCGATCTCGCTGTCGTCGCGCACCTTGGTTACCTTACCGACAATACCACCGGCGGTGACGACCGTATCGCCCCGCCGCAGGTTGGCGACCATCTCCCGGTGCGCCTTGGCCCGTTGCTGCTGCGGCCGCAGCAGCAACAGGTAAAAGATAACAAACATGAGCAAAATGGGCACAAGCTGAATAATAAAATCGCTACCGCCCCCAGCAGTTTGGGCGAAAGCCGGTGAGATGAACATCGGGTCGCTTCCTCAACAACGGGGCTGGGATCGGGGCCAAGCGCCGGAGCGGCTCGCACGCAAGCAATGGCTCGGGCCCCGGCTCGGCTTTGGCCCGGAATATAGTGTTCCCGCCCCTATTTGCAACCAATCTCAGGGGGAGGGCGATGACGAACCGCCCGCGCTGCATTATAGAACGCCCCGGCGCAAGCCGGCGACATCAGCACAAGGAAAAATCGAGCGAATGAGCGATCGGAAGAGCCTTGTCGTCTACCTGGAGCGACTGGTGGCGGCGCTGGAGCGCCTGGCACCCCAGGCCTCCCCCAAGTTCGACTTCGGCCAAGCCGAGGCTTTCGTGTGGCAAACCTCCCCGGAAGCCTTCCTGCCGGTGGCGCGCGTCAACCGGCAACCGCTCGCGCTGCTCAAGGGCATCGACCGGGCCGCGGAACAGCTCCTCGACAATACGCGGCGCTTTGCGGCGGGCCTGCCTGCCAACAACGCCCTGCTGTGGGGCGCGCGCGGCATGGGTAAATCCTCGCTCGTCAAGGCGGCCCAGGCGGAGGTGCGGATGAGCCTGGGGCTCGGTCGCGGCAGCGGCAAGCCCGACCTCAAGCTGGTCGAAATCCATCGCGAGGATATCGCCGCGTTGCCCCAATGCTTGGCGCACCTGCGCGCCGCCGCGCACCGTTTTATTGTGTTTTGCGATGACCTTTCCTTCGACAAGGACGACACCTCCTACAAGTCCTTGAAGGCCGTGCTGGAGGGGGGCATCGAGGGTCGCCCAGCGAACGTGCTGTTCTACGCCACCTCGAACCGACGCCATCTCATGCCGCGCGACATGATGGAGAATGAAAGGTCAACCGCCATCAATCCCTCCGAAGCCGTGGAGGAGAAGGTCTCGCTCTCAGACCGCTTCGGCCTGTGGCTCGGGTTCCACAACGCCACCCAGGACGAATACCTCGAGATGGTCTATAGCTACGCGGCGCATCACCAGCTCAACGTGCCCACCGATACCCTCAAGCGCGAAGCGCTCGAGTGGTCGATGACGCGCGGGGCGCGCTCGGGGCGGGTGGCCTGGCAGTTCATCCAGGATCTCGCGGGACGCCTCGGCCGCAAGCTCGACGACTGATACCATGCCGTGGGCGCGCGCACTAAAGGCGTGCCCGCCCCGTCGGGCGGGCGCGTTGGCCCCTCGCCTGTAATCCCTCTCAGCGGCCGTTGCGCGCCTCGCGGGCAACCTCGTCGATACGCGCTTGCATGAATTGGGCGGTGTCCTCGGCCAGCGACTTGCCGAGCTTCGTCATCTGCTCGAACTCGGACTGATAGTCGGCCACAGCCGTCTGAAAGAATTCGCTGTAGACGCCGTACATGTCCTGCACCGACTTGCAGCCAGCCAGGTTCTGCGGCATCGCTAGCTCTTCTTTCAGGCGGCGATTGACGAAGGTCACCCAATTGCGGTTGATCGCGGCCAGATTGTCGTAGACCTTGCCGTTCATCTGGGCCATTGCCGTCAGCGCGGGCCGCTGCAGCTCCATCAACGCTTCGAAGCCGAGAGGCAGAGGCATCGGCATGAAGCCATTTTCCGCTCGCCCACTGCTGTTCTTATCAGCCATTAAGTCTTCCTCCGCTGCTGAAATGCCCTGCCGGCGATTCTAGCCGCCCGCGTGGGCAGTGCATCAGAAATCAAATCAACTCTTCCGGAGGCCCCCTGAAACCTGTGGATAAGTCGGCCGGAACCGCCGCAGGCGCACGATCACGCCGCGTGCGTCGCCAGAAAGGCCGCCAATTCCGCGCGGTTGGGCAAACCCGAGCGCGAGCCTAGCCGTGTGCACTTCAGCGCGGCCACGGCGCTCGCCCAACGCGCGCACTCCGCCAAGGGGCGGCCTTCCGCCAACAGCAGCGTCAGGGCGCCGTGGAAGGCATCGCCGGCCCCGGTCGTATCCGTCACGGCAACGGCAAAGGCCGGCAGCTGGGCGAGCTCGTTCCCATCACGCCACAGATAGCCCGCAGAGCCCAAGGTCACCCCGGCATAGCGTGGCCCTAAGCTCATGACGCTCGCGAGCCGCGCCGCGTCCGAACCCGCTGGCACCAGCTCGCGCAAGGCCGGTGCGGAAAAGACGGCATAGTCGGTGAGGCGCAAAATGCTTTCGAGCGCTTCGCGCGCGCCAAGATCCGCATCGAGCACGGTCGGGACACCGTCCTGCCGGGCCCGCGCAAACACCGAACGCAGCGCTTCCAGCCAGCGCAGGTCGCCCAACACGGCGTCTGCCTCGCGCACGCGCTCGAGCGGCAGCCAACTGGTACCCGATGGCATCCCCGCATCGCGCTGACCGACGATCAAGCGCTCGCCGTGCCGGTCGACGATGATGGCCGAGGTGGAGGTGCGGGCCCCTTCGAAAGCCTGCAGATAGCGCACGTCGACGCGTTCCGCCTTCAGGCCGGCGCGCACGGTGGCGCCGGCGGCATCATCGCCGGTTCTACTCCACAGCTCGGCCTTGCCGCCCAGGCGCGCGATCGCCACGGCGGCGTTGGCCGCCATGCCGCCGCCGGCTTCGATGTGCTCCAAGGCGCGCACTTTGCTGGGCTCCGGCGGAAATGCCTCGATCCGATAGATGCGGTCGAGCGCCGCATGCCCCACACAGATGATCCGCCTGGCTGCCATGCCTTCGTCCGGGGCCGGGAGGCCCTGAGACCCTTCGCAAGAAACCCGCCTAAGGCCACGATAGTCCCCACGCTCGGCAAGGAAAAGGGCGCGCGCAGCTGATCCAAGCCGCCGCGCCGGCCGTAGTGTTTGGGGAACGGTCGAGGGTTGGCTATGCTCGGCGCTTGGGTATCCTTCGGGGCCGTGCCCGGGCCCTTCGCCGGGATGAATTTCAGCGCCATGTCAGAGCTCTTGGCCCGCATTGCCGAAAGGAGCGATGCTGCCGCTTTTCATGAGCTTTATCAGAGTTATGGTCCCCGGCTGAAGGCCTACCTGGTGCGGCGCGGCGCCGATATCGGGACGGCCGAGGACCTGGTGCAGGAGACCCTGTTGGCCGTCTGGCGCCGGGCGGCGCTGTTTTCCAGCGCCAAGGGCAGCGCCAGCACCTGGATTTTTAGCATTGCCCGCAATCTGTGGATCGACCGCCTGCGCAAGGAGGTGCCATGGCAGGAGCTGCCGCCGGCCCACGCGGAGGTCACCTCGCCGGAGCCCTCCCCCGATGCCGTCGTCGCCGACAGCGAGATACAGAAGAGGGTGCGCGCGGCGCTGGCGCTCCTGCCGGCCGAGCAGCAACGCGTGCTCGAACTTGCCTATCTGGAAGGATTGTCGCACGGCGCCATCGCCGCGCGTCTCGGCGTGCCGCTGGGCACGGTGAAATCGCGCGTGCGCATGGCCTATCAGAGGATGCGCGCGGCGGTTGAGGATCTCAAATGACGATCACGCATCATCTCGGGACCGAGACCCTGATGAGCTTCGCCGCCGGCAGCCTTCCCAACGCCTTGGCCGCGGTCGCGGGCGCACATATTGCCCTGTGCCGCCAGTGCCGTGACGAGCTCGTCTGGTTCGAGCGCATCGGCGGCGCGCTCCTGGAGGATCTGCCGCCGCTGCCGCTCCGGCGGGCGGAACCCGCCGTGCCGCCGCCGGAGGCCCCGCACCTGACCGAGGGGCACGGGGGCAACGCCGCCAATCCCATTCTCCGGCTCGCCGATGAGGATTTCGCCAGCATCGCCTGGCGCCGCATCGGCGTCGGCTTGTGGCACCATCCCCTGCTGCGCGGCAACGGCACCCTGCAGCTGATCAAGGCGGCGCCGGGCGCCTCGGTTCCCGAGCACGGCCATGGTGGCCCCGAGCTGACCTTGATTTTGCGCGGCGCGCTGAGCGATGCCACCGGCAGCTACGGGGAAGGCGATGTTGCCGACCTCGACGAAGAGATCGCGCACACGCCGGTCGCGGATCGCGAGCACGGCTGCGTGTGCGCCGTCGCCAATGAGGTGCCGTCGCGCTTTCACAGTTTGCTGGCGCGCCTGCTCCAGCCCTGGCACGGCCTTTAAGGCTCGAGGCGCTTCACCAGTTTGTCGAGCGCCATCAAATCGCGCACCAGGCCTTCGAACTCTTTGAGCGGCACCATATTGGGTCCATCGGAGGGCGCACGCTCCGGATCCTCATGCGTTTCGATGAAAAGGCCGGCGACGCCGACCGCCACGGCCGCGCGCGCCAGCGGCGCCACGAAGCGCCGTTCGCCGCCCGATTGGGTGCCCTGTCCACCCGGCTGCTGCACGGCATGGGTGGCATCGAAGATCACCGGGCAGCCGATCTCGCGCAGGATCGGCAGGGCCCGCATGTCGACAACCAGCGTGTTGTAGCCAAACGAGGCGCCCCGCTCCGTCACCAGCACGTTGGCATTGCCGCTGCCCGTCAGCTTGGCCACCACGTTGCGCATGTCCCAGGGGGCAAGGAATTGGCCCTTCTTGACCTTGACCGGCCGCCCGGTCTGGGCCGCCGCCACCAACAGATCGGTCTGCCGGCACAGGAAGGCCGGGATCTGCAGGACGTCGACGACCTCCGCGACGCGCGCGCATTGGCCGGCCTCGTGCACGTCGGTGACGACCGGCAATCCCAAGCTGGCGCGGATTTCGGCAAACACCGCCAGCGCGCCATCGAGACCAACGCCGCGCTTGCCGGCAAGGCTGGTGCGGTTGGCCTTGTCGAAGGAGGTCTTGTAGACGAGGCCGATGCCGAGACGCCCACTGATCTCCTGCAAGGCGGAGGCCATCTCCAGGGCATGCTGGCGGCTCTCCATCTGGCAGGGGCCGGCAAACAGCGCGAGCGGCCGATCATTGGCAAAGCACACGTTGCCCACGGCGACCGCGGCATTGGGTTTGAGAGGCTCGGGCATGACCGGGCTATAGCATGCCGGCCGACCGAGGCCAGCATCGCTTCGATGGCCTGGAGGCGGAGGCTTCGGCCGGCAAAGCCTGCCGGCCCCTGCGCCTCACGGCGTTTCCCCGCCAAGGCGGCCTTCGCGCCGCATCTGCTCCCACCATGCGCTGCTGCCGACGGGCATCTTGTCGGCAAGCAACTCGTGATAGCGATCCGGGTGCGGCGTGGCGGCCGGCGCCGGCCGGCTCGCGGCGTGTCTTTGGGGTTTCTTCGTTTTGTCGGCGGCCCCCGCCGCGGCGACGAGCCCGAACAGGGTGAAAAGGCTGACGCCAACCAGGATGGCAAGCCCTCTCGGTGTTGATCCTCGCCATCGCCTGGGATTGCGGGTCGTGTTCATTGCTGCCTGAGCTTCCTTGTTTGGCACGTTGCTGTTGATCCCTCTTGCTCACCCCGCGCGTCACTTCGCAACCACTAAAGCACGAGCATCGACGCCTCGGCGCCCCAGTTCTCGACCTTTCAGCTTCAAAAGTACGCGATGAGGCGCCCGCAGGCCGCCGTTGCAAACCAGATCAGCAGCGACAGGACGCCAAGCAAGCGCGCGGCGGCCGGCAGCGGCGTGAAGGCCGGCGTATGATCGAGCGCTTTGCGCAGCAGCCGACCCGCCAGCAGCGCGTTGAGGATGCCGGCCACGATCAAGGCCAGCTTGATCTGAAACACGGGATTGGTCGCCACATGGGTTGCCTCGGCGGCGAACAGGGTGAAACCTGTGCCCGCCATCAACACCAGCCCAAGCGCGGCCAACCGCCGTGCCGGCCGCACCACGCTTGCCGGCGGCGTCGCGGCAAACGCCCCGATGAGACGCGCGTCCATCACCGCCACCGAGCTGACAAACAGCATCAGGGCAAGAATGTGCCCGACGTTGGCGGTCATATAGCCCCAGGTCGACGCGCGGACGGCGGAGGCAAAGGCCGATTGCTCCAGCGCGATCAGCACCTGCGGGGCATCGTGCAGCATCAGCGCAGCTCAACGGTCTTGCCGTCGATGGTGATGCGCTCCGCGCGCATTTCAGCCTTCTCCACCGTCGAGGGGTAGCCAAAGGCCGACACGAGCTTGCCGACGGCGACGAACTCCGGTGGTGCGCCGCGCGCCTGCATGCGCGAGGTCGGGGCAAGCGTCACGGTCCAGACTTTGTCGGCGCCCTTGACCGTGATCAGCGCGTGCGGGTTTTCGTACTTTAGGGTCTCGATCGGGCCCGCGACCGTGATGGGATGGGCGGCGTCGTAGCTGCCCCAGCCATGGTGGGCGATGACCGCGGTCGGCAGCGCCAGGCCAAGGCCAAGCAAAGCTAGCATTTTCAACATCAAGGCTCTCCGTGCAGCTGATGAGACATTGCCAGGCTTGTCGTTTGACAGATGGGTGGCCCCGGCGGTGCGCGCAACACGCGCCGCATCGTTCAGCCGCGCGGGCCGCTGCGCACCGGCTTGGCGCCCTTGCCGGCCGTGGTCAGGTAGCGCGGCAAGTGATCGGCGACCTCAAACCAGGCGACTTGCTCACCGACGTAAGCGTGCCCGGTGGGTGGCCATTGCGATGGGTCCTCGAGCGTGCCGTGCAAAAGATGCACCTCGTCCGGCCAGTTGGCGCCGGTGTAGGCCATGGGGGTACCGCAGGCTCGACAAAAATGGCGCTCAACGCCCGCAGAGGAGACATAGGCAGCCGGTGCGCCCGCAAGGTAGCGGAACTGCTCGCGACGCACGCCGATATAGGTCGCGAGCGCCGAAGACACGGCACGGCGGCAGTCGGCACAATGGCAGTGCATCACCCACTTCGGCGGCCCCTCGAACTCGTAGGTGATGGCGCGGCACTGGCAACGACCCCGGGTGGTGCTCACGGGCGTAAACCTTCGGCTGGTGGCGTGCTCTTAAGGTGCAAGACCTGCGGGCGCGCAGTGTAGCGGCTGCGCCCCCTCTTGCGCCAGCCGCGAGTTTTGTCGAGCATGGCCAAGGCGCCGCGCGCCCGGAGATGGCAAGGCGCGGCGTGCCGGGAGAGGTCAGCGATGCCCAAGGCGGGCAGCATCAGGGTTGGGATCGGTGGCTGGACCTTCGAGCCCTGGCGCGGGGTGTTCTATCCCAAGGGCCTGGCGCACGCCAAGGAGCTTGCCTACGCCAGCGCGAAACTGACCACCATCGAAATCAACGGCACGTTTTATCGCACGCAAACGCCGGCCACCTTCGCCAAATGGCGCAAGGAGGTGCCCGATGGCTTCGTGTTCGCGGTCAAGGGCCCGCGCTATGTGGTGCAGAAGCGCGTGCTGGCCGAGGCCGGCGAGGCGCTCGGGTTTTTCTTCAAATCCGGGCTCGGCGAACTGGGCGACCGGTTGGGCCCGATCCTGTGGCAGTTCGCTCCCAGCAAGAAATTCGACGCCGCAGACTTTGCCGCCTTTCTCGCCATGCTGCCGCTGAACCTCGATGGGCTCAAGCTGCGCCACGCCGTGGAGGTGCGCCACCCCTCGTTTGCGACCGCTGAATTCATCGCGCTCGTGCGCAGGTACAAGACCCCGGTGGTGTTTGCCGAACACGACACCTACCCCGCCATCGCCGACCCCGCCGGAGACTTTATTTACGCGCGCTTGCAAAAAGGCGACGATGCGATTGCCACCGGCTACCCAGCGCGCGAGCTCGATCGTTGGGCCAAGCGCGCCCTGACCTGGGCCGCGGGCGGGCAGCCGGCGGACCTGCCCTCGATTGCGCCGAAGTCCCCCAAGACGGCGGCACGCGACGTCTTTTTGTACGTGATCCACGAAGGCAAGGTGCGCGCGCCGGCCGCCGCCATGGCATTGATCGATCGACTGGGCGGGCGCGGCCGCGCCGCCGCGCGCTAGGCACTTACCGCGACGGGGAGCACGCCGCCGACAAAGCCTCGCGCCGCGTCAAGCCGTGCTCTCCGGCGCCAGCGAGCGCAGGAACTCGGCACGCCGCGTGGCCGCCTCCAACAGCAGGCCGTGGTCGCTGGCACCCAGGATCATGCGCGCGCCGAGCCCGATATAGCGGCTCGCCACCTCCTGGTCGTAAACGCCACCCATGCCCAGCACCTTGCGGTGCTGGCGGCAGGCGGCGGCAACCTCTGCGTAGGCCGCCCGCACGCGCTCGTGGCCGACCTGACCGGGAATGCCCATTTCGAGGGACAAATCGTTGCTCCCGATCAGCAATACATCAATACCCTCGATGGCAGCGATCGCCTTGGCATTCTCGACGGCCCGCGGCGTCTCGATCATGGCGACCACCAGGATCTCCGCGTTCAAGGTCTTCTGGGCCTCGGCGGGGGAGGGCGGACGATAACCGAAGCAGGCATTGGAGCCGCCCGTGCTGCGGTGTCCGATCGGACTGAAGCGGAAAGCTTCGACCAGGTCCCGCGCCTGTTCGGGCGTGTCGACGTGCGGCACCACAATCCCGAGGGCCCCATTGTCGAGCGCGCGCGTGCCCTCATCCAGCGCACCGGTACAAATGCGCACGATCGGCACGACCCCCATGGGCAACGCAGCCATGGCAATCTGCGCTATTTCCGGGGTCGAAATGGCGCCGTGCTCGGCATCGATAAAAAGCCAATCGTAGCCGGCGGCCTTGGCGAGCAAGGGCACCGCGGAGCCGCGCAAATGATGCACGCCAAGCCCCAGCGCCAGCTTTCCCGCGCGGATGCGTTGCAATACTTCGCTGCCGTAAAGCGGCATGACCTCGTCCCTCGCTTTCCTAAAGCCCGATCGAGCCCGCGGTGTGCGGGGTCCACGCCATAGCACTTCAAGGCCCATCTCGAAAGGCGGGGCGCGACCTCCCGTCAATAGTCCCATCAACCCCTTGAGCCCCGCGCCCTGTCGCTCGGCAGGCACAGAGGGGGCTCTCGTTAGGCCTCGGGCGGTCCGCTCCGGCGCGGCAGACCCTTGCTCCAGGTCGACGGCGTGCCTTCAAAGCCTGAGTTGGCGCGCTTGGCCAGCCAATAGGCGTGGGCGGGAGGCACCAAGCTGAACTGGGGATCGGCGCCAAGTTTCTGCGCTGCATCCATGGGCCAGCTTGGATTGTGCATGATCTCGCGGGCCAGCGCGACGAGATCGGCGCGATGCTCGCGCAAAATGGCCTCGGCCTGATCGGCGTGCACGATATGGCCGACAGCCATCGTCATGATGTCGGCCTCGCGGCGGATCGTTTCCGCATAGGGCACCTGATAGCCATATTTTTTGGCCCGCGCCCCCTCCATCGGCGACTGCCCCAAGATGCCTCCGGACGAGCAATCGATGACATCGACACCCGCGCGCTTGAGGAGCCGCGCCAGCCTGACACTTTGCTCAAGATCCCAGCCCGCATCGTCCTCGCAGGACAAGCGCATGAAAAGGGGCTTGTCGCTCGGCCAGGCGGCGCGCACACACTCGGCCACCTCCACGGCAAAGCGCATGCGATTGGCCTCTGAGCCGCCGTAGGCGTCGGTGCGCAGGTTCGCGCGCGGAGACAAGAATTGGTGCAGGAGATAGCCGTGCGCGGCATGGATCTCCAAAATGTCAAAGTGAGCCTTGGCAGCCCTGAGCGCCGCCGCGCCCCATTTGGCCACCAACTCCGGCACCTCGCTCAGCGATAGGGCTCTAGGGGTGGGCGAGCTCGCGCTGTGGGGAATGGCGCTCGGTGCGACCAGCTCCCAGTCCTCCCAAGCAAAGACTTCGGCTTCCCTGCCCGTCAGCGGCTTGCCGCCTTCCCAGGGGCGCGTGAGGCGCGCCTTGCGGCCCGAGTGTCCCAGCTGAAGGCCGGCCACGGCGCCGTGCGCCTTGATAAAGCGCGCACACCGCTCGAGCGCCGGGATGAAGGCGTCATCCCACAGGCCGACATCGCCGACCGTGCCGCAGCCATTGCGGGCGACCTTGGTGGATTCCATGATCACCAGCCCAGCCCCGCCCTGCGCGTAGCGTCCGGCGTTGACGAGGTGCCAGTCCGTGGCATGGCCGCGCAGCGCGGCGTACTGATGCATGGGCGCGACCACCACGCGGTTCTTGAGGGTCAGGCTCTTGAGTGCGAGCGGGGTGAAGAGCAGGGGCTCGGTCATGTCTTGCGGGTCCGTGGGCCAAAATCGCGCGGTTTCTCGCAGCTTAAAAAGTGTCGGGGCAGGCGCAGGTGCCTTCGTTTTTCCTTACATGCGAAACACGCCGAAGCGCGGCGGCGGGATCGGTGCGTTGAGCGCGGCGGAGAGCGACAGCCCCACCACGCGTCGCGTCTCGCCCGGCGTGATGATGCCATCGTCCCACACGCGCGCCGTGGCGTAGTAGGGATGCCCTTCGCGCTCGAAATTTTGCAGAATGGGGCGCTTGAACGCGGCTTCTTCCTCGGCGCTCCACGTTCCACCCTCCGCCTCGATGTTCTCGCGCCGCACGGTTGCCAGCACGCCTGCCGCCTGCGGACCGCCCATGACGGAGATGCGGGCGTTGGGCCAAGAGAACAGGAAGCGGGGCGAATAGGCCCGCCCGCACATGGCGTAGTTGCCGGCTCCATACGAGCCGCCGATAATCACCGTCAGCTTCGGCACCTGGGCGCAGGCCACCGCCGTGACCATCTTGGCACCGTCCTTGGCAATGCCGCCCGCCTCCGCCGCCCGGCCCACCATAAATCCCGTGATGTTCTGCAGGAACAGGAGCGGAATGCGGCGCTGACAGGCAAGCTCGATGAAGTGCGTGGCCTTGAGCGCCGTCTCTGAATAGAGAATGCCGTTGTTGGCGAGGATCGCCACTGGCAATCCCTCGATATGCGCAAAACCCGTCACCAGGGTCTGCGCATAGTTGGCTTTGAACTCATCGAACTCGGAGGCATCGACCAGGCGCGCGATGATCTCGCGCGTGTCGTACTGCGTCATCAATGAGGCCGGCACGATGCCGTCGAGCTCGGCGGGGTCATAGGCCGGCGGGCGCGGCTCGCGCAGCGGGATGTCCACCTGCTTCACGCTGTTTAGGTTGGCCACGATGCTGCGCACGATCTCGAGCGCGTGTTCGTCGTTGAGCGCGTAATGATCAGCCACCCCCGATTGGCGCGTGTGCACCTCGGCCCCACCCAACTCCTCCGCACTCACCGTCTCGCCCGTGGCGGCCTTCACCAGCGGCGGCCCGCCGAGAAAAATCGTGCCCTGTCTGCGCACGATGATCGACTCATCGGACATGGCAGGAACGTAGGCCCCGCCGGCCGTGCACGAGCCCATGACGCAGGCGATCTGGGGAATGCCGAGCGATGAGAGGGTCGCTTGATTGTAAAAGATGCGCCCGAAGTGTTCGCGATCGGGAAACACCTCGGTATGCTGCGGCAGATTGGCCCCGCCGCTATCGACCAAATAAATACAGGGCAACCGGTTTTCGCGGGCAATTTCCTGGGCCCGCAGATGTTTCTTGACTGTGATCGGAAAGTAGGTGCCGCCCTTGATGGTGGCATCGTTACACACGATGGCGCATTCACGCCCCGAGACGCGTCCGACACCGGTGATGATGCCGCCGGCATGGATGTCCTTGCTGTAAAGATCGTAGGCGGCCAAGGCTGACAGCTCCAGAAATGGCGAACCTGGATCGATCAGGCGCAACACCCGGTCGCGGGGCAACAACTTGCCGCGCGCCGTGTGCCGCTCGCGCAGGCGTTCTGGCCCGCCGAGCGCGGCCTCGGCCCGCTTGGCCGCAAGGTCGGCGAGCAGGGCCTGCATGGCCGCGGCATTGGCCTTGAACTCCTCGGAGGTCGTCGAGACAGCGGATTGGAGTTTCGGCATCGGCTCTCCTGGTTGCCTGCCGGGCATCGCGGTTCGCCGCGGCTCGGCACGCCGAGACGTTGGCCGAACTTGGTTGCCGCCGGCAGGCCTGAAACCGCGCGCCAATGGCGCACCCCGGCCCGTTTGCCATGCCGGCCCACGTGCCCTTGACCGCCACGTTCTACCCTCGGAAGTCGGCGGAAGCCATCGCCGCGCCCACAGGGGGCCATGTGCCCTAGCGCTCGCCCGCTCGCAGCCGCCGCACAAAGGCCGCGACGGCTTCACCAATCGCGGCGGGACTATCCTCCTGCACAAAGTGCAGGCCCCTGACCGTCACCTCAGTCTGGTTCGGCCAGGCGCGGCAGACCTCGCGCTGACGCCCGACCAGGATCGCGCCCGGCTCGGCATTGATGAAGAGCTTGCGCACGGGGCTCCCCGCCAAGGCGCGCGCATAGTCCTCGACAACCCTCACCACCTCCGGCGGCTCGCCGGCGATCGGGATCTGGCGCGGCCAGCTGAGGGTCGGACGCCGGTCTTCGCCTGGGCTGGCGAAGGGGCGGCGATAGTGTGCCATCTCCTCTTCACTCAGCTGGCGCAGAATCGAACCCGGCAAGATGCGCTCCACAAACATGTTCTTGACGAGGATGAGCTCCTCGCCGGCCGGCGAGCGGAAGCCCTGAAAGGCTCCCCGCGCCTGCCCCGGCCAGTCCTCCCAATCCAGCGGCGTCACGATCGCTTCCATGTAGGCGATCCCCGCCACGCGCTCGGCATGCTGACGCGCCCAATCGAAACCCAAGGCCGAGCCCCAATCGTGCACGACCAAGACGATCTCGTCCCCGAGGTCGAGCTTGTCCCAAAGCGCAAACAAATACTCGCGCTGCTCGGCATAGCCGTAGCGGTCCGGCCCGGCGGGGGTGAGTTTGTCGCTATCGCCCATGCCGATCAGGTCGCAGGCGATCAGCCGGCCGAGACCCTGGCAGTGCGGCATGACGTTGCGCCATAGATAGGACGACGTAGGATTGCCGTGCTGAAAGACGATGGCCTTACCCTCGCCCTCGTCGATGACGGCCATGCGCCGGCCCTTGACCTCGACAAAGCGCTTGGCGGCGTAGGGTCGGGTCCCCTCTGGCATGGCGCTGCTCCCACTCTTGGCTCGAACTCGCATGCCCGTCTGGCGGCGAGCCCGACGCGGGTCTCGCCCGTGCACCGCGTGCCGGCAATATCGGCAGGCCCTAAAGCGCTGGGCCTCGGCGCTTTAGGCCGGGACGCGCGAGCCCACCGCAGCAGGCGCTGGGCTGGGTCCGCGCCAAAGGCGCGGCGCCGCTGCGGCCGACACGGCCATCACATATAGAGTTCGCCGCGACTGCAGCGATCCGCCATCTCAAAGAACACGCCCATGCGCTGGGCATCGTGGATGACCTTGAGCGAGGTGGCCTTGTCACCGGCAATCGACCACAGCAGGCGCATGCTGCCATCGATCTCCATGCCGGTTTCTCGATGGCGGTAATGGTATTGCACCCGGCAGGCGAGCCCATCTTCCAGCTTGGTCACGTGCAGGGGCGTAAACGCCAGCACTTCGTACTTCGCCAGGAAATCCGACAGGCGACGCGCCAACGTTGCCCGCCCGCGGCCGGTCCCCACGAATGAGGCCGAGCCATCGGGTGCGTTGACGGCAAACTCGATGTCCTCGGCAAAGCAGCGGACGGTCGCCCGCAGGTCGTTGGCCGCCCACGAGACGTGGATGGCTTCCAGGACCGCAGTCTCGGTGGCATTCATGCGCGCTTCCTCCCGGTGAGAGCGGCCTGGAGTGTTCCTGATTGGCAGTCGAGGTCTCGGCGCCCCACTCGTCCCACTTGTGGCAATTTTATGCCAGCTTGCGTGGCTTGAATACAACCCTGCCGCGCCAGCCCGGGCAAGTAAAAACGCATGGCAACCCCCCTGGGTTGGCGGCGCCAACCCTGACGCCCCTGCACAAACCTGGATCGATGGCCCCCATCGGCAGCAGGCCCCTGCCGGGCGCCGCCGGCCAGCCGTCGGGACGCACTTTTACTCGGGCATTAATTTCGTGCCGTCAAGGGGCGCGTGCAGGGCGGCGGCTCAACCCTGCACCACGCCCACTTTTTCTTGGTTTTTTAGAGGCTTGGGCGTCACCATCCCCCCTTTCAAGGGCGCGGGACGGCGGCGGGATCGTCCACGCGGCGCGACTTGCCTTCGAAATAGGCACCCCGCTCGACCGCCAGCGTTTTGTGAAAAATATCGCCCTCGACGTGGCTGGCCGCCTCCAGTGTTACTTTCCGCCCCCGAATGGATCCGGCAACCGCGCCCCGCACCACCACGTCCTCGGCGAGAAGGTTGCCCGTGATGCGTGCCTCCTCGCCCACCACGATGCGCATGGCATGCACGTCGCCTTCGATCGCCCCGTCGATTTGCACCTCGCCGCGCGACTCCAAGTTGCCCTTGATGGAAAGCTCGCTGCCGACGACGGAGGCGGCCCCTGTTGCGGCCGGCAGCGCGCGCGCGGCTTGCGCTGGCGCTGGGGCCGTGACGACCCGTGGCGCGGCTGTGCCGCCAGCTCCGCTCGTGCCCTCCTTCTCCGTGCGTTTTGTGAACATTTTCAACTCAACTCCACTCGCCCTTCACAACAGCTCATAGCACGGACCGAGGGCGCGGTCATCGAGGGAGCACTCAGCTTGCGCGCGGCGGCACTTGGTCGGCGCAACAGCGCAATGCTAGAGTTTCGGCGCAACGCAATCGGGGGAGGTCAAGATGTGGCGATTGCTTGGGACTGCACTGGCGTTGGCCCTGGCGACGAGTGGTGGGGTGTCGGCGCAGATTGCAGTGTCCGCCAATGATGCCAAGGTGAAATTGGTCGATGGCAAGGTGGTGGTGCAGAAGGATGCACCGCCCGACACCGTGGCGATCATCGATCTCAGGGCCAATCCGCCAAAGCTGCTCGCCGAACTTGAAGTTCCCAACAGCGTCGTCGGACCCCCGCTGAACGTGGCGATATCGCCGCGCGAGGATATCGCGCTCATCACCGCCAATCAGAAGATCGACCCCAATGATGCGAGCAAAACCATTGCCGACGACAAGCTGACCGTGGTTGAGCTGCAGTCGCTGAAGCCCAGCCTCGTCACGCGCGTCAAATCGGCGGTTGGCGTGGGCAAGGGGGGCGCGGGTGCGCCCAAGGTGGTGGCCACCTTGCAGGCGGGCAAGGGCGCGGCCGGGGTCTCCATCAACAAGGCGGGAACGCTGGCCCTCGTTGCCAATCGCGAGGAAGGGACGGTCTCGATCTTCACCATCAGCGGCACCACGGTGACGCCCGCCGGCAAGGTCACGGTCGGCGGCGAGAAGTCCGGCCCGAGCGCGGTCATTTTTGATCCGGATGGAAAGAGCGCGCTCGTCACCCGCGATAGCGACCACCGCATCACCCAACTGAGCATCGAGGGCAGCAAGGTGGAAGTCAGCAAGCGCGAAATCGCCGCCGGCTTGCGTCCCTATGGTCTCGACATCAGTGCGAAAGGCGAGGTGGCGGTGGTGGCCAACATCGGGGTCGGCGGCGGCGATGCCGACACCATCAGCGTCATCGACCTCAAGCTCGATCCGCCGCGCGTGGTTGGAACGTATAGCGTCGGCCAGACCCCGGAAGGCATCAAACTATCCCCGGACGGCAAATTCGTCGCCGTGACGGTGATGAACGGCTCCAACAAGCCCGCCAACTCGCCCTTTTTCAACGGCAATGGTTTGTTGCAGATCTGGTCGCGCACCGGCACCCAGTTGACGAAGACCGCCGAGCTGCAAATCGGCCGCTGGTGCCAGGGCGTCGCCTGGTCCGCCAATGGCAAGACCCTGCTGGTGCAATGCATGGTCGAGGAGGAGATCAACGTGATCCGCTTCTCCGGTCTCGCCGGGCGCTCGCTGCAGAAGGTGGGCTCCATCAAGACCAAGGGGGGTCCCGCCGGCATCCGCACGGCCGAGCCCTAGACGCCAGGCGCGCACTAGCCAGCCCGCCGGCACTGGCGTAAGCCAAGGCGTGCAAAACACGCTTGCCATTCGCGCCATCGCCCAGCTCGGCGATGGGAAAGGCGGCGCCTCAGGCCGCGCGCGTCGCCTGTTCGTCGCTGGCCGCGCTGAGCCGGAGTTTGCCTGCGCCGAAATCATCAGGCGTGATGGCAGCGGCACGACGCGTCGCCTCATCTCGGCGGCGGACCTGCGCGCCGACCCCGACGCTAGCCTGGCCCAGCTGTTGGCAGAGTTGGAACGGCCGCGTGCGGCGATCGCCGGGCTCAGCTTCGATCGACCGCGCATCATGGGCATCGTCAACGTGACGCCCGACAGCTTTTCGGATGCTGGGCGTCACTTCGATACCGGGGCCGCCGTCGCGCATGCGCTCAGCCTGGAGGCCGAGGGCGCCGACATTCTCGACATCGGCGGGGAGTCGACGCGGCCCGGCGCGGCGAGCATCGACGTCGAAGAGGAATGCCGCCGCGTGCTGCCGGTCATCGCCAGGCTGGTGCAAGAGGCCCGCGTGCCGCTCTCAATCGACACCCGCAACAGCGAGGTCATGCGCCGCGCCGCCGCCGCCGGCGTGCGGCTCGTCAACGACGTCTCCGCCTTGCGGCATGATGCCCAGAGCCTCCCCACCCTGGCCGAAACCGGCCTGCCGGTCGTGCTGATGCATGCCCAGGGCGATCCCGCCACCATGCAGGATGCACCGCGCTATGCCGACGTGGTGCTCGATATTTACGATTTTTTTACCGAGCGCATCGCGGCGAGCGCGGCGGCGGGCATTCCCCGCAGCCGCGTGATCCTCGATCCCGGCATCGGTTTCGGCAAAACGCTGGTGCATAACCTCGAGCTCTTGCGCGCGCTCAGCCTGTTCCACGGCCTGGGCTGCGTCCTGATGCTGGGGGCCTCGCGCAAAAGCTTCATTGCTCACCTGACCGGCGCGCCGCTGTCGCACCGGTTGCCCGGGTCGCTCGCCGCCGCCCTCATCGGCGCAGCTCAAGGTGTGCAGGTGCTGCGCGTCCACGACGTGGCAGCGACCCGCCAGGCGCTCGCGGTCTGGCAGGGCCAATAAGGTGGCCCTGTTGAAAGGCCGATCGGCGTCTCGCAAGCGCCTTGAACATTGGTGTAATCTTGAGGCATCCCGGCTCCTGCCCGGCGGCGGCAGGGCGATTGCGACCCGGCCATCTCGGGCCGCGCCGGCCCGGGACTTGCAGCGAGGCAAAAGCCATGAACGAGCGCTATTTCGGAACGGACGGTATCCGCGGCCAAGCCAACCGGGCCCCCATGACCTCGGAGATCGCGCTCAAAGTCGGCATGGCGGCGGGCAAATTCATTACCAATGGCAGCCATCGGCATCGCGTCGTGATCGGCAAAGACACGCGCCTGTCCGGCTACATGATCGAATCCGCACTCATGTCGGGCTTCACCGCGGTCGGCATGGACGTGTTTCTGCTGGGTCCGATGCCAACCCCGGCCGTTGCCATGCTGACGCGATCCCTGCGCGCGGATCTGGGCGTGATGATCTCGGCCTCGCACAATCCCTTTGACGATAATGGCGTGAAGATCTTCGATCGGGACGGCTACAAGCTGTCCGACGAGGCCGAGCGTCAGATCGAGAAGCTGATGGACACGCCCAGCGCCGAGTTGCTGGTCGCACCCGAACGCATCGGCCGCGCCAGGCGCATCGACAGCGCGCAAGAGCGCTACGTCGAGTATGCCAAGCGGACGCTGCCCCGCAACATCGGTCTGACGGGGCTGCGCGTCGTCATCGATTGTGCCAACGGCGCGGGTTACGAAGTCTCACCCGATGCGCTGTGGGAACTGGGCGCCGAGGTCATCAAAATTGGGGTCGAGCCCAACGGGCTCAACATCAACTTGAAGTGCGGGTCCACCTCGCCGGAGACGCTTGGCGAAAAGGTGCGCGAGATGCGGGCCGATATCGGCATCGCGCTTGACGGGGATGCCGATCGCGTCGTCATCACCGACGAGAAAGGTCGCATTGTCGACGGCGACCAGATCATGTGCGTGATCGCCGAAAGCTGGCACAAAAGCGGACGCCTGAACGGCGGCGGTGTCGTCGCCACCGTCATGTCGAACCTCGGCATGGAGCGCTACCTCAACGGCCTCGGCCTCACGCTCGAGCGCACGCCGGTCGGCGACCGTCACGTGGTCGAGTACATGCGCAAGCATGGCTACAACATCGGCGGCGAGCAGTCGGGGCACATCGTGCTGTCGGACTTCGGCACCACTGGGGACGGCCTGGTGGCGGCGCTACAGGTGCTGGCGGTGGTGGTCGCCACCGGCAAGCCCGTGGGCGAGGTGTGCACGCGCTTCCAGGCTTTGCCGCAAATCCTCGAGAACGTCAAATACGCCAACGGCTCGCCGCTGGAACATGCCGAGGTGGTGAAGGCCATCGCCTCGGGCAAGGAGCGGCTTGGCACGCAGGGACGCCTCGTCATTCGTCCCTCCGGCACCGAGCGTGTCATCAGGGTGATGGGGGAAGGCGACAACGAGCGCCTGCTGCAGCAGGTCGTTGCGGATATTTCCGAAGCGGTGCGCAAGGCAGCCGAGCGCGCCTGAGGATTTCGCCCTTAGCGGGGGCGCGCGGCGGCGCAAGGCCCCCTCCCGCCACCTGGCCCTGCGCACCCCCCGCCACCCCGACGTCAAGGGGCACGCCCCGGTGCCCCGGCGCTGCGGGGTGCGCCCGGCCAGCGCGCCAGCGGCTTGACGCGCGCCTGAGCTCTGGCAAGATCGCCGGGGTCTCAAGTGTGCTTGAGTTGACCTCAGGAACGGGGGCGGGGAGCGGCCCCAGGTCTGCTCCGCGCCAAGCAAGCATGACGGTCATTCCCTTTCGCGACCGGCGCCTGTCACGCCCGCTGCGGCGGCCCGTTGAGCCCCCGCCTGCCCTCAAAAATAGGCTGGCGCCGGCCGCAACGGGCGAGGAAGACGCCGAGTTCTACCGCCTGCGTGCCCGGCAGAATTGGGCGGCTTTTGCGCTCATCGTCGTCTTGGTCGTGGGCGGCGCCTGGCTGATCGAGCGCCTCGCGGCGTTCTCGCGCGCCATGGCCTGTTATGAGTTCGGGCACCGCAATTGCATGCCGCTCAAGATCGATCTGCCGCCGCGCTGATGCGTGCTCACGCGCTCGCGCCCCAAAGCTAGCCGGTACCCGGTCCGCCGAGCTGGGCATGGATGCTCGTGGCGAGCCGCATCAGCTCGCCGCGGTCGAGGCGACCGGCCAGCGCATAGGCGAGCGAGCGGTCGATCCAATAGAAGGCCCCGAAATCACCGCGCTCGGCAAAGCGGAAGGCGGCATCGGTGAGACCGGCCTCCTTGCGCACATAAAGCGTCAGGCGCCGTCCTTGCGCGTCCTCGTACATGAATTGGGCGGCGGCCTGGCCCCGGTCGGGCAAGAGCCGTCCCCCCACCAGCTTCCATCCCTCGGCGCTGAGTTCGGGGGCGCGCACCTCGGTGCCGAGCCGGCGTGTCAGCCACTGCACCAGATGCTTTTCGTCGCCCGCGCCAACCTCAACGGGATGCCGCACCTCGGGCACGAACACCTGATGGGCACTCAGCGCGCTCGCCACGAACGCCGCTTGCGCGGCGCTATTGCCGCGGCCGAGATCCCGCGCGAGGTAGCCTGCCCCCGCCGCGACAAGCACGAGAGCCGCTAGTCCCGCCGCGCGCGCCGGCCTGGCCGAGAGGCGCCAGCGCAGGGCCGGACCGGCTCCCAAGGCCGCCATCCGCGCAGGGATCGGTTCGTCGAGGACCTGGGCGTGGTGCCGGGCGAGGCGCTCGTTGAGATCGGCGATGGCGCGCACTGCGCGCAACTCCTCCGGCGCGGTGGCGAGTGCCGTCTCGACCTCGGCGCGCTCCTTGCCCGCCAGTTCCCCGTCGACGAAGGCGTGCAGCTCCACCTCGCTGATGCGTCGCCCGCCGGTCACTTGACCCTCCGCAGCCCCGCGTGCTCGGCTTCGTCTTCGAGCCCGTAGGCCAAGAGCCCGCGCAGCCGATCGCGCCCGCGCGCCAGGCGGGACATCACGGTTCCCATGGGAATTGCCAGCACCTCGGCCGTTTCCGCGTAACTCAAGCCTTCAAGGCCCACCAGCAGGACGACCTCGCGCTGGTCGGCTGTTAAGAGTTGCAGCGCCCGATCCAGATCCGAGCCGCTGGCCCCATCGGCCGCCGGCGCCGAATGATCGGCGCCGAGGCTGTCGAGGCCGACGTGAGGCGGCCGGCGGGATTTGCGGCGCAAACCATCCACGTGCAGATTATGCAGTATAGAAAACAACCACTTGCGTGGATTGTCCCCATCCCGCCATTGCTCCAGGCGCGCCAGTGCACGCTCCAGCGTGTCCTGGATCAGATCATCCGCCTCGCTGCTGTCGCCGACCAGGGCCCGCGCGTAACGCCGCAAGCGTGGAATTTCTGCCGTAACGGCTTCCCGGCGAGAGGTCACGCGTGCTTCCTTTCCTACCGGCCGGCACAGGAAAGGACTTATGCCAGCAGACGACGGCGACCGCCAAATTATTCCGGCACACCAATCAAAATAATGTGCGGCGCGGGGCGTTGAAACCGCGCGTCGGCTCGGTAAAGTTGGCATTTGCACGGAGCGATCTTCGTGCGCAACGGGCGGGCTGCGGAGACTCCTCGAGGGTTGAGGTTGCCGCGCCGGCAATTCTCGGGAGGACTCTACATGCTACGCGTCGTAGCCGCTGCTGCGGCCCTCGCCATCGGGGCAACCGTCGTGTTGGCCCAGAACGCTGCCGTCATCGACCAGCGCAAACAGACCATGAAGGCCTTCGGGGGCGCGGCCAAGAGCGGCGGTACCATGGCCAAGGGTGAGGCGCCCTTCGATCTCGCCAAGGCGAAGGAGTCGCTGCAGACGATTCAGACCAAGGCGGGGGAGGCCAAAAATCTTTTCCCTGACGATTCCAAGATGGGCGAAACCGACGCACTGCCGGAAGCCTTCGCCAACAAGGCGGACCTGATGGCAAAGTTCGACAAACTGGCCGCCGACGCCAAGGCCGCCCACGCGGCGATCACGGACGAGGCGAGCTTCAAAGCCGAATGGCCGAAGGTGACGAGCAACTGCGGCGGCTGCCACAAGGCCTACCGCAAGCCCCCGCCCCAGAAGTAGTCCTTGCGGCCGTGTGTGGTCTTTCGCGCTTCGGAAGGCTTCCCGGTCGAACGGTTGCGGTCAAGCAGCGCGCGAGCTCACCTCGCGCGCTTTTCATGTAGGGTAGCGGCCGGTTTGCTCGCGCCGATGGAGGCCCTATGCGCTTGAGGAGGATCATCGCGGCGCTGGCCCTCCTGGCCATTGCCGGTACCGGCCTATTCTATGTGCTCACCATCCCCAAGCCGGCGGTAACGGGCACGCTCCCGGCGCGCACGGCCAATCTCGGCAACGGTGAGATCATGTTCAACGCCGGCGGCTGCGCCTCCTGCCACGCCACCCCAAAGCAGGAAGACACCCGGCGCCTCGGCGGCGGGCTCGCGCTCAACACGCCATTCGGACGCTTCCATGTCCCCAATCTGTCGTCCGACGCGGCGCATGGCATCGGTGCTTGGTCGGAGGAGGCCTTTGTCAACGCCATGCTGCGCGGCGTCGGGCGCAACGGCGAGCACCTCTACCCCGCTTTTCCCTATACCTCTTATCAGCGCATGAGCCTCGACGATGTGCGCGACTTGTTTGCCTTCCTGCGCACGCTACCGGCCGAGACGACCTCCAATCGTCCCCACGAATTGCCGTTCCCATTCAACGTGCGGCGCGGCCTGGGGCTGTGGAAACTCATCTATCTCGACGGCCAGATGTTCGTGCCCGATGCGTCGCGGAGCGCACAGCTCAATCGCGGGGCCTATCTCGTCGAGGGACCCTCGCACTGTGCGGAGTGCCATAGCGAACGCGACCTCCTGGGCGGCATCCTCCCTGAGCGGCGCTTCGCCGGCGGTCCCCATCCCGAAGGCAAGGGCTGGATCCCCAACATCACTCCCGGCGCCAACGGCATTGCCGCTTGGTCCGACAAGGATATTGCCTATCTGCTCGAGACCGGCACCACGCCGGACTACGATTCGGTCGGCTCCAACATGGCCGACGTGGTGGTCAATACCGGCAAGCTGCCGGCACAGGATCGCGAGGCCATGGCGGCCTATATCAAGACGCTGCCGCCGCGCGCGGGCAAAGCGGCGGCCAAAAAGCGCTAACGGCCGGCGGCGCCTGCCGACAACAGTCCGCTGGCCGAGGGCCCGGCAATAGTGCAGGCTCTCCCCCGCTCACGCGTTGAGCCCATGCCAGTAAGGACACCCTCAATGCTGCTGCAGGCCCAAAGCGCACTTGGCATTGTGGCGCTCCCGTTGCTGGCGTGGGCCCTGTCGGAAAAGCGTTGGGCGCTGCCAGCGCGCCGACTGCTGCGCATCGTGCTGGTCGGCACGCTCTTGCAGATCGCCATTGCCGCCATCATGCTCAACGTGCCGGCCTCGCGCGCCCTCTTCGACTGGGCTGCCGGTCTGGTCGCAGCCCTGCAAGCGGCCACGAACGCCGGCATGCGCCTGGTGTTCGGCTACGTTGCCGGCGGCCCGGCGCCCTTTGTCGTCACCCAACCTCAGAATAGCTTTATCCTCGCCTTCCAGGCGTTGCCGCTGATCCTCGTCATCAGCGCACTCTCACGCCTCCTCTACCATTGGGGCGTGCTGCAATGGGTGGTGCGGTCCATCGGCCGCGGCCTGCAGCTGGCCCTCGGCATCGGTGCGCCCGTGGCCATCGCGGCCGCGGCCAATATTTTTGTGGGCATGGTCGAGGCCCCGCTTTTGGTGCGGCCCTATCTGCAGCACATGAGCCGCGGCGGCCTGTTTGCCACCATGACCGTCGGCATGGCAGGCGTCGCGGGTACCGTGCTCGCCCTCTATGCCTCAATTTTGGAGCCGGTGTTGCCGGGTGCCGCCGGCCATCTCATCGTCGCCTCCGTCATCAGCGTGCCGGCCGCCCTGATGTTGGCTGAGCTGATGGTGCCGCAAGGCAGCGCAGCGGGCGTGGTCGAACCCGCCGCCGATATCCTGATCGAAGATCCCCCGCAGTCCAGCATGGACGCGATTGCCCAGGGCACGCGCGAGGGCATCGAGCTTCTCGTCAACGTTACGGCGATGCTGATCGTCGTCGTGGCTTTGGTCGCCCTCGCCAACCAGCTGCTCGCCGTCCTCGGTCACCCCTTCGGGCTCAGCGCGACGCTCGAACAGATGCTGGGCTGGCTATTCGCTCCACTGGCCTGGCTGATTGGCATTCCCTGGGCGGAAAGCACCAAGGTCGGCAGCTTGCTTGGCATCAAAACGGTGCTCAACGAACTCATCGCCTATTTGCAGCTCGCCGGTAGCGCCGGCGAGGGCCTATCGCCGCGCTCGCGTCTGATTTTGACCTACGCGCTCTGCGGCTTTGCCAATCTGGGAAGCCTTGGCATTCTGATCGGTGGCATGGTGGCCATGGTGCCGGCGCGCCGGGCAGAGATCGTCCCTCTTGCGGCCCGCACGCTGGTCTCGGGCACGCTCGCCACCTTGATGACGGCGGCGGTGGTCGGCGCCCTGACGCCACCCTAGCCGCGTCCGTCTGGGCGCGGGCGGGCACGCGCCGCCAAGCGCTCTCCGAAATTGAGCGCTTGCGGATCGACGCCGGCGCTTGAGACAAACCTTGCCGAGGCCGCCCTGCGGGCCAGAGCTATGCAAGACGAAAGGAGCGCGTGATGAGCAAAAAACAGCTGGCCGTAATCACCGGGGGTGCCAGTGGCATCGGCGAGGCGACGGCCCGACGATTTGCCGCCGACGGCTACGCCGTCGCCATTCTCGATCAGAACGCGGCCGCGGGTGCGGCGCTTGCGAGCTCGCTCGGCGACGGCGCCGGCTTTTATGCCTGTGATGTCAGCGATGCCCTTGGCCTCGATGGCGTGGCGGCCAAGGTTGAGGCCGACCTCGGCCCCGCCGATGTCCTCGTTACCTCGGCGGGGCTGATCCCCAACAGCGAGAGCATCATGGATATGGACATGGCGGCGCACGACCGCATGTGGCAGGTCAACTACAACGGCACCTTGCACGCCGCCCGCGCCTTTGCCCGTCAGATGATCCCCAGGCGGCGCGGCGCCATCGTCACCCTCGGCTCCATCAACAGTCGCATGCCGCTGCCGATCCCAGCCTACAATATGGGCAAGGCCGCCATCGAGCGGCTCACCCAGCTGCTCGCGGTTGAGCTGGGCCGGTACGGCATTCGTGTCAACAGCGTGGGACCGACTTACGTGATGACGCCGCCGCTGCGCGCCAAGGTCCAGTCCGGGCAGCGCGACATGAACAAGATCATGGCGGTGCATGCCCTCAAGACGTTGCCGGAGCCCAAGGATATTGCCAATGCCATCGCCTTCTTGTGCTCCGAGCAGGCCGCCACCATCACCGGCGTCCTGCTGCCGGTCGATTCAGGTTGGCTCGCCGGCGTCAGTTACCGCACCTATGCGGGCGGGGTGCCGTGGCAGGAGGGATAGGGCCGGTCACGTTGAGGCTTTAGGG
>Ga0081455_10001507_pt1 | contig 28752 bp, 31 predicted proteins | sample TabmetS3T2R1_FD_70207 | JGI IMG/M metagenome (GOLD analysis project Ga0081455, IMG submission 70207) | Tabebuia heterophylla rhizosphere microbial communities from the University of Puerto Rico - S3T2R1 | ecosystem: Host-associated > Plants > Roots > Rhizosphere ... | reverse complement strand
AGACTTAGCAGTCATAATGTCGAGTGTCCTTCAGCTGATTCTGTATCTACGCGGCGTAAATGTCTAAACCTAAACGGAATCGCGCCACCAAATGCAAATGGTTCCTTATTAGTCCGAAGCATAAGATTACCTGTCCAAAACGTTGCGCTTGCGTGTTCGTTTTAGTTCTCACACGACAACCCCAACGTGATAGAACGCTCGATCAATCGTCAGAACCAGCCAAGATTCGGATCACGATCTGGAACCTGAAATGGTTTCCCTGTACCCGATTACTCGATCACCGTCGTTTTGCCTTCGAATTTTGAGCCCCATTCCGATGGATCGATATTTTCAAACCGGAGAGAACCGACCAGCTTTCGGATGGAGCCTAACGGTGGCTGAAATGTTGCTTCGCTCTTTTTGTCTACAAATTTCTCCATTTTCCTCAAATACTTCATATAAGCCTATTCTCCGATGGGCTCGCCATTTTGGTCAGTTGCTATAGCGTCTTTCTTAATTGGCCCCAGGTCGGGATGACCAACATTAAAATATGCGGATACCCCAATCCGTTTGTCGACAGTTATTCCTTCAAGCTCGTAACGAAGCCGTGAGCCGACAGCATATTCACTTGCATCCTGCGAATACTGCACAAGGAAACCAACACCAGAGCCCCAGGAAAAGTCGAGGTATTGTGCGTGGCTTAAAAAATACTGCCCCGCCATCTGATTCTGAATGGTCGGAATCTCCTTTGGATTGCCGGACGGATAGCGCAGCGGGAGCACTGGCCGCTCGGTGAGCAGTTGTGTTAATGTCGATGTATTAGGCAACAATTCCGGATAAGCTGTTTTGAAATTGTTTTCGCTGCCATCTTCGAGCGCAAAAAGTTCAATTGAACCCTGATAAAGAGAACCCGCATAGAAAAGAAACAGAAGCTTAGCCGGATGCAAATTAAGCTGGTCCTGCGGTTTAGGGAGCGCTTGCTTCTTTACTTCTACGACCTCGACCTTCGAAAACGTTGCGCTGTCGTAGGTTAGAAATACGCCATCTTGACCGATTGTTTTTGGCTGTGCCAAAGCCAAAGGCATGGTACAAATTGACATCCAGACGTAGAGTAACGGGCTTCTCAACGTATTGTCTATAAGACACTGATCTAACAGAAACACCTTAGCCCCCCTTCCCATTGCTTTACCCCGAATCTCCCGTTTCGGTATCTGACTCTTCCCAGTATTTCTTGCCCCACTGCTCAAGGAATTTGTCTGCTTCCTGATCAGAATACGGTCCAAGCAACTTCACATTTTGTATGCTTGCCTTGCTGTCGATCGTGGCGGTAAATGTTACAAAAAGATGGACAAATACACCGTCGCCTCGGTCAACCATGATTCCCGACACCAGCCGAATCGACTTCTCGTCGGTCCAGGGGCCCAAGCTGTTTTCAGAAGCGCTAACATGCTCTTCGGCCAGCTTCTTTAAATCTTGTTTGTTATAAATCGAGAGCGGATCTGGTAGTGTCACATCGATCGGAACGAACTTGCCTTTTTCGTCTCGTCTAAACAGCTTTATCTTGCTTGATCGCACGCCATAATAGACTAATAAAGCAACCGTCGAACTCGAAGGATTCCAACTACTCAAGACGTTGACATTTCCTAGGTCTCCTTCGGTGAGGATCGACAGTACTGAACCCAATTTGTCGCCTGTTGCCGAATTCACAAAAAACACATGCATCGCCCCGTCGGCATCCTTTTCCGTCGCAAGCAGGACTGTCTTGTCTGGCGAGGTTGTCTCTCTTAGTCGATTAGCTTCGGCAACGCAGGGAACGACTTCGAGAGACAAAAGCAATGCAGTGACGCAGAGCTTAGCTATGGCCAATATCCAGGTGTCCACTTGCGCGTTTGATATCACGGGAAATCTCCTGAGGCCGAATTAGGATATACGAACAAGGTAACGGGCGTGGGACGAACGTCGTTGCCTCGAAACGGAATTCCTAAACTTCTAAGACCGGCCGGAGAAAATTCGAGTCCAGTATTTCGTGTTCCCCTATAGTCACCGTAGACCATCCATGCCCCCCTTCCGTTTTGATGGTTCGCAGCATAGACGACATCCCCCGGCCTAGCTCCAAATCTCTGTTTGTTTCCTAATGCCGCGTATGGATAGATTGAACCGTTGATGTTGTTCTTTTGGATGGTTTGGTCACCGCGGTGAAAGGACGTTTTTGAAACATAAGATCCGTTTTCGATTACCGGTTTTCCATTCCTATAGGCGATGGTGTTGTCGCCGGGGCCCGCGTTAGCTAAAGTTTCAACCCCTTTCTTCCCCGGACCACCATACGCTCCCGGCGTGCCGTCGTAGTCGACGCTAACGTTTCTCGAACTGATCCTAAACGGCGATGCGGGAAATCCGTAATGCTCAGGCGTAACGCCGCTTCGGATGCTTAGCTGAAGTTGCTGAAGGGCAGTCCAAACCTGGTAAGTACCTTGAAAGGTATTGGAGCTATCGAACCATTTGGTCATGTCCCAAAGGCGATCGTGTGTGCCACTTTGTAGAAGTCCTGTTACTTCGCCCTGCAATCCCGTCGGATCTGCAAAATCTATTGGATCATTGTGACAGTAGCGAAAGAGGTTGTAATCGCCGGCGTCGAACAGTTTCGGGTCTTCGCTCATGAACCGGCCCAAGGCTGCGTGGTAAGCTCGCGCCCGGTACTCGTACACATATGCACCCGCGTATTCTCTACCGGTAAAAAGGAACCGATTGTTGTAGGCACTGGCTGAGATTTGCGTGCCTCCGCGGTCGTAGAAAGTCGGCGTACCAAACGCGTCGTAGCGATACTTCTCAATGACAGTGCCGTTGGGGTCGGTGAGATAGGTCACGCTACCTTCATGATCCTGGTTCAGAAAATACCAGTGCCACTGATTGTCTGTCCCGTATGCGCCGCGCTCGATGATTTCATCCACACCCTTACCGTACACATTAAAGCCAACCAGTGCATTGTTTACGTTGTATTCCAAAATAGGCTTGTCTCCATCGTAAAAGTAGTAGCTAATTGTTGTATTGTTGATTGTGCGTTTCACGCATCGACCCAGCGCGTCATAAGCAAGATCGTAAGTAAGACTAGGAGGACCCTGAACAGTGACTTTGATTAGCTCCTGATCTCTCATGTAGGTGTAATGGAGGCCATAGTAGGCGCTAATCTCGTGCTCACTTCCATTGCTCACTGTACTACCGGCAGCCAGGGTGTATTGATTGATAGTATTGGGACTATAAGCCTGGCCATTCACACTACGGCGATTGCCTGCCTTGTCCAGATCGTAAGTCACTGTGCTTGCCGTTTCCGGAGTCATTGGCTCTCCGCCAGGGCCATTAGCGCCTGTGTCAAGAGGATAAACCGACACTGGCGAAATTGGACCAGCACATTCATGTTCGAAGGTGTAGTCGGCCCTTTTGATATTCGAATTGGTCATGCCCGTCTTAAACCCGATCGCCCTCAAAGTCTTGGTCTGATTGCTCGCCACAATGATTTGTGCTACGCCTCCATTTGGAATGACTGTCCCGCCTGCATTCGGGTCGCCGCCATCTGTAGTGTATCGAATCTGCGCGCCGCTCGTACTGGTGGAAATCGCGACGTTAAAGGTGTAGCTATTGGCGCAAGAGACGTAGTAGGCACCGTCGGGATTGAAGGTGGGCGTTGCTACTTGACCTGGTGGCGGCGTCGGCGTTGACGGTGGAGTAGGAGTCGGTGGCGGGGTTGCTGCGACATTGTATGTAGCTTTCTTGAGTTCGCCATCCAGAAAATAATCAAATTGATCTTGCAGATTATTTTGACGCGTGACGGTGCGTAGCCTACCGATGGGCCAATAGTCGTACACTTCGCGTGCGAATGGAGTACCGTCGTTTAACAGTTCCACTTTGGTGATTCGATTTAGCTCGTCGCGAGGATAAAATTGTACCACTCCATTGAAGAGGCTGTCACGTTCCGTCTCGTTGGAGGCATTGTCGTAATGGTATTGAAAGAACGGGTTCAGCTGGCCGGTGCCAAAGATCTTCTCAAACCGTCCCATGCCATCGTATGAAAAAGTGTAGTCGTAAGCGGGAGTAGCATTGTCCACGAACATGCGAAGCAGCTTCCCCGCATCGTCATGACTGGGATAATTAACATTCCTGGTAATGCCAACGCCATTGACGTATACCTTTTGCTGATCCTGCGTAAGGCGTCCTGCGTCATCATAAGAGCGTCTTATGTCGGCGATAAAATTGGTCCACGGGTTGCCCGTTCCATTTGCGGCCAACGTTAGGTGGCCAGCGTCATCGTAACCGAAAACACGCCATTCGCCATCAGCGGGGAACCCGTCCCACCATTCTCCAGTTTTGCGATTGCGATTGTCATAGGAGAAGTTCTGGGTCTCGTTACCCACCGTCCTGCGGTTCTTCAGATTGTGCGCGTCGTCGTATGCCCATGATTGGTACGAATTGTCGTGATAAGTCATCTTCGTCTTCAATCCGGAAGGGTCATATTCAAATGTTGTGTTGTGCAGTTCGCCATCAGTGACTGTCTGAAGGAGTCCGGCAGAATGAACGTTCCACTCATAATATTGGAATTTCGTCTGGATGCTGACGCCTGGCTCCTTAGGTACGGTATCGGTAAGCATCCGGTTCATTCCATCGTAGCTCTTCGTCTCGGTGGTTTGGTCCGGGCGAAGAATCCTGGTGAGATTGATTTTGTCATCGTAATAAAATTGGGTGGTCCGGCCCAGCGGTTCTCTTACCCGCCATTTGCGATTGCGATTGTCGTAATCCGTAAAAGTGGTGTAGCGGGAATCGCCTGAAGTTGATCCTCGTGGATCGGTGACGTAATCCTGGTTACCAACCTGGTCGTAATGAAACCAGGTCGTAACTCCAGAGACAGTGCTGGACGTTTTCCGGAAATTCTCATCGTAATCGTTATTCGTGATAATACTGGTTTGATTGCTAGTCCAGACAGTGACCGTATCCGGGTTATTGGTAGTATGTGATAAAGGCGATCCATTAGTCGGGTTGTAGGTGTAGTCGGTAATGCCATTGAGTGGTCTAGTGATATTCAGAAGGCGATTGTACTCATCGTAAGTGTAAGTGGTGGGTTTGCGCAGTTCGTTATCTTCTCCCCTTTTGTTTCCATAAGCATCGTAGGCAAACCTTTGAAATGTGTCGTCTGCATGCGTGCTTTTGGTGACCAAGCCCCGGCCAGGCCTGGCGGCGCCGTTGGGGTCGGTGACACCGTTGGCCATTACCTTATCGTATTCGTATGTCTCGGAAGCCTGACCCTCAGTGTACGCCCAGTTCGGCGGAGGGCCTGTTACTTTCTTAGTTCGATCCATCCAGGGATAAACCAACCGCCCGTCGGTAGCAGTATAAGAGGACTCCGTGGTATAATAGTCGTAGTGCGTTTTAGGCTCGCTCTCGCTGGCGGTGGAAGTCCAGGTCGGCTCCCATTTATCGATTAAAAGACCACGCGAATTATAGCGATAATGCACGTAGGCCCCATTTTTTAAGCGATGCGTCTTGATCTGACCCAATGGGTTATTACTGCATTGGGAATCAGCCTGATCGCAGTACGAGAAGGTTTCGCGCGCAAGGAGAACGTTATTCCAATCCTTGTAGTCGGTTTGTGTAATGCGATGATCACTGTCCCGGGTGTGAATCGTCTGATTACCGCGCTCGTCAGTGATCTTCATTACGTACCAGGGGCCACCATTGGTGCCTGTATAACTGTAATCGATGTGATCACCTCCTGGATGCTTGATCTGCAAAATTTGTCCGATACCCTGGGGCGGAGCGGGTCCCCGAAGGTAGGTCGTAGTGTAATTCGGGTCACCTCGACGTGAACCGCGGGCGTCGGTAACCGAGTTGACATACCATTTTTCATTGTTGTCGCCTCTGTCATAATCGAGCCACGTGGTACGCCCTTGAAAATCTGTATACTCCATTAGCATCCGCTGAGGAGGGATGTTGTTGTAATAGTCTTCGCAGCCGCATTCTGTTCCGTAACAACGGGTGAAATGAGTGTAAGTGAACTTGCGCGTAGGGCCGTCCCCACGCGCCTCGGCAACACTATCTGGATCACCGGCCACCGCCTGAATCGAAGAAACCGCCCCGACTCCAGGGTATTTCTCGGCGACGATCGCACCGTGTGGTCCACCATTCTCGTAATCGTAAACAATCGTGCGCATCGGCCCATTGTAGCGGACATCATCGCAACGCAGTAGCAGGGGGTAAAACTTCCGATTTGCCGGACTGACATTATCAATTGTGTAATCGTAGCTGGCAGAGGTGCCGTCACTATAGGTCACGCCGGTCAACATCTTCTTGTTCGGTCCTACACCGCCGGATGGCATGGAGGTATAGCTGTAGCTGACCCAATCAATTCGATGCCCGTTGTAGTAGTCGTACGCCTCAACCTTACTCAACAACGGCGTTCCATCTGGATCGCTATTGTTATAGGTAAATATCAGGCATCTGCCTCCGGGCTCAGTCACGCGCCAGCGTCGATTGTTCTGGTATTCGATGGTCGTCCTTTGGCCGTAGGGGTCTTCGATATAATCCACTTGACTACCATTGAAATGGACCCTGCCACCATCCGCGAGCCGCCAGGTCCCGGGCGCCTCCCAGTATTCGGAGACGCCAATCGGGGGTCCACAAGAATTATCGGACACATTGCCGTGCGGGGACACTGTCTTGTGACCGCCAGCCCAGACAAGCCACGAATATTCATGGGACCATCCCGGGCTTAATCCTATCGCGTTACCGGCATAATACTGCGAGCGGCTATTGTAATAGCGCGTCATTTTGAGCGGATATTTTCCAATTGATCCTGGCACAACGATGTCAGTCACTTCGCGGTGCGCACTGCCGGTCAGTGGATCATATGAACAGCCGGTGGTGACGTTGCCGTTGAAAATTCCGGTGACACCCACGGGGCCCTCGTAGGGGGTCGCTTGACCATAAAGTCGCGGGCCTAACCCAAAGACAAAAAATAGCAGAGTCTGTATTGTTAGTCGCCCGGCGGAGATCAGTAACCGCGGCTGCTTTTGACCCCGCGAATGCGAGGATTGCCTGAACGGTTCTTGAATTCGAATTTTGTCAACGCCGCGGCCCACGAAGCCACACAGGATCGATTTGACCGAAGGCGGGAGTTTCATGGGGGGATTCCAGTTTTCTTTCATGTTTTCACCTGGCGCGAAGGATAACTGGACAGCTGACATGCTGTCTGTCGGGGTTGATCCCTGAATTTTTGTCTTGGCCCCTGTCGGGTTTTACCCTACAAAATAGTGCAAATCCCTCAGAAGTGCGCAAACCTCGGCATAGACAGCCACGCAGCGCGAAAAAATCGCTGCCGATCGAAGCTATGAAAGGCCAAGCAGGTGGCGGAGACCGGGATCGGCGAACACGGTTAAAATCAAGAAAAGCCCTGACAGACAGACCCGACGAGGTGTCAGGGAAATGTCTTACAAAAGCAAAATTGCTTGTCGTTCATCGACCTGGCTTTGTTCGGTCGGGAGTGCTCTCGTTAATCGCTAAAAGCATGCAATTTATGGTGTGTGGCGAAACGGAGGAAGCGCCTTTGGCGCGAGAGTTATTCGTGCGTCATAAACCTGATCTTGCTTTGATTGGGTTAAGGCTTACCGGTGCGGACGGCATACAGTTGATCAAAGAATTTCGGAGTCTCAATCCAGCTGCTGCCCTACTTGCTCTCTCCGAACAGGCTGATGCGTTTTCCGCACAACGTGCATTTCGAGCTGGCGCGCGAGGATACTTGAGTACCGAAGACGCACCGGAGCTGCTCAGGGCATTCGATGAAATCTCAGCCGGTCGCCCCTACGTAGGTGCGAGCGTGCTGCCGCTGATTCTAAGCAATTTCGCAGGCGGCGCTAAAGCCGTGGGCAGTTCCGATATCAATAGCCTGAGTAACCGCGAGCTAGAGATTTTTTCTTTTATTGGCAGAGGCCTCGGTGTTTCAGAGTTAGCAAATCAATTGAACGTAAGTGTAAAGACGATCGAGACGCATCAGATGCGCATGAAGGAAAAACTTGGCGCACATAGCGCATCTGAGTTGCGACAAAAGGCCCGGGAATGGCTAGCTAGATCTGCAGTAAACCGAATACGCGAAGAGCCAGAGGGTGAATACCCCAACGGAGCGCGGTTGCGCGTCGCGCTTTGAGAGAACCGCGGTCAGCACCTGCGGCTGCAGCTTGCAACACCACCGCTGACGTCGCCGATTAGGCGAATGCGGTTTTGAGATCTCGCCAAAACATCTCATGCTGATTTCGTTCGATGCAGAAAATTGATTACTGATATCAGCGCACGTAAATGGCCGCCGCTTGAACCCGATGGTTAATCAGCGGTCCGCCAACGTCACCGCCGCCCCCATAAAAGCTATGCCCACTGGACCCGAAACCGCCGACGCCAATGTTTAAGCCGCCGGCCGAGACGTCGTAGACGCGCTGCAGTAAAACGCCGTTGGCGCCAAGCGCAGCCGCTTGCTCCCGCAAACGCGAGATGCCCAGCTCCATGGAAGGCCGATCAGCAAAAATCCAGCTGGTCCCCGCTGGGGAATCAATAATCGCTACCTCCTCAAAATGGCGCGGCGGCACCTGGTAGATGCGCACGGCTTCCGGGCTGATCGGCGCCCGCACTTGACCGACGATTATGGGGCGGGTGGCGCAACCGCTAATCAAGCAGGTGGCGGCGAGCATCGCTGCACAGATTGGGCGAAGTTTCATCCCATATTAACTTCGCGCCGGACCACTAAGTTGCGCTTCAACATCGTAGCTGCTTCTGTCGCGTATGCTCGGCTGCCAGGCTCGCGCACAGGGAGCGACACACTGCTTACGCGATCACTCTAACAGCGCTGGACGATGCGTCTAAGTACGCGATGACGTGCGAACCATTTCTGTTATGAAATCACACGATGGAAGAGTTAATCGCAGCCACTCGTTTACTGTCCTCAGCGCATCGAGCGGGATCGGACTTTATTCGGCAAAAGAGAAGATGAAGCATTTCTTTGCGATCGCAGTTCTCGTGGTCACGGCAATCGTCCCGGCATCTGGCGACCAGGCCAGCGACGAGCGCGAGTTGACACAACTCCTTAAGGACCTCAATGCGGCTATCGTCAAACCGGACATCGCCTTCCTGGAACAGATCCTAGACCAGGACTACACCCATTACCGCCCGCACGGAAATGTGGAGAACCGGACTCAGTACCTGGAGGATCGTAAGAACGGCCAAGTGGATTTCACCTCGCTGCTCGCAGATGACATCAAAGTCCGGGTCTACGGCGATACCGCTATTGTGACCTATCGCTCCACTGCCAAAGGAAAAGACCAGGATGGAGCAATAGATGAACAGCGCCTCTGGACCCGCGTGTTTGTTCGAAAAGGCGGGCATTGGAAGCTAGTCCACGCCCAGGGAACTACGATCCAAAAGCCCTGAACAGCCAAACGGGCCTGGTCTGCTTGCTGCATTCCCGCTCTATGTGTTATTCAACGGTATCCGGGGGGTCATCTCGTTAGATAAAACTAACTTCATCGGACTTACGGAGGCCCTCAGCGGTGTTGTCCGGGTCTACTTTTTCCCTTCCTGACGGCAACGCCACGATGATACCATCGGCTCGGTCGACGAAGCCAACGCCTTATGAGCATTATCACGCCACAACAGCTCGAAACATTATTGCCTCTTGCATGTGCTTGGGCGGTTGGACAAGAACGTGCCATCGTCCAATCGGGCGTGGCGCTAAGCGAGTCGCAGCTCGCAGACGCGAGACAAGTCGGAATCGCAAAGCCAGAGCGTGTGCGGTTATTGCGAGTCGCGCAGATTCCCGTACCAACAGCACCGGCGTTGGCAGCGGCGGCTCGTGCGACCAATCTGATCAACCCTCTCACGCACGGTCTGACCTTTCGTTATGGTATTTTTATCCGAGCAGATTGTTGGAATCAACGCCAGCTCGTTGCACACGAACTTGTCCACACGGCGCAGTATGAGCGGCTTGGTGGATTCGAGGGTTTTCTGCGTCCGTATTTATTGGAGTGCATCACACCACCGGGTTATCCGTATGGACCGATGGAGCAGGAGGCTCTTGTTACGGCGGCGAAGTTGTGCGCTGACTAAACGCCGGACAAATGGGAGTGACGTGGGGTCCCAGGCAATCGATGGGCTCTTGGCCCGAGACGCAGCGAGTTGAGGCCGCCCGTTTCGAGTCGTAGAGTAGACACAGACAGAAGGCTCGAGAGAAGCAGGCAAATGCCAAAATATCTCGAGTGGTAAACCGGGCAGGCAGCAAATGAACATCATTGTCAGGTGTGCGGGTTCTCAGGCTGACTGTGACGCGATCGTCCCCTTTTACCTTTTCCAGTGCCACAACTTTCGAATCCCCGGGGTTTCAATCTTTAGAAACCTATGACGCTATGAACCGGAGAAGATTCGTTTTTCTTAGTTGCGTGGTAGCATGCATTTTCGCAGCCTCGATTGCTAAGGCACAGATGAGGGTGCGCGGTAATACGCCACGTTCGATTGCCCGAATGCCGATGCACCGCGCTCCGGCGCCAGCCTCGATGGGCCGGATGCCAATGCGTCGCCCTCCAATGATGAATTCAGCCTTGGGCTCTCGACGCTTTTATCGTTTCAACCATAACGACTTTAACCGAGGTAATCGGTTTCGTCGCTTCAAGCATTTCAACACAATCATCTTTATCGGCAACTTCGCCTCTCCATGGTGGTGGGGTCCCTGGTGGGCCCAGAACTGGGCCTACCCATACGGATCCTACGATTATTCCTATCCGTCCGATAACTCCAGCTACGAGTCCGGGTATGTTAACTATGGCTATGGTTATGGTTATGGATCGCCGGGCTATGATTACGGATATGTCTCCCCGCCTCTGAGGTACTACGACTACACCAATGACGATGAGGGTGCTGTGCGCAATGTTCTCGCGGAATACGAAGTTTCTTGGAACGGCCATGACATGGCCGACTTCGGTCGTCTTTTCAGTGAAGACTGTGACTACGTAGACATCGACGGTGTCCACTGGAAGGGAGTGCGGGAGATTGTCCAGCGGTACAAGGAACTGTTTCAGAAGAGATCAAAGACCGGCGTTCGGAAGCTTACCGGTGTAGAAGTTCGTTTTTCAACGCCCGATGTTGCCCTTGTGGATGCTACGTGGGACGTGACTGGTTCGAGTCGTCCCACTGGAAAGGCCGTTCCAGTTCTAAAAGAAACCACCAAGATGGCGATGACCAAAATTAACGGGAAGTGGCTAATCACGTCTTTGCAGAACACGGAGAGCGAGGACTGAGCAGAATCTTGTGGTCCGGCATCTCGCCGCTCTTTCAGCCTTCGCCTTGCCCATCCTTGTCGCACCGATTCCGGCGAGCTCCATCCAGCGCGACGGCCACGGCACCCTGCTGTAGCTTATGGTGCTTCGTTAGCTATAATCAGAGCATGACGATTTTACAAAACATGACTTTTCGCTGCGCCTTTTTTATTTCACTCGTTTTAATCAGTGCGACTTGTTTCGGAGAGGATACCAAAAAATCTTCGCCAGAAGACTTCATACGCTCCCTCTATGATTTTCATCAACCAGGGAAAGAGACGCCAGACTGGTTCGGTGACAGGCAAACGTTATCGAAGTATTTCGATAAGGAACTAACGGACCTGTTCATAAAAGATGATGAATGCGCGAAACGGGAGGAAGGCGTCTGCAATCTTGATTTCGATCCAATCTACGCTGCGCAAGATTTCGATAAAGAAACCACTAACCTTCAAATCGCTGCAGTAGCGGGTGAGGCTGATTGGTTCAACGTCACATTCACCAACCTGGGAACGCGAACGCTCGTCTATAAACTCACGAACACGCCAAGTGGATGGCGAATCAGCGACATCAAGTATCCGGAAGGGCCTCCACTGAAAGAAATATTGTCGCGTGAGATCAAATAATCGGGCCTAAGTCGGCGACCCGATGGAGAACCGTGTGTTCGTTGGTGGCCTGATCGTGGGCGTTCTGGCCACTGTTACCATGGATGTCGTGGCCATGATCGCTCTACGACTTGGTATTGCGGGAGAAGGGCCGCGCCGAACCGGTCCTGATTTGATCGGACGCTGGATAGGATACCTCTTTCAGGGCAAGTTCAGGCACACGGACATTTTGCAGACGCCCCCATTGCGAGGAGAACTACTTTTGGGATTCGCCGCGCACTATGCGATAGGGATTGCCCTCACCCTCTTGTACCTTGGCGTATTGATTGTATTGCATGCGAAGCCGACAGCCTTTAGCGCCATTCTCTATGGAACGGCTACCACGATCCTGCCGTGGTTTCTCATGTTCCCATCACAAGGGATGGGCTGGTTGGGATGGCATACGCCCGGTGAAGTCCATCTGGCCCGCGCAAGCCTGTTCAATCACATCGTGTTTGGCCTGGGTATAGCTTTGTGGATGGCAGTGATCAGGCCAATTTGAACTCCGACGTTTGCGTGCTTGCCTCCGAAGCCGCCCATCGCTTACTTCTATTTCGTTAGGCTTCACATGGAATTCCGAGCAGGTTTACCGGCAGATGCGGCAGCAATTGTCGGGTTGATCGCGAGCTTCCAAAGCGAACTCACCGACGATCCGTCTGGTGCGGGAGCTGAAAAGTATCTTGCCACCGTGTCCCTACAGGCCGAGCGCGAATACCTGGCCTCAGAACGCTACCGGTATCTTCTCGCCTGCTCGGATTCTCAACTTGCCGGGTTCATCGCCATTCGAGATGGCTCCCATCTTTTTCATCTCTTTGTAGCGCGCACACATCAGCGCCAGGGCATTGCTCGGCGCTTGTGGAATCAAGCCTTGCGCAAGCTGTGCGTTCCTGGCGGTGATGGGTGCTTTACAGTCAACTCAAGCCTTTCCGCCATTCCTGTGTATCAAGCCTTCGGCTTTGTTTCAGCAGGATCGGTTCAGAGTGCGCATGGCATTTCGTTTCTGCCGATGCGGCGTCCGGCTTGCCAGCATGAGGCCTAATCAATCGAGGAAACCAACGGCCTCAACTAAGAGCGAATTTCAGCGTCCTCATTACCACGCCTGCCGCGCCTTGTCTGTTTCTCGTTAGGGTATAGAGCTAAGAAATGGCTAACGTAGATCTTTATAACACCTCATATGGAAATTACGCGCTGGCGGTCTATGGCGAGATTCGCGCGGAGACATATGGAGAGGATTACGGCCAAACTAGCTGGGTGACCACAGCAGAATCCGGTGAGATCCCGAAGCTTCTTAAACTGTCGAACAAGTCTTCAGTTTTGGAAGTAGGTTGCGGTTCCGGCGGCTATGCCGTCCATCTGGCAAAAAGTGTCGGCTGCCGAATACTTGGACTTGATATCAATGCACGAGGGGTCCGAAACGCAAATATTCTTGCCGAGCAAGCGAAGGTCGGGGCAACAGCCAGATTTCAACAGTTTGACGTCTCCCGGCCTCTACCTGAGAAGGATGACAAGTTTGACGCTGTATACTCGAACGATGTCCTATGTCATGTGCCGCACCGGGGCCAGGTGTTTTCCAATCTCTTTCGTGTCCTCAACCAGGGCGGACGATTCTTGTTCAGCGATGCACTTGTGATTGGAGGTCTTGTTTCGCATGAGGAGATTGCGACAAGGAGCTCGATTGGGATCTATTTTTTTAGCCCGCCCGGTGAGAATGAGCGTTTGATCAAGCAAGCCGGATTTAAATTGTTGGAAGGCAGGGATACGACTGAAAGCACCGCGACACTTTCGAAGCGCTGGCATGATGCTCGGGAGAAGAGGAAATCAACGCTGATGGCAATAGAAACGGAAAGTAATTTTATCGGCCTCCAACGGTTCTTAACCTGCGTCCATTCTCTAACGTCGGAGCGTCGGCTTCTTCGCTTCTTATATGTCATGGAAAAAGCGGGCTGAAAGCTGTGCCATAACTGGCGGCTCGGCGCACTGTTAGTGTCGCTCGCTTTCAGCTTGCGATAGCGCGGGCCCGCTGTTCTTAATTGTCGAAAAAGCACCGATGAACGGCTCCGCAAACAAACCTTTGTTCTGGTGCGCTATCATTGCACAGGTCGCAGGCGCCCAGGTGTTTTTTTGGGACGCGCTTCCTGATTACCGCGAACTGACTGCCGGAGGCCAAGTGGCAGGTACGCCCAAGGACTTTGCCGTCGCGTTGTTTGGCCTTGTCGTAATGCAATCGGCCTATTGGTATGCTCGCAATCTTCAACCTCACATTCAGTTCCGGCGCCGGGTTGTGTTGGGCCATGTCCTGCTCTGTGTTAGCGAGGTCAGTTTCTTTTTCGTCAGTGCCCTGGCAACGGTGGCCATGTTTGATCACTGGAAGCGATCTGAATTCGTGCTGTGGAAGTTGATGCTGCTGCTTTCGGCCATCTTCGCTTTTTTTTGCTATAAACGTCAGCTTGCCGGCGTCGGAGACGCCTTGCTGGAGGCACATCCCGGGGCTGCCGGGAAAACAGCAACCGAGCCTGAAGAACCCGGCAAGTTATAAAAAACCGCCGGTTGCTAAAGGATTAAGAACCGGTTTTAGCGTTGCCGCTTTGGCATGAAGGCCAACATAGCGGCGGCATACGCCCGGAACGCTGTAAATCTCAGATCGGGATGAAATGGGGCCAGGAATGTGGCGACGGTAGACTGACCGTCTCGTATGGCGTCCATTGCCATCTCGACGAGCTGATCTGGAACAGCTTCCGTCTGAGCGCGTCGCTTTCTTACTGAAGTAGAGAGGCGCCTTCGTTTGACCTTTTTGGATCGACCGAAGGCTTGAGAGTGCTTAGCCATGTGCGCTTTATGCCGTGGTTCAGGGCACAATTGCAAGCCTAAATTTCGCACCCCTAAGCCGCGAAAATCTCGATAATCCGACCTTGGAAATTTAGCCTAGCTCGATTCGAAAACTCAATCCGAAACAGCCGTGGTTTCGGACCCGCTTCCCATCGAGTCGGCCAGCAGTTCCATGAGGCGCGCTTCGTAAGAGTCACACATCGGGGAGTCCCCGTTTGGCTGAATCCAGTCCGGATGTTGGATCCGTAGGTCATTGCGAATCTGTCGAAGCAGATCTGCGTAGCTGTTAACTTTGTGGACCATGGTTATTGAGGATTTAAGTAGGCTGCGGGATTCCTGGTTTTCCTAAACCGCGACGGAACCGTCGACCGGCCGTGATGTTGCGAGCGCGCGCCCGTAACCAGGTGAGGCTATTTCCAAAGAAGCCCTCCCCCCGCTCGTGGTGTGCATGACGCCGGGTTGATTCGATCACTTTGCGGCGCTCGTATCGCAGCAACTCGGCCAACAGCCCGCTTTGAGTAAGGGTCAGAATGGGTCTCGCAATGTAATTCGTTTTGCTTTTCATAGACGCCTTTCGTCTAGGTTTGACAACGCTTCTGACAAATTCCCATATTGGACCTTGGTGCTATCTCTTTCGGGATAGGGCGCAGCCTTAGGCCGGTGCTCGCCGGCTGTTGGGATGGCTCTGTTGATGATCTCATCGCACTCATTTCACGGACATAGCCATCGCCTCGGCTAACGAAAGCGTTACGGTGATAACGATGATCCCAAAAGCGACAAGCTCGATCAGATAATCCGGCCGTTCTCGGTAAGCGTATCGATCGCTGAAGAAACGGGCAGCTCGAACCCGCAGTGAGTTGGTTATTTTCATGGTTGCAGCACTCCTTTCACTAAAGAGATGACGATTTGCATGCAGTAAAATGGACAACTATTTGAGTCGGGGCGTTGCCTCGCGAAAGTAACGCTGTTGTCACTTTGGCAGACGTAAGAGCGCGATTCCGTGCCCGTTTTGAGAATTTTGGCTAATCACATAAGGTCAGCGCATGCGCATCGTTTTAGCTCCAATTTTTCTTCTAATATCACTGGCATGCATCGCCAGCAGCGCGCCGGTTTCGGAGGCTGACCTCAGGAATCTTCTCGCATCGATCCGGCAGAACCGGATTACTCAGGCCGATTTTCAGGAGCAACGAGTGATCCATTTGATGAAGAAACCAATCCTTAGTTCGGGAAAGGTTTGGTTCCAGTCGCCTAACAAATTCCGGCGTGAAGTCACAGGCAACTCGCCCAGCCTGACTGTCAGCGATGGTCGTCAGCTCTGGATTTACTATCCGAACTTTAAATCGGCGGAGCGTTATCCACTGGGCAAAGGATCGCCACTGGATTCCACAGTGGCAGCGATCAATTCGTCATTGAACCTCGAAGACGTCGAAAGCAATTTCCAAATCACAGCGGCAAAGGTCGAGAACGGCTATGAGCTTCGACTAATGCCACGGGCAGCATCAATGAAACGCGTGTTTCAAAAGCTTGATCTACGAATTAATGATCGCTTGCGCGTGGAACGTACCGACATGCTGTTACCGAATGGCGACCGCATCGTGACCACGTATTCAAATCAGACGCGCGAACCAGTTCCAGCGTCAAAATTCGAATTCACACCGCCGGTCGGCACGGAAGTCTCGACGCCGCTTGGGAAATAAGGAACAGATCAATGAACTGGCTCCGACACGTTGATTGAGTTCCATTCCCAGGTCTTACCCTCATCGGTAGAGAAGGCCTGACTCCAAACTGGCAAACTTGGATTGCGCACATCCCAGCGAAAAACCACAATAATGGGTTGGCCTTTGTAAGTATCCCGGCCAAAGAAATGGCCAATCTTGTTCTCAAAGGAACCCACCACCGGCGGGTCGAGTGTTCCAGAATTGCCATCTGCCCAATAGATACTCCACAGACGCGTGGCAGGATTGAACAGTCGAAGCGCTACCCCCTCATACGGTTTTCCGGAGGCTTGATCGGTGTATTTGTCGATGTTCCCAAGGCCATTAAGGATCTGATGCATCTCTACACGGGACTCGAATGATACCCACTCCGTGGAGTGAGTCAGCCGTGATTTCAACTTACGGTTTCTCAGTTTCCACGTTCCGACAAGATAGTCGAAATCGTGCTGAGAAGAGGTGGAAGAGGGCCGTACGACCAACGCACCCGAGCTATCGAATTGAACCGGTGGAATAGGGATCGAGGAGTCAGGAATTAAGGTGCGATCCTCCGCCAGCCCAACATGAGGATAGGCAGCGAAAACCAACATCGTCACGAGCCAGACCCGCCAGCGTGGGCCGGAGAATGAGAAGCCAGGTGGGTGATGCATGCTGATGATCAATGAACGCTTTTACCGAATGGGCGCGAAATTCGCATGGCTAATCCATTGCCAACCGTTTACTCCTTTTTTCCATACGCTTAAACGATACGCCGGCCTGGCGGGTTGTCGCTTACCGTCGATAGTTTCAGCCACTGTCATGGTAAACGTGACGACGATGTTGTCACCGATGGTCGTGGATTTGAAGCTGCTTAATGTAAAGTTGCCAAAGTCCATCTGTTTCAGGAGCGCAATTTCACCGGCTCGATCCCGGATTCCATCCGGGTGAACGGATTGAAACCCATCGGCAATTTTGGCCTCAACGGCATTCCAGTTCTTTGCCTTGATAGCGTCCGCCATTTGTCTCTCCAGCTGTTCGCCGTCTGGTGCTCCACGTGCGGATGGAGTCTCCTGAGCGCCAAGACAAGCGATTGACAGGCTCATACAAAGAACAACGGCCAATCCCGGGCAAACGGTGACGAGTTGATTATTGATCGGTTTCATAATGAGAGGATGCCAAGAAGTCGATCTCGACGTCAACCATAGTGGAGTAAAGGTTTGCGTTAGCCGGATCTTTTGGAAATAAGTCGTCGAAGGACATGCGCTTCCACATCCAAAGTCGCGAGCCAACCGTTACAGGACGCGCGACATACCGAAGCATGCGAGCATAAAGAAATGGGGTTGAAGAAGCACAGCAAACTGGATCAATTACTGCAGAGGTTCCGCCTTACCACCGCGGAAATGCGAGTTGCGGCGTTCGTCCTTGCCGCATTCATGCTCGGTCTCGTGACAAAATGTTATCGTGACGCGCACTCTTCCCCTGTTCCAGCAGCGAAATCAACATCCGGTAGGGCGCGGTCCTGAGGAAGCCGCAGAGTAGCCGACTTTCGATTGCAACTTGCATATCTTGATTGCGAAGCATGACGTTCCCGCAGATGATTTCAGGGTGACCGCTCACGTTGACGCTTTCACAAAACAAATTTGTGAAGTCATTGTAGGCAAGAACCAGGCGGTAAAACTTGCTGTGGCCTGTTTGCTCGCACGTGGTCACCTTTTGATCGAAGACATCCCGGGTGTCGGCAAGACCACGCTTTCGCAGGCATTGGCCCGCTCGCTGGCGCTCGCTTTTCAGCGCATTCAGTTTACCAGCGACCTGTTGCCGGCCGATATTCTTGGCAATTCAATCTTCGATCAGGGGAAGCAACGCTTCGTGTTCCATCGCGGTCCGCTTTTCTCGCAGATGGTGTTGATCGACGAGGTCAATCGCGCGACCGCCAAAACCCAGAGTGCACTGCTAGAAGCAATGGAAGAACATCGGATCTCGATTGACGGTGTGACCTACGAGTTGCCCGAGCCATTCTTTGTCATTGCGACGCAAAATCCACAACACGCCGTTGGGACCTTCCCGTTGCCTGAATCGCAACTCGACCGGTTTTTGATGCGGATCGAGATGGGTGTGCCAGACCGGGCCAGCGAACGCGCAATGCTTCTGGGGATGGATCGACGCGACATGCTCAAGGAATTGAAGCCTGTCATTAACCCCCGAACCTTGATCGAGATTCAGGATAACGTGCGAAAGGTGCACGCGTCCCCTGCCCTCCTCGATTACCTTCAGGATTTGCTCGATGCGTCGCGGCAACGTCACAGCACCGGTTTGTCGCCACGCGCAGGCCTGGCGCTGCTCCACGCATCCCAGGCCTGGGCACTGATGCACGGACGCGACATGGTTCTTCCCGAGGACATTCAAGCTGTGGGAATCGCGGTCATGGGACATCGATTGGGACACGACATCGAACAACCCGGCCAAAGCGGACGCACGCTTGCTGATAATCTTCTGCACAGCGTGCCGGTCCCGTGAGAGCAAAAAATCTTCCGCTCATCTATCCAACTGCAGGTTTCACCGGACTGCTGTTTGTGCTCGGCGCAATGTGGTATGCGGCGTCGAGCCAGAATAACACGGCGGTTTACATGCTCTTTTTCGTCTTAGCAGCAGTGTTTCTGGTTTCGATTCCACATACTTTGGTCAATCTCGCAGGCGTAACGGTAACCCTCGAATCGGTGCAACCAGCATTTGTTGGCCAGGAGGTTTCTCTCCCGCTCGAGATCATGAACGATTCCCGCGCAACCCGACATGGAATTGAGCTGTCTCTGCCAAACACGGAGAGAGAGCGACAACGCATCGATTATATTCCAGCCCAAAAGGCGGCGCGTCTTACGTTGCGTTTTCCTGCGCGGCGGCGCGGCGAACATGTGGTAGGAACATTACGCCTAACGAGTGCTTACCCGCTCGGTTTTATTCGCTTTTTGAAGATCTTTTCTTTTTCTCAAATCTACATTGTCTATCCCAGGCCGGCGGGCGACGCCCGGCTTCCATTAAGTTTTGTCGGGTGGCATGAGGGGCGGCCATTGACGGAATTTGGCGAAGGCGATGATTTCGCCGGTATGCGCGCCTACGTTCACGGCGAGTCTCAGCGGCACATTGACTGGAGAGCCGTTGCCCGCGGGCAACCATTGATGACCAAACAATTCACAGCGGAGGCGGAAGGCGTGGTTTACCTCGATTTTTCCGTCCTCCGTTCCGCGGATGTGGAAGCAAAGCTGTCGCAGCTTTCGCTTTGGGCAATTGAAGCAGAACGCGCGCAGCGTCCTTATGGTCTTCGCCTTCCAGGTCTCGAGATACCACCGGCTATAGGACAGACACATTTTCACCAGTGTATGCGAGCACTCAGTTTATTCGAGTCCGCTGACCGGGCAGGGCCGATCCGGCCGTCTACTTGGACTAAAGCCTAAAAGCATGAGCATCAACATGAGTGAGACTAAGCGGGATACAAGTATTCCGCGCCGACCGTTGCTTTGGCTGGCAGCGGCGTTGGTCTTCACACTGCCTCCGATGTTCGGTTCTCTAGTGATCTGGGTCCCGTGTGTTTTTTTGTTCTCCCTCGCAATGAAATTCTGGATGGAGCCAAGAGGCTACAGGCTCCGGTCTGCGACGCTGAAGCTTCTGCTCGCGCTCGCTGCGTTCGTCGCGATCTTCGCCAGTTATGGTTCACTAAAAGGCGTTGAGCCGGGGATATCTCTCCTTATTGTTCTCGTCGCTCTCAAGGTCCTGGAGGCTCACACAGCGCGCGAGTTTCAAGTCATGGTACTCATGGGCTGGGTACTTTGTCTTTGTGGCTTGTTTCTTTCGCAGGAATTTGAGGTTGCCCTTTCCCTGTTGACCGCATTCGCACTGCTGATCGTGGCGTTGATCCAGTTTCATCGCGGATCTTCACCTGGCGCTTTCTGGCCACCTCTGCGCACGACATTCAAACTCCTTGTTCAAGCGGTCCCGCTAATCGTGTTTTTCTTCATTTTGTTTCCCCGGTTTAATACTGGTTTACGGTTTGATTTTCGGGCCGTCGGATCATTAAGCACCGGCTTTTCCGATCATCTCTCTCCAGGCAGCATCGCGGCGCTTGCAAATTCATCGGACATCGCCTTTCGCGCGGAGTTTCCTGGCAGCACAGCGCCGCCGCCAGGCTCGATGTATTGGCGCGGTGCAGTGATGTGGCACTGCGACGGCATGGAATGGCACGCTCCCTACGTGCCGGTTTCAATCTCTCATTCAATCAGGCAATCGCCTAAAGGAAACAAGGTTCGACAGCGGATTACGCTCGCACCGCATGGTGCACGCTGGATGTTTGCGCTGGACCGCCCCTTCGAAATGCCACCGGGTTCGATTCTCGTCCGTGGCAATTATCTTTGGAGCGTTCAGACAATTCGAAAGGCGCGTCGATATGAAGTCGTTTCAGCTATCGGGATTGTTCGGAAAGAATTAACGCCGGGCGAACAGCGCGAAGCGCTCGAGGTTCCGCCATCGATTAGCCCGGCTGTACGCAACCTGGCACAATCATGGGCATCGCAGGACTCCAATCCGCGCGCGATAGTGAGTAGTGCGCTCCAGTTTTTCGGAACACAAGGTTTTGCTTATTCCTTGTCACCGGGCGAATACGGCAAGAACGGCCTGGAACAATTTCTCTTTCATCGACGGGTTGGCTTTTGCGAACACTACGCCGCCAGTTTCGCGACTTTAATGCGCCTGGCAGGAATTCCCGCTCGAGTTGTTGTTGGATATTTGGGTGGTGAGTATAACGACCTCGGCCATTTCGTCCTCGTACGACAAGCGGACGCGCACGCCTGGTGCGAAGTCTGGCTTCCAGAAAGCGGATGGACACGAGTGGATCCAACAACCGCAGTGGCACCCGCACGAGCCAGCCTCGATCTAAATTCGTTTTTAGAAAGAGGGATCGCTTCGGGTCAAATAGAAGCTCACCGAAGCGGATTCGTTGTGCGATTGGCCCGTTCCGCGTTGCTTACCAACGTTCGTCTTGCCTGGGAAACACTCAGTTATGAATGGGACACCCGGATTCTTGCCTACGACGCAGATGTGCAGGATGTAATGCTGAACTCCATCGGCCTCGCGAACCGTAGCCCCTTCGTCCTTGTCATTGAAATCCTGATTGTCGCATGTGCGCTTCTGGTAATCTATTTCGCTTGGATGCGATTACGTACGCGCTCACACGCGGACCGTGTAAAGGCGTTATACGAACGTTTCTGTCGAAAGGCCGCTCGTCTGGGTGTCCAGCGCAATCCATGGGAAGGACCATCAGATTTCTCGAAACGCGCCGCCCTATCGCTACCTAACGAGTCGGAGCGTATTCTCGAAATTTTCAATTCATACATTGCGCTGAGGTACGCGCCCGAACCCGCCGGCGCAGCGCTCGACACCTTCGCGAGAGAAGTTCGAGCGTTTGGCAGATATCAGTACTAATATGGCGCTGATAAGATCGATCACTGATCTCAGACAAAACAACATTGACATCGTCGAGGGGCCATGCGCAGAATCATGCGGGCGTTAAGTTCGTTAGGCACGTCCTCCATCCGCTCCACCTGACCCGCTTCCCGCCGGGTTAGCCTGTGAACGAAGGGTTCGTTCACATAACACGTGAAAGATCCATTTCAGCGAAAAGGAAGACAGATCATGACTCCATTGATTCAGTCAAGAAAATTGATTGGCCTTACTCTTATCGGGTTTTTGCTCGTTTGCTTTATACAAAGTGCACGATCGAGTGAACCGACCGACGGAGTCGGCGAAAAACAACCCAACGTAACTCAACGTTATGATTTCAACCTGGATGGGCATACTGACTTCGTCCTCAACCGCGGCCCCCAAACCGGCATTTGGTATTTAGATACCACTGTCTTCCTAAGCGGCGCTTTAGCTCCGACTCTGCCACCCTTTGGCTGGAGGTTGATTGACGCAGCAGATTTTAACGGAGATGGCCATCCTGATTATGCCCTTTTCAATAATAGCACGCGTCAAACGGCCATCTGGTATCTCAATAACAATGTTTTCATTGGTGGCGCCTACGGGCCAACAGTTCCGGCCGGCTGGGCACTGGTGGCAGTTGGCGACTTCAACCTCGATGGGAAGCCGGATTATCTCCTTTACAATTCCAGCACGAGACAAACAGCAATCTGGTACCTGAATAACAATGTTTACATAGCCGGCGGGTTTGGACCGACTCTTCCGTTCCTTTGGCAAGTCGTAGGAGCGGCAGACTTTAATTTAGACGGGCGGGCTGACTACCTTCTTTTCAATACAAACACCGGTGAGACTGCGATCTGGTACATGTCGGGACGCACGCGCATAGGTGCCGTGTATGCTCCCTCAGTTGGGACCGGTTTCTATAAATTGGAGGGTGCTGCCGATTACAGTGGAGATGGCTATCCTGATTACGTTCTTTTTAATACAAGCACTCATGAAACATTGGTTTTATTTTTGCATAACAACGTTTCCATAGGCTCCGGCTTCGGACCGACTTTGCCAGCCGACTGGACTTTAACCTTGCCCTGAAACTGGCACACCGTCCGCGATCTTCGCAGCTACGCTTTCGGTTTGTCTCGCCATCGGCGAACACTGAATTTAGCGCGTTTATTTGACGTTCCGATTGCATGACGAGCGGGCTTTACCTCCGCATCTCGTCGCGCCTTTTCCCGCTCAAATCGGGCGACAGCGGACGTTTGTTGGTGTGCAACGACGGAAATTGACGGCGTTTTCCGGCACTGGAAAGCGCCGGCTTTTGGAGTGTTCTCGATCTGATCAAAATGGCGTTGACATCATCGAGTGGCGTCAGGCAGAATCACAATTGCGTTAAGTTCGTTAGGTACGTCCTCTATCCTCTCCACCTGGCCCGCTTCCCGCCGGGTTAGCCCGTGAACGAAAGGCTCGTTCACGCAAGAACGCCAGAACAAACCATTTCAGAGAAAAGAAAGAAAGAACCATGACCCTGTTGATTCAGTCTAAAAAGTTGATTGCACTAACTCTTGTCGGTTTTTCCCTCGTTTGCTTTATACAAAGTGCACGATCCGTTTCACCGACGGACGGAGTTGGCCGAGAACAACCGGACGTAACCCAACGCTACGATTTTAATGGCGATGGCCATCCTGATTTCGTGCTCATTACAACGTTCGGGCAAACCGCTATTTGGTATTTGAATAACAACATCTATCTCAGCGGCGCTGGAGGTCCGACACTTCCTCTCGACTGGAATCTGATTGATGCAGCGGACTTTAACGGCAATGGTCATCCTGACTACGCATTGTTCGATTCCAGGACCCGCCGGACGGCGATCTGGTATCTCAATAACAATGTTCTTGTCAGTGGCGCGTACGGACCAACAATTCCGGCCGGCTGGGCATTAGTGGCAGTTGGGGACTCCAACGGCGACGCCAAACCGGACTATATCCTTTACAATTCAAGCACTCGGCAGACAGCGATCTGGTATCTGAATAACAATGTTTACGTAGGTGGCGGGTTTGGACCGACATTACCATTTCAGTGGCAACTGGTTGGTGTGGCCGATTTTAATTCGGACGGGCATACCGATTACATCCTTTATAATACTAATACCCGTCAGACCGCGATCTGGTATTTGTCCGGACGGTCGCTTGCCCGTGGGGTGTATGGTCCGACGATTACAAGTGGCTTTCAAGTGATTGGTGCAGCCGATTTTAACGGGGATGGTCATCCTGATTACGTATTGTTCAACCGCCTAATGCACTTAACAGAGATCTGGTATCTAGATAATAATGTCTACGTGAGCTCCGCCGTCGGGCCGGATACTCCAGCTGGGTGGAGGCTAAGGCTACCGTGAGCAGCTGCAGCCGGTGATGACGTCGCAGTCGGCGCGGCTTAACTTGCGTCTGGGCATCTACGGAACAAGGTCTTCACCTTATTGGTGTGGATAACTCGTCAAAGCCCTTGGCGGCTTCCACGTTTGGGCCACACTACAAATATTGTTTCGGAATTGGATCCTCTGCGCTCTCCTGTTGCCAATAGATGTTTACGATCCACCAGCGATTGCCGTCATGGAATAACTGAATGCTGTTGATTCCGCGCATGAACGGTTCCGAATCGTCTTCGATATGACGCGATTCATACGTGCTCCAAACGTGAGCAATGTGTCCGAATTGTTCGGTGTGCCGGGCGATCTCTTTCTCGAAGAATCCGTGCTCGGCAAAGTATGGTTCCACGCGTGCGATGAAACCGTCTACGTCCAGTATTTGAGGTGCAAGACCGTTGTTCGCGCCCGGCTTGGCGGTAGGGATTAGACGCGCCCCGGGATAATACAACGATCGTTCTCGGTCCCAATCGCGTTTCTTCCCCGCTGGACCTGAAATCACAGCGTAGGCGGCTGCGATAATCGCGTCGATTGAGGTGACATCGTTCGGATCAGCGTTATGCATATCTGAAGCGCTGCGCACTGCCGTCATGATGCACGACGATAAGTGGATACTGTCATCGGACAAGGATTGGATCGAATTGCACGCCAGTGTTTGTATTGCTCCACATTAACAGGCGCTGGATCTTCTTTGCCCAGTAACCGGGAGTTGAACCAGTCGACCTTGCGGGCCATGCAGGCTGCGCGGGGGTACACGCTTAGCTGCGACTGAAAAAGCGCCTGGGATTGTCTATTGTTATGGCATGGATTTCCCGATCCGATACACCGATTTGTTTCAGATACGGAATCAGTTTGCGAGTGTTGAACAGCATTCCATCCGGATTGGTCTTTTCCCTCTCGTCCCGGGCCTCCTCAGGAAGTAATGAGCTGCTGAACTCCGAGTCATTCGATAGGAATATCTTGTCGACGAAGCCCGCATCAACGAGTTGTTTGATACATTCCGCCCGTTTTTGCCAGGGCAGTTGGGAGCCGGACTTAAGTCCACGATTAATGTGGTCCATGCCGAGCGTGTATCCGCGTTTAAGGAGACCGGCAAGATAATCTATATCGTCGGTATCGTCGCTGTGTCCGAGAGATACTCTGGTGGGGCTGACGCCCTCAGCTTCAAAGATTGCTACCTGCTTCTCGCCGCCGCGGCGGCGCGCATGGGTATGCGTTTCAATGGGCACGCCGGTGGCCTTGCTGGCTCGCGCAGCAGCTCGCAAAGCCTTTTCTTCGAAGGCGGTTACACCGTCAGAGCGCGTCGCGACTTTGATGACACCCGCTTTGATGCCCGTGCCGTCGATTCCTTGCTCGATTTCTTTGATAAAAAATTCGGTAAGCTGTTCCGTGCTGCGTGCAATCATGGATTCCGGCGGAAAAAGATGTTGGCCAGTACACGCCACAATGTGCATTCCAGATTTCCGTGAGACCCCTTCGAGGAAGCGAACGTCGCGCTCGACATCATAAGGGCTGAGATCGACGACGGTGCTGACGCCTTCAGCCCTCACCGCTTTGAGCTTGTCGACGGCCCTGGCAACGAAACCCGCCTTGCCGCCGAAGGACTCTGGCCACTTGCGACTAAAATCAGGCGTCCAGCCGCCAATGTGTTCGTGAGTCAGAGTGAAGCCTAGTTCCGATACATCGAGAGGTCCTAGCACAGTTTGAACAACGGCGGCGCGGCGTGGTGTTGAAGCCGCCCCGGTAGCGGTTTTCGAAGCGTGAGTGAGCTGAAAGGACGTTGCCACCACCACGACACCGGCAACAGTTGCCTGCCTGAGAAATTCTCGCCGGGTCATCATGATGAACGAGTAATAAGTGACGGCAACTGTCATCGGGCGAGAACAGGATCGAGCCAGTCAAACATCCTTTGAAAAAATACCTCGCGCCCGCCCGCCTCGCAGTGCTCACCAGCGCCTTCGCTCGCCGTAAAAAGCACGTATTCCTTGGCACATCGTAACGCGTCGTACAGATCTTTTCCGCCGCCGCGCCGCCGATCGTTTTCGGCTTCGTCCACAAACGTTGGACATTGAATATTCCTGGCGACGTCAGCGAGCGAGTAGGCCTGAAACATCTTAAAGTATTCCCACGGTGTCGTCGCGCCGTGCACCCACATGCCACGCCCTAGGATAAAACGTTCGGTCGTGTCCTCTTGCAGCTTGTTGAAAAATGGTTCGAGCACCGCAACATCATTTTTCGCCAACGCGCTTGCAATCTGAGGCGGAAACATCCTGTTACTCAGCGCGGCTGGGTCAAACAGAGCAGCATCCGCTACACACGCAGCAAGCCGATGCTCGAACGCCGCAGCTCGCGGCGCGAGATAGCCGCCAAAGCTACCGCCGTAAAGCGCAATGCGAGCAGGGTCCGCATCCGGGCGCGTGAGTAAATAGTCAACCACCGGCGTTACCACCTTTTCCCAATCCGCTCGCATTGGCATGTTTTGTTTAACGAGCGCACCGCCTTGACCGGGACCGTCAAAGGTCAGGACGTTGTAGCCGCGTTCCAACGCGCCGCGAGCTATGATAAAGAATAATTCCTCACACGTCCCGTCGTAGCCACCCGTACACAACAAAGTTTTGCGCGGTGCGTCGCTCGCATCGGGTTTGATGAAATAACCGGGCAACGTTGTGTTCTCGTACGGAATCTTGAGAAGCTCGACAGGTGATTCGAATAACTCGGCAGCCTCTCGAAAGGCATTGGTCTGCCTGTCATATGCCTGTCCGACGCGCGGATCAACGGGCATGGCGAACATAAAAATGTACGACGCCCGATAATAATTCGATGCGCGCAGGAACGCGTTACGCGCGCTGACCCGGTGTCCGCCGGCGCGAGCTTTAGCGGCTAGCTCGTACAATCGATCCGCGCAGCCGGACCATGCGTTATACCAACCTGTCGTGTCACCCGGTTGGATTTGTGAAGCAATCGCCCATGCCTCGCCGATCTGAGCACCCACTGGCACGTAATCGAGTGCGCGCAAAAATTGTCCGTCGAACTCTGGATTGTCGAAATAGATTTTCATGCGCGACTGCGCTCTCGTAACAATCTTTCAATCCGGCTTCAAAATTTTCATCGCTGCGTTGTGTCCCGGAATCCCACTGACCGCGCCGCCTCGACAGGCGCTTGATCCACAGAAAAACACATTCTCGTAATCGGTTTCGACTCCCCAGGTTCCGACCTGCTCTTTGCGCTCTGCGAAAGGAAAAGTCGGGGCGTTCTGGAAAATGTTACCCTGGAACATTCCAAGCGCGTCTTCGATATCGACGGGGCTTTTACTTTCGATGCAGGGACTGCCATCGTGCGCGATAGCCAGACAATCCTCCAAAGGTTCGTCCAGCCACTGATTGATGCTCTCGATGAATTTTTTCTCCGCGTGCTTGCGCATGCTCCGGTTATCGCGCGCAAATAAGTTCCATGGCGAATCCAGGCCGAACAACGTCATCGTCTGGAAACCTTTCTCGCGAAGCTCGGGCGCGAGAATGCTGTCGTCAGTCAACGTATGGCAATAAACTTCGCATGGTGTCTTGTTCGGCAGCCGCCCCCTGCACGCTTGATCGTAGCTGAGATTCATTTGTTCATAGCCTTCGTCGCTGTGAAACGTCCCACACCACGCCTGATCCGGTTGATATTTTTTCGCCTTTAATTTGGGCAATCGCTGCAGAAGCATGTTGATCTTAAATACTGAACCTTCATCCGTGGCATCCGGCTGGTACAACTGGCCGACGTACTTTGCCAGCACGTTACGCCCAAAGTTTACCAGTAGGTACCGGGCCTCGACGGATTGCTGTTTTCCATCCTCGTAAAATTCGACGGTACTCCCCTTCCCGTCCAGGCCGAACGCGTGAAGATTGACGTTCGTCAGAATTTCAGCACCAGCGTTCCGCGCTGCTTTCTCGAGCTCTTTTGCTACCACGCCCATGCCACCGACAGGCACCTTCCATTCGCCTGTCTTGTTGCCGATCAGATGATAAAGGAAACAACGATTCTGCAGGAACGACGGATCGTGCGGATATGTCAGAACTCCGATCTTCGCGTCCGTAAAAACAAGACCACGTACCAAGTCGTTCTGTAAATATCGCTCGATGGCAACTCCGAGCGGTTCCTGCACCAAACTTCGCCAGGCTTCACGCGAAACATCATCAGCATCAAAACGACGAACGAAGTCCTCCTTGGAAATCAACGGTTCCAACATCGTGTCCCACACCTTCTCGGCAAAGACGCGGGAAAGATTGTAAAACGCCTTCATCTGCTCGAATTCTGTCTTGTTCCCAGTCAGTTCGAACATCGACTGGCGACTTACATCGTCGTCGACGTTGCTCAATAACAGACCGTCGTGCTGTCCATGATTGAGATAAGGCGTAAAC
>Ga0081455_10001506_pt1 | contig 28768 bp, 28 predicted proteins | sample TabmetS3T2R1_FD_70207 | JGI IMG/M metagenome (GOLD analysis project Ga0081455, IMG submission 70207) | Tabebuia heterophylla rhizosphere microbial communities from the University of Puerto Rico - S3T2R1 | ecosystem: Host-associated > Plants > Roots > Rhizosphere ... | reverse complement strand
CACGGGCGGCCCTGAGCGGCACCCGAATTCCGCCGCCCCGATGAGCGAGTGGACCGAGGACGAGATCACCGCGCACATGGCGTTCCTGCGCCACGTCGCCGACATGCTGCGCGAACGGGGCGAGTTCGTCGACGCGCAGGCGCTGAGCCCGGAACGGACGTACGTGCAGTACGGCGGGCCGGACGCGGCGCCGGTGACCACGGACGGCCCGTTCCCGGAGACCAAGGAGCTGGCCGCCGGCTGGTACATGATCGACGTCGAGTCCGAGGCCCGGGCGCTCGAGGTGGCGGCCTACGTCTCTTCCGGGCCCGGGAAGGGCGGGCAGCCGCTCTACGAGTGGATCGAGGTGCGGCCGGTGATGAGCGACATCCCGGCCACCACGGAGTGAACGAGCAGGTCGTCCGCGTCCTCGCGCCGCAGGTGCTCGGCATCCTCGTCCGTCGCGGGAACGACTTCGCGGCGGCCGAGGACGCCGTGCAGGACGCGCTGCTGGAGGCGCACCGGACCTGGGACGACGCGCCTCCCGACGACCCGAAGGGCTGGCTGCTGACCGTCGCCGGTCGCAAGCTGATCGACGCGCGGCGGTCGGAGGCGGCCCGGCGCCGGCGCGAGGACGCGCTCACGCACGAACCCGAACCCGGACCGGCCGAGCAGGCCGACGACACGCTGCTGTTGCTGTTCCTGTGCTGCCATCCGGCGCTGACGCCGGCGTCGGCGATCGCGCTCACGCTGCGGGCCGTCGGCGGGCTGACGACCCGCGAGATCGCCGAGGCGTTCCTGGTCCCGGAGGCGACGATGGCGCAGCGCATCAGCCGCGCGAAGCGCACGGTCACCGACCAGCCGTTCGGGCAGCCCGGCGACGTCGCGGTCGTGCTGCGCGTGCTGTACCTGATCTTCAACGAGGGCTACTCCGGCCGGCTCGACCTGTCCGCCGAAGCGATCCGCCTCACCCGGCAGCTGGTGCTCGCGAGCGACGAGCCCGAGGTCGCCGGGCTGCTCGCGCTAATGCTGCTGCACCACGCCCGCCAGGCCGCACGCATCGACGAGCACGGCGCGCTCGTCGCCCTCGACAAGCAGGACCGCTCCCGATGGAACCAGGCCGAGATCGCCGAAGGAGTGCGCATCCTGCAGACGGCTCTTTCCCGGGACCGTCGCGGCGAGTACCAGATCCAGGCGGCCATCGCGGCACTGCACGACGACGCGCGCACCGCCGAGGAGACGGACTGGCCGCAGATCCTGTCCTGGTACGACGAACTCCTCGCGCATACCGACAACCCGCATGCCGCGCTCAGCCGCGCGGTCGCGGTCGGCGAGGTGGACGGCCCACTCGCCGGGCTGAGCGCCGTCGAGGATCTCGACGCACGGCTGGGCGACCATCACCGGATCGACGCGGTGCGCGCCTACCTGCACGAGCGGGCCGGAGACCTCGACGTCGCCGCCGAGCACTACACCCGCGCGGCCGCCCGGGCCCGCAGCACCGCCGAGCGTGACTACCTCACCAAGCAGGCCGCCCGATTGCGGCGCGGGTAACCGGCACGCCACCCCGGCCGGGGGAGCCGCTCGGATCCGACGCGTGCAACCGTTCGGGCGTCCGCGCGAGGAGCTGAGTGCGATGACCAAACCGATCTACACCGATCAAGGCGTCGAGTACCCGAATCTGGAGAAGCCGCCGGAGCCGTACATCATCGAGGCTGAAGCGGAGCTCGGCGGCCGGGAAGTGACCTGGCCGCAGGTGGTTGCCCTCGCCTGGCGGCTGGCTGAGGCCGACGACGGCTGAGACCGGACCGCGCTGAGGGCGCCGGTCCGGGGCGGTTTGCCAGGAAACGTCGAGGTGTCCGATGCTCGTGGGGTGAGCATGCATCCCGACCAGTTGACCGTTTCCGTCGACGTGGTGCGCGATCTGGTCGACGCGCAGTTCCCGCAGTGGCGCGGCCTGCCGATCAGGGAATATCCCTCGCAGGGAACCGTCAACGCGCTGTTTCGCATCGGTGAGCGGCTGGCTGCGCGTTTCCCGTTGAGACCGGCCGATGCCGGGTCGACGCGGCGCACGCTGGAAGCCGAGGCGAACGCCGCCCGGGAGTTGCTCGGCCGCACGCCGTTTCGCACGCCCGAGCCGATCGCGCTCGGAGAACCGGGGGCCGGCTACCCGCTTCACTGGTCGGTGCAGACCTGGCTGCCCGGGACGATAGCCAGCGACGACGACCCGGCCGGCTCGGTCGCCTTCGCGCGTGATCTGGCCGAGTTCATCCGAGGGGTGCGCGCCATCGACACCCGCGGCCGGACGTTCGACGGAACCAACCGAGGAGGCGACCTCCGATCCCACGACGCCTGGATGGAGACGTGCTTCGAGCGCAGCGAGACGCTCCTGGACGTCTCCCGGCTTCGCCGGATGTGGAGCGTCCTGCGCGAACTGCCGCGCCGCGCGGCTGACGTGATGACCCACGGCGACCTGATTCCGGGCAACGTCCTGGTCGACGACGGGCGGCTGGTGGGCGTCATCGACGTCGGCGGACTGGGACCGGCCGACCCGGCTCTGGATCTCGTGTGCGCGTGGCATCTGCTCGACGCCGGCCCGCGGCAGGTGCTTCGGGCGGAGCTCGACTGCGACGACATCGAGTGGGAGCGCGGCCGGGCCTGGGCGTTCCAGCAGGCGATGGGGGTGGTCTGGTACTACGTCGACAGCAACCCGGCCATGAGTCGGATGGGTCGGCACACTCTGCAGCGCATCGCGGCCGTCGATCGGTGAGCCGCGTCCGTCCACAGTGGACGGTGGCGCCGAAAGGTCGGGGAACGTTCGGTTGTAGGTAACTCCGGGCTCAACGGGTGGTTCGCCGCGCCGGTGAGGCTGCGTGAGGTCGCGACAGCGCGCGACCCCCACGCAGCCGAAGGCAGGTCATCGCATGCAGAAGAACCCCGACCAGGAAGTCAGCACCGGCGTCACCCGTCGGCGGCTGCTCGGAGGCGGCGCGGCGGCCGCGGCACTGGGCGCCGCATCGCTCGCGCTGCCGCCCAACATCCGCAAGGCCATTGCCGCCCCGCCCCCCAAGCAGGGCCGGCTGCAGGACATCGAGCACGTCGTGATGCTGATGCAGGAGAACCGAAGCTTCGACCACTACTTCGGCACCCTTTCCGGTGTGCGCGGCTTCAGCGACCCGCACCCGATGCAGATCTCCAACGGCCGCACGGTCTTCCACCAGCCCGACCCGAGCAACCCGGACGGCTACCTGCTGCCCTACCGGCTCAACACGAAGATCTCCGCGGCCCAGGCGATTCCGTCGACCAGTCACGCCTGGGAGGTCCAGCACGCGGCGTGGAACGGCGCCGAGATGGACAACTGGCTGCCGGCGCACATCGCCGCCGACGGCAAGAACGGGCCGTACACGATGGGCTACCTGACCCGCGAGGACATCCCGTTCCAGTACGCGCTGGCCGACGCGTTCACCATCCTCGACCACTACCACTGCTCGGTTCTCGGGCCGACCGCCCCGAACCGGCACATGTGGATGTCCGGCACGATCGACCCGAACGGCGTCGCCGGCGGTCCCTCGCTGACGACCAGCGGCCCGGACAACCAGTTCTCCTGGACCACCTATCCGAAGCGGCTCAGCGACGCCGGCGTGAGCTGGCGCGTCTACCGGCAACCGGGCGGCCTCACCGGCGCCGCCGCGATCAGCAAGTTCACCGAGTTCGGGCAGGCCAAGCCGGGCGACCCGATGTTCGACTTCGGCATGACCGTGCAGCCGCTCGGGCAGTTCGAGTACGACTGCCTCAACGACTCGCTGCCCACGGTGAGCTGGATCCTGCCGCCCTCGGGGTTCGACGAGCACCCGGCCGGGCTGCCGGCCGCCGGCGCCCAGTTCGTGGCCGGCAAGATCGACGCGATCGCGGCCAACCCCGACGTGTGGGCCAAGACCGTGTTCATCCTGAGCTACGACGAGAACGACGGGCTGTTCGACCACGTCCTGCCGCCGACCCCGCCGGAGGGGACGCCCGACGAGTTCGTGTTCAAGACGTCGAACACGGGCACGGTCGGCGGCGGCCTGCCGACCGGGCTGGGCTTCCGGGTGCCGTGCATCATCGTCTCGCCGTGGACGGTCGGCGGCTACGTCTGCTCGGAGGTGTCCGACCACACCTCGCAGCTGCGCTTCCTGGAGCAGCTCACCGGGGTCGTGGAGACGAACATCAGCGATTGGCGGCGGCGCACCGTCGGTGACCTGACCGCGGCGTTCCGCTTCCACGACGCCAAGCAGGCCCCGACCCTGCCCGACACCACCGGCGGCTTCAACCTCGCGCAGTACGAGGCCTCGCAGCTGCCCCTGCCGACCGTGCCGACCACCGCCCAGCAGATGCCGCGCCAGGAGCACGGCAACCGACCGCACGTCGGCTGAGCAATGGTGACCCGGCCGGCCGGCCCGGTCGGGTCACCGCGTCGTTGCTGGAACGCGGGCGGCGGCCGGACCGCGGGCGGCGGCCGGAGCACGCGCGGCCCGCTCGAGGCGCAGCAGCGGCCACTCCCGGTGGCACACCGCTCGCTCGGCGTCGAGGACCGCGTATTTGGTGGCGGTGTAGCCGAGTTGGCGCACGTCGACATAGATCGGGCAACGGGCGACGTGCCCGATGATGACGTCGAACCGTCCGGGCGCGTACAGCCTGAGCGGCAGGGTGACCGCGCCGCCCGGCCAGCACAGCAGCAGCGCTTGCCGGCCGTGATCGCGGCACAGCCGGACCAGGGCGTGGCGGGCTCGGTCGGTGACGGCCAGTCGACGGCCCGCAGCGTCTGCCCGGGCGGGCAGCTGGCCGGTCATGGCGACCCGCCGACGGCGGACAGTCCACGGATCGCCGGGCGCCGGTTGCGGACGGCGGCGTCGGTCGGGTCGACGAGCGGCTGCATGGGGGCCCGCCCGTCAGCCGGCCGCGGACAGGCCCTGCCGCCGGCCGACAGGTGCCCCGTCGAGGGCGGCGTCAAGGGTCGCCGCAGCGCGGTGCGCGACCGTGCTGGGGCGTTCGGCGAGCGCCCGCACCACGCGAGTACGTGCGACCCGCAGCACTGACTGGTCCGGCACCCTGCGGCGCAGCGTGCCCGCGGCTTTGCGTGGAGTCCACGACTCCTCGCTGACCAGCCGGAGTAGTTCAAGGATGACGAGGTCGACATCGTGCCGCCGTCGAGCAGCACGGGTCGTCGCCTGATATCTCATCCGCTCGCGGTCAACGTCCACGACGAATCCCCCGTTCGCGCAAGGAAAGCGGCTGCCGCGGTCTGTGAGCGGCACGCACCCCCACGCGACTTCGGGGGCCCGTTCGTGGCGGCGCGAAACGCCACACGCAGACGGTAAGCACGCGCCGGCCCGATCGGCAAGCCCCGACCGTGAACTTGCTAGTTCCCCCCTCGGAAAGCCTCGTGCACCGGCCAGTTCTGTCCGGGCCAAAGCGCCGTGAAAGCCGTGCTCAGGTCGGTGGCAGACGCACGGCCTCGAGCAGCTCCAGCCCGAGCCGATACGCGCGGTTCAGAACTCCGTGCAGGGCGGCCTGGTCCAGGTCGCCGGTCAGCTCAATGTTCTCGCCGACCTGCTCGATCTGCAGCCCGTCGAAGGCCTGGCGGGAGACATCGCCCAGCTCCCCGGACAGCACTACGCGATACCGGTGGTTGGTCACGGCCAGCCCTTCTGCGTCGATCCGAACTATAGGGCCCGAGTGTCGAGGGACCGGCAGGAGACCCGGTCCTGGACGTCCGCGTCGATCGTCGCTCGCCGGGTCCCTCGGGACCGCGATGCTTCATCCTGCGCGGGTGATGCCGGTGCCCGGGAGCCACGGGGACATTGCGGACCGTGGAACACCGTCACCGTCGTGGAGTTGTGTCAAGGTTCCAGTCGGTGCCGGGCGTTCGGCTGGCCACGTCGTACCGGCGGGAGTGGCTGGCCAAGGATCTCGTGGCGGGCGTCGTGCTGACCACGCTCCTGGTCCCGCAGGGCATGGCGTACGCCGAGCTCGCCGGCCTGCCGCCGATCACCGGCCTGTACACCTCGATCCTCTGCCTGCTCGGGTACGCGTTGATAGGTCCGTCGCGCATCCTCGTGCTGGGCCCGGACTCGTCACTCGGGCCGATGATCGCGGCGACGATCGTGCCACTGGCCTCCGGCGGCGATCCGGCCCGTGCCGTCGCTCTGGGCTCGATGCTGGCGATCATCGTCGCGGTGATCATGATCCTGGCCAGCGTGGCCAAGCTCGGGTTCGTCGCCGATCTGCTGTCGAAGCCCACGATGATCGGCTACATGAACGGCCTGGCGCTGACCATCCTGGTCGGTCAGTTGCCGAAGTTGTTCGGCTTCAGCGTCGATGCCGACCGGTTCATCGGCGACCTGACCGGTTTCGTCACCGGGCTCGCCGACGGGAAGGCGGTTGGCGCCGCGGCGGCCGTGGGGATCTCGGGGATCGTCGTGATCCTGGTCCTGCAGCGCTGGCTGCCGAAGGTTCCGGCGGTGCTGATCATGGTCGTTCTCTCGATCGGTGCGGCCGTGTTGTTCAATCTGGCCGATCACGGCGTCAGCCTCGTGGGTACCCTGCCGCGGGGCTTCCCGCCGTTCACCGTCCCGAGCATCGAACTGTCCGACGTCGGTCCGCTGCTCGGCGGGGCGCTGGGAATCGCGCTTGTCTCCCTGGCCGACACGATCTCGACCTCATCCGTGTTCGCGGCGCGCAGCGGCGAGCAGGTGCACGGCAATCAGGAGATGCTGGGTATCGGGACGGCGAACCTGGCTGCCGGATTCTTTCAGGGCTTTCCGGTCAGCACGAGCGCGTCGCGGACGGCCGTCGCCGAACGGTCCGGGGCCAAGACCCAACTCACCGGAGTCGTCGGGGCGCTCCTGATCGTGTTCATGCTCGTCTTCCTGCCCGGCCTGTTCCGCAATCTGCCGCAGCCGGCGCTGGCCGCCGTCGTCATCACGGCGTCGATCTCGCTCGCGGACATCCCGGGAACGGTGCGGCTGTGGCGCCAACGCCGAACCGAGTTCTACCTGTCGATCGCCGCCTTCCTCGGCGTGGCGCTGCTGGGCGTGCTGCCCGGCATCGCGATCGCCGTGGGCCTCTCCATCCTCAACGTCTTCCGGCGCGCGTGGTGGCCCTACGACACCACGTTGGGCCGCGTCGAGGGGCTGGCGGGCTTTCACGACATACGCTCCTACCCCGACGCGCAGCGGCTGCCCGGACTGGTCATCTACCGGTTCGACGCCCCGCTGTTCTTCGCCAATGCCAAGACGTTCCGCAACGAGGTGCAGCGGCTGGCGCGGACCGAACCGAAGCCGACCTGGATCGTGATCGCCGCCGAGCCGATGACAGACGTCGACACCACTGCGTCCGACGTGCTCGAGGATCTGGACGAGGAGCTGAACCGGGACGGCATCTCGCTCGTGTTCGCCGAGCTGAAGGATCCGGTGCGGCGCAAGATCGAGCGCTACGGGATTACCCGCACGATCGATACACGCCACTTCTATCCGACGATCGACACGGCAGTGGCCGCGTTCCGAGACGAGACACACGCCGAGTGGATCGCCGCCGAGCCGGCGGACAGCAGCCTGGCGACCCGTCCGGGAGCGGCGCCGATGCCGCCCGCGGTCGCCGTACCCGCCGACGCCCCGGGTGACGAGGCGAAGCGGTAGCGCGTCTGCCGCGCTGGTGGGATTGCCCGACGGCCTATCTGATGTGGCCGGCCGGCGGCGGCGCCTGCCGCACGTCGACGAGCTCGAGGCCCAGAGCGCGGACGCGGTCGAGTAATGCGTGCAGCTCCGATTGTTCGAGATCGCCGGTCAAGACAGTCGTCAGCGGCTCGACGTCGAGCACGAGATCCGCGAACGCTTCTTGGGCGGCCGGACCGAGCGTCCCGATCACCCGAATCTCGTAGCTGTTCTTGGCCACGTGGGGTTCCCTCGGAGTGACGCCAGGAGTCATCACGCCACGATGGCAAGACGAACGGCGTCGTGGGTCACCCGACAGCGGTGAACTGCGCAAAACACGAGCCGGCGCGGCACCCGATCCGGCCGCGTCCGGTTACAGCAGCTCGAGCTCGCGCGCCCGAACGACCGCTTCCTTTCTCCGGTTGGCGGCCAGCTTGCGATAGATCGAGCCGAGATGGGTCTTGATCGTGTTCACCGACAGGTACAGCTCGGCCGCGATCTCGGCCGTCGACATCGTCGTGGCCAGGAAGCGCAGTACCGCCTGCTCCCGTTCGGTGAGCGGTTCGGGCAGGCGCGACCTCCCGTTGTGGCTCGTCTCGATGGTCAGCTGGTCCGCGTCGCGATGCATCGTCGCGGGCCACTGAGCCGCGACCAGCGGGTGGTTGCCGAGCAGCGGTGCGAAGACGTCCGCGAGCTGGACGAAGGGGAGCGCGAAGTCGCCGTCGGCGATTTCGATCGCCCGGCACACCAACTCCACCGCGCGCGTGGGGTCCTCGCGCAGCTGGGCGATCTGCGCGCTGCACAGCAGCGCGTCCACGAGTGGACCGCGGCCGCGCTGTTTGGCCGGTCCGGCCACGACCTTGCGGATGCAGTTCTCCGCCGGGTCGAGATCGCCGAGCGCGAGGTACGCCTTCGCCGCGGTGACCGCAATGGGTGCTTCGAACAGGCCCTCGCGATGACGTTCGAGCAGCCGCAGCGCACGGTGCGGCCGGCCCAGCGCGATTTCGACGGTAGCGAGGAGGATGTCCTGATCGGTCTGCAGCATCGCCGTGCCGCGGCGCAGCGCCGGCGCCGCCTCCAGGACGGACCTCGCGCCGCTGACCTGCCCGGTCGCGAGCAGCAGCCGCGCGCGCATCTGGGCGACCAGTGCCGTGAGGGCCAGGTCGCCCTCGATCGGCACCGCCGCGAGCGCCCGGCTGACGGCCGCCGACATCACCTGGAAGTCCGCGGCGTCGTAGGCGCGCTGAGCGGCGGCCAGCTCGAGCGTGATCGGCGCGGTGAGGTCGATCGACGAGCTGATGAGGTCGTCCGCCCGCTTCGCGGCATCGTCCGCGCTCAGCTTTCTCGACCAGTAGCGGTTCGCCAGGGCGAGCATGCCCAGCGCGTGCAGTTCGGCGACTGCGTAGCCGTCGTACTGGGCCAGCGCCAGAGCGGTGCCCAGCTGCTCCTCGACGTCGTCGTGCCGGCCGTCCCAGAATTGCGCCTGCGCCCGCGCGATCGTCGCGCAGGCGCGCACGCCCCGGCCCTGGCCGTTCAACGCGGCATCCTCGACCGTGACGATGCGGTCCGCGGCCAGCTCGGTCGACTGGGCATCGCCCGACTTCCGACCGAGCGTGAGGACGGTCAGATCAGCGTTGACCTGAAGATCGGTATCGGGCAGCTCCGCTACCTGCGGGTCGTGCTCGATGCAGTCGAGTTCCCGAGCCGCCGAGTCGCTGTCGGCCGTGAGCGCGACGACCGCCGACCGGGCGATCGAGAGCTCGGCGGCGTCCAACTCGCTGACCTCCGTCGATGCGGCGAGGGGGTGGAGCTTGAGCAGGTCCGAGCGCACCAGGACGTCGCCGCGGATGCAGACGTCGGCAATGACGCCGCGGGCGAGCAGCGAGGCGGCCCGATCGGTGTCCTCGGCGCTGACCGCCCAGTGGAATGCGGTCTGAAAGTCGTTCTGCTCCTCGTACCACTCCGCGGCGCGACCGAACAGGGTTCGGCGGAACTCTTCGCCCTGCCGTTGCAGCAGATACCGCAAGATCTCGGCGAGGAGATGGTGATAGCGGTAGCGGGTGTACGCAGCATCGAGCGGAATGACGAAAGAATTGGTGTGCGCCATCCGATATAGCGTTTCCGTGCAATTGCTCTGCCCGGTAATCGCGTCGGCGAGATCGCCCGTGACGACATCGAGGAATCCGGTCTGGATCAGCATCTGGCGGGCATTCTCGGGCAACCGATCTAGTACCTCGTAAGTCAGGTATTCGCCGATGCTGCCCTGGTCCACCGCGAACTCGGCGACGAAGTCGGCCGGCCGCTCGGTGCCTTCCATCCGCATCGCCGACAGACGGATGCCGGCGATCCACCCCTCTGTTCGAGATGTCAGGACCTCGAATGCGCCAGGTGTGAGATTTACCCCGTGTGCCTCCAGGATGGCGCGGGCCTCGGCCGGGGTCGCCGCCAGATCGGCGGCCCGCAACTCGAACATCTCGCCGGCCATCCGGTATCGATGCAGCGGCAGCATGGGATCGCTGCGCGCGGCGAGGACGAGTCGCACTCGCGGGCGCCTCGATTGCACCATGCTGTCGAAGCCATCGAGGATCTCGGGGTCAGTGAGCACGTGCGCGTCGTCGATGATGATCACGATCGGGATCTGTGGTCGCTGGATGTCGCGGAAGAGAGCCTCGAACGGGTCGGTCGCCGCGTCATCGGCGCCAGCATCCGTCTCGAGGTCGTGATTGTCCAGCGCGCCACTCGCGCGGACCGCGGCCCGCAACTGCCGCCAGAACCGCAGTGGATCGTTGTCGTCCGGCTTCGGCGCGAACCAGGCGACCGGGGTGTCGACGCCGCGGGCCCATTCGCTCAGCAGCACCGTCTTGCCGGCACCGGGCCCGGCCGAGACCAGAACGAGCGGTTCGTCCTGGGCAGCGTCCAACGCGGAGGTGAGCCTCGGGCGCGGAACGTGGCGCCGCGGCATGGGTGGCATCGGCAGGCGGATGTCATTCGCTGTCGGCATGTCGTCCCCCCCGGGAACTCGATGCGAACCGTGGCAGCAATCGGGTACGGCGATAGACCCTACGCCAAATCTGATCTGCGATATATGGACCTTCGACCCATGCCAGTTAGAGGCCTTCGCCCATTGCCAGAATCGATCAGTGCATTCTCTGTTAACCGGCAATATATTTCGGGGGACTGAATTTCGCTTATGCCCAGAGCGGTGTCCGCTGATCGGCGGACACCGTCACGCTCGGTCGGCTACACCGGTGACGTAGCGTGCCCTTCGCGAGTCGTGTCGAGCCCGGCGACCAATCACCTTCGCCGGCGGATCTGGCGCACATCCATGAGTTCCAGGCCCAGGCTCCTGATTCGCTCCAGTAGTCCGTGCAGGCCGGCTTGGTCGAGCTCGGAGCTCAGAGTCGTGACTTGGCCGTCCCAGGCGAGGTCGAGTCCCGCGAAGGCATCGACAGCTTCGGCGTCGAGTTCACCGACGATCCGGATCTCGTAGCGCTTCAGCACGGCGGTTCCTTGGCGGTCGAGTTCGTTCCCCGAGATTGCGCCCATTGCCGGCCGCATCCATCATCCGCACGGAGTGAGGTCGTCAATGGGACAGTTCCCCACGCGGCCGGGCGGCACCGGATCATGCCGTGCGGATGAGCCGCAGCGGGTGTCGCGTTGCTTCGATACGACCATGCTCAAGCGTCTGCTGATCAGGCTTGTCGTGGTCGGCGTCCTCATCGGCGTTGTCGCCGCAATCGTGCCCGGAATTCACTTCCATGGCGGGTTCATCTGGCTGTTCTGGGTCGCGCTGATCTTCTCGGTCGTCAACCTTGTGCTGGGCCCGTTGCTGACCCTCATCAGCCTGCCGTTGGTCATCCTGACGCTGGGGTTGTTCCTGATCGTCATCAACGCGGCGTTGCTGGCGATTACAGCTGGGCTGTCCAAGCATCTCGACATCGACAGCTTCGGCGCCGCGGTGCTGGGCGGCCTGCTGATCGGGGTATTGGGCTGGCTCGCACAGCTGTTCTTGCCGCTGCGATCGGACAAGAAGTCACGCCGCGCCGCTCGACGGCGTGCAGCCGACTCCGCTTGACGGCCGGGCTATCACTCGTCACGGGCGATGCGCGGGTCGTCGGCGCCTGGTAGGTCCGGCCCCGACGACCCGCCGTCGTCGACCGAGTCTCCGTCAGGGGGAGACGTCCGAGCGCCTCGACGCCGGGCGCGGGGCCCGAGCTGTTGCGCGGCCCGCTCGCGCCCGATGTTGGCGACAATGACCGCGACGATCGTGACCAGGTAGAGCTGGCCGATGAGCGCCTCGAGCACGGCCATGATGCGGCCGAAGCTCGACCCCGCGGTCAGGTCGCCGTAGCCGACGGTCGTCAGCGTGACGTAGCTGAAGTAGACGTAGTCGGTCGCGCCCTGCGCGCCTTGCTGCGCGAAGAAGCCGTTCGAACTCACCGCGCCAATGAGCGCGAACACGTTGGTGAACAGCAGTCCGATCATGAGATAGACGGATATGGCGCCGGTGACCATGCGACGCGTGACACGCCTCTGCGCGGCCAGGTGGGTAACTATTGTGGTGATCGCGGCTACGCACATCGCGATGCCGGTCGCGGCGAACGCCACTCGCGGCGAGTCCCCGCCGCCGAACTGTCCGGCCGACGCCACTATCACCGCAGCGATCACCAGGACCGACGAGATGGCCAACGTTTGTTGCGACGCGCCCGACGTCCAGAACGAGAACAGGAAGACCAGTCCGAGCAAGGTGACGATCAGCGGACGCGACGTCCCGGTGTCGAGCGGCGTCAACGCGATGATCGCGACGATGAGCGGCAGCACGACTTCGTAGTGGCCGCCACCGCGCGTCCAGACCGACATGGCCGGTCAACGACGCCATCGCGCGACGTGGGCCTCGCGACGGCGCCCCGGGTCTGATTCGGCCCTCGCGAAGATCCCGCTCACCACCCCTCGAGCAAACCTGTGCTGTTGACGATGTGGCGGCGCGGCCGGTTCTGCCTCACCCGAAATCGGTGATGTCGCGTTGTGTGCTGATTCCTATATTCGGACTCTCACGAACAGGAATGCTCATGGACTGGTTCTGGCACGTCCTGTGGATCTGTCTGATCGTCATTCCGGTAACGATCATTTGGGTGACGATCGCGATAGAGATCATTCGTCGGCACGACCTCAGCGCATTCCAGCGAATCTGCTGGCTGCTGGTGCTGTTCATCTTTCCGCTGCTCGGTGCGATCACGTACCTGATCGTGAGCTGGCGCAGCGCCGGCGCGAGGGCGGCGCACACCGCGACGCCGCAGGCGTCCGCGGGGAAGCCGGCCACTCCGTCGACCGTCGACGACCTGACGGAGCTGGATCGGCTGCGTCGGTCGGGCGCGCTGACCGATGCCGAGTTCGAAGCGGGCAAGCGGCAGATCCTGGAAGGCCAGGGTGACCGGCACGCCGCGGAGGGGGTCGGGACGTGAACTGGTTGTGGCACGCGCTGTGGCTCTGCTTCGTGATCATCCCGGTCACGATTCTGTGGCTCGTCTGCATCTGGGACGTCATCTTCAATCGCCACGATCTGAGCTGGTTGAAGCGGCTCGGCTACCTGCTTCTCGTGCTGATCCCGTTCGTCGGAGCGATCATCTACGTGGGCATCACGCCGCGGCTGCGCGGCGCCGACATGGGCGTCGGCGGACTGGGCCAACCCGACACCCGCCCGATGGTCGCCGCGCCGCCGGGACAGGTCATGGGTTGACCGACCGCCGGTGGTCGGCCCACACCGCGTTGGTGAGCGCCGCTCCCACGATGACCTGACCGATGATCAAGAGCCAGGTGAGGATGACCGCGGCGATACCCAGGACCCCGTACAGCTGCGAGGAGTGCTCCAGCCGACGCGGGATGTAGATCCGGCCGACCGCGTGCAGCACGGCGAACGTCACGCCGAACGCCGCGGCCCCGGGTAGCAGGTCGTACCAGGCGGTGCGCACGTGCGGCAGGCGGAGGCTTACCGCCAACCAGACAGCGGTTGTGACGGCGACCTCGACGACAATCGCGATCAGCACCCCGCCGGGAATCAGGCGATCCAGCCGGGGCGCGGCGGCGCTGATGACGAAGAGCGCGGTCCAGGCGCCGACGAAGACGAATACCGTGCCGACGACCTGCGCCGGCGCCGGTTTCCGGGCGGCGATCTGCCAGGCGTGTGCGTGGACGAGCCAGAGGCAACGCAGCAACGTCTTGGCGCCCCACAGGGTGCCTGCGCCGCCGATCAGCACGGCCAGCCACCACGACCGGTTCCCGTCGGCGAGCGCCGTGACGGCCTCCTTGCCGGCCGCGCCGGTGATTCCGGCCGTGTTGGTCAGCGACCGGGTGGCTGCTTCGCTGCTTCCCGCCGTGCCGGCGAGGATTCCCGCCAACAGCAACGAGAGCGGCATCAGCCACAGGAACAGCCGGAACGCCACGGCGCTGGCCATCAGGATGCCCTGCCGAGCGAAGTACCAGCGCGTGAACGTCAACGGCAGCCGGTACATCGGCTGCGTCTCGGCCCGGTGCAGGTACTGCTCGGCGAGGCGCTCGGCACGGTCGCGCCACCGGGCGAGCGCGCTGCCACCGCCACCCGACGGCTGCTGGCCCGGTCCGGCGTCGATCCGCCGCGACACGGTCGAGCATCACGCTTGACGGGGCCGGCCGGAATCACCCGGGGCGAATGAAGCGCCGGACGACCCCGAAAGCGATCACCCCGCCCGGAGGATTCGGAGATCCGGACCGCGGCCGACAGTGGTGCGATGAGTCCCGGCGCGCCCGCCCATCGGAAGTGGCAGGCCCACGCACCGGTACGCGCGCCTGAGCGTGACCGCCCGAGCCGGTGGCCCACCGAGCCGGTCGCGCTGACCCGCGAGGGGCTGGACGTGCTCGTCGGGATCCTGACGCGCGCCGCCGACCAGCAGACACCGCCGTTCGAGCGCGCCCGGCTGCTGGCCGTCTTCTCGCGGCACCTCGACGGCGACCTGGTGAGCGACGCCGCGGGCCCGTCGAGCCGGCGTCTCGTCCACGAGCTGCTGCACGTCCTCTGCGCGGAACGCGACCGCATCCTCCACGACGACGTGCTGCCGGCGCTCGCGGCCGACGGGGTGGTGCTTCTGCGCTGGGACGAGGCGTCCCGCGCGGAGCGGCGGCAGCTTCGCACGCTGTTCCACGAGGTGATCTACCCGCTCGTCACGCCGCTGGCCGTCGACGCCACCCGCCCATTTCCGTACATCCCAGCCAGGTCGTTGCATGTCGCCGCGTTGGTCCGCCGCTGCGACACCACGCAGGAGAGGTTCGCGTGCGTACGCATACCCGACCAGCTGTTCGGACTCGATCCGTTCAGCAGCGGCTTCGTGCGACTCGATGCCGAGCGGCTGGTCAGCATCGACGTCATCGTCGACGCGTTGCTCGATGATCTGTTCCCCGGCGTTCAGGTTCTGGAGCGGTCGACCTTCCGCCTCGTTCGCGCCGAGGCATCGCGAGCCGGCGCCGGAAACGCGTGGTCCCCGCTGCCCCGCCTGGAGATCGCGGACACAACCACCGCTGGGCTGCTCGACATCCTCCGGCGCGACCTGGCCGTCGCCGACGAGGCCGTCTACCGGATGCGGCCCCCGCTGGGCCTGGCCGAGCGGATCGCGGCGGTCCGCGACGACCACCGCCTCGCGGGTCCGCGGTTGCGGGGTATCGACGGATCAGGGCGAACGCGCAGCGAGAGGGGTCGGTCGTGACGACTCGGCAAGACAGCTCCCCGGCGGCCGGTTCGCCGGACGGCCCGGAGCCCGCCTGGTTGGCGGACGCGAAGCGGGTGGACTCGGCGGTCTATGCCGCGATCACCGCAACCAGCACGCCCGCGCTGGATCCGACGATGCGGAAAGTGTCCAACGCCGCGAACTACTCGCGCGGTTGGTTCGCGGTTGCCGCGTTGTTGGCCCTCGTCGGGGGCCGCGCGGGCCGGCGCGCGGCTCTGCGCGGTGTCGTGTCGATCGGGGTGACGAGCCCGGTCATCAATCTCGCGGCCAAACGGCTCAGCCGCCGGCCTCGACCTGAGCTGCCCGACGACCTGGTCGTTGCCCGCCAGGTCCGGATGCCCACCTCGCACTCGTTCCCGTCCGGGCACGCGGCGTCGGCCTTCGCCTTCTCGACGGCCGTCGGCAGCGGCTGGCCGCTCGTCGCCGTTCCGCTGCACGGCGCCGCCGCGGTCGTCGCCTACTCCCGCGTGCACACGGGCGTGCACTATCCCGGCGACGTCGTCGTGGGATCGGTGCTCGGCACCGTACTGGCGCAGCTCACCACGCACGCCCTGGACGTCTACGCCCGCTCGAGAGTCGTGCGGTCACCCTGACTGCGCCGCCGGTGGCCGGTTCAGCGCCACCCGCAGCAGGTCGCCGACGTCGTACTGCGCGGTCGCCGGCGCCTGCACGCGATTCCGCGGAACGCGCACCCGCAGGACGCGCGGCCGGATCGTGCAGCGGACCGGTGTCTGCAGCATGAGCGCCTCGCCGTCGACGCCGACCGGGATCTCGTCGACATCCGCGTCGACGACGACCTCGTGTGCGAGAAGCCGGCGGACGCCGCTCGCCTTTCGCCCACGCAGCAGCTCGACGGCATCAGCCGCGCTGTCGACCATGACCGCGATGACGCCGAGCGATCCGGCGTCGATCCGAGCGCGGCGGCCCAGCCCGGCCAGATCGCCGGCCTCGTAAGGGTTGTTGCTGACCAGAAGGGCCTGCGGTGCCTCGATCGGTGGGAGGTCGTCGACCCGCACGACCAGCCGTGGCCCGCGCCGCCCGTTGAGCAGGTCGGGCAGCATCCTCAGCGTCGTTCCCCTCTTGTCGTCGCGATACGCCGGACTCTGAACCACCTCGGCGTACACGCCGAACGAGGCGTTGTTGACGAATGTTCGATCGTTGATGCGACCGAGGTCGAGACACAGCTCCAGGCCGTCGGTCAGCGCTTCGAGCCCGGCGTCGGGCTTCTCCCGGTCGAGGCCGAGGTCCATCGCGAAGTGGTTGCGGGTGCCCGCTGAGATGACGAGGAACGGGATGTCGTTCTCGGCTGCGATGCCGGCGACCAGCGCCTGGGTACCGTCGCCACCGGCCACGCCGAGCAGGTCGGCCCCGCCGGCCATGCCCTGACGGGCCAGCTCGGCGACGTCGACGATGCCCGGGCCCTCGAGCAGTTCCACGTGCGCACCGAGAGCGGTTGCCCGCGCGACGAGATCGAACTTGCCGACCTTGCCGCCGCCCGAGCGCGGATTCATGATCAGGAAGGGCCGGCGTGGGGGCGGGGTCGACCGCTCCGGCATCCGGGTGGGCGGCCGGGCCGACACGATCGCCGCCCGCCCGGCGCTCAGCGAGAGCGCGGCCAGCGCGACGGCCGCCGCCAGTTCGCCCAGCCGGTTGCGGACGATGCAGGCCACGATGAGGGCGGTCGGCGCGGCGATCACCACGACGGCCGCCAGCAGGCGCACCAGGCCGGCGTGGCTCAGATACCACCACGTGCCCGCGAGCACGGCCACCAGCGCGATCAGCACTGCGAATATCAAGCCGAACCCGCTGCGGCTGCCGATGACCAGGGCGGCCACCGCCGCCAGCGCGGAGAGGATCGCCAGCCAGGCCAGCCACATCGCCTGGTGCCGCCGGGGGGCAGGAGCGGCGGCACCGTCAGCGTCATTCGGGTTCGCTGCGGCCATCCTGTGAGCGTCGCGAGGGAACGGCCGGACCACATCGCCCCGGCCGGATGAGATGCCGGACCCGACAGCCGCAGCCTGCCGTTTCCGCGGCGGCGGGCCGGCCCGGACCGAGGGTCATGGCCGGGTCGGTGCGCGCATCGCCAGGCGGACCCGGACGCGTTCGGCGGCGGCCAGCAGGAACGGAACCCGGGCCAGTCGCGCCGCCAACAGGTCCGGATCCTCGTGGGCGTGGCGGGCGGCGATGTCGGCCAGCCGGTCGGGAACGCTGATTGGCTCGCCGGTCGGGCCGGCGGTCATGTCGGCGTGCACGAGCGCGTCCATCACCGCCCCCTCCTCGCGACGAAATCGGGAGAGGTCGGCAAGGTGTCCGCCCGCGGCGGCAAGAAGTCGCGACTCCGAGTGGTGCGCGACCAGCGCGGCCAGCCGATGCGGCGCGCCCGCCAGCAGCAGATAGTTCGCGCCGTCGAGCGGGTGGAAGCCGCTCTGCACGAGCGCCGGGCAGTAGCCGATGTCGTGCAGGAGGGCGGCGGACACGAGCACGTCACGGTCCGCTTTGCGCACCGTGCTGCGGAGCCGCTGCGCCTGCTGCCCGGCCAGCAACGAGTGCGCGAGGCGAGCGGGCAGATCGTGCAGTAGGCGCACCGTGAGCAGGTAGGCCTTACCCGGGTCCCAGCTCGCGTGCGAGGGCGTGACGAGCGAGTCCAGGCCGAAGACCGAACCGTCGCGGCCCGCCACGACGGGGCACGAGCTGAGCTTCACCACGAGTTCCCCCGAGCTGGTGACGCCGAACAGTTCAGGCGGCCCGCATCTCGCGACCGTGAACCCATCCTCCCCGCATGGTCGTCCTGCGGATCGGCTCAGTTTGGGACGGCCTCCGGTGGCCCCGCCTCACCCGGGCGGGATGAGGCAGGCCCAGGCGGCCCGGCGGATTATCGAGCCAGCAGCTCCGCCCGGATCGGAGGGACTGGATGGCCGACGGTCCCGCCTCGGTTCTCCGTGCCACCGCTCGCTGCGCTGCTCCATCGCTCCCGTTCGCTGCGCCGCGGATTTAGGATCGCGTCCCATGACCGACCCTCGCCGGCAGGTCGTCGAGGTGTCGATGACCGCGCCGCTGCCGAACCTGGTCTATGTCGACCAGGTCATCGGGGTGACCGATCCGGCAAGCGAGAAATTCGACGTCGTGCACTACGACACCCCGGATCTGCGGCTGGCCCGCCATTCGGTGACGTTGTGCCGCGTCACCGGCGGCGACGACCCGGGCTGGTGGCTGGAGATCAGCGACGACGCCGGACCGCCGACCCGGGTTCAGCAGCCGCTCGGCCGGTCGACGCGCGTCCCGGCCGCACTGGCCAGAAGGCTTCGGACGGTGGTCCGCCGCGACCCGCTTCGTCGCGTCGTGACGCTGCATACGGCCAGGACGCGGTGTGAGCTGCTCGACGAGTCCGGAGCGGTTCTCGCCACCGTGTCCGACGACGTCGTCCGGGCCGAACCGGCCGGCGCGCAGGGCCCGACGTCGGTGTGGCGCCAGGTGACCACGACGGTTCTGGTCGACGACCCGAGCCTCGGCGAGGCCGTGCACCGCCGGCTGGCCGCGGCCGGGCTGAACCCCGCAAATGCTCGACCGGTGATGCAGCGGATATTCGGCGAGCGCCTGCCGGCCGCGGCGGCGCTGGGTCCGGACGCCAGCTCGGGGGACGTGCTGCTGGCGTACCTGCGGCGGCAGGTGGCCGCGCTGATCCGGGAGGACGCCCGGGCGCGCCGCGACGAGCGCGACGCGGTGCACCGCATGCGGGTGGCGACTCGCCGGCTGCGGGCCAGCCTGGCCAGCTATCGCCCACTGATCGAGCGATCCCGTACCGAGCCGATACGCGACGAGTTGGCGTGGCTTGGGTCCGTGCTGGGCGCGCCGCGCGACGCGGAGGTCGTGCGCGACCGGCTGCGCGGTCAGGTTTCCGAGCTCGCGCCCGAACTCGTGCGTGGCCCGGTCGCGGAGCGCATCGAGCAGGAGACGGTGGCGCGGCACGCGGCGGCCCATGCGGAGCTGGTCCGCGCCCTGGACAGCGATCGCTTTCTCGACCTGCTCGACGCGCTGGAGGAGCTGACGATCCGGCCACCGTTGCCGGACGCCGCGAACAGCCCGGCCCGCGTCGGAGTGGTCCGGTTGGTGGGGCCGAGCGGATCATCGAACCGTCCCGGCGCGAACCGGCGCTGCACGATCTTCGGCGCGCGGCGAAGCGTGCGCGCTACGCGGCCGAGTTGGCCGCCCCGGCGATGGGCCGCCCGGCGACCCGCCTGGCCGAGGCGATGGAAGGGATCCAAGAGGTTCTCGGCGAGTATCAGGACAGCGTGACCGCGCGACCGGTCATCGTCGGCCTGGCCACGGCCGCGCGCGAGGCCGGCGAGGATGCATTCACGTTCGGTGTGTTGTACGGGTTGGAGCAGTGGCGGGGCGAGCGGGCCTGGGCCCGGTACCCGCGGGCCCGCAAGGCGGCGCAGCGGGGCGCGGTTCGGCGCTGGCTCGGCTGAGCGCAGCGGCGGACCTCAGCACGCACATGTACACGGGGACCGGTGCAGGCCCGATCCCCGTGTCACCCCCAGCGGTCTGGCAGCTCAGCTGGCGCCGGCGTCCGCGGGCTCGCGGCCGCTCAGCTCGGCCTGCAGCTCCTTCTCGGCGTCCTTGGACAGCGACGACTTGAGCACTGTGCCGCCGTACTTGCTCAGCGCCTCGACGGCCTTGTCTGGCGTGACCTTCTCGACGACGAGGAACAGTGCGGACGTACCCGGCTTGACCATGTCGCGCACCTGGTCCTGGAACTCCTTGCTGATGCCCGTCTTGGTGATCTTTCCCATCAGTGCACCCATGCCGGCACCGACAGCCAGACCGAACACCGGGATGAAGAACAGCATGCCGAACAGCAGCCCCCAGAACATGCCCCATGTGGCACCGGTACCGACCGGGTGATGGGTGGTCGTGACGTGGTACTTGCCCTCTGCGTCGCGACGGATCACGGCGATGGCGTCGGCCTCGATGATGAGGTCTTTGGCGAGCCGCCGAGCCTCGTCACCGGCCGCCGCGGCCGTGCTCTCGTCGTTGTAGCCGATCGCGATCAGATCTGACATCGACATCATCCCCAGTCTGGGCGCGTCGCCCATTGTTGGCTTGCGGGCTGTGGTGCGGCGGCAGCACACCAGCCGTCGCGACTCACAGTCTTTTCCGGAACGTCCGCCGTGCCGTCACCCGCGCGGGGTGAATGCCTTGCTCAGCTGGTCGACTCGGCTCCGGAGCGGGCGGTGGCCGCGGCCCGCCGCCGGCTTTCACCGAGCCGGTACAGCCAGTACTCGTAGACGCCGAGCAGGACCAGAATCACGAGCAACCAGATCCACGACACGTTGAGTACCAGGATCAGCAGCAGGGCGAGCAGCCCGCCGGCGATCCGCAGCAGATCCAGGTGCGCGCGCACCCAGGCGCCGGCCACCTCGCGTCCGGCCACCGCGTCGCGGATCTGCCGCCACGCCACCGACGCCGTGGCCGCAACCCAGCTGCGCGAGCGCACCGCCCACCGGTACGGGCCGGTGACGAGCGCGATCACCACGATCGCCACGCCGATCCAGAGCACCCACAGGCTCACGGTGAAGAAGCCGTGCAGGACCTGGTGCACGATCGCACTACGGGCATCCTTGTTCTCCGGCTGGCCGGTGCTGATGAGCTTGTCCTGCAGCCAGAACATGACCCGCCGCAGAATGACCATGACGAGCAACGCGCCGACGGTCATCTGCAGCAGGGTCCGGCGGTGCCGGCGGGTGATCAGCAATGCCGCGATGAAGAGCAACGGGGTGATGATCAGCAGGGCCAGGGTCGCCCGGTCGAATACCCGGATGGCCCACTGCGCCTGATCGAGCTTGTCCGCCGGGAACAGGGGGATCTGCCCGCACGTCGACGGCAGCGGCCGGTTGAGCGCGTTGGAGATCTTCGCGCACGCCTCGCTGGGCAGTTCGTTGCCGGTCAGCGTCGGGAGGGCGATGTTCTTCCCGGTGATGCCCGACGCGGTCTGCTGCACTCGTTGCAGGACCTGGTTCAGCAACGGGACGACGTTGAGCACGATCTGCCCGTTGCTCTCGGTCAGGGCCTTGCTCTCGCCGTGAAGCGCCCGCATCAACGCCGCGTGCGCGGTCCGGTTCGCGGCCAGCCACACCTGCTGGAACTGCGAGCTGGCGAGCACATTGTTGGCCTGGTCCTGGACGAAGCCCTTTACCCCGTTCGTGATCGGCCCGGCCAGGAAGGCGGCCCGCGGCGGCAGCGCGTCGGCGATGGCCGGTTGCGGGTCGAGTGCGTCGAACAGCTGATTCGTGGCGACTCGCGCGAGCGTCGACTGGACGGCCGGGTCGTTGATCACGGGTCCGACCGTGCTGACGTACGTGTCGGTATTGACCACCGTGCGGTGGACCCAGGTCACCGTCGCCGTCACCGGAATCAGGATCGCGACCAGGACGACGAGCACCCCCACCGTGATGCGCCGCGCCAGGCCGCCGATCCGTCGACGCCGCTCGCGTTTGTCGAGGCGGGCCATGGCCTTGTCGCGCTCGGTTCGGACCCGCGCGAGTTCAGCCTCGAGCTCGTCGGCGCTCGGCTCGGCGGGCGGCTGCTCGGGCGGACGGACGCTGCCGCTGCTCATACACCGATGCTGCGCGGCTATCCGGACCGGCGCGTCACCCGGACGGGGTTAGCCGCAGCCGTCGAAGCCGCCGTCATCCGCCCCGGGTGATGCCCTTGGGCACCGTTCGCGGCAAGACTCGGCGATGCCCGTCGTCTGGGGGGAGCCATGGTCTGGACCGTCGCCGCGCTGGCTGCTGTCGTGGCAATCGGGGCGATTCTCGTTGTGTCGCAAGTGGTCTGGACGCGCCGTCGGCACGATCTGTTCCGCTGCAAGATCCGGCTGACCGATGGCTGGCTTCCCGGATACCGGACGACGTGGCCGAAGCGGGCCACTCGGGCAGTGTGGGCTCGCGATGTCCTGGTCGTCTTCCACGGCGTCGCATTCGTCCGGGTGGAGGGACTTCCCGTTGCCTGTGCGCAAGGCTCGGTGCGAACGCTGACCAGACGTGACGTGTCGTGGCTGGGCCGCAATCCGATCGCGCTGGACCTGGTCCTCGACTGCGGCCCGCGCCTCGAGGTCGCCGCACCGGCGTCCGCGCAGTCGCTGTTGTGCGGCCCCTACCTGGTGGCCGAGGTGCAGCCCGACCGCGGATCGCAGAGCAGCCGGTAAGGGCGGTGCGACCCCGCGTCGCGAGTGACTAGGCGAACCGGCCGGGGCATCACCCGGCCGGGAGGATGTCGCCGCGCTGGACGGCGGCGAGGCTCGGATGCAGGCTCGCCGGGCGGCCGTCACCACGCCGGGCGGCCCTCAGCACACGGCGAGGAGTGCGGCAATGACGACCACGCGCGGTACGGCGGGAAGGACCAGGGCGCGCCGGCAGCGCGCGGGACGATTCGCGATGACCGGCTACCTCACGCCCGCCGAGCGCGAGGCACTGGGTCTGACCGCGCGGGCGGAGGTACCGCCGGAGCGGCACGCCGAGTTCGATCCGCCCGCGGAGCGCTCCGATCCGGTTGCGCTGCTGGAGAAGCAGGCCGAGTCGCGGGTGCCGGAACTGGTGCCGATCCGCCACGGCCGGATGTTGCTGTCGCCGTTCACGTTCTACCGCGGGGCGGCGGCCGTGATGGCCGAGGACCTGTCCCGTACGCCGGTGTCGGGACTGTTGGTTCAGCTGTGCGGCGACGCGCACCTGTCGAACTTCGGCGCGTTCGGCTCCCCCGAGCGCCAGTTGGTCTTCGACATCAACGACTTCGACGAGACCTATCCCGGCCCCTGGGAGTGGGACGTCAAGCGGCTCGCGGCGAGCCTCGTCGTGGCCGGACGCGAGAACGGCTTCACCACCAAGGAGCGCCGCAACATCGTGCGGACGATGGCGCGCAAGTACCAATCGGCAATGGCGCGGTTCGCCGCGGTGGGCGAGCTCGAGGTCTGGTACGCCCGCGCCGACATGACGACCACGGGGCAGATCCTGTCCAAGCCGGTGACCAAGGGCCAGGCCAGGAAGCTGGGCAAGGCCGGCGCCAAGGCGCGCACTCGCGACAGCGTCCAGGCCTACGGAAAGCTGGTACGCGAGACGGACGGCCGGCACCGGATCATCGGCGCGCCGCCGCTGATCGTCCCCGTCGCCGACCTGCTGCCGGAGGCGGACCGCGAGGCGCTCGAGGCGACGATCAGCGGTCTGTTGAGCAAGTACCGCCGGACGCTACCGAGCGACCGGCGCATGTTGATCGACCGGTACTGGTTCGTCGACATGGCGCACAAGGTCGTCGGCGTGGGCAGCGTCGGCACCCGCTGCTGGATCGTCCTGCTGCACGGGCGGGACAACACCGATCCGCTGTTCCTGCAGGTGAAGGAGGCGCAGCGCTCGGTCATCGCCGACTACGTCAACGCCAAGGGCCTGCCGGTGTATCGGAACGAAGGCGAACGGGTCGTGGCCGGGCAGCGGTTGATGCAGGCGTCCAGCGACATCTTCCTCGGCTGGGAGGGCGTCGAAGGCGTCGACGGCATACGACGCGACTACTACGTCCGGCAGTTGCGCGACTGGAAGGGGTCCGCGGTTCCCGAGACGATGGTGCCCGCCGGCATGGCGGCCTACGGCGAGGTCTGCGCGTGGAGCCTCGCCCGAGCGCATGCTCGTTCCGGTGACCGCATCGCGATCGCGGCCTACCTCGGTGCGGACGACACGTTTGCCCGGGCGATCGGCGAATTCGCCGAGCGGTACGCCGACCAGAACGAACGCGACCATGCGGCTATGGCCGAGGCGGCCCGGACCGCACGGATCGCGGTCGAGGTAGGCCTGTGACGGCCGACCGATACGGCATGCGATCACCCGGAATCGGTGAGGCCGGGGCTTCGGAGCGCGGATACCGTCTCGATTCTCAAGCCCGCGTCTGCCGGAGGGCGACATGACCGCTGCGCTGCCACTTGCCGAACAGGACTACCCGCTGCTCAACCTGTTCTGGACGCTGCTCATCGCGTTCTGCTGGGCACTGTGGCTCTTCTTGGTGATCCGGATTCTGATCGACGTCTTTCGCAGCCGCGATTTGGGCGGATGGGCGAAGGCCGGGTGGACGGTGTTGATCATCGTCGTGCCGCTGATCGGCATGCTGGCGTACCTGATCGCTCGCGGTAAAGGAATGGCCGACCGCGACGCCGCATTGGGGCTCACGCCGGAGCAGCCCAGCAGCGGCGCAAACGGCGCCACCTCCCAGGCCAGCGTCGCCGAGGAAGTCAACAAGCTGGCGGCCCTGCGCGACAAGGGCCTGCTGACCGACCAGGAATTCGCTGCTCAGAAGGCGAAAGTGCTCGCCTGAGCGAGGCGACGAGCTGTCCGCCCGACCGGCGGACAGCGGTTGAGCGGTAGTACGGCCGACGCGGTCGGTCGGCGGAAGGCTGCTCGCTGCGCGTGCTGACCCACTCCGAACCGCACGCCGTGGCGCTGCTTCGAATGCACCCAGAGTGACACGGTGCACACGGATCTGGATGCGGTTGCGCAGATGTCCTGGAGATGGCGACTTCGAGTGGCTACCACTCCGTATTGGGGTAAGAATCGTCTTGTCGGTGGTGCACATGCGCCCGATCAGCGCCCAGTGGATGGAGACTACGTGTTCGACCACCGCTACCGGATCGTCGTCGCCGGGGTCATCGGAGACGCAAGCCGCCAGGCGTTCGACGGATTCAAGATCGACCAGGTTGGTGCGAACACGGCACTTCGCGCTGATCTCGACCAGGCCGAACTGTACGGGGCGTTGAGCCGCGTGCTGGCGCTCGGCCTGGAACTGATCGAGGTCGTCCGGGAAGACCGTGATATCGACGACTACGAGAGCGCGCCGGCCGCGCGTCAGGCCTGACTAGTACTCCGCACCTCTTCGACACGACCCCGACACATTCCCGGCCTTCACCCCCGCAGGGTGAAGGCCGGGCGACTCGCGCTAACGATGCTGGTGCGAAGGCTTGCGGCCCAGGGCAGGAGCGGACCTCAGCCGAACGTCGACCCGCGGGCCGCCCGTTCGGCGCTGAGACGGGCGGCTCGGTCGGAAGGTCGTCCGGTCGAAGAAGGGACGGACCACCATGGCCGACCGCCGCGCAAAGCGAATTGCCGAACTCATCGAGCCGTTGCGCGTCAAGCCCGGATCGAAGGTCAATCTCGGTAAGGACTTCGACCCGGGCTACAAGGCGGACTTCCTGAAGAAGAAGGACGGCGTAGGTCTCCTGCAGACCGGCATCGAGATTCTGGCCGACTACCAGCGGCGCCTGGCGGCCCAGGACACCTTCGGCGTGCTCGTCTGCCTGCAGGCCCTGGACGCCGGCGGCAAGGACGGCACGATCCGGCACGTCATGAGCGGTGTGAATCCGCAGGGCGTCCACGTGAGCGGCTTCAAGGTGCCCTCCGCCGAGGAACTCGATCACGACTACCTGTGGCGATACGCCCGCCGCCTCCCGACGCGCGGCGAGATCGGGATCTTCAACCGCTCCCACTACGAGGAGGTCCTCGTGGTGCGGGTGCATCCGGAGAATCTCGACCGGCAGAAGCTCCCCAAGAAGGCGAAGGGCAAAGACATTTGGGATCGGCGTTACCGCGAGATCAACGACTGGGAACGGTACCTGTCCGACAACGGATTCAAGGTCGTGAAGCTCTTCTTGAACCTGTCGAAGGAAGAGCAGCGGACGCGGTTCATGAAGCGGATCGACGTCCCTGAGCGGAACTGGAAGTTCTCGGCCGCCGATGTCCGGGAGCGGCGGCGGTGGGACGACTATCAACGCGCGTTCTCGCAGATGCTGTCGGCGACGAGTACGGAGTGGGCGCCGTGGTACGTCCTGCCGGCCGACCGCAAGTGGTTCGCGCGGATCTGCGCCGCCGCCGTGCTCGCGCACACCCTGATCGAGATCGATCCCAAGTACCCCGAGGTGAGCGCGGAGGCCCGCGAGGCATTGCAGGTCGCGAAGAAGGAGCTCGAGGCCGAGGCGCCGGAGGGTGCGGCCGCGGATCCGTACGCGGCCAAGGCGAAAAAGCACGCACACCAGTAGGCCGGCGGCCGGGCTCGATCAATCAACGTTCGGAGGCATGCGATGACTCTGCAAGCCGATGCCCAGCGACAGCCGTCCCCGACCGGGGTCGCGACGCCGTGGTACTCGCGCGCGCCCGAGGACGTCGCCACGGCCCTGGACGTCGACCCGGCGCACGGACTGGCCGCCGAACGAGCCGCGGAGCTGCTGCAGAAGAACGGGCCGAACGCGCTTCCGGAGGAGAAGCCGAAGCCGGGCTGGCTGCGCTTCCTCGACGAGTACCGCAGCTACATGCAGCTCATCCTGTCCGGTGCGGCCATCGTGTCGCTGGCGATCAAGGAATGGAGCACGGCTGTACTCCTGATAGTGCTGACCATTCTCAATGCGGTTGTCGGCCTCCGGCAACAGGGCAAGGCCGAGAGCGCCATGAACGCCCTCAAGTCGATGATGAAGGCGACGGGACGGGTCCGTCGTGGCGGCGTCGAGGCCGAGATCCCGGCCGAGCAGCTGGTCGTAGGCGATGTCGTGCTCATCGCCGCGGGTGACCAGGTGCCGGCCGACGGGCGCATCGTCGCGGCGAGCGCGCTGCAGATCGACGAGTCGGCGCTGACGGGGGAGAGCACGCCGGCCGCGAAGGACGCGTCGACCCTGCCGGACGGCGATCTCGGACCCGGCGACCAGACGAACATGGCGTTCATGAACACGCCGGTGACGCACGGCAGCGGAACGATGATCGTCACCGCCACGGGCGGCGACACCGAGCTGGGCAAGATCTCGGCGATGCTCACGACGACGGCGCAGGAGAAGTCGCCGCTGACCAAGGAGCTCGACAAGCTGACCCTGTGGATCGCCGGTGCCGCCGGCATCACGATGATCGTGATGTTCGTGCTCGGCCGGGCCCGCGACATCGCGTGGGACGCGCTGTTCGTCAGTGCCGTGTCGCTGGCCATCGCGGCGATTCCCGAGGCGCTGCCGACCGTCACCCAGGTGATCCTGTCGATGGGCGGGGTCGATCTGGCCAAGCGCAACGCCATCGTGAAAGAGCTTCCGTCGGTGGAGACGCTCGGGTTCACGTCGGCGATCAACTCCGACAAGACCGGCACCCTCACGATGAACCAGATGACGGCGGTCGAGGTGCTCAGCACCACGGACCGCTACACGATCTCCGGAACGGGTTACCGCCTCGACGGCAAGGTCCATCACGCCGTGGGCACGTCGGCGAACATCGACGGCGCGATCCTGCCGTACGTCATCGCGAGCGACGCCAAGCTGGTCGACGGTGAGGTGGTCGGCGACCCGACGGAAGGCGCCCTGCTCGTACTCGCACACAAGGCGGGCCTGGACATCGACGCCACTCGTGAGCGCCTTCCCCGGCTGGCGACGCTGCCGTTCGACCCGACGTACAAGCTGATGGCGACGTTCAACTCGACCACGGACGCATCGGGCCGGGCGGTTGTTCGCTGCTTCGTCAAGGGCGCCGCCCCGGCCGTCATGGCGCTCGCCGCCACGGCCCTGTCCGGTGACGGCGAGGTTCGCTGGGACGCCGACCTCAGTCGCCGGGCCCGCGAAAACATGGAGCGGATGGAGAACGCCGGCGAGCGGGTGATGGCGGCCGCGACCCGGGATCTGGACCCGTCCGGGTTCGACCCCAACGGCGACCTGCTCGGCTACGTCAAGGAGCTGCGCGTGACCAGCCTGGTCGGCATGGTCGACCCGCCCCGCGAGGAGTCCAAGGCCGCGGTGGCCAGCGCCCAAGGTGCTCACATCCGGGTCCGCATGGTGACCGGCGACGACGTCACGACCGGCGCCGCGATCGCCCGGCAGCTCGGGATTCCGGGCGACGCGATCCTCGGCGCCGAGTTCGCCGCGCTCTCCGAACCGGAGCGTCTGGCGCGAATCAACGACATCGGAGTGGTCGGACGCGTGGCCCCCGAGCACAAGGTGCTGCTCGTCGACACGCTCAAGAAGTCCGGCGATGTGGTCGCGATGACCGGCGACGGCGTCAACGACGCGCCCGCGATCAAGGCGGCCGACATCGGAATCGCCATGGGCACGGGCACCGACGTGGCGAAGAACGCCGGCCGGATGATCCTCTCCGACGACAACTTCGCCACGATCGTCTTCGCCGTGGAGCAGGGCCGCAAGATCTACGACAACCTGACCAAGTACATCCGCTTCGTGCTCGTGCTGCTCGTCGCGTTCGTGCTCACGTTCCTGGGCGCCAGCCTGTTCAACATCGCGGCCGGCGAACCGTTCACGCCGGCGCAGGTGCTGTTCATCCACTTCGTGGTCAACGCCCCGTT
>Ga0081455_10001505_pt1 | contig 28795 bp, 21 predicted proteins | sample TabmetS3T2R1_FD_70207 | JGI IMG/M metagenome (GOLD analysis project Ga0081455, IMG submission 70207) | Tabebuia heterophylla rhizosphere microbial communities from the University of Puerto Rico - S3T2R1 | ecosystem: Host-associated > Plants > Roots > Rhizosphere ... | reverse complement strand
GGGCGGGCGGGTCGTCACGTCGAGGCCAGGGTCGCGACCGGCTCGCGCACCCCGCAGACCTCGTAGAGCGTCTGGCGCGGCCGGATGCCCTTGAGCCGGAGCCGGCCGAGCTCGCGGCATTGTACGACGTCGCGGACCTCCCGGAACGTGTCTTCGCCGACGATGATATGCGCGTCGAACAGCCGGGTCATCCGCTGGATACGCGACGCCGCGATCATGGCGCGCCCGACCACGATCAGCTCGCGCCGCCGGTCGGAGCCGATGGTGCCCGCCATCACCCGGCCGGAGCTGATGCCGATCCCGATGTCGAAGGTGGGCCGGCCCTCGGCGGCCCACCGCGCGGCGAGGCCGCGCACCGCGGCCACCATGTCGAAGGCGGCGCGCACCGCCCGCAGCGCCACGTCGGGTCCCGGCTCGGGCACCCCGAAGAGCGCGACGATCTCGTCGCCCACCAGCTGCTCCACCGTGCCCTGGTGCCGGAAGATCACGTCGATCATCGCGGTGAAGTACTCGTTGAGCAGCGCGATCACCACCGGCGCCGGGTTCGATTCGATGAGGCGCGTGAAGCCGCGGATGTCCGCGAACAGCACGGTGGCGTCGCGCCAGTCGCCGGGCAGCTCGAGCATCCCGGGATTGGCGATGGCCAGGTCGGCCAGCTGCGGCGACACGTAGCGCTGCAGGTGCGCGCGCACCGACGCCTCGTGGACCAGGTCGTGCTGGGCGGAGCGCAGGTCGTGAAGCGTCTCCTCCAGCTCGGCGTTCTTCGCGCCGAGGTCGGCCAGCAGCTGCGCCCGCTCGCGGCAGAGCCGGTAGTGCTCGACCGCTCGGCCCACCACGTGCCGCAGCTCGTGGGGGTCCCAGGGCTTGAGCAGGAAGTGGTAGACGCCCGCCGCGTTGATCGAGTCCATCAGGGCTTCGGTGTCGGTGAAGGCGGTGAGGAGGATGCGCACCGTGTCCGGGGCCGCGTCGCGGCTCCGGGTGAGCAGCTCGGTGCCGGTCATGCCGGCCATCCGCTGGTCGCTCACCACCACCGCCACCTCGCGCGACCGGAGCAGCGCGAGGGCGGCCTCCGGCCGCTCGGCGCGGAGCACGTCGTGGTCCATGGCGAGGAGCGCCTCCAGCGCGTCGAGCACGCGCGGCTCGTCGTCCACCAGCAGGACCGGCGCGGGCGCGCTCATGCGCCGACCCCGTCGGCGTCACGGTGGGCGCGGGCCACCGGCAGCTCGATGGTGAAGACCGCGCCGCCCTCGGGCCGGTTCTCGGCCCGGATCTCCCCGCCGTGCTTGGTGACGATCTCGTAGCTGATCGACAGCCCGAGCCCGGTGCCCTCGCCGACCGGCTTGGTGGTGAAGAACGGATCGAAGATGCGGCCGATCGCCTCGGCCGGGATGCCGGGCCCGCTGTCCGCGATGCCAACCACGGCGCGCGCGCCGTCGCGCCGCGTCTCGATGGTGATGGTGCCCGGTCCCCGGATGGCCTGGGCCGCGTTGGCGAGCACGTTCAGGAACACCTGGTCGATCTGGGAGCGGACGCACTCCACCGCGCCGAGGGCACCGTACTCGCGTCGCACCGTGATCCGGTCCTTCAGGAGATGGTTCAGGAGGGTCAGGCTCGACTCCAGCTCCTCGTTCAGATCCACCGGCTGCCACACGTCGTCCGGGGTGCGCGCGAACACGCGCAGGTCGCGCACGATCTTGCGGGTGCGCTCCGCACCGTCCCGGATCCCGTCGATCATCGCGTCGAGGTACCGGAGCGCGTAGTCGATCTTCAGCTCGCGCCGCCGCTCCGCCACCCGGGTGCGGTCGGCCTCGGGCAGCGTCGCCTCCTGGTAGGTCTCGAGCATCGCGCGCAGGCGGCGGACGAAGTCCTCCAGCGTGGTCACGTTCGAGGAGATGAAGCCAATCGGGTTGTTCAGCTCGTGGGCCACCCCCGCCACCAGCTGGCCGACCGAGGCCATCTTCTCCCGCTGGATGAGCTGCTGCTGGGTGGCCTGCAGGTCGCGATAGGCGGTGCGCAGCTCCTCGTTGGTGCTCCGCAGCTGCTCGGTGCGCACGCGCACCTTGTCCTCCAGGCTGCGCGAGAGGTCCTCGATGGTCTGGAAGCTCTCCGCCTTGTCGATGGCGAGGGCCACGTGGCTGGCCACCGCGGAGAGCAGATCCACGTCGCCCTGATCGAACCGCCCCACCTCGGACGCGGTCACCGACAGGGTGCCCAGCACCTGCTCGCGCACGCGCAGCGGCACCGCCACGAAGCTCTGCACCTGATGCGCCTGGACCAGCGGCAGGTGGACGGGCTCCTCGGTGTGCTGCACGTCGTTCACGAGCACCGGCTGGCCGGTGATCACGGCCCGGGCGCTCGCGCTGACCGCCGCGTCGAGCGGGACCTCGACGCCCTCGAACGGCACCGCGCCCGCGTCCACCCCCGCCATCCGGTGCCCGTAGAGGACGTGGCGCTCGCGGTCCACCACGAAGAGATACGCCTTCTCGTAGCGCATCAGATGAACGAGCCGGCTCAGGGTCTGGTCGTAGATCTTCTCGGGGTCCAGCGTGCCGCTCACCGCCGCGCTCAGGTCGGTGAGGAGCGAGAGCTGCTCGATGCGCGTCTCCAGCTCGGCGAACTTCTTCTCCAGCTCGCGGTTGGAGTAGATGATCTCCTCGGATTGCAGATCGAGCAGCCGCTGGGTGTGCCGCCGCTGGTGGCTCTCGCGCAGCGAGTGCCCGAGGGCCACCCCCGCGATCAGGGGCAGCGGGGCCGCGGCCAGAAGGGGCCAGCTCCCGCCGGAGGTCACCCACGCCGCGCCGACCAGCGCGCTGACCCCGGCGCCGGCCAGCGATGGCGCCCAGAAGCGTCCCCCGCGGGACGGATTCTTCCACCGGATGTCCCAGCGGCACGCGTCCGAGCCCTTCGCCGCACACGTGCTCTCGACGATGCGCGCCCGCGGCAACCCCCAGTTGGTCGGGAACCGCTCGCACTGCACCTTGACCCAGGTGCAGCTCCACACCGTGATGGCCTGGCCGGGCAGCGGGGTCCAGCGGTAGCGGGCCCGGTGGCGCCCGACCTCGAGGATGTCGAGCCGATGGACGCCGCGGCTCTGGCTGCCGTAGATCGTGGGGGCCCGCTCGTAGGCGGCCCGGGGATTGCCGATGCCCATGGAATAGGTGCCGAGGTAGGAGCGCTCCTCGCGCGGCTTCCAGTCCATGAACGACTCGCCGTAGCGCCGGGCCCAGCGCTCCTGGTCGGGCTCGCGCATGAGCTGCTGGCACAGCGTGACCAGCTGATCGGCGATCGCCACCGGGATCCAGTTGTGGTCGGCCATGAGGTAGTCGCGCGACCGGCCGGCCACCCGGCAGATCGCGGCGGCGCCCTCGGGGCCGACCTCCTTCTCCACGAAGGGGATGAGGCCCTTCGTGAAGATGCAGTTGATCTCGCCGGGCATGGACTGTGCGATCAGTTCCGCTTGTGCACGAAGCTCGAGCTGATCTTCACCGGATTCGCGAGGGTGTCGCCCACCGGCGACTTGCGATCGATCGTCTCCTTGCAGCGCCGTACCTTCTCCTCGGGCGCCGGGCTCTCGATGGTCACCGTGTAGCGGATGTCGGTGAAGCCGTTGCGCACCGACTTGTCGTGCCCGAGCAGGCCGCGGAAGTCGATGTCGGCTTCCATCTCCACGCTCAGGCCGTCGATCGGCACGTCGAACAGCGCCGCGTTGGCCGCGATCCCGGAGGTGAGGCAGCCCGCGAACGAGGCGATCAGCGTCTCCGCCGCGGTCGCCGCCGCGTCCACCCCACCCAGGCCGGGCGGGGCGTCCACCGTGATGAAGAACCGGCGCGTCGGCGGCGTCGCCGGCTTGCCCATCGCGTCCTGTGCGCCGATCTCCACCAGGGCCTTGGCGCCACGCCGCCACGTCGAGCGCAGCTTGACCGTGCGCTTGCCGAACGCCGGATTCTCCCGCACCTTCCGGTCCAGCTCCTTCATGCCGTCCACGTCCACGTCGTTGAGTCCGAGCGCCATCGGATGTCCTCCGTCAGTTAGGGTGTTCCAGATCGAGCTTCAGCGCCGCGTTCACGCGGTTGCTGAACTGCGCCGCGGCCACCGTGATCGCCAGCTCGACCAGCTGGCGGGTCGGCAGCTGCGCGGCCAGCGCCGCGTGGACCGCGTCGTCGACTTCGCCGGTGAGGGTCAGCTGCTCGGCGTAGCGGATGACCAGCCGCTCCACCTCGCGGTAGGCCGGGCTCGCCGCCGGATCGGCGAGGCCGTCGAGCTGCTCGGTGGTCAGGCCGACGGTGCGTCCGAGCCAGGTGTGGAAGGTGTCGCAGATCGCGGATCCGTTCAGGCGGGACACCGCCACGAAGGCCAGCTCGCGCAGGCGCGGATCCAGGGTGAGGGTCGTCATGGCGCGGGTCACCGCGAGGAAAAGACGGAGCGCGGGCGGGGAATGGGCCAGGGTCTTGCTGGTCAGCCGGGGCGCGCCCGGCAGCTTCTCCACCACGTCGTAGAGCGCACGAACTTCCTCCGGCGCCTGCTCGCGCTCCAGCGCGGGAGCCCGGCTCATCGGGGGGGGGCCTCGAGCAGGGGGGCGAGCATCAGGGCGGCCCGGCGCGCCCCGCCGGCCTCGACGTCGCGGGAGGTGACCGGGCGCTTGAGCGCGTCCGCGACCGCGTGGGCGAGCGTCTCCGAACCGATCTCCGCGTAGTCGAGCCGCACCCCCGCGCCGTAGCGCGCCAGCCGATGGGGCACGTGGACGTTCTGCTCGAAATGGTTCCGCAGGGGGACGTAGATGAACGGCCGCCGGGTCGCGGTCAGCTCCATGCAGGTGCTGAGGCCGCCTTGCACGATGGCCAGATCAGACGCGGCCAGGTGCGCGTACAGGTCCGGGACGAAGCGCCGGTACTCCACCGCCGGCGTGGCCGGCAGCGCGGCCGGATCGATCCGGGGCCCGGTGACCACGATGACCCGGAGATCGGGCACGCTGCGCGTCATCGCGGGGCACGCCTCCACCACCTTCCGCAGCAGGTGCTGCCCCACCCCGGTTCCACCCACCGCGGCGAGCACCACGCGCTGGTCGGCCCGGAATCCGAGCCGCGCGCGCAAGCCCTCACGATCCGCGAAGTCGGTCGGATCGAAGGGCAGGATGTAGCCCGGGAAGTCGTAGTGCTGGCTCGTCCACTCCCGGATGTTGGGCAGCCCGGGGCCGAAGGGCCGGTCCACCACGTCCTCGCGCGTGCCCACGAACAGGGCGCGATCCCGGATGCGGGGGAAGCGGGCGACCTGCTCGATCATCTCCGCGTTGTAATCGGCGGTGAGCCGCGCCTCGGAGGAGGCCGGATCCGGGTTCATGGGCAGCCAGCCCACGAAATCAGTGAGCCAGGCGAACGCGGTCCGCTTCAGCTCGGGGTTCTCGTGCAGGTAGTAGTCGGTCTCCCAGGCCTCGTCGCCGATCACCAGGTCGAAGGGCTCGACCTCCAGCAGGTCGTGGAGCACCATGAAGTTGGCGAGCAGGATCTCGTCCATGTTGCGCCACGCCTGGAAGACATGGACGTCGTGCTCGCCCGCTTCGGACTCGATGTGGGCGGACTCGCCCGCCAGCAGCGCGCTCGCCGGGTGCACCGACTCGCCCCGCGCCTGCAGCACGCGCGTCACCGGGTCCTGGGCCAGCCACCGGATGTCGAGATCGGGCTGGATCGCCCGAAGCTCGCGGGCGATCGCCACGTCCCGCAGCGAGTGACCCAGGCCGATCGGGCTCGAGATGAAGAGCGCGCGCCGCGGCCGGGTCAGGGCCCGATGCCATCGGCGCGGCCGCGGCGCGGTCGGCTCCAGGAAGTCGCGGACCGCCAGGTTGTAGCGTACCGGGTCGCGAACCTGGGGGCAGTGCCCCGAGCCCTCGAAGGGCATGAGGATCGAGCCGGGGATCGCCGCGTGCGCCCGCTCGCCGAATTCGAACGCACGAACCGCATCCTCGGTCCCGTGGATGACCAGGGTGGGCACGCGCACCGCGGCGAGCAGCTCGGCGGCCGAGGAGCGGCACGACCATTCCAGCACGCTGGCGATGAGCGCCTCGGGCGTCGTCCCGAGCCCCCAGGAGACACCGTCCTCTCGCGGCTTCGTGGAGTGCGCCTCGCTGAACATCCGGCTCATGAAGAACTCGAGGAAGTCGGGGAAGTGCGCGCGCCAGTAGTGGGCGTTGTACTTCTCCCACCCCTCGTAGCGGTCGCGCGCGGTCAAGAAATCACGGTAGTTGCGTGGCTCGTCGGCCAGTGCCGAGCCGCTGAGCACCAGTCGGTCGACCCGGTCGGCGTGGCGGGCGGCGAGGATCGCCCCCGGCCAGCAGCCGCGCGACAGGCAGACGAGTGAGGCGCGCTCGACGCCGGCCGCGTCCAGCACCGCGCGCGTGTGATCGGCCATCCGGTCATGGTCGTAGCCGGTGGCGGGCCGGTCCGAGCGGCCGTTGCCCGGCGGGTCGAACGTCAGCGTCCGGAAGTACCGCGAGAAGTAGGGAATCTGCATCTTCCAGACGCGACTGTCGATGATCTGCCACGCCGGGATGAGGAGGACCGCGCGGTCACCGTGACCGTGCTCCTCCCAGAAGATCCGCGTGCCGTGCGACTCGACGTGGCCTTCGCGGTCGGGCTGGCGCGCGCGCACGGCGGCCTCGCTAGAGCAGCCCGGCGATGAGCCGCGCGGCGCGGTCGGTCCCGTCGAGCGGGATCTCCACGGAGTGGACCGGCTTGCCCAGGTGCTCGAGCATCGCGGCGCCCAGCGCCTCCGGGCTCGTCTCATCGTAGTCGAGGCGGATGCCGGCGCCGAGGCGATCGAGGCGCCGCGCCACGTGCAGCTGCTGCTCGAAGTGCTGGCGCAGCGGGAAGTACAGGAACGGGGTCCGCACGGCGGCCAGCTCCATGGTGGTGCTCAGCCCGCCCTGCACGATCGCCAGATCCGCGACGGCGTGGTGCTCGAAGAGATCGGGGACGAACGAGCGCACCTCGACCCGCGGCCCCCACGAGGACTCCGCCTCGGCGAGGCGGGGACCGCCCACCAGCACGAGCCGCGTCTCCGGGATCTGGGCCGCGATCAGGTTGAAGGCCTCCGCGCACTTGCGGAGCAGGCTGCGTCCGACGCGGGTGCCGCCCACCGAGGCCAGGATCACCCGCTCGTCGCTTCGGTAGCCGAGCCGGGCCCGCAGGGCGGCCCGGTCGCGGAGGGCGCGGGGGTCGAAGTGGAAGGTGTAGCCGGAGAACCGGAAGTGCTCGCGCGCCCACTGGCGCATGTTCGGCAGGTCGGGGCCGAACTCGCGGTCGAGCACGTCGTCCTCGTCGCCCACCAGGATCGACAGGTCCCGCACGTCGGGATGCAGCCGCAGGTGGTCGATGTTCTCCGCGTTCTTCTCCCAGCAGCGGATGAATTCGGTGGAGGTCCGGTCGTCCCGCATCGGGAGCACCCCGATGAAGTCGGTCAGGAACACGTAGGGAGCCCGCTTGAGGTCGGCGTTCTCGTGGAGGAAGTAGTCGAGGTCCCAGCCCTCGTCGCCGATCCACAGGTCGTAGCGCTCGCGCTCCACCACGTCGGCGAGGGTCATGAAGTTGGCGGTGAGGATCTCGTCCATGTCCCAGAGGGCGTTGAACGCGTGCAGCTCGTGGTCCGCGGACCAGCCCTCGAAGTGTCGGGTCTCGCTCTGCAAGAGTCGCGTCGCCGGGTGCAGGCGCTCGCCCCAGTGCTGGACCACGCGGTCGGCCGGGTCGGCGGCGAGGAAGTCGACGGTGACGTCGGGATTGAGCTCTCGCAGCCGCCGCGCCATCGCGAGGTCGCGCTGGATGTGCCCGAGGCCGATCGGGCTCGACAGCCACAGCACGCGCCGCTGGCTGCCGCGCGCCGCGCGGCGGGGCGCCGGGGGCGGCTCGGCCGCGGGCACCGCTCGCTCGGTGGTGGCCGGGATGACCGCGGCCCCGATCTCGCGCCCGAGCGTGAAGTCGCGGATGAGGCGGTTGACCTTCACCGCGTCGCGACCGAAGAGCCCGTGGCCGCCGCGCTCGAAGGTGACCAGGCGCGCGCCCGGGATGGCGGCCACCATCTTCTGCGCGTGCGAGTACGGCACGATCTTGTCCTGGGTGCCGTGCAGCGCGAGGGTCGGCACGCGGATCCGGCCGAGCAGCTCGTGGACGTCGGTGCCGTCGATGGCCCGCAGCGACTCGATCAGCACCTCGGGGGTGGTCTCGCCGGCCCAGGCCACGCAGTCCTCGATCCCCTTGAGCGAGTGCGGCTCCGGGAAGATGCGCCGGAACAGGCGGGTGCGCCAGTTGTCGAAGTCGTCGCGGATCACTCGGGCTACCCGCTCCTCGAACGGCTGCGGCACCGATTCGGCGTACTGGCCGGACAGGAGGATGAGGTGCGAGAGCCGCTCCGGATAATCCACCGCGTAGCGGAAGGCCAGCGGCGCCGCGCACGAGAAGGCGACCAGGGCGAAGGGCGGGCGCGCCACCTCCTCCAGCACCGCCAGCAGGTCGCCGTAGCGCGTGTCGAGATCGTAGCCGGCGGGCGGGCGGTCGGAGCGCCCGTTGCCTCGCGGGTCCATGGTGATCAGGCGGAAGTAGCGCGACAGATACGGGATCTGGTGCTTCCACATGCGGCTGTGGGTCACGACCTGGCACTGAGGCAGCAGCACCAGGTCGCGCGCGCCGCCGCCGGCGACCTGGTAGAAGATGCGCGCGTCCGGCCGGTGGATGTACATCGCTCGCCTTTCAGGGATGCGCGGCGCGCCGGGCCGCTTCGTAGAGAACCAGGGCGGCCCCGCCGCGCACCGTGCCGCGCTTGTCGCCCGGTACCACGCGCACGGTGGTGGCGTCGAGCGCGGCCGCGAGGGCCCGCCGCCGGACCCGTCGCATGATGTCGTCGCGCAACGGCGCCAGCGATGGGGCGACGCCGCCCGTGATCACGATGATCTCCGGGTTCAGCAAGTTGACGAGGGCGCCGATGCCCATCGCGAGCGCCTCGCAGGCGTCGTCCACGACGGCGTGGGCGAGGGGATCGCCCGCGGCGGCGGCCTCGAACAGGAGGGGCGCGCCGATGCGGGCCGGATCCCCGCCCACGCGCTCGAGCAGGGCCGCCGTCGGGTAGCGGGCCAGCCGCTCGCGCGCCCGGTCCCCGATCATGCCGCCCGCCACGTAGGTGGCGAGGCAGCCGACGCCCCCGCAGACGCACGTGGGCCCGTCCAGGTCTATCGACAGGTGCCCGATCTCCCCGGCGATCTGCAGATGCCCGCGCACGAGGCGTCCGTCGAGGACCAGACCCGCGCCGATGCCGGTGCCGATGGCCATCGTCACCAGCGAGGAGGCGCCGCGCCCGAGGCCGAACATCCATTCCGCCAGGGTGAGGGCGTTGACGTCGTTGTCGACGAAGACCGGGTGGCCGCTCCGCTCGTTGATGATGGCGGCGAGGGGCACGTCGCACAGCTCCGCGAGCCAGGACCGCGGGATCGAGCGCATGAAGCCCTTCTCGACGTCGACGAGCCCGGGCAGACCCAGGCCGATGCCGGACACGCCCAGGCCGCGCTCGCGAGCCGCCGCCAGCGCTCGATCGATGAGCGAGAGGATCGTGTCGACCACCGCGCCCTCAGCGACGGTGGGGGCCTGCACCGCCGTCAGGATCGTGCCGTCCCGGCGAACCAGCCCGGCCGAGATGGTCGAGGCCCCGACATCCACGCCGACAACCGGATCCGTCGCGTCCATCATGTGCGCTCAGCCGGGCAAGCGGTGTGCCAGCGCGAAAGCCCGTACAGATAGGGGTGTCCCGCGGTCCGAGCTGCAAGCTCGGCTTGCGGGAGCGAGGGCGGCGGCTCGATAAGGCCTCATTCCGGATGGCGTCCGAGTCCGCAAGGTAGCATGGCGGACCGTCCGAGGGACCGTGCAAGGCGCTCTGGCGCCCCCACGGTCCGCGTCGCACGCGCGCCCCAGCTGCCGTCCGCGCTTGCGCGTGTCCGCGTCGGCGCCGCCACGGCAGCTTGCGTGGGCAACGTGCCGGAATCAAGCACGACCCCCGGCACGCCTTCGCGCCGGCGCAAGATCGCCTTGCGTCCGCGTCCGCGAACCATCCGAAATCTCGTGAAAGACCCACCGGGCACATCGCTTGCTGGACGCTCGGCCCCAGTAGACGTCGGCACCATTCATCAGGAGGAGGAGGGCCATGCGTCGAAGTCACGTGGGGACGACCGATCCGATGTTCGCCGACCCTGGCGCCGATCCGAGGAGGAGCGCGCAATGCCCCGCTTCGTGATCGAGCGGGAGATTCCCGGCATCGGCGCATGGGGTCCGGAGCGCCTGCAGAAGGCGGCCGAGCGCTCGCGCGCGGTCCTGCGCGAGCTGGGGCCGGATATCCAGTGGGTCACCAGCTCCGTGACCGGCGACACGCTGTATTGCGTCTACATCGCATCCGGCGCCGACATCATCAAGACGCACGCGGTACAGGGTGGCTTCCCCTGCAACCGCATCTCCGAGGTGCGCGCGGTGATCGATCCGACCACCGCCGAGCCGCGGTCCGAGATGCTCGGATGAGCGAGCGCCCGCGGGCCTTCTTTCGCGAATCCGGCCGTGGCGCTGCGGTCGTCTGCCTCCACTCGAGCGCCAGCTCGTCCGCGCAGTGGCGGCCCCTGATGGACCGCCTGGGCTGCCGCTACCGCACGCTGGCCGCCGATCTCTACGGCTCGGGCAAGAGCCCGACGTGGCCCGGGCCGCGGCCCCTGTCGCTGGGGGACGAGGTCGCGCTGCTCGACCCGGTATTCGCCGCGGCGGGCCAGCGCTGCCATCTCGTCGGCCACTCCTACGGCGGCGCGGTGGCGCTGGCGGCGGCGCTCGCCCGGCCGGAGCGCCTCGAATCGCTCGTGCTGTTCGAGCCGGTGCTGTTCTCGCTGCTAGTGGCCGAGGATCCGGAGCAGGCCGCCGCCCGCGAGATCGGCGCGGTGCGCGACGACACGATCGCCGCGCTCGAGCGCGGCGACCCGTACGCTTCCGGCGAGCGGTTCGTCGACTACTGGATGCAGGCCGGCGCCTGGGCCGCAATGCCGCCGCCCCGGCGCGACGCGATCGCGGCCCTCATGAGCACGGTGAAGGGCGAGTGGCAGGCGGTCTTCGGCGAGCCCACCCCGCTCCCCGCCTTCGCGGACCTGGACGTCCCGGTGCTCTACCTGACCGGGTCGGCCTCTCCGGCCTCGGGCCGGGGAGTGGGCCGGCTGCTCACCAAGGTCCTGCCGCGGGTGACCGCGGTGGAGCTCGACGGTGTCGGCCACATGGGGCCGGTCACGCATCCGGACCGCGTCAACGCGCTCATCGAGCGCCACCTCGATGGGGCGCCCGTCCACTGAGGGCGCGCGGGCCGGCGCCGCAAGCCGGCCTTGCGGATCGCACACGCGCGCTTGCCCCGCGCCGAGCCCGTGCAAGTGGCGGACCGCATTCGCCGCTCGGCCGCTCGGCGCGGGGTTCGCTCGCCGCGTGAGCTTGCGGGGGCGGCCGGCCGCGCGATCGAGATCGCTCGGATCACGCGGCCTTGCGCGGAGGCGACGGCTGGCACCGCGTTGGCAATCTCACGAAGTCACTGGCCACCATCATTCGGGCGAAGCGCCCAGAGGAGGATGACGATGTCACCCCAACAAGCGACACTGGACCAGGCGAAGGTGAACGAGTTTCTCGGCAAGGCGATCCAGGACGTGGCCGCGACGTTCCACGCCGGCCTCGTGCTGATCGGCGACAAGCTCGGCCTCTATCGCGCGATGGCCGATGGCGGCCCGATGACCGCGGCCGAGCTGGCCAAGCGCACCGGCGCGCGCGAGCGGTACGTGCGTGAGTGGCTCTCCGCGCAGGCGGCGGGCGGCTACGTCACCTACGAGCCGGCCACCGGGCGCTTCACCCTGCCGCCCGAGCATGCGTTCCTGCTGCTGGACGCGGACCTGCCGGGAGCGTTCCAGCTGGGCGTGGGGTCGATCCACGCCGAGCCTCGCATCGCCGATGCGTTCCGCACCGGTGAGGGCGTGGGCTGGCACGAGCACGATCCCGCCGTGTTCGAGGGCTGCGAGCGCTTCTTCCGTCCCGGCTACGCCATGAACCTGGCGAGCCAGTGGATCCCCGCGCTCGACGGCGTGAAGGCGCGGCTCGAGCAGGGCGGGCGGGTGGCCGACGTGGGCTGTGGCCACGGCGCCTCCACCATCATCATGGCGCGGGCCTTCCCGCGCTCGATCATCACCGGCTTCGACTATCATCCCGCGTCCATCGAGGCCGCGCGGCGCGCCGCCGACAAGGCCGGGGTGGGCGATCGCGTCACCTTCGAGGTGGCCTCGGCCAAGGCCTATCCGGGTAGCGGCTATGACCTGGTCACCTTCTTCGACTGCCTGCACGACATGGGCGATCCGGTCGGCGCGGCCCGGCACGTCCGCGGATCGCTGGCCGCGGACGGGACGTGGATGCTCGTGGAGCCGTTCGCCAACGACCGGCTGGAGGACAACCTGAACCCGATCGGACGCCTGTACTACGGCGCGTCGACGTTCCTGTGCACGCCCGCGTCGCTCAGTCAGGAGGTGGGGCTGGCGCTCGGCGCGCAGGCCGGTGAGAAGCGGCTGCGCGATGTGCTGACCGAGGCCGGCTTCAAGCGCGTGCGTCGCGTGGCCGAGACGCCCGCGAACATGGTGCTCGAAGCGCGCGCGTAGTCGGCCCTTCACCCCTCACCCTCCCCTCTCCCCTCACCCTGCCCTCTCCCCTGAGGGGAGAGGGGAAGGGTGAGGGGGGAGGGCAGGGTGAGAGAAGAGGCCGCGCGGGCGGCTAGCGCATCAGGCCGTAGAACTTGCCCGCGTTCTCGCAGGTCATCTTGCGGGTCACGTCGGCCGGCAGGTGACCGAACTGCTCGGCGATGTACTTGGTGGAATCGGGCCAGACCCCGTCGCCGTGCGGGTAGTCGGAGCCCCACATCAGCGTCTCCACCCCCATGTCCTCGATCAGCTTGGTGCCGATGCGGTCGAACTGGAAGGTGGCCTTGCATTGCCGCCGCCAGTAGTCGCTCGGCTTCATCGTGAGGCCGAGGTCGTGGAACCGGTCCTCCCACTCGAAGTCCATGCGGTCGAGCGCATAGGGGACCCAGCCGATACCGCTCTCGCCGAAGGCGATGCGCACGTTCGGGTAGCGCTCGAGCACCGCCGCGCCGATCACCGCGGCCAGGATGTTGACCAGGTTCATCTGGAACGCGGAGACCACGGTGAAGAACGCGGCCCGCCGCGTGAGGCCCTTCTGGTTTTCCAGCACCGAGGGCGGCAGCGCCGGGAAGGTGTGGAAGTGCAGCGGCAGGCTCACGTCGTTGACCGCCTTCCACAAAGGCTCCCACGTCGGATGCCACATCGGCTCCATGTCCCACGAGCAGGACAATTCCATGCCCCGCAGCCCGAGCTTGGCCACGCGGTAGATCTCCTGCACCGCCGCGTCGATGTCGCCGTAGGGCAGGCAGGCCAGGCCGATGAAGCGGTCGGGATCGTGGCCGCAGAAGTCCACGAGCCAGTCGTTGTAGATGCGGAACATCTCGGTGGCGGCCTCGTGATCGTTCAGGCGGGTAGCCGCGCCCAGGATGCCGTAGATCACCTCGGCCTGCACGCCGTCGCGATCCATGTCCTTGGCGCGCAGCACCGGATCGGTCGGCCGACGGAGCCCTTTCTTGCCGTCCTCGTAGAGCCCCGTCGCGGCCATGACGTCGACGCGGTGGTGCATGCCGGGGACGTACTTCGATCCCGCCGGCCCCACGCCGCCCCAGAGGCCGAAGTTGGTCCCGTTCTTCGCGGTCCAGTACGGGCCGTCGGGGCCGTCCTTCACGTACGGCATGCGGTCCCGGAGCGGCGCCGATGCGTTGGCGGTGAAGAGGTCGGGCGGGATCCAGGGCAGGTCGATGTGGCAGTCGGCGGAGATCCGTTGGTAGCGCATGACGCCCCCTTTGGGTCGGTGAACCGCGTCGGTCCGCGTGTGGAGAGAGCCTAGCGATCGGCGCAGTCGCCGTCAAGCCGAGTGCGGGCACTCGCGACGGCCGCCACGATCGCCCGCCGTCGCTTGACTCCACCGGCCCGCCACGGCACCATGCCCGGGCCGCCCATGCTCCAGGGTATCCGCGTCCTCGACCTCTCCCGCGTGATCGCCGGTCCGTACGCGGCCGCCCTGCTCGGCGACCTCGGCGCCGACGTGATCAAGCTGGAGCGGCCGGGCCGGGGTGACGACATGCGATCGCTGCGCGGGAACGGGCAGATGAGCGCCTCGTTCGCGGCGGTCAACCGCAACAAGCGCGGCATCGCGGTGGATTTGCAGAGGCCGGAGGGCGCGCGGCTCGCCTTCGAGCTCGCGCGGCGCGCCGACGTGGTCATCGAGAACTTCCTGCCCGGCGTGGCCGAGCGCCTCGGGCTGGGCTATGCGGCGATTCGCGACGCGAACCCGGCGGTGGTGTACGCCTCGGTCACCGGCTTCGGCCAGACCGGGCCGCTCGCCCGCAAGCCCGGCTACAACACGATCGCCCAGGGCATGAGTGGCCTCATGGCCCTCACCGGGATGCCCGATCATCCCCCCACGCGGGTGGGGGGCTCGATCTCGGACGTGGCCGCCTCCTACATGGCCTTCGGCATGATCAACGCGGCGCTGGTCCATCGCTTCCGCGGAGGCCCGGGCCAGCACGTCGACGTGAGCCTGGTCACCGCGAGCCTGGGGCTTCTGCCGGATCCGGTCGCCATCTTCTTCGACACCGGCGAGCGGCCCAGGCGCGCCGGCAACCGGAACCTGCATCTCTCGCCCGCGGAGGCCTTCGAGGCCCGCGACGGCTTCATCAACGTGGTGCTGCTGAATCCCGAGCAGTGGGGCCGATTCTGCGCCGCGCTGGGCGACCACGACATGGAGACCGATGAGCGCTTCGCGACGAATGCGGCGCGTCTGGAGCACCACGCCATGTTCAAGGCGCGGGTGGAGGGCATCTTCGCCACCGGATCGGTGGCCGAATGGGTGGCGCGCCTGGAGAAGGCCGGCGTCGCGGCGGGGCCGATCTACGAGTTCCACGAGGTCTTCGAGGATCCGCAGGTGCGCCATCTCGGGCTGGTGGCCGAGGTGGAGCAGCCGGGCGCGGGCAAGGTCAAGATGCTCGCCTTCCCCGGCCACGCCTCGGCCACGCCGCCCCGGATCGATCGCCCCGCGCCGCTGCTCGGCCAGCACACCGGCGAGGTCCTGCGCGAGCTGGGTCTCTCCCGCGAGGACATCGACCGGCTGGCCGCGGCGGGGGTGATCGTGCTCGGCCAGCCGCCTCGCTAGCTGGGTGCGTTCAGCCTCGGGGCTCCGCCACTTCCTCCCGCTGCTCGGCGGTCTGGTCGTGCTGGCCGCGCCTACGCCGGCCGGATTGAGCCTCGAAGGCCAGCGCGTCCTCGCGGTCATCGTGCTGGCCATCGGCCTCTGGGGGCTCGAGACGCTGCCGCCCGGCGTGACCGGGGTGGTCGCGATCGTCGCGCTCGTGTTCACCCGCGCGGTCCCCGGGATCCGCGACGCGCTGGTGGGCTTCGCGGATCCGATCGCCTACTTCCTGATCGGCGTGCTCACGATGGGAATCGCGGTGGCTCGCAGCGGGCTGGCCGAGCGCGTCGCGCGCCTTCTGCTGGCCCGCGGCCGCGGACGGGCCGGAGCCCTCTACGGCCACCTGCTGCTCGCGCTGATCCCGCTCACCATGATCCTGCCCTCGGCCACCACGCGCACCGGCATCCTGGTGCACGTCTACGATCAGGCCCTGGAGCTGGGTCGGGTGCCGCGAGGCGCCCCGCTGTCGCGCGCCATCATGCTGGTGCTGAACTCGGTCAACCGGCTGTCCTCCACCGTCTTCCTCACCGGCGGCATCACCCCGATCGTGGCCGCCGGCCTCATCGGGGCCATCTCGTGGTCGCACTGGCTCGTGCTCATGTGCGTGCCCTACGCGGCGCTGTTGGCGCTGGCCTCTCTCGCGATCTACCTGCGCTACCGCCACGGCTTCCGGGACGAGGTGGCGGTGCCGCCCGCGGCCGACCGGCGGCCGCTCACCCCGGTCGAGCTGCGCACCGCGGTGATCACCGCGGGCGCGGGGCTGCTCTGGCTCACCGACTCGCTGCACCACTGGCATCCCACCCTGCCCGCGCTGCTCGCGTGGATCGGGTACCTGCTGCCGCGCTGGGGCGTGCTCACCTGGCGGGAGTTCGAGCAGGAGGTGGGCTGGAGCAACTTCTTCGTGATCGCGGCCTCGCTATCGCTGGCCCAGGCCCTCTCGCGCTCCGGTGCCAGCGACTGGCTCGCCGCGGGCGTGGTGGGCGCCGCGCACGGCGTGGCCCGGTCGCCCTTGATGGTGGTCGGCGTGCTGCTCGCCGCCTCCGCGGTGGTGCGCCTGATGATCCCGAACATCACCGGCTTTCTCGCCACCACGATCCCGGTCGCGATGTCGGCCGGGGTGGCCGCCGGCCTCAACCCGGTGCTGTGCGGGCTCATCGTGACCATCGCGGGCGATGCGGTGCTCTACTACCCGGCGCAGAGCGGCTCGTCGCTGGTGGTGTACGAGCGCGGGCACCTGACCGCGGGGGAGATCTTCCGCTTCGGTCTCTTGATGACGGGGCTGGCCGCCCTGGTGGTACTGACGGTGGCCTTGCCGTACTGGACGCTGGTGGGTGAGCCCCTGGTGACGCGGTAGCCCGTCAGCGGGACTTGTCGAGGACCTCGCGGACCTTGCGCAGCAGGTCGGCGGGGCTGAACGGCTTGGCCAGCAGCAGCAGGCTCGCGTCGCGGACGCCGTGGCGGACGATGGCGTCCTCGGTGTAGCCCGACATGTAGAGCACCGGCATGTCGGGACGGGTGACCCGCACGCGGTCCACCAGCTCACGGCCGCTCATGCGGGGCATCACCACGTCGGTCAGGACGAAATCGATGCGGCAGCCCTCGCGCTCGAACAATGCCCACGCCTGCGCGCCGTCGGGCGCCTCGAGCACCGTGTGCCCGTGTCGCTCCAGCACCTCGCGGGCGAGCGCGCGGACGTCGTCCTCGTCCTCCACCAGCAGCACCGTTTCGTGCCCGGGCGCAGGCCGCGCCGCGTCCGCGCCCAGCTCGTCCTCGGGCTCGACCTCGACCTGGGGCAGGTAGATCTCGAAGGTGGTGCCGGCGCCGACCGCGCTACGCACGGTGATGGTGCCGCCGTGCTGGCGCACCACGCCGTGCACCATGGAGAGGCCGAGGCCGGTGCCCTTGCCGCGCTCCTTGGTGGTGAAGAACGGCTCGAAGATGCGGGCCTGGATCACCTCGTCCATGCCGGTGCCGGTATCGATCACCCGCAGCACCGCGTAGGGGCCGGGCGGCAGCGCGTCGGGCCGCCCGGCGGGCGCCGCGTCGAGCCGCACCTGATCGGTCTCGAGGGTCAGGGTGCCGCCCTGGGGCATCGCGTCGCGAGCGTTGATCGACAGGTTCAGCAGCACCTGCTCGAGCTGGCCCGGATCGGCGTTGACGCAGCCGGCGCGCGGGCCCAGGGTCAGCACCAGCTCGACGTCCTCGCCGATGAGGCGTCGCAGCATCGCGCTCACCTCGGCCACGCTCGCGTTGAGGTCCAGGACCTTGCGCTGCAGCACCTGCTTTCGGCTGAAGGCCAGGAGCTGGCGGGTGAGGGCGGCCGCGCGGTCCGACGTCTTCTGGATCAGCTCGACGCTGCGGCGCGCCGGGTCGTCCGCCGGGAGCTTGGCCAGCAGCAGGTGGGTGCGGCCGGCGATGACGGTGAGCAGGTTGTTGAAATCGTGCGCGACGCCGCCCGCCAGAAGGCCGACCGCCTCCATCTTCTGGGCCTGCCGCAGCTCGTCCTCCAGCTGCTTGCGCTGGGTGATGTCCATCATCGCGCCGATCATCCGGGTCGCGCGGCCCTCGCTGTCGCGCAGCACGTAGCCGCGGTCGAACACGCGGGCGTACGAGCCGTCGGCCCGCAGGTACCGGTACTCCGCGCTCCAGCTCTCGGTGCCGCGGTCGACCGCGGCCCGGATGTCGCGCACCACCCGCTCGCGGTCCTCGCCGTGGATGCGGTCGTGCCACCACGACACGTCGGGGCCGATCTGCTCCGGCGCGTAGCCGAAGAGGGTCTGGACGCCCTCGTTCCACCACAGCTCGTCGCTGACCAGGTCCCAGTCCCACACCGCGTCGTTGGTGGCGCGGGCCACGAACTGGAAGCGCTCCTGGCTCTCGCGGAGCGCGCGCACCAGGCGCTCGGCGGTGCCGCGGGCCAGCTGCTCGTCGGCGAAGAGGGTCGCGTTCCGGATGGCCAGCGAGGCCTGGGCGGCGAGCCGCACCAGGATCGCCTCGTCCTGATCAGTGAACGCCCGGGCCGAGCGGTTGTCGACGTAGAGCAGGCCCTCGACCCGGCCGTCGATCAGCACCGGCACCGCCATCTGGGCCTGGATGCCGAGCCGGCTGATCTGCTCGTGGTAGTGGTCGCCCGGGCGCGAGCCGCCGAGATCGTCGCCGGTCCGCCGCGGCCGGCCGTCCGCCAGCACGTGACCGCCGAGCCCCTTGCCGGGCAGGATACGGGTGGCCACGAGCGCGTCGTACCAGGGCTCGGTCCAGGACCGCAGGAGCACCGCGTCCGAGCCGGCGATGCGCAGGCCGATCACCGCGCCGTCGCTGCGGCACAGCTCCTTGGCCGCCGCGGTCACCCGCCGCAGCACGGTCTCGAGGTCGAGGGTCGCGCCGATGGTGCGGGCCAGGTCGGCCTGGACCTCCGCCTCGCGCCGGCGCTGCTCCTGCTCCGCGAACAGCCGCGCCTGCTCCAGGGTCAGCGCGGCCTGATCGGCGAGGGTCTCCGCGAGCTGCACCGCGCGCGCATCGAACACGGTGCCGGTGACGCTGCGAGTGGCCAGCACGCCGATCAGACGGTGCTGGGTCAGCAGCGGCACCGCGAGCACCGCGCGGTCTTCGAGCTTCTCGAGGTGGGCGCGCATGTCCGGGGTGACCTCGATCCGCGGATCGGCGAGTGCGTCCGGCGTGGTCACGGTGCGTCGATCACGGATGGCGAGGCCGATCGCGCCCGAGTGCACCGGACGCACCGCGCGCCAGCTCGTGCCCGCCGCAGTCTCCTGCGAGACCGCCAGCGCGAGAAGATTGGCGGTGTCGGTGTCGATGCGATACACCACGGCGGAGCGGCCATCGAGGAGGGACCGCAGGCTCTCCGCGATGCGCTGGCCGACCACGTCGGGCTCGAGCCGCTCGGAGAGCAGCCGGCCGATGCTGGCCAGTGCCCGCGTCTCCTGCTGGTGCGCGCGCTCGTCGTCGAGCAGGCGCAGGTTCTCCTGCTCGAGCCGCCGCAGGCGCGCGCGAAGCGACGCGATCTCGCTTGCGTCCGTGCCGCTCGGGAATCTCGTCGAGGCTGCGTCGTGTCTGCCGGTGCTCATCGCTTGCCCGTCCCGAGGGCTCAGAGGGGAGCAAGGAGCAGGCCATGGACAACCGTGCGGATTATCAGGTCAAATCCCATGTGTGCCGGCCGGCGCATCGGCGCAAACTGTCAGCCGGTGGCTGAAATTCAGCACCGCGCGATGCTACGATGGCGCCTCACCGAGGCGAGCCGCTCACCCCTTGCCGGAGACGAGGCCATGACCACCGACGCGAAGAGCATCAGGCACCTGTGGACGCACAAGACGCAGGACCATCCCTTCCTCTCCGACGAGGAGCTGGTCATCGACCGGGCCGAGGGCGTGTGGGTCTGGACCGAGCAGGGCAAGAAGCTGATGGACGGCTTCGCGGGGCTCGCCGTCGTCAACGTGGGCCACGGCCGGCGCGAGATCGCGGAGGCGATCGCCGAGCAGACGGTGCGGCTGGCCTACTATCCGACCACGCGGCAGTTCTCCAACCGACCGGCCGCGGAGCTGGCCGAGAAGCTCGCGACGCTGACACCGGGTGACCTGCGCTACACCATGTTCGCGGTGAGCGGCTCCGAGGCCAACGAGCGCTCGATGCAGATCGCGCGGCAGTACTGGCTGTCCTCCGGCAAGTCGGCCAAGCACAAGGTCATCTCGCTGCAGGGCGGCTATCACGGGGCGACCATGGGCACCTTCGCGGTGTGCGGCCTGCCGCATCTGTCGCAGGCCTACGCGCCGCTCGCGGTGCCCGGCTTCGCGAAAGTGGCGCCGCCGCATCCGTTCCGCGACCTGCAGGGCGGCACCGAAGCCGAGCTGATCGCCCGGCGCATCGACGAGCTGCGCGAGGCGATCGTGCGCGAGGGGCCGGAGACGGTCTCGGCGGTGATCATGGAGCCGGTGCTCTCGTCGGGCGGCTTCATCATGCCGCCCATCGGCTGGCTGCAGGCGGTGCGCGCGCTGTGCGATGAGCTGGAGGTGCTGATGATCGCCGACGAGGTGATCACCGGCTTCGGGCGCACCGGCCGGTGGTTCGCGGTCGAGCACGACCAGGTGGTGCCGGACCTCATGTCGGTGGCCAAGGGCATCACCTCCGGCTACGTGCCGCTCTCGGCCAGCATCGCGCGCAGCCGTCTGGCCGATGCGTTCTCCGACACCACGACCCAGGAGAACGTGCACCCGAACACCTACGCCGCGCATCCGGTCGCGTGCGCGGCTGCGCTCGCGAATCTGCGCATCATGGAGCAGGACCGGCTGGTCGCCAACGCGGCCGCGATGGGCGAGCGGCTGGTCGACGGCCTGCGCCGAGCGGTGGGCAAGCATCCCATCGTGGGCGACGTGCGGGGGCGGGGCCTGCTGGTCTGCGTGGACTTCGTCGAGCCCGACGGCTCCGGCAAGCCGCTGGCCCAGAAGCACGTCGCCGAGCTCGACCGCAAAGCCTGGGACCGCGGCGCCATCGTCTACGCGCGCGGAACCGTCCTTCGTCTGGCCCCGCCCCTCTGCATCACCGCGGCCGAGCTCGACGAGCTCGTCTCAGTGGTCGCGGACAGCGTCGATTCGCTACAGAAGGACGTGAGCCGCTAGCGAGGAGGGGTCAGGTCTTACATTGCGACATTTCAGGCGACGGGACCCCTCGGCCGTCGGAAATGTCGGAATGTAAGACCTGACCCCGATCGCTAGGAGAGGAAGTCGCGGGCGAGGGTCTCCCACATCATCGCGGAGAGGCGGAGGCTCTCGGTGTCCACGCGCTCGTTGTGGCCGTGGAACATGAGCGGGTACTCGGTGTAGGGGATGCGGAGCGACTGCAGGCCGAAGCCGTAGGCGGGCACGCCCTGCCAGCGCCAGAACTTGGCGTCGGTCCCCCCGGTGGTCATCTTGGGCACCACGCGGCTGCCCGGCATCAGGCGCGACGTCACGCGCTCCATGGTGGCGACCAGCGGCGTGTCGTGGGTGCTGAGCGATCCCGATTGGCCGCGGCCTCGCTTGATGGTCACGCGCGGCGCCAGATCGCCGAGCGCTTCCGCGAGCATCGCGTCCACGTCCTCGCTGCTCACCCCGGGCAGGGCGCGGATGTCCACGTCGATCTCGACGCGATCGGGGATCACGTTGGTCTTCACGCCGCCGTGGATGACGTTCGGCGAGAACGTGGTGTGCGTGCACGCGTGCGCCTCGCGGGCCAGCGCCAGGTTCTCCATGCCGCGCACGGTCTCGAGCACCCGCTCGGGGTCGGTGAGGCCGCGGGTCAGCTCGGGACCCAGCTCCATCGCCCGGACGTATTCTCGCCACACGTCGAGGATGCGCGCCGTCGGCTGGTAGGCCGCGATGCGGCGCACCACCTCGGCTGCGGTCACCAGCGCGTTGTCGGTGCGGAAGGGGCGCGACCCGTGTCCGGGCGTGCCCGCGACGGTGAGGTGCCGCCAGTTCGCGCCCTTCTCGCCCACGGTCACTCCCAGCACGTGGCCGGTGCCGGTCGGGATCGGCACGCCGCCGCTCTCGGTGATGACGTAGTCGGCCTTCACCATCTCCGGCCGACGGTCCACCAGGTAGCCGGCACCGTAGTGCCCGCCGGCCTCCTCGTCGGCCACCGCGAGGTAGATCAGCGTGCCGCGTGGCCGGAAGCCGTCGCGGACCAGGCGGCGCGTGGCCACCGCCATCGTGCTGGTGAGGTTCAGCATGTCGATGGCCCCGCGCCCCCACACCACGCCGTCCACCAGCTCGCCCCCGAACGGATCGCGCCGCCATCCCTCCGGGCTCACCGGCACCACGTCGGTGTGGCCCATGAGCAGCAGGCGCGGCGCCTTCGGGTCCGAGCCCTCGATCCGGGCGATCAGGCTCTCGCGGCCCGGCTCGGAGGTGTAGCGCTCGCACGCCACCCCCGCGCCGTTGAAGTACGCCTCGAGCGCGGCCACGCTCCGCGTCTCCTGTCCCGACGCCACCGTGCCGTCGTTGACGCACCGGTTGCGGATCAGGGTCCTCAGCAGCTCGGTGGCCTCGGTCTCGATGCTCTGCTCGTCGCGCATGCGCTCCTCGCTCGGTCGCGGGATCCCTACGGGACGGGATTGCCCGCGAAGTTGCGGATGATCCAGCCCGCGATGGAATGGCGGGCGGGGCCTACCGGCATCTCGGTGCGGGGGAACCACCGCGCGTCCTCCAGTTCGTCGCGGTCGATGGTGATCTCGCCGCCTGCGTAGGTCGCCACGAAGCCGATCATGATCTGGCTCGGGAACGGCCAGTTCTGGCTGCCCACGTACTGCACGTCCTTGACGTCGACGCCGACCTCCTCCTTCACCTCGCGGGCCACGCAGCCTTCGAGGGATTCGCCGTTGTCCACGAAGCCGGCCACCAGCGCGTAGCGCCCCGGTGCCCAGATCGCCTTGCGCGCCAGCAGCACCCGATCGCCGTCGCGCACCAGCACGATCACCGCGGGATGCAGATGCGGGTAGTGCTCGTAGCGGCACGCCCCGCAGCGCTTGCCCCACTCGCCCTCCAGCCGATCGGTGGGCGCCCCGCAGCGCGGGCAGTGGCCGCTGGTCGACTCCCACCAGAGCAGCTGCATGGCCATGCCGCCCAGGGTGAGCAGATCGTCGGGCAGCCGCGTGCCCTGCATCGGCACGATTGTCTCCGGCCGCAGCCCCGCGGGCACCGCCGAGTCCTTCGGCAGCGCGGCGACCCAGCACGGCTCCCCGGCCCACGTCCCGAGCCAGTGGCGGGGGCCGACGCCGCTCAGCCCGGGCGGCGGGTCGCCGGGCGCTTCGCCGGCAGGCAGGCGGAAGCCTTCGCCCTCGGGCGCCAGCAACAGCTTCTGCTCCTGCAGGATGAGCCACCGGCCGGTGCCGGCGGGTGGCCCGCCGCCGCGCTTGGCGGGGCTGAACTCGCCGCGCAGGCAATCCATGTTGAACGGCAGGTAGACCGACAGCGGCATCATGCCGCGCCCGAGTCTATCACGGTGAAAACGCGGCCGCCCGCCGCCCGCCGGGGTGACGTGCTATCCTCCCGCCGTGCCCGACCTGCTCGCATCGCTGGCCGCTTCCGTCGCGACGCGGCTCGTGGCCCGCCGCGAGACGGTGGCGGTGTCCGAATCGTCCACCGGGGGCCTGATCTCCGCCGCGCTCCTGTCCATTCCCGGCGCCTCCGCATACTTCGTGGGCGGCGGCGTGATCTACACGCAGACCGCGCGGCGTGGGCTGCTGGAGCTGCCGGACGAGGCGGTGCGCGGCATCCGCTCCAGCACCGAGGCGGCGGCCCGCCTGAATGCGAAAACGATCCGCGAGCGGCTCGGCACCACGTGGGCCCTCGCCGAGACCGGCGCGGCGGGTCCCACCGGCAATCGCTACGGCGACGCGGCTGGCCACTCCTGCTTTGCGGTGGCGGGCGCCATCGAGGCGGCGCGCACGCTGGAGACCGGCCGGGCCGACCGCGAGGCCAACATGTGGGCGTTCACCCGCGCCGCGCTCGAACTTCTCGACGCCTGCATCCAGCAGGCCGGAGGCCCGTCATGACCGACAAGGCGATCCGCGTGGGCTTCATCGGAGCCGGCGCCAACACGCGCAAGCACCACATCCCGAAGCTGAAGAATCAGCCCGGCGTGGAGCTGGTGGCGGTGGCGAATCGCTCCAAGGAGTCGGGAGAGAAGGTCGCGCGCGAGTTCGGGATCGGGCGCGTGCACGGGGGCTGGCAGGAGATCGTCAACGCGCCCGACATCGACGCGGTGTGCATCGGGACGTGGCCCTACACGCACGCGGAGATGACGATCGCCGCGCTGGCCCAGGGCAAGCACGTGCTCTGCGAGGCGCGCATGGCCATGAACGCGGCGGAGGGCCGGCGCATGCTCGAGGCCTCGCGCAAGGCGCCGAATCTCGTCGCCCAGCTGGTGCCCGCGCCGCACACCCTGGAGGTGGACGCGACCATCCAGGGCCTGATCGCGGACGGATTCCTGGGCGACGTGCTCGCGGTGGAGCTACAGGCCGGGCAGGGCCGCTTCGTCGAGCCGCAAGCGCCGATCCACTGGCGGCAGGACATCACCCTCAGCGGGCACAACATCCTGAACATGGGCATCTGGTACGAGGCCATGATGCGCTGGCTCGGCCCCGCGCGGCGGGTGTCCGCGATGACCAAGATCGCGGTGCCGCGGCGCAAGGACGGCGCCGGCACCCCGCACGAGATCCGGGTGCCGGATCACGTCGACATCCTGGTCGAGTTCCATCGGGGCGCGGTCGGCCACCTGCGCTTCAGCGCGATCGCCGCGCTGGCCCCGTCGCCCGAGGCGTGGCTGTTCGGCAGCGAGGGCACGGTGCGGCTCGAGGCCGACACGCTGCGGCTCTCGGGCGGCCGCCGCGGCGAGACCGCGCTGAAGGAGATCCCGGTCGCGCCCAAGACCCGGATCGGCTGGCGAGTGGAGGAGGAGTTCGTCAACGCGATCCGCGGCCGCGAGAAGATCGCGCGGACCAGCTTCGAAGACGGCGTGCGCTACATGGAGTTCACCGACGCGGTCACCCGCAGCGCCACCACCGGCCAGACCGTCGACGTGCCCGACGTGTAGCGCCGCCCCTCTCCCTCTCCCCTCCGGGGAGAGGGCAGGGTGAGGGGGGCTCGCGTGAGACGTTAGCCCGTCGCCGCTCCCTGGCGGTGCCAGTACGCGATCCGCCCGAAGATCGAGTCCCAGGAGTTGAGGTCGATCCCGACCAGATTGTTGGCCGCGGCGTGCACCACGTTGCGCCAGGTCACCGGGATCACCACCGCGCTCTGGATCACCATGTCGTTCATCGTGATGAAGAGCGCGGCTCGCTTCACCGGATCCATCTCCACGTCCGCCTTCCGCCACAGCCGGTCGAACTCGGCGTTGCGCCAGCGCGAGATGTTGCGGCCGGTCCACCCGTTCTCCTTCGAGGGAATCTCCCACGACGCGAACTGGGCCATGAACAGCTGCGGATCGAGGCCGGTGAACACGGTGTAGGTCTGCAGGTCGGCGTGGAAGCGGACGTTGGTGTCCACGTTGGTCACGTCGGCGGAGAAGAAGACGGAGGCCGGGATCGCCTTCACCTCCATCTCGATGCCGGCCCGCGCGGCGCCCTGCTTCACCACCGCCTGGATCTTCTGCACCGTGGAGTTGGCCGCGGCCTGGAACAGGAGGCGCATCCGCCGGCCGCCCTTGGCCCGCACTCCGTCGGCTCCGCGGGCGTAGCCGGCCTGGTCGAGCAGGTCGTTGGCCTTCTCGATGCTGAACTCCCAGGTCGTGTTGCGGGAGCGGAAGCGCTCGGGGGCGTTCAGGAAATTGGGAGTGATCTGGCCGGTTCGGCCCACCAGGTGATCCTGGATCGACACGCGGTCCACCATCAGGCTGAGCGCGCTGCGCACCGGTTGATCGGTGAGAAACGGATGCGGGGCCTTGATGCTCGAGCGCTCGCCGTCCACGTCGCGGTAGGGATCGGTCTGGTTGCACTGGATGAAGCTCACCCCGCTACTGGGAATCGCGAGCACCCGGCCCTTGCCGCCCTGCTCGATGCGGCGGAGGACCTCCTCCTCGATCAGCACGTAGTGGGCGAAGTCGTATTCGCCGGTCTGCATCACCGCGCGGGCCGCGCCCACCGAGTCGCCGCCGCACTTGATGTCGAGCCGGTCGAAGTAGGGCCGGTGGGCCACGTGATAGTGCGGGTTCAGCTCGGCGCGGATGAAATCGCCGGGCCGGAACTCGATCAGCTTGTAGGGGCCGGTGCCGACCGCGGCGAGCATGCCGATGGCCTCGCGAGCCCCCGCGCCCTTCACCGACTGGAAGAGATGGCGCGGCAGCAGGCCCCCGCCGGTGAAGGCGCCGGCCCAGAAGGGCTGCGGCTTCTTGAAGAACAGCTTGACCGTGTACTGATCGATCCGCTCGATCCGCTCGATCTCATCGTAGGCGGCCTTTGTGCCCGCCGCGGTGGCCGGGTCGAGGGCGAACTCCCAGTTGAAGATGACGTCGTCGGCGGTGAACGGGGCGCCGTCGTGCCACTTCACGCCGCGCTTCAGCCGCCAGATGATCCAGCTGCCGTCCTTGGCGAGAGTGCGCGCATTGAGGCTCGGCAGCTCCTCGGCCAGCACCGGCACGAACGTGCCGTCGGCGGCGGGCGCGGCGAGCGGCTCGTAGAAGATGCGCTGGACCGCGAAGTCACGGAGGCCGCGGCCGAAGTGCGGGTGCAGGAGGGTGGGCGCGTCCCACATCAGGATGCGCAGCGTGCCGCCACCCCCACGCCGGGTGGGATTGAACGCCGGCTCGGCCGCCTGGGCCACGCCCGCCGCGCCGAGCAGACCTCCGGCCATCGGCGCGCCGATCCCGAAGGCGCCCAGGCCCTGGACGAATCGGCGACGCGTGAGACCGCCGTGCTTGACCTGGGTGATGAGCTCTCGCAGCGCCTGTTCGTCCATGGTGTCGGGGTATCTCTCCAATGGGGGGGTCCGACACGGATAACGCGACGGGGCCACGAAGTCAAGAGGCCTGCCGGATCCGGACTGCGACTCGGTGCTTGTCCGCGACCGGAGAATCGGTGACAATGCCCCGCCGCAGCCTCGGGCCAGGAGATCGATCGCCGGTGCCGGGAACCTCGAGAGGGCGTATCCGTCGGTGAGCCGCCTCTCCTGGCTCATGACCGCGGCGGTCGCGCTGGCCATCGCGGCGACCAGCCTCGGCGCTCCCGATTCGCCGTCACTCGCGTTCCTCGCCCAGGCGCTCGAGCAGCTCGTCCGCTAGCCGGCTGCCGATAAAGGCCCATCTACGTCGTTGGCGCCCGCGGCCGGGGCGCTCGCCTTCATCCTCAACATGCCTACGGCACGGTGACCGTGGGCCACTTGAGCCGCGCGGCGCCTCGCGCCCGGCGGTCGGGCGCCGCCTCGTACCTGGGCCTTTCTCGGCAGCTGGCTGCTGCGAGGCGTGGAGGCCGTCACGCAGTGCGCCACTGCCGGCCCCGGCGATCTTGGGCGAAAAATCCCGCTCTCGTAGACTGAAATCACGCAGAAGGCCCGGCTCGCATGACTCCCCGCCCTCTCGTCGCGCTCGCATTCGCGCTGATCGCCGTCACGTCGCTCGCCGGTATCGCCCACGGCGGCTCGCCGTGGCCGGTCGATCCGTCCATGGAGGAGCGGCCGCCGGACCTGCCGCCCTGGCTGATCGCCTCCCGTTTCGGCCGGCCCCTCGACGAGTTGCCGCGCGAAGACGTCACCGCCGCGGGTGGTCTGAGCGATCTGGACGCGGTGCTGCTGCGCGATGCGCCGCACCCGATCGAGGAGACGCCGCTCACGCTGCGCACCTCCACCAGCGCCGACTCGTCCGACCTCCGCACGCTGCTGGGCGGCGGCGATCGCTGGAGCCTGATGCGTTTTGGCGCCGCCGCCGGCTCGCCCCACGAAGGGAAGGTGACCGCGTACGGGGCGGTGGCCTATCTGCCGAGCACGCTGATCGCGTCCCGGCCGGACGCCGGGCTCGGCTACGGGCCGGTGGCCACCACGCTGTGGGTCGAGGATCGCGGCGAGCCTATCTCGCTCGGCTTCCGAGCCCAGGTGGACGGGTTCGAGGGCGGCGCCGAGTACCGGTCGATCGGCAAGCATCTCGAGCCGGTGGTGTCCGGCGCGGCATCCCAGCGTGACCGGGAAGGCCCCGAGATCTGGGTCGCGCAGCGGCTGGGTCTGCTGCGGGTCAAGGTCTCCCAGTCCGACCTGACCGACAACGTGGACCGCAATCCGGTGGTACCCCGCACGAACCGGACGCAGACCGCGATCGGCGCCCAGCTCGTCCCGCGCGGGTGGCCGATCTTCGGCCTCACCTACGCGACGGGTGACCTCGAGCGCACATGGCTGACCGGCGAGGGCCGGCCCCGCGCGGTCGAGCGACAGACCTTCGACAGCCTCGCCGCGTCGCTCTACTACTCGACCGCGATCTTCGACGTCTCCGGGTCATCGGTCTACGCGTACAGCCGCGATCCGGCCAGCGCGGACCACGAGATGACCTCGCTCTACCACGATCTGACCCTGACCGTGCGCCCATCCAGGACGGTCACGGTGATGCCGTCGCTCAGCACCGGCACCGATCGCTACGAGTGGTCGTCGAACCGGTACCAGACGACGACCATGTCCCTGCTCCTCACCTACACGCCCGTCGCGTCCGGGTGGAACGTGTGGACTCTGGGCGCCTACAGCGGCTCGCAGACCAGCGACGGCACGGTGGACGGGCGCACCATGAGCGTGAGCGGCGGGCTGGCGTACGGGCTCGGCCGGGTGCTGGGCGGCCGGGCCAGCGTGTCCGTCGAGGCCGGCTACGATCGCTACGTCGACGCGGCGTATCCCGACGCCTCCTCGCGCGGGGCCTTCGGCCTCGTGCTGCTCAAGCTGACCTCGTTTTAGTAATCGGAGAGGGCCTCGACGGTCCCCTCCGAGCCTCCCCAGGATCAGGGTGGC
>Ga0081455_10001504_pt1 | contig 28803 bp, 21 predicted proteins | sample TabmetS3T2R1_FD_70207 | JGI IMG/M metagenome (GOLD analysis project Ga0081455, IMG submission 70207) | Tabebuia heterophylla rhizosphere microbial communities from the University of Puerto Rico - S3T2R1 | ecosystem: Host-associated > Plants > Roots > Rhizosphere ... | reverse complement strand
CTCGTCTCGAGCCATGTGCTCGCCGAGATCGCCCAGACGGTCGACCGCGTGATCATCGTCGACCGCGGCCGCCTCGTCGCCGCGATGCGACTCGACGAGCTCGCCGATCGGGGCGAGACCCTGGAGGATGCGTTCCTGGAGCTGACCGCCGGAGGCGTCGCATGACGATCGCCCAGCTTCGCTCGGAGCTCCTCAAGCAGCGCTCGGTCGGGACGACCTACAGCCTCCTCGCGGCGATGCTCGGGCTGGTGCTGGCGGCGGTCGTCCTCCATGGGTTCGGCCTCCCCGCCGAGGAGCTCTCGGACTACAACAACCAGCTGATGGTGTTCGGCCGCGGCGAGTTCCTCGGTGCGCTGTTCGCCGCCGTGCTCGGCGCGATGTCGTTCACCAGCGAGATTCGGCACGGGACGATCCGGCCGACGCTCCTGTTCACGCCACGGCGTGGCCGGGTGGTCTTGGCGAAGGTCTGGGGGTCCGTCATCGCAGGCGCGGCGTACGGTCTGGCCGCAGGGGTCGTCGCGGTGGCGACGGGAGTGATCGCCTTCGATGCTCGCGGCATCGACCTGTACTTGGAGGGGCACGACCTGACGCTCCTTGTTGTCGGCAGCGCCGCCGCCGGGGCGCTGTGGGCTGGGATCGGAGTGGGCGCCGGGGCGGTCGTCCGCCACCAGGTGCCGACCATCGTCGGCATCTGCGCATGGTTGCTGTTCGTCGAGGGTCTCCTCGTCGGCGATCTGGTCGGTCTCGGAGGCGTCTTCAAGTACCTTCCTGGGTCGGCTGCTGCCGCGATCAGTGGTCAGGAGCAGGAAACGCTCCTCGCGCCGGCGGCCGGCCTGGTCGTGCTCGCCGCCTATGCCACCGTGGCGGCGAGCGCGGGCGTCTTCGCCACGATCCACCGGGATGTCGCATAGGTCATGTCTGAACGGTCCCATGACCCCGCTTCGCCCGAGAGCCCGGACACGACGGCTCTGGGGAACGCCGCGCAGGAACGAAGCCAGACCGGCGTGCGGATCATCGTGACCGTCGCCGATCGTTACCTGTTCGAGACCGGCGTGGTCTCCGGACGACAGATCAAGGAGAGAGCAGGGGTTCCCGAGCGGTTCGCTCTCCATCGTCGCGTTCGCGGTGGGAACGAGCCGGTCGCCGACGACGATCAAGTGGCGCTGCGTCCCGGCGACCACTTCTTCGCTCGCCCCTCAGCGAACGCCCGATGAGCCGTCGGACGCGGGTCCTGGTCACCGTGTCGGCCCTCGCGCTCCCTGCCGCATCGTTCGACGTGGTCGTCAGCACGCTGTCGGTGCACCACTGAGGCGATCCGAACGGTGGTTCGCGCCGGATCCGATCGCCCCCAGAAAGGACGGGGCCCGGAGGTCCACCGGGCTGGAGGGCGACCAGTGGGCCTCCGGGCAGTTCCGGAGGATGGGTATCTCCTGCACCGAGCATCGTCAGTCGGGCGTGAGGGCGGCGTGAAGGATCCCCATGGCCGCGTGAAGATCGCGTGAAAGCCCGTTCCCGAAGGCTCGTCATGGCACGATGGCCCGCGTCAGGACCCGACCATTCGCCGCCGAAGTCACTGCTATGAACCGAACGCCGACCGAGACCGAACGCCGCCGCTGGCGTGGGCTCACGCCCCGCGGCGGATTCGTCGCGGTCGTGGCGCCCGCCGTGGCGGCCGTCGCCTCCATACCGCTCAGCCGGAGCGGTCCGGCGTCGGCGATCGCCCTGTTCCTGCTCGCGATCGTGATCGCGGCGGTCTCGGGCGGTCTCTACGCGGGCCTCGTCGCGGCGCTGCTGTCCTCGATGGCCCTGCCGTTCCTGTACGGGGCCCCGCGGTTCCGACTGCGTCTGGACGGGACCGAGGAGATCGTCACGGCCATCGTGTTCCTCGCGGTCGCTCTGGTGGTCGGCCTCCTGGTCGGGAGCGCGAGCGAGGAGCGCATGCGGGCCACCCGCCGGGAGCGCGAGGCGCGCCTGCTCGGCTACCTGTCCACGAAACTGCTCTCGGGCGAGGTGCCCGACCGTGTGCTCGACGACTTCGCCTCGGTCCTGCTGGAACCGTTCGGCCTCGCCACGTGCGAGATCACCGTGGAGCTCGCCGGAACGCACCTGCACGCGCGTTCCTCGCAGCCCGGGGTGGAGGGCGGAGGCCCCGACGTGGTCGTGCCACTCGTGGTGGGCACCGTGGCGTTCGGCACGGTTCGGGTGGAACGCCCCGCGGGGCGTCGAGCGCTCACCTCCGACGAGATGATCCTGCTCGAAGCCGCGGCGAAGCAGGCGGCTGCAGCGCTCGATCGTGCCCGACTGGACGCCCGCGCCCGGATGGCGCAGCTCGACGCCGAGACGAACCAGTTGCGAGCGGCGATGTTCTCCTCGGTCACTCACGATCTGCGGACGCCGCTCGCCTCGATCAAGGCCGGCGTGACCAGCCTGCTGGACCCGAGCGTCGACTACGAACCCGCTCAGGAACAGGAGCTCCTGACGACGATCCTGGAGGAGACCGACCGTCTGAACCGCCTCGTGGGCAACATCCTGGATCTCGCTCGGATCCGCGCCGGCGCGCTCGCGCCGTCCAGGGACGACGCCTCGTTGGACGAGATCGTCGAGGCGGTCGTCGCACGCATGCGTCCACGCCTGGACCAGGTGACGCTCGATGTCCGGCTCCGCGACGACCTGCCCGACGTTCCCGTCGACGGCGTGCAGATGGACCAGGTCCTGACGAACCTGCTCGAGAACGCGGCCCGCTACTCGCCGGCCGGCAGCACGATCGGTGTGTCGGTGGTGCCGTTGCATGACCGGGTCCAGGTGCGGGTGACCGACGAGGGGCCGGGGATCGTCGAAGAGGATCGCGAGCGCGTGTTCGAGGCGTTCTATCGTGGGACACGCAGCCCCGAGACGCCCGGGAGCGGCCTCGGGCTCGCGATCGCGAACGCGATCGTCACGGCGCACGGAGGACGCATCTGGGTCGAGGGTGCGCCCCAGGGAGGCACCGCGGTGGTGTTCGAGATCCCGGTCGCGGGTGGGATCGTCGAAGCGAACGTGTGACATCGGATCCGGCGACACCCGGTCGGCGAGCCGATCGGGAGCTGGCCGAGAGCTGGAGGGGAGAGCGCGGTGACGCTGGTGCTCGTGGTCGACGACGAACCGCAGATCCGTCGCGCGCTGCGAACGAGCCTCGAGGCCCACGGCTACGACGTGGCGACCGTCGGCACCGGAGAGGAGGGCGTCGTCGGTGTGGCGGAGCAGACCCCGGACCTGGTGCTCCTCGACCTCGGGCTCCCCGACATCGACGGGACCGAGGTGATCCGCCGGGTGCGCGCGTTCAACGACGTGCCCGTGATCGTGCTGTCCGTCCGAGAGGACCAGCGGGACAAGGTCGCCGCGCTCGACGCCGGGGCCGATGACTACGTCACGAAGCCCTTCGGCATGGAGGAGCTCCTGGCTCGGGCCCGGGCGGCGATGCGTCGCAAGCAGCCGGAGGAACCCGCGCCGCCGGTCCAGCGGTTCGGGGAGCTGGAGGTCGATCTCGCCCGCCGTCTCGTCACGCTCGAGGGGGAGCAGGTCCACCTCACGCCGACCGAGTACGGCCTGCTGGAGGCCCTCGTCACGAACCCGGGCAAGCTGTTGACGCACCAATGGCTCCTGCGCAAGGTCTGGGGCCAGGGCTACGGAACCGAGACGACGTACCTGCGGACGTACGTGCGCGCGCTGCGCAAGAAGCTGGGTGACGATGCACAAGCCCCGGGCTTGATCGTCACCGAGCCGGGCGTCGGCTACCGCTGGGTCGCGGACGCGACGTGACGGTCGCCGGGGGCCCGAGGACCCGGCGGTAGTATCCGGCTCGTGTCCGTCCCCACGCACGCCGCTCCTGGCAGCTCGGTCCTCAAGCGCGTCGTGCTCGGGCGTGCGTTCGCGAGCAACCAGCTCGAGCACACGCTGCTCCCGAAGGTGCTCGCACTGCCGGTCTTCGCGTCGGACGCGCTGTCGTCGGTGGCGTACGCGACCGGCGAGATCCTGATCGTCTTGTTCCTGGCCACCTCGGCGCCGCAGAGCTACGTGATGCCGATCGCCCTCGCGATCTCTGGGTTGATGGCGGTCGTCGTCGCCTCATATCGGCAGACGGTGCGCGCATATCCGAGCGGCGGCGGGGCGTACATCGTGAGCAAGGACAACCTCGGCGCGTTCGCCGGCCTGGTGGCGGCCGCCGCGCTGCTGTTCGACTACATGATGACCGTCGTCGTCTCGATCGTGGCGGGCGTCTTCGCGATCGGGTCGGCGATCCCGGCCGCCAACGAGCACAAGGTCCTGCTGTCCATGTTCTTCGTCGTGTTGGTGACGCTCGCGAACCTCCGCGGCGCCCGTGAGTCCGGCACCCTGTTCGCGGTGCCGACGTACGGGTTCATCATCTCGATCCTCACCCTGGTGGCGGTGGGCTTGGTCCAGTGCCTGGGCGGATGTCCCTCGGTGCCGGTGGACGTCGAGCCGCTCGCCGGCGCCGCGACGGCGGCCGGGGCGGTCGGCCTGTTCACATTGCTGCGTGCGTTCTCGTCGGGCGCGACGGCGCTCACCGGCGTCGAGGCGATCTCGAACGGCGTTCCCGCGTTCCGCCGTCCGCAGGCGCGGAACGCGGCGGAGACGCTCGCGATCATGGGGGCGATCGCGATCACGATGTTCCTGGGGATCTCGTGGCTCTCGACGCACGTCGGCGGCATCGTCGCCAGCGACCAGCGCTCGGTCGTCGCGCAGATCGCGCTCGCGGTGTTCGGCGACAAGAGCATCGGGTTCTTCGTGGTCCAGCTGTTCACCGCGACGATCCTGATCCTCGCCGCGAACACGGCCTATCAGGACTTCCCCCGGCTCGCCTCGATCCTCGCCCGTGACAAGTACATGCCGAGCCAGTTCGTGAACCGAGGCGACCGCCTGGTCTTCTCGAACGGCGTGATCGTCCTGGGCGCGCTGTCGTGCCTGATGATCTACATCTTCGACGCCGACCTGAACGCCCTCATCCATCTGTACGTCGTGGGTGTGTTCACGTCGTTCACCCTGTCGCAGAGCGGCATGGTCCGGCACTGGATCGCCGAGGGGCGGAAGGGGCCGGCGGCGGTGGCGGGGTGGCGCCGCTCCATCGTGATCAACATCATCGGCGCGATCGTGACCGGGATCGTGCTCATCGTCGTGATCGCGTCGAAGTTCGGTGAGGGCGCGTGGCTCTCGATCCTGATCATGGCGCTGCTGGTCCCGATCTTCTATTCGATCCACCGCCACTACATGGCGGTCAAGCGGCAGCTCCGCGTGGCCCGGGTGGAGGCCGGACGCACGGGCACGAACCACGTCGTGCTGCTGGTTCGCGACCTCGACGCCGCCACGGCCGAGGCGGTCGGCTACGTCCGGTCGTTCCGACCGGAGGACGTCCGGCCGATCACGCCGCTCAAGGGAGGGGCCGTGCCGCCAGAGCTCCAGGAGCGGTGGCGAACGTTCGTCGGGCCTGGGTTCCCCGACCTCCAACCGGTGAAGGGCCACGGCCTGTTCTCCTGCGTGAAGAAGTACGTCAAGTCGATCCCCGGCGCGTCGAACGACTTCGTCAACGTGTTGGTCCCGGAGTCGCTGCGACCACAAGGCCTGTTCATGTACCTGTTCCGGAGCCGGCACCTGATCAGGCTGAAGGCCAGCCTCCTTCGGATCCCACGGGTGGTCGTCACCGACATCCCCGTCGTGGTCGACCACGGGACGCCGGCCGGCGTCGATTCGAAGCCGCTGATCCCCCAGCGCACCGTGAGCTTGGTGTTCGTCGGGGCGGTGAACGACGTCACGATCCGGGCCGTCGACTACGCACGGAACCTCGAGGCCACCGAGACGCGCGCGGTCTACTTCGATCTCGATCCGGAGTTCGCGCACACGCTGGAGCGGGATTGGTTCGACGCAGGCCTGGACGTGCCGCTCGACATCGTGGAAGCACCGTTCCGCGATCTCTCCGCCCCGATGCTGGAGGAGGTTCGTCGCTACACGATGCGTCCCGACACGGTCGTGAACGTGATCGTCCCCGAGTACATCGTCTCGAAGTGGTGGCAGCTCCCGCTGCACAACCAGACGGCGTTGTTCGTGAAGCGACTGTTCCTGTTCGAGGAGCGGGCGCTGCTCACGAGCGTGCCGTTCGTGTTGGAGACCCGCCCGACGCAGGATGATCCTCGAACCGTGTCCGACGCGCGATCGAGGTGACCTCGGCGCCGTACATGAACAACCACATCGTCATGCGGATGACCAGCAACAGCCCGAAGATCGCGCCGAGCGTGCCGTAGATCGCCGACGCCCGGCTGATCGCGCGATCGATGAAGAACGCGCCAACGTACTTCAGCACGTTCCAGCCGATGGCCATCAGGGTCCCGCCCGCGAGGTGATCGCGGAACCGGAGCTCCCGGCGCGGTGTCAGCACCCAGTACGCGAGCGTGAAGAACGCCACCTCGAGCAGGAGCAAGATCAGCGAGCTCAGGATGCGGGTCGGCACGGAGAGCACCCCGCCCAGGTGCAGGCCCAGTACGACCCCGGTGAGCGCGAGCGAGGCGAAGAGCGCGACCCCCAATCCGATCGTGACGGCCAGCGACCGGACGCGGTTGATCATCGCTCGCCTCGGGAGGCCGAACACGACCGCCAGGGCATGGGTCGCCCGGCTCGAGAGCACCGACGCGGTCCACAGCACGCCGACGAGGCCGATCAGGCCCAGGCTCGTGGCGCTCTGCCGCAGGGCCTCTTCCTTGGTCGCGACCAGCGGCTCGAGTCCCGGCACCGCGTCGATCAGGCGGGTGAACCACTCGCCCTCCGACGCGCTCCATCGCAGGAGCTCACCCGTGACCGCGAGTCCGAGCACGATGAGCGGCACCACCGACAGGAACGCCGCGTAGGTGAGTGCCGCGGCATGGGTGCTCACGTCGTCCTCGTCGCTCTTGACGTGGACCTCGACCGCCAGTTGTGCCGCACGCACCATGCGCGTCTGGACGCGGGGTGAGAAGCGCCCCAGGATCGAGCTCAGCAGTTGGATCGCACGCAGCAGCCAGGTCTGTGACGCGTTGCGGAGGCGGCTGGCGGTTCGCTGCGCTAGGTTTGCCGTGCGCGCCATACGCGCGAGAGCTTCGCACACGGCAGGAGGACCCAGGCATGAACATCCGTCCGGTCGGCGAGGGCGACGACGAGTTCCTCAAGGAGATGCTCTACGAAGCCGCTCGATGGAACCCGGATTGGCCCCGTGAGCCGATGGAAGAGGTGCTCGAGGAACCGATGCTCCGGCGGTACTACGACGGGTGGGGCCGACCCGGCGACGGCGGGGTGGTCGCGGAGATCGAGGGTGTTCCCGTGGGCGCGGTCTGGTATCGCCGGTTCACCGAGGACGAGCCGGGCTACGGGTTCGTCGACGAGAAGACGCCGGAGCTCGGCATCGCGGTGCACCCCCTGCATCGTCGCAAGGGGATCGGCGGCACGATGCTGCGTGCGGCGATGGTGCAGGCCCGTGAGGAGGGCTACCAAGCGCTGTCGCTCTCGGTCGCGGTCCACAATCGGTCGCGGATGATGTACCAGCGGGTCGGCTTCGAGAAGGTGGGCGAAGAGGGCGACCACTGGACGATGCTGGTCAACCTCTGAGGGACGGCGAGGCGCCGTCAGTCCGTGGACGCTTCGCGCTCCCTGGCGGCGTCCAGCGTCGCGTACTCGGCGCGGACCGTCCGCCACCGGCGACGGATCACGATCGCGCCGCCCACGACGATCGCCGCGGCGATGATCCAGGCGAACGCGCGGAAGAAGTCCTCGGCCACGGTCCAGCGGTCGCCGAGGACCGCTCCCAGGATCGTGAGCGCGAAGCACCAGGGGAGGCAGCCGAGCACGGTGTAGGCGGTGAAGCGCCAGAAGGGCATCTCGGCCACGCCGGCGGGCAGCGAGATGAAGGTTCGCACCACCGGCAGGAGACGCGAGATGAACACGGTGCTCTCGCCGCGGCGTTCGAACCACTCGTGGGCGCGGTCGACCTCGTGCGGTCGGATCAGCAGGTAGCGGCCGAAGCGGTCGACCAGCGGCCGACCTCCGAGATCGCCGGCCCAGTACGCGATCCACGACCCGACCAGGTTGCCCGCGGTGCCCACCAGGGCCACGGTCACGAGGTCGAGCTCGTTGCCCACTCCGGCGAACGCGGTCGTCGTCAAGGCTCCGCCGAACAGCATCGTGACCTCGCTCGGGATGGGGATGCAGGCCGATTCCAGCAGCATCAGCACGAAGATCGCCACGTAGCCGTACTCGGACAGTGCCTTCGTGACGGCATCGGTGAACAAGGCGAGCAGGAGAGCGTCCTTCCGTTCGTCGGCCGTCGTCTGGACCGGTTCGGCGGCCCGCACGCGGGAATAGACAGACCCTACCAGCGCGTTCAGAGGGCTCCGGAACGGCTGCACCCCTGTCGATGACCCTGCGGATCGGTTGCAGGGCCTCGCGGAGGCGCCTGCGAGGTCCGGTGGGCGGTGGGTGGTACCGTCCCCGCGATACGGCCCGACGAGGCCACCGAGAGTGGATGACCCGGGCCACTGGAAGGTCTCCCCGATGGCACAAACCAAGAACGGAACGAAGACGCTCGTGGTCGTCGAGTCGCCGGCCAAGGCGAAGACGATCGAGAAGTACCTGGGCGGCGACTACGCCGTGCGGGCTTCGTACGGCCACATCCGGGACCTAGGGAAGGCCTTCGGTGGGTTGGGCGTCGACGTGGAGCACGATTTCGTGCCCGACTACATCGTGCCCGAGGATTCGAAGCGGCATGTGAGCGAACTGAAGAGCGCCCTGAAACAGGCCGGCGGCGACGTGATCCTCGCCACGGACTACGACCGGGAAGGGGAGGCGATCGCCTACCACGTCGCCTCGCTGCTAGGCGTCGACCCGGCGCACGCGAAGCGCGTGACGTTCACCGAGATCACGCGCGACGCGATCCTGGAGGCGTTCCAGCAACCCCGCGAGATCGACCTGCAGCTGTTCGACGCGCAGGAGGCCCGGCGCATCCTCGACCGGCTCGTCGGCTACCGGATCTCCCCGATCCTGTGGAAGCGCGTCCGCCCGGGGCTGTCCGCCGGGCGCGTGCAGTCGGTCGCCGTGCGGCTGATCGTCGAGCGGGAACGCGAGATCCGCGCGTTCGTGCCGGTCGAGTATTGGAGCGTCGACGTCCGCCTGACGCCCGAGGATCCCGAGTCTCCCTTCGTTGCCCGACTCGCCCAGGTGCCCGAGGGCAAGCTCGCGGCCTCGCCCGACAAGAAGGGCGTGCTGCTGTCGGCCGAGGCGGATGCCGCCACCCACGTCGAGCGCCTGCGCTCTGCCTCCTACCGGGTCACGAAGGTGGAGAAGAAGCAGCGCAAGCGCTCCCCGTCCCCGCCCTTCACGACGTCGACGCTGCAACAGGAGGCTGCGCGCAAGCTCGGGTTCTCCGCACGCAAGACGATGACGCTCGCCCAGCGCCTGTACGAAGGCGTCGACCTGCCCGGCGAGGGCACGGTCGGGCTGATCACCTACATGCGGACCGACTCCGTCAGCATCGCGGAGACGGCGCTGCGCGAGATCGCGGAGCTCGTCAAGAACGAGTACGGCGACCGATACACGATCGACGAGTTCCGCCGCTACAAGACGCGCAGCCGCAACGCCCAGGAGGCGCACGAGGCGATCCGACCCACCAGCGCGATGCGCACGCCCCAGAGGGTCGCGACGGCGCTCGACCGCGACCAGCTCCGGCTGTACACCATGATCTGGCAACGCACGATGGCGACGCAGATGGCCGAGGCGAGGTTCGATCAGGTAGGCGTGGACATCGAGGCGGTCGCAGCCGCGCGTGATGGGGCCGAAGGTGCGTCATACGGGCTGCGCGCGACCGGCCAGACGATGACGTTCGACGGGTTCATCCGCGTGTACAAGGAAGGACGCGACGAGGGACCGGACGAGGATGCCGAGCGCATGCTGCCCGAGCTCACCGCGGAGCAGGCGCTCCGCATGATCGAGGTGTTGCCGGAGCAGCATTTCACCCAGCCGCCCCCACGGTACGCGGAGGCCTCCCTGGTCAAGACCCTCGAGGAGCTCGGGATCGGCCGGCCGTCGACGTACGCCTCCATCATCGACACGATCCAACGTCGTGAATACGTGACGCTCGAGGACAAGCGGTTCCGCCCCACCGATACGGGCGAGGTGGTCACGGACAAGCTGATCGAGCATTTCCCCGACATCGTCGACGTGACCTTCACGGCCTACATGGAGAAAGAGCTCGACGACGTCGCGGAGGGCGAGCTCCGCAAGGTGCAGATGCTGCACGAGTTCAACGGGCCGTTCGAGCGAGCGCTCGAGAAAGCCGAGCAGTCGTTCGAGCGCTACAGCGAGGAGCTCGACGAGGACTGCCCGCTCTGCCCGAAGGAGGGGCGCGATCCCGGCAAGCTCGAGGTCAAGCTCGGTCGGTACGGCAAGTTCATCGGCTGCACGAACTATCCCGACTGCCGGTACATCCGGAACATGGACGGCACCGAGCGCGCCGAGCCGGAGCTCCTCGATGAGACCTGCCCGGAGTGCGGGCGGCAGCTCCAGAAGAAGGTCGGGCGCTTCGGCCCGTTCGTCGGGTGCAGCGGCTACCCCGAGTGCCGCTACATCAAGAAGGATCCGCCGGTGTCGACGGGCGTCACGTGTCCTCAGTGCGGACAGGGCGAGCTGATCGAGAAGCGGAGCAGGTTCGGGTCCCTGTTCTACAGCTGCAGCCGGTACCCGGACTGCGACTGCGCCGTCGGGAACCCGCCGGAGAAGGACCACCCGTGCCCCGAGTGCGGCTCGCTGCTGCTCCGTCGCCCGAAGTCGCTGCGGTGCTGGGGGTGCGGAGCGGAACTAGACCTGGACTTCAACGTCACGAAGTCCGGTGACGTCGAGGCCGAGACCGCCGCCCGTGAGGCCAAGGCCGCCGCGCGCGCCGCCCGGGCGGCGAAGAACGCCAAGAAGCCGACGGCGAAGCGATCGACGGCGAAGCGGTCCGCGAGCCGGAAGAAGGCGACCGCCAAGAAGAAGTCCGCCGCATCGAACGGCACCGGCGAGAAGTCGACCGCGAAGACGGCCTCGGAGGCCTGACCGGCCCGTGGCGAGCGTCGCCGACGAGGTCGCTGCCCTCCGCGGAACCCGCGCCGCCACCCTCAAGGACCTGCTGACCCACCCGGCGTTCTCTCGCCTGCTCGCGGCGATGTCCGTCTCGTCGCTGGGCGATTGGGTCGGGTTCGTCGCGGTGACGTCGTTGGTGGCCACGCTGTCGGGCCCCGGGGCGACGGCGGGCCTCGCGGTCAGCGCGGTCATGATCGCCCGACTGCTGCCTGCGGTGCTGTTCGGGCCGATCGCGGGGGCGCTCGTCGACCGGGTCGACCGCAAGCAGGTCATGATCGTCGCGGACCTGGGTCGGGGAGCGATGTACGCGGTGATGGCCTTCCTCGATCAGCTGTGGGCGATCCTGCTCCTGTCGTTCGCGATCGAATGCCTCTCGTTGCTGTGGACGCCGGCGCGCGACGCGTCCCTGCCGAACATGGTCCCGCGCCGGCAGCTGGCCAACGCGAACTCGCTCGGCCTGGTGAGCACGTATGCCACGCTGCCGCTCGGGGGTGCGGTGTTCGCCGTGCTCGCCGGACTCAGCACCGGGATGGGGGCTCGAATCTCGTTCCTGGGCGATCGGCCCGAGACGCTGCCGCTGCTGCTCGACGCTGGCACGTTCGCGTTCTCCGCGTTCATGGTCAGTCGGATCCACTTCCCTCCGCCCGTGCATGAGTTCCGTGGGCGGTTCGACCTCACCCGTGTGTGGCGCGACATCGTCGATGGGATCACGTTCCTGCGCGAGGATTCGATCGCCTCCGCCATGACCGGAGGCATCGTCGTCGCGTTCGCGGCGGTGGGAGCCGTGTTGGCGTTGGGCCCGATCTTCGTGGCGACGCTCGACGCGGAACAGGCTGCCTGGGGGCTCGTCGTCACCGCGTTCGGGGTCGGCATGATCCTGGGCATGGTCGCCACGAACCAGGTGAGCAAGTTCGTGGATCGTGACGTCACGTTCGTGTGGGCCCTCGTCGCCGCGGCGGGCACGCTGTTCGTGCTCGCGGGCATGCCGAACCTGGCGCTCGCCGCCGTCGCATCCGTGTGGCTCGGCGCGTTCTGCGGCCTCGCCTGGGTCAGCGGCTACACGCTGCTCCAGGAGAACGTGGAGGACCAATACCGCGGGCGCACCTTCGCCTCGCTCACGACGCTCTCGCGGATGGGACTCTTCCTGAGCCTGACCCTGTTCCCTATCCTGTCGAGCGTCTATGGGAACCACCACGAGTTCTACGTCGGCGGACAGCGGTTCGACCTGTCGGGGACGCGTCTCGCGCTGTGGACGGCGGGCGCGCTCGCGCTCGTCGCTGGACTCAATACGCGCCGGCTGCTCCGTCGCTACCACCTGTCCCGCCCCGCCCCGCTCGCGCTCGTGCCGAAGCTGAAGCGCCCGCCGGCGACCGGCGTGTTCATCGCGTTCGAGGGCGTCGAGGGAGCCGGCAAGGGCACGCAGATCCGGATGATCGAGCACCACCTGCGCGAGGACGGCCTCGACGTGCTCGTGACGCGGGAGCCGGGCGGTACCGAACTGGGGGAGAAGATCCGCGCGATGCTGCTCGACCCCGGCACCGGCAAGCTGGACGTCCGCAGCGAGGCACTGCTGTTCGCGGCCGCCCGGGCGCAGATGGTGAGCGGGGTGATCCGTCCTGCGCTCGCCGAGGGGAAGGTCGTGATCTGCGATCGATACGTCGACTCATCGCTCGCGTATCAGGGCGACGCGCGTGGGCTCGGCGAACAAGACGTCCTGACACTGAACGTCTGGGCCACGCAGGGGCTGTTCCCCGATCTCGTGATCCTGTTGCATCTCGAACCCGAGCGCGGTCTGCTGCGTTCGACCGAGGCGCCCGACCGCATGGAGCTCGAGGGGCAGGACTTCCACGCGAAGGTCGCCGATGCGTACCTGAGGATCGCGGAGGAACATCCCGAGCGGTTCGTCGTGGTGGACGCGGACCGCACCCCGGCCGAGGTGTTCGAGGACGTCCGTGTCGCGATCGACAAGGTGCTGTCCGACCGGGACGACCTCAACGGCGGCGGCGACCGCCCGACGTGACGTCGTCGCGCGTCGGTAGCATGCGGGTGTGACCGGATCGATCCCGGTGCTCGCCCGGGTCCCAGGGCAGGACGCCGCCATGGCGTTCCTGGCCGGCGCCGCGGACCGGCCGCACCACGCCTACGTGTTCGGGGGACCCGAGGGCAGCGGCAAGTCGATCGCCGCTCGCGCCTTCGCGGCCACCCTGCTGTGTGCCCGTGGTGGGTGTGGCGACTGCCGCGACTGCCGGCTCGCGTTGGAGGACCACCATCCCAATGAGTTCCTGGTCGAGCCCGAGGGCCGTGACATCCACGTCGACACGATCCGCGGGGAGGTGTGGCAGCCGGTCTCGCGCACCGCGCCCGAGCCGGGACGCAAGGTCTTCGTGATACGGGAAGCCGATCGTCTGTCGCCGGCCGCGGCCGACACCCTGCTCAAGGTGCTCGAGGAACCGCCTGCGGACGCCGTATTCCTGCTGATGTCGGCGCGCGTCGACGAGCTCCCCGACACCGTCCGGTCGCGATGCCACACCGTGACGTTCACCGCGTTGTCCGAACCGTTCGTGGTCGACGCGCTGGTCGACGAAGGGGTCGATCGGACGCGCGCGCAGCTCGCTGCCCGGCTCGCGGGGGGGAACCTGGGTCGCGCGCGCCGGCTGGCGGTCGCCGAGGACGGGCTCCGCTTCCGTGAGGCGGCGCGCGACGCGATCGAGCTCGCCGCCCAGGGACCGCCGGGGGGGTTGGCGGCCGCCCAGGTGGTGCTCGACGCCGCCGAGGACTACCGGAAGAACCTCAAGACCGAGCTCCAGGCCGAGCTGGCCCCGTTCCTGGACGCTCGTGGGCGACCGGAGGACGCGTACCGCGGGGCGATCCGGCGGATCGAGATGCGGTTCCAGCGCAAGGAACGACGAGCCGAACGTGACTACGTCGACTGGGTGCTGCTCGCGGTCACCGCCCTGCTGCGCGACCGGATCGCGGTGGGCGTCGGCGTGCCCGTCGACGACCTGTTGAACCCCGATCTCTCGCCTGCCGACGTGCTCGGCGTCGTCCGGGCGGCACACGGTGCCGCAGGGGTCGAGGCGGCCCGTGCGGAGCTCGCCGAGGACTTCAACCTGAACGTGCGACTCGTGCTCGAGCGCGCCTTCCTCGGATTGGCCGACGTGGCTGCCTGAGTTGCTGGTCGTGCCCGAACGGGCGATGGGAACTGTGGTGCTGGCACTACTGGCACGCGAACGGGGCCGTGGGACGCTGGGAGTGCCAGAAGGAGGCACCGCCCGATGCCCGTTCGAGTCCTCATCGTCGATGACCAAGCCCCGTTCCGGATGGCCGCGCGCATGGTCGTGGATGCCACCGACGGGTTCGACGTGGTGGGCGAGGCCGAATCCGGCGAGGACTCCGTGGCGATGGCTGCCGAGCTCTCGCCCGACCTCGTCCTGATGGACGTGAACCTTCCCGGCATCGACGGGCTCGATGCGACCCGCCAGATCCTGGCCGCCTCCGACACCGTGGTGGTCCTGCTGCTCTCGACGTACGAGGAAGCCGAGTACGCACCCCGAGCGGCCGAATGCGGGGCCGCCGCGTACATCCCCAAGGCGGTGTTCGGGCCCGACCGCCTCGAGAGCGCGTGGTCCGACGCGTCGGGATCGACCGACGGGGCGGAGTCGGAAAGCTCGTCCATCCCAGACTAGTTCGACCCGGAACCGATCCGGACGCTCCCGCGGACCGACGTACCGGCGCCGACTCTCGATTCGAGGCTGAGCTTCCCGCCGATCGCGTCGAGTCGGTCGGCCATCCCCTGGACGCCGGTCCCACGAGCGGCGTCTGCTGGATCGAACCCGCGCCCATCGTCGCGCACCTCGAACGAGAGCTCGCCGTCGGTCTGCGAGAGCGACACGACCACGTGGTTCGCCTCGGCGTACTTGGCCACGTTGTTCAAGGCCTCCAGGACACAGAAGTAGATGCTGGACTCGACATCGGGCGCGTACCTGCCGACACTGTCTGGTCGTACTTCGATCTGGAACGTTGCCTTGCGCGCCTGCGCCTCGACGGCCGCCGGCAGGCCTTCGTCCGCGAGCAGCGGCGGATAGATCCCCCGCGCGAGGTCGCGGAGGTCCTCGAGGGCCGACGTCGTCTCGGACTGCAGATCTCGGAGCATGATGGCGGCTGCGGCCGGATCCCGCTGCGTCAGCTGCTCAGCCAGTCGGAGTTTCACGGTAAGCGCGACGAGCTGTTGCTGCGCGCCGTCGTGGATGTTCCGCTCGAGCGCCTTGGCGCGCTCGTCCTGCGCGGCGACGATCCGCCGGCGCGACGCGCGCAGATCCTCGACCAGTCGCACGTTGCGCAGCGCGAGCCCCGCCTGCGAGGCGACACCCTGGGCGAGGCGCTCCTTCGCCGGGTCCATCGGATCGTTCGCCGCCATCTTCAGCGTGATCGCGCCCAGGAGGTCCCCCTGGTGCGTGACCGCGAACGCATGGACACCGTCGCCGAACGAGGGGAGCTCGTCACCGGACAGCGGAACGTCTGCGAGCGACGGCCCGTCCGCCGGGACGACCGCGGCCGATCGCATCGACGATCCCGTTCTGATCCAGGTCCTGACCTCGCGGGCCCCGGTGCTCGCCGACAGGAGCTGGGCCATGCGCGGCAGGACGTCGTCGATCGAGTACGTCTCGCCCACGCGCTCGGAGAACTCCGAGAGCACTTCGAAGGGGGTCGCCCGCTTGCCGTAGACGATCCGGTCGGCGAGCTTGCGCGCCCGGCGCCGGACCGGGTTGAACGTGATCACGAAGATCAGCACCGCGGGGATCGAGCCGAGCCCGGCGAGGGCAGCGGCCCCGACGAGCAGCAGGTACAGCCCGGTCAGCACGATCGCAACGATCGAGTAGATCGCCGTCTTCTTGACGACCAGGTCGAGGTCGTACAGGCGGTAGCGCAACACCGCGATCGACGTGGCGAGCGGCAGTCCGATCAGGATCGACGAGATGAACGCGGTCCACGCGATGTCGTTCGCGGTGCTGGTGCCGTCGGGGCCGGCCAGCAGGCCTGTCACGATCATCGCGACGACGGAGACGAGGATCAGGACCGCGGCCCACATGAGCCATCGAAGCTGCTGACGCACTTCCCCCCGCGATCGGCGGAACCGAACCACGACCGAGACCAAGGCCGCGATCCCCGCCACGCCGACACACCACGCCCCGATGACAGCGACGAGCACGACGAGGTGGTGCTCGCCGGTCGACAGGGGGTTGTCGACGGAGACCGGTGCGTCGCCCGTGAAGGACCCCTGACCGAGCACGTCACCGAGGACGGCCAGCAGGGCTCCTCCCCAGAGCAGCCACAGGATCGCCCTCCATCGACGTCCGAGCACCTGCCCATCCGGGAAGATCAGGTAGGCGGTCAACAGGGCGCAGCCGGCCGGGATGAACGCGATGTCGCCGATCAGCGCCGCGAACGACAACAGCGGCAACCCCCGAAGGTCGGTCACGGCGCGCGTGGTGTATTCGGTCGAGCAGATCGCGAGCGCAGCGAGAAACGCGGCCATCTGGTAGAGCGGGCCGATCGGGTTGGTCGGAGCCCGGGACGTGAGCACCGCGCCGACGAGGGCGAGTCCCCCCATCCCCAGCAGGAACGCGACGATCGCGGGGATGTCCTCCGTGTTCGTGTACCGAGCGCCGACGGTGAGGACCAAAGCCGTCACCACGAGGATCAGCGTGGCGATACCGAGAGCCCGGCTCACGATGCGCCGCGTGCGATCCGTCACGGGGAGCCTCCCACCGGGATCGTGCCAGTGAGCTCCGTGCCGTGGCCGGGGGCGGACTCGACCTCGAGCGATCCCCCGAGCGCGGCGAGCCGGTCCGCGATCCCCTGCAAGCCTGAGCCGTAGCTGGTTGCGGCGGTGTCGAATCCGCGACCGTCGTCGGTGACCGTGAAGCCGAGTGAGCCGTCCCCGTTCGTCAGTCGAACGGTCGCCTGCGTGGCGTCCGCGTACTTCGCCACGTTCTGCAATGCCTCGAGGCAGCTGAAGTACACCGCGGCCTCGACGTCCTGACCGAGTCGGCCGATGCCGTCGGCTTCGATCGTGATCGGGACGGCCGACTTCCTCGACTGGGCCTCGAGGGCAGCGGGCAACCCCTTGTCCGCGAGCAGCGGCGGATAGATCCCCCGAGCGAGGTCCCGCAGATCGTCCAATGCTTCGTTGGTCTCGCCCTGCAGCTCCTCGAGCATCGTCCGTGCGGCCGCCGCGTCCCGATCGACGAGCTGCTCGGCGAGCCGGAGCTTCACCGCGAGCGCCACGAGCTGCTGCTGCGCCCCGTCGTGGATGTTCCGCTCGAGCTTGCGACGTTCTTCATCCTGAGCTGCGACCAGTCGGCGGCGGGATCCGCGGAGATCCTCGATCAGGCGGGCGTTCCGCAGCACGAGCCCCGCCTGCGCGGCGAGGTCGCGGACCAGTTGCTCCTTCATCGGGTTCATCGGGTCGTCGGCCGGCACAGCGGCGGTGAGCGCTCCGAGCAGCTCGCCTTGGTGGCGGACCTCGATCGCCGTGTCGTCCTCGAAGACGGGGGGCGCATCGCCAGCGAGCGTGACCGGCCGCGCCACGGGGGCTTCCTCGGGCCAGGCCGCTTCCTGCCGGAGCGTGTCGCCCACGCGGAGCCACACGCGGGCGATCGAAGCGCCGATCCCCGTAGCCAACACCTGGGCCATCCGCGGCAGGATGTCATCGGTGGAGTAGGTGCCGCCGACGCGTCCGGAGAACTCCGAGAGCACTTCGTACGGCGTGGCTCGCCGTCCGTACACGGCGCGGTCCGCGAGCCGTCCCGCCAACCGACGGATACGACCGATCAGGAACGCGAAGACGAGCGAGACCACGACCACCGGGAACACCTCATAGCTGGAGCCCGACCCGACCACGAGGATCGGGATCAACACGAGCACGACGATCGCGAGCACCGTGAGTCCCACCGCGATCACCCCGACCTGGACCGTCTTCCGGATCACGACGTCGAGATCCCACAGGCCGTACCGCAGGATCGCGATCAGATACGCGGCCGGGATCCCGAGCGCGAGGATGAGCACGGTCGTGGCGAGCCCCGCGGTGAAGAACCCACTGAACGCTCCTTCGTCCTCGACGCCGAACAAGCCGAGGATCAGTCCGCCCCCGAAGGTGATCGCGAACGCCACCCCCGCCGCGCTCGCGACGAACACGAGCCAGCGGAGCCGCTGGCGCTCGTCGCCGCTCGACCGTTTGTAGCGACCCCGCACCGCGAAGACGGTCGAGAGCGATGCCCCGATCGCGAGGAGCGCTCCGATCGCGGTGATCCCCCCAGCCACACCGCTCAACGCTCGGACGCCGAACGGGTTCATGTACACGATCCCGTTCTCGACGAGGTTGTTCAGGGGGCCGGGGTCGAGCACGAATCCCACGATGGTGACCCCGACGCCGAGGAACAGGAGCCGCTCGGCCCAGCGCCAGCGCGGGGTCGGGGGCTTCCCGTCGGGGAACAGGAGGAAGAGCAAGGTCACCAGGACCAGGGGGTAGAGGGCGTACTCCTGGATCAGCGCCCACATGCCTACGAGCGGGACCGAGCCGGGATCTCCCCGCACTCCTTTGATCGTGAGTACGAGGGACAGGAGTCCGAGCGGCCACGTCATCCCGATCACGAGGAAGAGCCATCCGGCGGTGTTCCGCGACTGGCGACCCGCGATCACTGCGCCGGTCCCGAGCCAGAGCAGGCTGATCGCCAGGCCGATCAGGACCGCCGGTTGGACGACGTTCTGCTCGAAGGTCTCGCCGGCCGCCGCGCGGGCTCGCACCTCGGCGAGCACCGTCGGTCCGTCGGCGATCGTGGGGGAACCGACCACCAGGACCTGGCCGGGACGTTGCCCAGATAACGACGTCGATCCGACAACGAGCGTGACCACGATCATCGCGATCGCGAGCCCCACGATCCCGCGAGACACCAAGCGGGCTGTGTGCTGGTTCACAGGGTCTGCTCCGATGACATCTGGGCTGATGGTCGCACCGTCCCGTCCCCGGAGCCAGGGGGAGAGCTCCACCTTCGATCGGGTGCCTCCACCCTCGGAGGTGTGGTGCTCACGGGATCGCTCGCCGCTGCCGCGAGGCCTACGGTGACATCGAACGAGATGAGGAGATGAACGACATGACGACGATCCTGGTAGGCACCGACACGACGGCCTCGGCGGATCTCGCGGTGGAGGACGCGGCGAGGCTCGCGGCCGCCCGGGGCGCCGAGCTGCTGGTGCTGTACGTGCGGCCCGACGGGGACCTGCGCTCCGTCGTGGATCCGGGCAAGGTCGCCGACCCCGAGGGGTACCTACAGCGCATGGACCAACGGTTCCCGGGCATCGTGAGCCGCACCTTGACGGCCGACGGCGATCCCGCGGAACGGATCGTGGAGGTCGCCGCGCAGGAACGCGCCGAGACGATCGTGATCGGCAACCGCGGAACGCACGGAGGATGGTGGCGGGTCAAGGACAGCGTGCCGAACCTCGTGCTTCGTCACGCGCCGTGCAGCGTCTACATCGTGGACACGCGCAAGGCACAGTGACGTGCTCGACCGGCTACGAAGCCTGTTCGGTCTCGTGGAGGAACGCGAGCACCGCCATCACCCGGCGGTGGACATCCGGTTCCTCCGTGAGGTCGAGCTTGTGGAACAAGGAGTTGATGTGCTTCTCGACCGCCCGCTCGGTCAGGAACAGGGACTTCGCGATCGCGGCGTTGTTCTCGCCCTGGGCCATGTGGGAGAGCACCTCGCGTTCGCGATCGGTCAGGGATCCGAGCGGCGAATGTGCCATGCGGTCCTTCGCGGCGACGAGCGCCTCGACGACCTTGGGATCGAGGACGCTCCCTCCACGCGAGACCTCTCCCAGTGCCCGCACGAGCTCGTCGACGTCGGCGACCCGCTCCTTCAAGAGGTAGCCGAGCCCGCCGGCGCCGCCCTTCAACAGGTCGTAGGCGTAGGCCTCGTCCGCGAACTGGGACAGCACCACGACGCCGATCTCGGGATGCTCGGCGCGGATCTGCTTGGCTGCCGCGATCCCTTCGTCGGTGCCGGTCGGCGGCATCCGGATGTCGGTGAGCACCGCGTCGGGCGTGTGCTCTTCGACGGCCGCGAGGAGTTCGTCCTTCGTGGTGGCGGTGCCCACGAGCTCGAGCTCGCCGGAACCGGCCAACAGGGCACTGGTGCCCTCCCGCACGAGGTAGTTATCCTCCGCGAACACCACGCGCAGCATGCGCGGATGGTACAGCGGACCCCGAAGGAGATGGCCGCCGCGGGGGTGAGACGATGACGATCCGGGTGGTCCTGGGCGAGGACAACGTGCTCGTGCGCGAGGGCGTGCGTGCGCTCCTGGACTCATACGACGACATCGAGGTCGTCGGCGTGGCTGAGGACGCCCCGACCCTGCTCGCCACCGCCGCCGAACACGACCCCGACGTGGTCGTCACCGACATCAAGATGCCGCCCTCGTTCCAACTCGAGGGGATCGACTGCGCCCACGAGATCCGATCCACGCATCCCGACACCGGGGTCGTCGTGCTGTCCGCCCACGACGACGAGGCATACGCGATCGCGTTGCTGGGCGGCGGACACCGTGGTCTCGCGTACCTGTTGAAGGATCGGATCGCCCAGGGCGACGAGCTCGTGCGGGCGATCCGTGAGGTGCACGCGGGCGGGAGCGCCGTCGACCCGGTGATCGCGGAACGGCTCTCGGGCCGCGAGGATACCGCCGGGCGTGAGCAGGAACTGCTCGACATGATGGCCAAAGGTCTGGGCTACGCCGAGATGGCCGAGACGCTCGGCACCACGCAGGAGGCGGTCGATCGTCAGGTGACCGAGCTGTTCCAGCGGATGGCTGGCGACGGGGATGGCACGACCTCCCGGGCGGTCGATGGGCTCAAACGCCTCCATGAGGCGGTCGTGAAACAATCGGCGGCCGCGACGGCCTTCCGATCGTTCGTGCCGCAACAGATCGCCGATCGGGTCGCAGCGGCGGGAGGCTTGGGGATCCGCGAGGAGCTCGAAGCCACGATCCTGTTCTCCGACATCCGCGGCTCGGTCACGATCGCGGAGCATCTGACCCCGACGGAGACGGCAGACCTCATCGAGTCGCACCTGTCGGCCATGACCGAGGTCATCGTCGAGCACGGCGGGCTCGTGGATCAGTTCGTGGGCGACGCGGTGATGGCGGTGTTCGGGGCGCCCGAGCCGATCCACGATCACGCGGAGCGGGCCCTCCGGTGCGCGGTGGCCATGCAGTCCCGTCAGGCGGAGCTGAACGCGGCCCTCGTCGCGGCCGGGTCTCCCGAGCTCGGGGTCGGGATCGGGATCAACACGGGTCGTGTCTCCGCCGGCACCGTCGGTGGTGCCGGGCGGCTGGAGTACACGGTGACCGGCGACGTCGTGAACGTTGCCGCACGTCTGCAAGCGTTGGCGCCCGCCGGCCAGATCGTGGCGAGCGCCGCGACCGCGACAGCCGCGCCCACGATCGTGTGCGAGTCGATCGGTCCGCATCAGGTGAAAGGTCGAGAGGAACCCGTGGAGGTGTTCCGTGTCGTCACGGGTCGCTGAGACCCTCCCGCGAGGGTCGGACGAGCGGCCGACGTGGGCCGTCGTGCTCGCTTGGACCATGTTCGGGGTCGCGCTCGTCGGGCTCGTCGTTCGCGTCTGGCTCGAGATCTTGAACGGTGCGCACTCCGAGCTCGAGGGCGGTCTCCTCGACGGGTTCGTGTTCTTCTCGTTCCCCGCGGTCGGCGTCGTGCTCGCGACGAAGCGCCCAGGCAACCCGCTCGGCTGGCTCATGCTGGCGATCGGGCTGACGTTCGCGGGTCCGGGCGCTCCCTACGCGCGCTACGCGACGATCACCCGGGGCGGCTCCCTCCCGGGGGCGGGCCTCGCGATCGCATTCGACTCGCCCGGGTGGGTGCCGTTCATCGGGCTCTCGGGCTTCCTCCTGTTGCTGTTCCCCGACGGGCATCTGCCGACGCCTCGGTGGCGGTGGTTCGCGTGGGCGTGCGCCGTCGGGCTCACCGTGCTGTACCTCACGATCCTGTTCTCCCCGAACCAGGGCGTGGACTACGACCTGCCGCAGATCCAGAACCCCATCGCGATCGATGCCTTGCGGGACGGCGGAAGCCTCGCCTTCCTCCTCTTGTTCGTCGCGTTCGCCCCGATCACGGTCGTGGGTGGCGCGGTCGCGATCATCCGTCGCCGGCGACGAACGGCGGATCCGGTCCAGCGACAACAGCTCCGCTTGTTGACCTGGGCCGCGGGTGTGATCGCGATCGTGTACGTGCTCGCCTTCGTGCCCGAGATCGTCGGCATCGGCGATGCCTGGTCGAACTGGATCGGTTCGCTCGCCGCGGCCTCGTTCGTGCTGATCCCGATCACGATCGGCATCGCGGTGCTGCGCTACCGCCTGTACGACATCGACTTCGTGATCCGCAAAACCGTCGTGTTCGCGGTCGTGGCCGGGTTCATCGCGCTGGTGTACGTGGCGCTCGTGGCCGGCATCGGGGCGCTGGTGGGGTCCGGGAGCGGGCCGTTCCTGTCGGCCCTGGCCGCAGCCGTGGTCGCGCTCGTGTTCCAACCGGTCCGGGCTCGTGCCCGGCGTGTCGCCGACCGGGTCGTGTACGGGAAGCGCGCGACGCCCTACGAGGTCATGTCCTCGTTCGGCGATCAGCTCGCCGGTACGTACTCGGCCGACGACGTGCTGGAGCGGATCGCGAAGGTCCTCGGCGAAGGTGTGGGGGCCAGTACCGCGGAGGTGCGGCTGGCGGTCGGCGACGGCCTGCGGACCGTCGCGATCTGGCCTGCGGATGCGACCGACGCCGGCGCCGAGCACGTGACCGAGGTGCGTCACCAAGGCGAGCTCCTCGGCGAGCTCGCGGTCTCGCTCCCGGCGAACGATCCGATCGATCCAACGCGGGAGCAACTGATCCAGGACCTCGCCTCTCAGGCCGGGCTCGTGCTGCGAAACGTGCGGCTGACCGAGGAGCTCCGCGCTCGCCTCGACGATCTTCGGGCAGCCCAGAAGCGGTTGGTCGCGGCCCAGGACCAGGAGCGTCGCCGGCTGGAGCGCAACATCCACGACGGCGCCCAGCAGCAACTCGTCGCCCTGGCCGTGAAGGCCCGGCTCGCGCGCCAGCTGACCGATCGTGACGCGGTCAAGGCTGCCGAGATGCTCGAGCAGATCGAATCTGAGACCCAGGGCGCGCTCGAGGATCTCCGCGACTTGGCCCGCGGGATCTACCCGCCGCTCTTGGCCGACAAAGGGTTGGTCGCCGCCGTCGAGGCCCAGGCGCGACGGTCGCCGGTGGCCGTCGAGGTCGACGCCGACGACCTTGGCCGGGCCGCGTCCGACGTGGAGGCCGCCGCCTACTTCAGCGTGCTGGAATCGCTGCAGAACGCGGCGAAGTACGCGGCGGCCACCCGGATCACGGTGATGCTTCGGGTCGAGGGCGATGACCTCGTGTTCGAGGTACGGGACGACGGCCGAGGCTTCGACCCAGGCGCGGTCGGCTACGGGACGGGGCTGCAGGGCATCGCGGATCGCCTGGGCGCTCTGGATGGATCGCTCGAGGTCGTCAGCGCTCCCGGTGCCGGGACGACCGTGGCCGGGCGGCTCCCGTGGAACCACGTCGGAGACGAGCCGACTCCTTCGAAACAGGCCCAGAACGCCGGGATGGAGATCGTTCCGGAGCGGGAGGTCGTGGGATGAACGCCGTGTCCTCCTCGGCCGTGGCGCGACCTGCCCGATGGCCTTGGCTGGCGCTCGCCCTGTTCCTCACGATCGCCGGCGTCGGGATGTGGTTCGTCCTGCAGCTCGATGAAAGTGTGGTTGAGCAGATCCCCTACATCGTCGCGTTCGCGATGTTCGGAGCGGTCGGCGCGCTCATCGTGAGCCGGGATCGCCGCAACGTGATCGGGCTCATGCTCCTGTACGGCTCCTTCCTCACGGCGATCTCGTTCTTGAGCGGCGAGGTCGTCACGTACGGGATCGAACACGGGTGGTCACACGCGGTGCTCGTGCCGTGCGCGTTCCTCAACATGTATGGGTGGCTGATCGGGATCCTGCCCGTGATCATGCTGTTGCCGCTGCTGTTCCCCGACGGACGCTTGCCCTCACCGCGATGGCGCGGCTACCTCTGGTTCGTCATCGGGTTCCTGGTGATCCTGGGCGTCTGGGTCACGTTCGGCTCCCCGAGGCTGACCGGCTCGCAGGATATCGGGATCCCGAACCCGCTCTACATCGGCGCGGTCGGTCGGGTTCCGTCGCTCGATCCGTTGATCGCGGTCCTGTTCCCGGGTCTCTTCGGGGCCTCACTGACGTCGCTGCTCCTGCGGTTCCGCCGCTCGACCGGCGTCGAACGGCAGCAGATCAAGTGGGTGGCGTTCGGGTTGCTCGTAGCGCTCGTCGGGATCACGTCGACGACCTTCAACTCGGAGGAGACGGTGCTGACCGCCCTTGTCGGGGGACTCGCCTTCCTGATGTTCCCGGCCTCGATCGGGATCGCCGTCCTCCGCTTCCATCTCTACGACCTCGACGTCGTCGTGAAGAAGACGGTCGTCTACGCTGCGTTCGCGCTGTTCGCGACGCTCGTGTACCTCGCGCTGGTCGTCGGCCTCGGCGCGTGGCTGGGCCGTGGCAGCTCGTTCCTGACGATGGTCGCGGCCGTGGTCGTCGCGGTGACGTTCCAACCCGTGCGCGCTCGCCTCACGCGAGTCGCGAATCGGGTCGTCTACGGGCGACGCGCCACCCCGTACGAAGTGCTCTCGGAATTCTCCGAGCGCGTTGGCGGGGCGTACGCCGACGTGGACGTGCTCCCGCGCATGGCGCGGGTCCTCGGAGAGGGCGTGGGCGCGACCCGAGCCGACGTCTGGCTCGCGATCGGCCGCGAGCTGCGCGACGTGGCGACCTGGCCTCCGGACGCTCCGCCGTCGAAGCCGCTCGCGATGGCGAACGGGGCCGTGCCCCCGATCGCCGGTGCCGACCGCGTCGATCCCGTCGAACAGGGCGGCGAGCTCCTCGGCGCGCTCGCCGTGTCGAAGCCGGCGAGCGACCCGGTCTCGCCGGCGGACGAGAAGCTGATCGCAGATCTCGCGTCACAGGCGGGCCTCGTCCTGCGGAACGTTCGTCTGACCGAAGCGCTGCGGGCGCGCCTGGCGGATCTGCAGGCCGCCCAGAAGCGCATCGTGCAGGCCCAAGATCACGAGCGTCGCCGGCTCGAACGGAACATCCATGACGGTGCCCAGCAGCAGCTCGTCGCGCTCACGGTGAAGCTCCGGCTCGCGGAGTCCTTGGTGCCGAAGGACCCCGAGGCCGTGGGTCGGATGCTCGCCGACCTCCAAGGCGAGACCCAGACGGCGCTCGAGGACCTGCGGGACCTCGCCCGCGGGATCTATCCGCCGCTCCTGGCCGACAAGGGACTCGGGGCCGCGCTCGACGCGCAGATCCGTCGTTCGCCGCTCGCGGCGACGTTGGACGTCGGCGATCTCGGCCGCTACCAGCAGGAGGTCGAGGCCGCCGTGTACTTCTCGTGTCTGGAGGCGCTCCAGAACGTCGCGAAGTACGCGGCGGATGCGACCACCACGGTGACGCTGCGACGCGCCGGCGACACGTTGTCGTTCGAGGTCGCGGACGACGGTCCCGGTTTCGACCCAGCGGCCATGACCGTCGGGAGTGGCCTGCAGGGGATCGCCGATCGTTTCGCGGCCCTGGACGGGATCGTCGAGGTCGACAGCGCGATCGGGCGCGGCACCAGGGTGTCCGGGCGGGTTCCCGCCCGGGAGGTCGTCGATCCGTCGATGCCCACCAGGCCGCAGGAGGTCACGACATGACGACGATCGACCGACCGCGACCCACCGGGTTCCGCCGCCTCGAGCGGTGGTTCATGGGGATCGTGATGGGCGTCCTCGCCTTCGTCTTGGAGAAGGTCGTGATGCGTTCGCTCCGCAAGGAGGGCGTGTCCCCGCCTGGACCAGAGGACGCCGGGCCCATGATCACGACCAAGGGCGCCGAGGTCGACATCGAGGAACGGTGAGGGCCGGCCCTGAAGGGCCGGCCCTCGAACGGTACGTGTCGCAGAGCGATCAGTGCGGTGCGCCCCGCACCGTCACCTCCAAGCCGTCCATGAAGAACGGGTCGCCGTGGTTCGACAGCATCACGAACCGGATCGTCTGCACGTTCTTCAGCCCCTTCGAGCCCTTGAACGTGTGCAGCACACCGTCGCTCTTCGCCTTGGCGTCCACGGCCGTCTTCCAGGGCGCGTCCTTGCTCTGCCGCGTCTGGATCTGGAAGTGCTTGAAGCCGGCCGTCGAATCGTCACCGCACGTGCCGCCGGACGCGACCCCGAAGCTCGAGATGTCGATGTGGTCCGGCAGCCGCACCACGGCCTTCTTCGGGCCGGGCACGAATCCGTCGGGGGCATCGACCGCGTCCGATGGCCACCCGGATCCGACGTTCAGGTCGAACGCCCCGTTCGCGTTCGCGCCACAGAAGTCGGCGTAGTCGGGTGGGGTGAACTTCTTCAGCACGGCCCCCGCCGACAGGGCCGCCCAGTCACGGTTCAGCTTCTTGTTGGCAACCGCGTCGGCTCCGCTCACCGCGAGATCCTGTGTGACTCCGGTCTCGTAGCCGTCGGCCTTGAACACCCATGCCGGGTACGTGTGGTCGGGCACGTCCTGGATCAGGTAGTCGCCGCTGCCGTCGGTGGTGTCGGCCAGGTCGAACCCGAACCCGGAGCTGAGCCCCGAGAACCCGACGGTGGCCCCTGCGAGCGGATCGCCCGTGTCCTTGTCGGTCACGGTGCCACTCACGTCGTGGCATGGGTCCACGCCGCATACCGGAGGCGTCGAGAAGTCTTCGACCGGCGCCGTGTCGCCCCCGCCCACGGACGAGGCGAAGTACCCCATCCCGCGGTCGGCGAACACCTGCCAGATCGTGTCCTCGTTCGCGCCGCCGTTCGCGACGACGTCCGCCTGCAGGATCGCGTTGCGCATGTCCAGGAACGACGGGCTCGGCGGTGAGAGCTCCATCGCGCGCGTGACGAGTTCCTCCGAATCGGCGGATCCGCCGTTGGTGAACCCGTTCGTGTCGAGCGCCATCCGCAGATCCCACAGGGTCTCGAGCCAGATCTCGCCGTCGGCATGCACCTCGGGCGTCGGGTGCACACCGTCGAACGTGGTGATGTGGCCGAAATCGCCGTAGGTGTAGCCACCGGGGTCCGTGTCGAACCCGCCCGGGCACCGGCCGCTCGAGTTGTCCTCGGCCGGACAGTCGACCGGTTGGGATCGGAGGACACCGGCGAACGTGAGCTCACCCATCACCACGAGCCCTTCGCCCGCCGTGTCGGGCTTGTAGCCCTCGTTGTTCAGGAAGTCCTCCGCGTACCAGTCGCTCCAGGCTTCGCCCATCGAGCCGGCCTGCTGGTTGTCGAGGCCGCTGTTGCCGTCGGGGTAGATCACCAGTCGGTTCGACAGGCCGTGGGTGTACTCGTGATACACGACCTCGGCGTCGTCCCCGCCGTTGGCCGACGGGATCGTCGGCAACCCGAACTGCGGCAGCTTCTTGAACAGATACATCTGCATGATCGGCGGCGTGCCGTCGGGGAACGTGGACATGTTCGCGTTGTCGACGTGCTGCAGGTCGGGGAACCCGTGGTCGGTGTTCGCCCCGTCCGAGGCGTTCCCGAGCACCATGTCGTCCCCGCCCGTGCCGCCGAACTCGAAGTTGCCGGCCGCGTTGGTGAACGAGATCGGCGCCGCGGCCAGGTGGTCGTGGTAGTGGTTCAGGAAGTAATAGACCTGCACCGCGTTGTGGGCCAGGTTCGGCTTCCAGCTCTTGGCGACGTTCTTGTCCCACGTGCACGCGCGCGCCGTGCTGCAGTTCTGCGCCGCGGTGGTCGTGTCCAGGAACCCCGTGGGGTCGTAATCGAAGTCGTCCCCAGAGGTGGGCAGGATCCCGTCGCCCGCGTCGGGGAAGCTGTCGTCCTTCACGTCCTTGAACACCCAGGCGTTCGGGCCGAGGAGCTGCTCGCCGGGATCGCCGACCGAGAACGGGTTGGACGCGAAGACCGGGAACGTCACCGGCATCAGGTCCCCGCCGTTGTTCGGGGGGATGTCGCTCGAGTAGAACGGCCACGCGTCGGCCGTACCCGTGTCGACCGCGATGCCGGCGTCGGTCAGGTTGTTGCGGTAAAGCACCGCGCCGGTCTGCGCGTCCACGAACGACAGGTCGATCTCATCGGACGAGACGAACGTCGTGGTCTTCCACGCCAAGCGCGCGCCTCGACCGGTCGGGAACAGCGCGAGCTTCGCCGCGTCGTGGGCTTGGCGGAAGGCCGCCCCGCCCTGCCCCCGCCGGGCCGCCGCGATCGCGGCGTTCGCGTCGATCCGCGCGCCACCCACGGGCGTCCGGAGGCCCCGCATCGGACCGCCGCTGATGTTGATCAGACGCCCGTCGCGCGCGACGTTCGCCCGCAGGCCCTGGCCGAACAGGGTCAGGCCACCGGCCCGCTGCACGTAGGAGAGGTGGTGCGTGCCGAGCTCGTCGACGTAGTCCTTCGTGAGGTGCAGCGTGCGAAGATCACGACCCCGCAGCCCGAACGCGACACGGTGGTCGCGGACGTAGCCCACGGCGATCGACGAGGCCGAGCGCGAG
>Ga0081455_10001503_pt1 | contig 28804 bp, 38 predicted proteins | sample TabmetS3T2R1_FD_70207 | JGI IMG/M metagenome (GOLD analysis project Ga0081455, IMG submission 70207) | Tabebuia heterophylla rhizosphere microbial communities from the University of Puerto Rico - S3T2R1 | ecosystem: Host-associated > Plants > Roots > Rhizosphere ... | reverse complement strand
GGCATCCTGGCGCTGTTCTTCTAAGGGCGGTCTCCGGCTTAGAGGTCGTCCAACGTGCTGCGTTTCGGCACGAGCGGCAGCCACGAGGGAATGCGCCGTTTGGCCAGCCAATAAGGCCTCCACAGCTCCACCCAGACGGACTGGCTGAGAGGAGCGTCGTCCTGCTCGCGATAGCGGGGCTTAAGATCGATGAGACGGTTCTCGTCGAACCACGCGATAGCCGCACGCCAGACCTCTACGCGGACAAGCCGGTTGCCTGGTCCCCGCAATTCGCCGATGCGCAGGTGCGGCTCGTCGCGCTCGAAACTTAAGTCGATCGTTGCGACGCGCTCGCCCTGTGGGGGCACAACGTGGCCGAGACCCAGACCGTGCTGTGGATGCGCATGCTCGACCGCCGCCGGGGCCCGAACCCGCCGGCCCTCGTGGCCGTCGACCCCCGTCCCACGCCCGTGGCGCACGAGGCCGATGTCCACCTGGCGGTCCGGAGCGGCACGAACCAGGCGCTGATGAACGCGGTGCTCCACGAGGTGCTGGCCCACGGCTGGCACGACGAGCGCTACGTCGCCGATCACACGATCGGCTTCGACGAGCTGCCGGGCGCGTTTCAGCCGTATCTCGACGGAAAAGTTACCGGTCGTACCGTAGTGCGGGTGCGCGCGCAGTCGTAAACTCCAGCGCCATGAATTCATCAGCCGCACCGCTATCCGCGGGCGCGAAACTCCGGGCCGCCCTCGCCGCCGAAAGGCCCTTGCAGGTCGTCGGCGCGATCAACGCGTACGCCGCGCGCATGGCCGAGGCCACCGGGTTCCGCGCTCTCTATCTATCCGGCGGCGGCGTCGCCGCCAACTCCCTCGGGCTGCCCGATCTCGGCATCAGCACGATGGACGACGTGCTCATCGACATCCGGCGCATCACGGAGGCGAGCTCGTTGCCGTTGCTCGTCGACGCCGACACGGGCTGGGGCAGCGCGTTCAACATCGCGCGCACCGTGCGCTCGTTTCTCAAGGCCGGCGCCGCGGGTTTGCACATCGAAGACCAGGTGCAGGCGAAGCGCTGCGGCCACCGTCCCGGAAAGGAAGTCGTACCCCGCGACGACATGGTCGATCGCGTCAAGGCCGCGGTCGATGCGCGCACGGATCCGGGCTTCGTCATCATGGCGCGCAGCGACGCGCTCGCGAGCCTGGGCTTCGACGAGATGCTCGAGCGCCTCGTCGCGTGCGTGCGCGCCGGTGCGGACGCGGTTTTTCCCGAAGCCATCACCGAGCTTTCGATGTACCGCAAGGTGCGCGACGCCGTGAAGGTGCCCGTGCTCGCGAACATCACCGAGTTCGGCAAGACACCTTTATATACGCGCGACGAGCTGGGCGGGGCCGGTGTCGACATCGTGCTGCACTGCTGCTCGGCCTACCGCGCGATGAACCTCGCGGCGCTCAAGGTGTACCAGGCGATCCGCCGCGACGGCACGCAGAAGAACGTCGTCGGCGACATGCAGACGCGCGACGACCTCTACAAGTATCTCGACTACCACTCGTACGAACAGAAGCTCGACGCTTTGTTCGTGTCCGAAAGAATTGGGCACGGCAAGGAGAAGTGAGATGAACGCCAACGCGAACGAAGCCGCCGCGCCGAAGCCGAAGAAGTCCGTCGCCTTGTCGGGCGTCACGGCCGGCAACACCGCGCTGTGCACCGTGGGCCGCAGCGGCAACGATCTCCACTACCGCGGCTACGACATCCTCGACGTCGCCGAAAAGTGCGAGTTCGAGGAGATCGCCTATCTGCTCATCCATGGAAAGCTGCCGACGCCGGTCGAGCTCGGAGCGTACCGCGCGAAGCTCAAGGGATTGCGCGGTCTGCCGGGGCCGCTGCGCACGGCGCTCGAGCAGCTGCCCGCATCGTCGCATCCCATGGACGTGCTGCGCACGGGCTGCTCGGTGCTCGGGTGCCTTCTGCCGGAGAAGGAATCGCACGATGCGGCCGGCGCGCGCGAGATCGCGGACCACCTGCTCGCATGTTCCCCGTCGATGCTCTGCTACTGGTACCACTTCTCGCACAACGGCCAGCGCATCCACGTCGAGACCGAAGACGAATCCATCGGCGGCCACTTCCTCCACATGCTGCACCGGCGCCAGCCCTCGGGCAGCTGGGTGCGCGCAATGCACACCTCGCTCAATCTCTACGCCGAGCACGAGTTCAATTCGTCGACGTTCAGTGCGCGCGTCATCGCGGGCACGGGTTCGGACATCTACTCCTGCATCACCGGCGCCATCGGTGCGCTGCGCGGCCCGAAGCACGGCGGCGCGAACGAAGTCGCGCTCGAGATCCAGGAGCGTTACGACTCGCCCGAAGAGGCCGACGCCGACATCCGCAGGCGCGTCGCGAACAAGGAGATCGTCATCGGCTTCGGCCACCCGGTATACACGGTCTCCGATCCGCGCAACGTGATCATCAAGCGCGTCGCGGAGCGGCTCGCGAAGGAACAGAACGACTGGAAGCTGTACCGCGTCGCCGAGCGCATCGAGTCGCTCATGGGCGAGATCAAGAAGATGTTTCCGAATCTCGACTGGTACAGCGCGGTGAGCTACCACCTCATGGGCGTGCCCACGGCGATGTTCACGCCGCTGTTCGTGATGTCGCGCGTCACGGGATGGAGCGCGCACGTCATCGAGCAGCGCGCCGACGGCAAGATCATCCGGCCGGCGGCCAACTACACAGGACCGGAAGACCGCGAGTTCGTGTCCATCGAAAAGCGAAAGTAGCTAGCGAGCCGGCGCATCATTGCGCGCGACGCGCTCGTGCGCCAGCGATGCGAGCTGCGGCAATGACAGTTGCCGCAAAAGCCCATCGCGGAATTTCGCGATGCGGTCCAGCCTGCGGTCGCACTCGAGCCAGGGCAGCCAGAAGCTGTGGTCGTCGTAGGCGCGCTGGAATTCGCGCTCGGCCGTCGCTGTTTCGCCGAGACCCAGATGCACGAGCCCGAACTGGAACGGCGACACGTACGAGACGCGCGATTTTCGCGCGAGCAGCGCCAGCATGGCGCGCGCGTCGTCTGCGCGGCCCATGCGGCCGTAGGTATAACCCAGCGAACCCAGGATTTCAGGATCGTCCCCCATGCGGGCGCGCGCCGCGCCGAGATCGCCGAGCGCGGCGTCGAAGCGGCCGAGCACGCTCGCGATGCGGCCGCGCTCCACGAAATGCCGGAAATAGCCGGGCGACAGCTCGCCGGCCGCGCTGAACTCGCTCATGGCGCCGTCGAGATCGCCCGAGCAATAGGCGAGTACGCCGAGCACCGAGCTGATGTTGGCGTTGGCCGGCTCGAGTCGCTGCGCGAGCCGCGCTTGTTCCTCGGCCGCGGCGGTGTCACCGACCGTGAGCAGGAGCCACGCGAACGTACGCCGCGCGGCGGCGCTGCTCGGATTCGCGGCGAGTGCGCGTTCGAATGCCGTACGCGCGCCGCGCCAGTCACGCTCAAGATAGAAGCGCAACGCGGCATCCAGCCACAGCGCATGCGCATCGTCTGGATCCGCGGCGAGCGCGCGGCGCACATAGGTGCGCGCATCGCGAAATGCCGCGAGCGGCGTTCGGTCGCTGAACTGGAAAACGGCCTCGGAGTAGTAACCTTCGGCGAGCGCGCTCCACGTCGTGGGTCCTGGTGCGAGCCCTGCGGCGCGCCCGAAGGCCGCGAGTGCTTCGCGATTGCCATCCGCCGTGCGCTTGTACATCGCGTTGTACCCGGCGATGAGCTCGCGATGCGCGGCGGGCGGCAGCGCCGTACTCGCGACGTGACTCTGCAGCGCGAGCGTGACGAAGACGGTGATCGCGACGAGCACGGCCGCAGCAGCCGACAGCCGCCATGCCGTCCTCGAAAGGTGCGGTTGGACGGAATACCCCGCTGTGAGCAGCGCTGGATGCAGCGGTTCGCGCGCCGCGACGAACTCATAGCCAATTCCCGGACGAGTGCGGATGTAGTCAGGCGTCCTGGCTGAATCGCCGAGCGCACGCCGGATGGCCGCGATCGTAACCGTCAGATTGTTTTCCTCGACGACGAGCCCGGGCCAGACGGCGCTCATGATCGCTTCCTTGCTAACGATCCCGTCCGACGACGCGAGCAGCCACAACAGGTCGAACGCGCGCGGCGTGAGATGCACGGTCGCGCCGTCGCGCGTCAATGAACGACGCGTGACATCGAGCGCGAACGGACCGAAGCGCAGCCCAGGGTTCATCTTTAGCGCGGCCTTAAGGATTTTTAGCGGCGGCAGCCGGGATTCTAGCCCGCCCGTTTTCGACTCCGGAGATCTTCATGAGGACCGACGATGCCCCCGCCGTGTTCACTTCCATGCTGCACGCGATCGACGCGCGCGACTGGCAGCGAGTTCGCGACGCCTTCGATACGGAAATCGACATCGACTACGAGTCGCTGTTCGGCGAGAAGCCCAGGCGCGTGAACGCCGACCGGCACTGCGCCGGGTGGCAGGTCTTCGCCGGGCCCTTCCAGGCCACGCAGCACATCACCGGGCCGTTCACCGTGCAGGCATCGTCCGACGGTGCGATCGCGGACACGCACGTTCGCGCCTATCACCGCATCGAAGGCGCGCCGGGCGGCGACGTGTGGGTGGTCGTCGGCCATTACCGTGTCGATCTGCGTCCCGTGAACGGCGCCTGGAAGATCCGTGGCATCAAGCTCACGGTGTTCTACCAGGAGGGCAACCGCCGCATTCCACAATTCGCGCAAGATGCGATCAAGGCGACATGAGATGAACGACGTTGCCCGTACCCTTCGTATCCGTCCCACCACCGCCGCCATGCAGGAGCCGGTGGACTACGACTACTTCGTGCCCAAGGACCCCGCAAACCTGTTGCGGCAGGACCCCGCGCGCCGCACCGCGGTGAAATTCCGCAGCGCCGGATTGACGCTCGCCGGGCATCTCTATCGTCCCGGCCGCTCGAATGCGCAGACGCCGGCCATCATCATGGTTGGCCCCATCTCGAGTGTGAAGGAACAGACCGTGCCGCACTACGCGCAGCGCTTCGCGGACGCGGGCTACACGGTGCTCACATTCGACTCGCGCAGCTTCGGCGAGAGCGAGGGCGCCGTGCGCTGGCACTACGATCCGAACGAAATCATCGACGACTACTCGAACGCCGTCAGTTATCTACTCGGTCGTACCGACATCGATTCCACGCGCATCGCGCTGGTCGGCGTGTGCATGGGAGGCGGTTATGCGGTGTCGGCGGCCGCGCGCGACCGGCGCATCCGCGCCGTGGCGAGTATCGCCGGCGGCTACGACATCGGCGGGACGTTTCAGCGATTCCTCGGGGCCGAGGGATTCGCAAACTACTTCCGCGCGATCAACGAGCTCGTGGGCAGGCAATACCGCGCAGGCGAGGTGGAGTACATACCGACCATCGCGAAAGCGTTGTCCGCGAGCGTTCCGATCGCCGCCATGCCCAATCCCGAGGCATACGCGTACTACGACCGCACGAGCAAGGCGGACGCGCCCAACTGGTCGAACAGGATCACGGCCGCCTCGCTGCAGCCGTACTTCATCTACAACTCCATCGCGCATGCGCCGCTCGTCGCGCCCACGCCGCTGCTCATCGTGCATGGTACGAAGGATCTCGCGCTGCTGCCCGAATACGCCCAGGCGGCATACGACGCTGCAGTGGGACCGAAGGAACTCATCTGGATCGAGACGCACAATCACATCGAGCTCTACGACCAGGACCCGTACGTGAGCGAAGCCTGCCGTCGCGTACTCGCGTGGCTGGAGCCGCATATGAAATAAAGAGCGCGCCGCGTGCGCTGACAAGGTTCAGAATACGGCCCCCTCGCGCCGCAGAGCCGTCTCCGAATGTCCTCGCACGATTACAAATCCGCGCAGCGTCCGAACCCCGACGAACTGCTGGTCGCCATCGCCGACTACACGAAGAACTTCGAGGTCACGAGTGCACAGGCGTACGAAACCGCGCGCTACTGCCTCATGGATACGCTCGCGTGCGGCTTCCAGGCGCTCAAGTATCCGGCGTGCACGAAGTTGTTAGGACCGGTGGTGCCTGGCGCGACGATGCCCGGCGGCTCTCGCGTGCCCGGCACGAGTTACGAGCTCGACCCGGTCATGGGTGCCTTCAGCATCGGCGCGATGGTGCGCTGGCTCGACTTCAACGATACGTGGCTCGCGGCGGAATGGGGGCACCCGTCCGACAATCTGGGCGGTATCTTAAGCATCGCCGACTATCTATCGCGCCGTGCGATCCTGCTCGGCGAGAAGCCGCTGACGGTGCGCGACGTTCTTACGGCCATGATCAAGGCGCACGAGATCCAGGGCGTGCTCGCGCTGGAGAACTCCTTCAACCGAGTCGGCCTCGATCACGTGCTGCTCGTGCGCGTCGCGTCGACCGCGGTGGCCGCGCAGATGCTCGGCGGCTCGCTCGAGCAGGTCGTGAACGCACTGTCGAACGCCTGGGTCGACGGCGGCGCACTGCGCACGTATCGGCACGCGCCGAACACGGGCTCGCGCAAGAGCTGGGCCGCGGGCGATGCCACGTCGCGCGCGGTGCGCCATGCGCTGTTCGCGCTCAAGGGCGAGATGGGTTATCCCTCCGCGCTGTCCGCGAAGACCTGGGGCTTCCAGGACGTGCTGTTCAAGGGCAAGCCGCTCACGCTCGCGCAGCCGCTCGGCAGCTACGTGATGGAAAACGTGCTGTTCAAGATCAGCTTCCCCGCGGAGTTCCACGCGCAGACCGCCGTCGAGTGCGCGATGGCGCTGCATCCGCAGGTGCGCGACAAGCTTGCGCTCGTCGACCGCATCGTCATCGAGACGCAGGAACCGGGCGTCCGCATCATCGACAAGACAGGCCCGCTCGCGAACCCCGCCGATCGCGATCACTGCATCCAGTACATGGTCGCCGTGCCGCTCATCTTCGGCCGCCTCACGGCAGCGGATTACGAAGACGTCATCGCGAACGATCCGCGCATCGACGTGCTGCGCGCGAAGATGGAGGTCAGGGAGAACGCGGTCTTCACGAAGGAATACTACGAGCGTGACAAGCGCCACATCGGCAACGCACTCACGATTTTCTTCAGCGACGGCACGAAGCTGCAGCAACGCATCGATTTCCCGATCGGCCACCGCAAGCGCCGTGCCGAAGGCATGCCCGTGCTCGTGAAGAAGTTCGAGGACTCCGTGGCCGCGCACTTCCCGGCGCGCCAGGCCGACGCCATCAAGGCGATGTTCGCGCGCGCGGATCTCGACTCACTGACCGTGAACGAATTCATGGCGCAGCTCGTCGCGAACTGATGGTCGACATATTCGGCGAAGCCGCGTGGACGCGGCAGCTCGGCGCGGGCGCAAAGCAACTCGGAGTCGACCTCGACGAATCGCAGCGCGACCTGCTGTGGCGCTACGCGCAGCTGCTGCGCGAGCGCAACGAGCACGTGAACCTCACGTCGATCGTCTCGCCCGAGGGCATCCTCACGCTGCACATGCTCGATAGTCTGTCGATCGCGAATGATCTGGGCGCGGCGCGCCGTCTAATCGACGTAGGCACCGGCGGAGGGTTTCCCGGCATCCCGCTGGCGGTCGCGTGCCCGGAACGTCAATTCGTGCTCATCGACGGAACGCAGAAGAAGATCCGCTTCGTGGCGGAGTCCATCGCCGCGCTCGACATCCGCAACGCGAGCGCGGTGGCCGCACGCGCGGAGAGCTACACGGGCGCGAAGAATTTCGACGTCGCGATCGCGCGCGCGGTCGGGCCGCTCGCGGAGCTCGTGCGCGATTGCGCGAAGCTGCTCGCGCCCGGCGGCCGCATCCTCGCGATGAAGGGCAAGCTCCCCGACGACGAGCTGCGTGGATTACCGCGCGGCTGGCATGCGGACGTGAAGCCACTGACCGTTCCCGGCCTCGACGCCGAGCGTCACCTCGTAACGCTCTCTCGCCGCGCTTGAAAAACCTCGCGGCGGCGACGTTGGCGCTGTGCGCCTCGGTCGGCGTGCACGCCCGTGCTCTCGACTGCCACGCGCCGGACGGCGTCGGCATCGCGAACACGCCGCGTGTGCTCGCGCCGACGAGCGAAACCGAGCCCGCACCGCCGACGCCGGGTGCCATCACGCTCGCGATGCTGCCCGACGTGCAGTACTACACGCTGTGCCGCCTGCCGCACCTGGCGGCGCAGCTCGAGTGGATAGACGGGCAGGCGGCGGTGCGCGGCATGCGCGCGACGCTGTTCATGGGCGACCTCACCGAGCACAACACGCGCGACGAGTGGGCCTGGTTCCGCGAGCGCGTCGCGCCCGCGGGCGCGAACGTGCCCATCATCCTGGCGACGGGCAATCACGACTACGGCCACAACGGCGACGCGCACGCGCGACGCACGCTCTTCGACGACTACTTTCCCGCGCCACCCGGCATGGCGGCGTCGCTGCTCGCCGACAAACAGCGCGGTTCGATCGCGAACGCGTACTACCGCATCGCGCTGCCGCGCGTGACGCTCGGCGTGCTCGTGCTCGAATGGGCGCCGCGCGCGTCCACGGTCAGATGGGCGAACAAGGTGTTGTCGCGATTTCCGCAGGATCGCGTGATCGTCGTGACGCACGCGTATCTATATGACGACTCGACGCGCTACGACTGGCACACGCGCGGCACGGCCCAGCGCTGGAATCCGCTGTGGTACGACATGGACTGGCTCGAGCAGCTCTACGACCGCGAATCCGACGGCGAAATGCTGTGGAACGCGCTGGTTCGCACGCATCCGGGCATCTTCCTCGTGCTGTGCGGGCACGTCGGCGGCAGCGGCACCGGTCATCTCGAGAGCCGCGGCGACGCCGGCAATCTCGTGCAGCAGGTATTGGCGAATTTTCAATTGCTCGACGAGGGCGGGCTCGGCTACCTGCGGCTGTTCGAGATCCAGCCGGACGGCCGCTCGCTGCGCATGAAGACATATTCCCCCTCGCTCGGACGATTCGCGATCGCGGCGGAGCAATCGGCGACCTTCGCGATCGAGCCCGCGCTCTGGTCCGCGCCGTAGGAGATCGGGCGCGTTCGCCACCTCGCGCGCTTTCGGGTCTAAGATGGCGCCCCATGAAACGCATCATCGCGGTTGCGAACCAGAAGGGCGGCGTCGGCAAGACGACGACGTCCGTGAACCTCGCGGCCTCGTTCGCGGCGACGCGCCGGCGCGTGCTGCTCATCGACATCGATCCGCAGGGCAATGCGACGATGGGCTGCGGCGTCGAGAAGTCGCAGATCACGAACGGCACGGGTGACGTGTTGTTAGGCGAGTGCGAGGCGGCCGCGGCCATCCTGCCGCTCGAGTCGACGCCCGGGTTGTCGCTCATGCCGTCGAACCAGGATCTCACCGCGGCCGAAGTGCGGCTGCTCACGACGATGGCGGGACGCGAGCTCAAGCTGCGCAACGCGCTCAAGCCCGTCTACGACAAGTTTGAAGTCATCCTCATCGACTGCCCGCCCGCGCTCAACATGCTCACGCTGAACGCGCTCGTCGCGGCGCAGAGCGTGCTGATCCCGATGCAGTGCGAGTACTACGCGCTCGAGGGTCTGTCGGCGCTCGTGAACACGATCGAGCAGATCAAGGCGTCGGTCAGTCCGGGCCTCGAGATCGAAGGCATCCTGCGCACGATGTTCGATCCGCGGAACAACCTCGCGAACGAGGTCTCGAGCCAGCTCATCGCGCACTTCGGCGACAAGGTGTTCCGCACGATCGTGCCGCGCAACGTGCGGCTCGCCGAGGCGCCTTCTTTCGGCAAGCCCGTCCTGCAGCACGACAAGGACTCGCGCGGCGCGCTCGCGTATCTCGCGCTCGCCGGTGAGATGCTGCGCAAGGACGACGATTCGGCGGAAGCCACCGAGGCGCCGCCGGCCCAAGAGGCCGTGCCCGCCGCTGAAGCGGCGCCGGCCGACAGCGAGCATCCGCTGAATTAGCCCGCTAGACTCCGCGCCCATGAGCACCAAGAAACCGGTGATGGGACGCGGACTCGAGGCACTGCTCGGCCAGATGACGAAGCGGGCCGAGCCGGCCGCGGCGCCCGCGCCCGGCGCGCCGCCCGCTCCGGCCAAACTTCCCGGTGACGAGCTCGCGCAGCTGCCGCTCGACCTGCTCCAGCGCGGCAAGTATCAGCCGCGCGTCGACATGCGGCAGGAATCCCTCGAAGAGCTCGCCGCGTCGATCAAGGCGCAGGGCATCGTGCAGCCGATCGTCGTGCGCCCCGTCGCGGGTGCCACGGGCGCATCGCAGCGCTACGAGATCATCGCGGGCGAGCGCCGCTGGCGCGCCGCGCAGATTGCGGGTCTTGCAACGGTGCCGTCGGTCATCCGCCGCGTGCCCGACGAGGCCGCGATCGCAATGGCGCTCATCGAGAACATCCAGCGCGAGAACCTGAACCCGCTCGAAGAAGCGCGCGCGCTCGAGCGCCTCATCAGCGAGTTCGGCATCACGCACCAGCAGGCCGCGGATGCTGTGGGCCGCTCGCGCGCCGCGGTGTCGAACCTGCTGCGACTGCTCGAGCTGCCCGACGAGATCACGTCGTTCGTCGAGCGCCGCGAGCTCGAGATGGGACACGCGCGCGCGTTGTTAGGCCTGCCGCAGCGGCGCCAGCAGATAGAAGTCGGCGCGCTCGTCGCGAAGAAAGGTCTTTCCGTGCGCGACACCGAGGGCATGGTGCGCGCGCTGCTCGCAAAAGCCGCGGGCGCCACGCCCGGCGCGAAGGAATCGAAGGCGCTCGATCCCAACATCCAGAAGCTGCAGGACGAGCTCTCGGAGAAGCTCGGTGCGCCCGTGCAGATCCAGCATGCCGGATCGGGCAAGGGCAAGGTCGTCGTGAGCTACCACTCGCTCGATGAGCTCGACGGCATCCTCGCGCACATCAAGTAGAGCGAAGGCGCCCGGCACGCTCGTCGCCGCAGCGTTCGTCGTCGTCGGGCTCGCGGGATGCGCGGCCACCCGCGGCGATCCCGAATTCTCTCGCGTGCTCCTCGACGGCCGGCACTGGACCTTCGAAGCGGAAATCCCGCAGACGCGCATCTCGCTGAATCGCGGCGTGCTCGACGTCGATACTCCGGCCGGCGTGACGCTGTGGCTCAACCACGAGATTCGCGGCCCCGTCGAGATCGAATTCGATGCGACCGCGGTCGCCGTGGGCGGCGTCAACGACCAGGTGAGCGATCTCAACGTATTCTGGATGGCGACGAACACCGACGGTACGGCGCCATTCACGCATCCGCGCAAAGGCAAGTTCGCCGAGTACGACGACCTCACGACCTACTACGTCGGCCTCGGCGGCAACCGCAACACGACGTCACGGTTCCGTCGCTATGTGGGCGAGCCCGGCAATCGGCCGCTGTTGCCGCAACACGATCTGTCGGATCCGTCCGTGCTGCTCGTGCCGAACCGGCGCCAGACGATCACGCTCATCGCGCGCGGCGGTCACATCGAGTATCGCCGCGACGGCAAGATGCTGTTCGCGTACGAGGACGCCACGCCTTACACGCGTGGCTGGTTCGCGCTGCGCACGACGTGGAGCCATCTGCGCATCGAGAACTTCCGCGTGCGCCGGCCGCGCGACTAACTATCCACGCGCCCCGTGCGCACCGGCGCCGTCTCGGGCAGCTGCGACAGCGCGATCAGGCCCACGCACATCGCCGCTAGCATGTACCACGCGGGCACGAGCGGTTCGCCCGTGACCCGCGTGAGCCAGGCCGTGACGAATTGCGTGGAGCCGCCGAACACGGCGATCGAGCTCGCGTAGATGAGGCCGAAGCCGCCCGCGCGCACGTGGCGCGGCAGCGACTCCGTGATCGAGATGAGCGCGGCCGTGCCCGCGGTCGTCGACGCGCTCGTCATGAGCGCCACCGAGATCCACAGCGACGGTCCGTTGCGGAAATGCTCGATGAGCCAGAAGCCCGGAAACACGAACGCGCCCATGATGAGCCACGGCACGAGGATCATCGGGCGCCGGCCGAAGCGATCGGACAACCAGCCGCCGACCGGATCGAAGAACAGCCCCGCCGCGCCCACGGCGACGGTCGCGCCGAACGCGAGCCGCTCGGGCATGCCGAGCGTCGAGTTCGCGTAGGTTGTCATGTAGCTCAGTATGTAGTTAGTGGTGGTCGCGGTGGCCATCAACGCGATGCTGACCGCGCCGATGCGCCAGTAGGAGATGCGCGGCGCCGACGCCGCGTCCGCCGCGGGCGCGCGGTGCAGCGTCTCCTCGAGCGAGCGCCGCAGCGCGAGGCCGAACGGCACGATCACGGCGCCGATGAGCAGCGCCACGCGCCAGCCCCACGCGTCGAGCTGCGCGCTCGTGAGCAGGTTCGCGAGCAGCACGCCGACGAGTCCCGCCACGAGCACCGCCACGTCCGCGCTCGTCGCCTGCATCGAGATGTAGAACCCGCGACGCATCGGGGGCGCGGCTTCCATGAGATACGCGGTGTTGGGGCCGACCTCGCCGCCGAGCGCGAAGCCCTGCAGCAGCCGGAAGGCGAGGACGGCGATCGGCGCGGCGATGCCGATCGATTCGTAGGAGGGCACGAGCGGCAATCCGACGACGGCGATGCCCATGAGCCAGAACGACAGCAGCATCGCGGGCTTGCGACCCGCGCGGTCGGCGTAGCGGCCGATCACGAACGCGCCGACGGGCCGCGTCGCGAATCCCGCACCGAACGTCGCGAGCGCCGTGAGCAGGCTGACGCCGGGCGTGTGCGAGGGGAAGAACGTCCGGCCGATCTGCGCGGCGAAGAACGCGTAGGTCACGAAGTCGTAGAACTCGATCGCGTTGCCGGCGACGACGGCCGCGACCTGCCGGACCGGCAGATTTCCCCGCGACTCCGGGATGTTCACCATCCGGCTATTCGATACGTAAAAACACCCCGGAAAAAGCTGGATTTCGTGTTGAGTCGCCGGGGGTCGGCGTATATAATTCGCGCCCCTGGCCAAGGCACACGTAAGTCGTTGCCGCGCCAAACAATTTTCGGGCACAACTCAAGTTTTCGCCTGCGGCTCTCGCGGGCCGTCGTTGTGTTCGCAGATTGTCGACTTGCAGTAGGAGTGTCGTGGTCACCCTTGAGTTGCCCCAAGCGAGGCGACTGGCGGCGAGCGTCGTGCTCGGCCAGCTTGTCATCACCGTCGTGGCCGCCGCTCTCTGTTTCGCGGTCTTCGGTCGGGTCGCGGGTGTTTCCGCTCTCGTCGGCGGCGCCATCTCGTCGCTCGCGAGCCTCGCGCTCGTGCTCATCGGCTTCGCCTCGAAGGCCGGCTCGGCGCCCGAGGCGATCGCGCGCTCCTTCTATGTGGGCGAGGCCACGAAGCTCGGCGTCACCGTGGCGCTGTTCGTGTTGGTGTTCGCCACGCTGAAGGTGTCGTTCGCGGCGCTGTTCGGCACCTACATCGCAACCCTGTTCATATATTGGGTCGCTCTCGCGAACGCACTGCCGCCCCTGGGCGGAACCGCGAACGCGGTCAAGCGCTAGGAACCAAGAATAGATGGCAGCAGAACACGCAGGCGCAGGCCCCACTCCTAACGAGTACATCGTTCACCACCTGACCAACCTGCAATACGGTCACGGATTCTGGACGTTCAACCTCGACAGCATCTTCTTCTCGGTGCTGCTGGCGCTTGCGTTCTTCATCCCGGTATACGTCGTCGCCCGTCGCGGCACGGCCGGCGTGCCGAAGGGTTTCCAGAGCCTTCTCGAGTGGTGGCTCCAGATCATCGATGAACAGGTACGCGACACCTTTCACGGCACGAGCAAGCTGATCGCCCCGCTGGCGTTCACGATCTTCTGCTGGATCTTCTTCTTCAACCTCATGGATCTCGTGCCAGTCGATCTGCCGGGCTTCATCGCGAAGCCGCTGGGCATCGAGCATTCCAAGGTCGTCCCGAGCACCGATCTCAACATCACGCTCGGCATGTCCATCTCCGTCTTCCTGCTGGTGATGTTCTACAGCGTGAAGATCAAGGGCGCGGGCGGCTTCGCGAAGGAGCTGCTGACGCATCCGTTCGGCCCGTACATGTTCCCGTTCAACCTGCTGCTGAACATCGTCGAGCACCTGGCGCGCCCCGTCTCGCTCGGCCTGCGTCTGTTCGGCAACCTTTACGCCGGTGAAATGATTTTCCTGCTGCTCGCCGTGCTCGGTGGCAGCTTCGCGATCAACACGTTCGGCGGCGTCGGCGCCACGATCGCGCAGGTCCTGCTCGGCGCAGCCTGGGGTGGTTTCCACTTCCTGGTGATCCCGCTGCAGGCATTCATCTTCACGGTGTTGACGGTCGTGTACCTTGCCCAGGCTCACGAGACGCATCACTGATCAAGTTGTTAGTTCAAACGGTTTTTGGTTGGAGGAATCATGGAACACATTGCTGAAATTGCTCAAATTCAAGGTCTCACCGCTCTCGCCGTCGGCATCATCTTCGGCATGGGCGCGCTCGGTACCGCCATCGGCTTCGGCCTGCTCGGCGGCAAGTTCCTGGAAGGCGCCGCGCGCCAGCCGGAGCTGACCCCGGCGCTGCAGGTGAAGATGTTCATCGTCGCCGGCCTGCTCGACGCGGTCGCGATGATCGGCATCGGCTTCGCGCTGTTCTTCACGTTCGCGAACCCGTTCCTGAGCGCGATCACGACGGCTGCGAAGTAAGCAACCAGCGGTTCGCGGGAGACTCGCGTGAACATTAACGCCACACTCATCGTCCAGATGATCGTGTTCCTGTTGCTCGTCTGGGCAACGATGTCGCTGGCCTGGCCGTACATCGTCAGCCGGATGCAGGAACGCGAGAAGCGCATCGCCGCGGGTCTCGCCGCCGCCGAGCAGGGGCAGAAGGACCTGTCGGAAGCGAAAAGCCGTGCCGAAGACGTGGTCAAGGAAGCCCGTGCCCGCGCGCTCGCGATCGAATCGCAAGCACGCACGCAGGCCAACCAGATCATCGAAGACGCGCGCAAGGCCGCGAGCCTCGAGGGCGAGAAAGCCCTGGCGGCCGCGAAGTCGCAGATCGAGCTGGAGAGCAACCGCGCGCGCGACAGCCTGCGCAGCCAGGTCGTGAGCCTCGCGGTCGCGGGTGCTAAGCGCGTGCTCGAGAAGGAGATCGATCCGAAGGCGCACGGCGAGTTGCTCGATCAACTGGCGGCGAAACTCTAGATGGCCGAGCGCACCACCACCGCCCGCCCGTACGCGAAGGCCATCTTCGCGCTCGCGAGCAAGGCCAACTCGCTGTCGGGGATGTCCTCGAGCCTGATTCGCGCCGCAGAGGTCGTCACCGACCCGCGCGTGCACGAACTGCTCGGCTCACCGCACGTGACCGCGGCGCAGCTCGCGGAGCTCGTGAACGGCGTCGTCGGCGCGCAGCTCGACGACAACGGCCGCAACTTCATCTCCCTGCTCGCGCAGAACCGGCGCCTCGGATTCCTCCCCGAGATCGCCGCGCTCTACGAGCAGATGAAGGCCGAGGTCGAGAACGCGGTGGATGTTGAAGTGGTGGCCGCGTCGCAGCTCACTCCCGACCAGGAAAGCCGCTACGCGGCGGCGTTGCAGAAGAAGCTCGGGCGCTCGGTGCGCCTGCACACGAAGGTCGACGGCAGCTTGTTAGGCGGCGCCGTCCTCAAGGCCGGCGATCTCGTCATCGACGGCTCCATCAAGGGCCGGCTCGAGCGCCTGGCCACCGAACTGACCGCATAAAGTTTTTTCGAGGATTCAGAACATGTCCGTCAAAGCATCCGAGATCAGTGACCTCATCAAGTCACGCATCGAGAACTTCAAGTCCGCGAGCGAAGCGCGCAACGTCGGCACCGTCGTCACGGTGACGGACGGCATCTGCCGCATCCACGGCCTCGCCGACGTTCGCTACGGCGAAATGATCGAGTTCCCGGGCAACGTGTTCGGTCTCGCGCTGAACCTCGAGCAGGACTCGGTCGGCGCGGTCGTCCTCGGCGACTACAAGGGCATCCGCGAAGGCGACACCGTGAAGACCACGGGCCGCATCCTCGAAGTGCCCGTGGGCCGCGAGCTGCTGGGCCGCGTCGTCGACGCGCTCGGCACGCCGATCGACGGCAAGGGCCCGCTCAAGACCACGAAGACCGCCCCGATCGAGCGCGTCGCGCCGGGCGTCATCTACCGCAAGTCGGTGAGCCAGCCGGTGCAGACCGGGTACAAGGCCGTCGACTCGATGGTCCCGATCGGCCGCGGCCAGCGCGAGCTCATCATCGGTGATCGCCAGACCGGCAAGACCGCGATGGCCGTCGATTGCATCATCAACCAGAAGTCATCCGGCATTAAGTGCGTGTACGTCGCCATCGGCCAGAAGCAGTCGACGATCGCGAACGTCGTGCGCAAGCTCGAAGAGCACGGCGCGATGGCCCACACGATCATCGTTGCTGCGTCCGCCTCGACGCCCGCCGCCATGCAGTACATCTCGGCGTACGCCGGCGTGACCATGGGCGAGTTCTTCATGGACAACGGTGAAGACGCGCTCATCATCTATGACGACCTGTCGAAGCAGGCCGTGGCCTATCGCCAGATCTCGCTGCTGCTGCGCCGCCCCCCGGGTCGCGAAGCGTATCCCGGCGACGTGTTCTATCTGCACAGCCGTCTCCTCGAGCGCTCCGCGCGCGTGAACGAGGAATACGTGGAGCAGATGACGAAGGGCGCCGTGAAGGGCAAGACCGGTAGTTTGACCGGCCTGCCGATCATCGAAACGCAGGCCGGCGACGTCACCGCGTTCGTTCCGACGAACGTGATCTCGATCACCGACGGCCAGATCTTCCTCGAGACCGACCTCTTCAACGCCGGCATCCGCCCGGCCATGAACGCCGGCATCTCGGTGTCGCGCGTCGGCGGCGCCGCGCAGACGGACATCATCAAGCGCCTGGGCGGCGGCATCCGTCTCGCCCTCGCGCAGTACCGCGAGCTCGCGGCGTTCTCCCAGTTCGCGTCGGACCTCGACGAGGCGACCCGCCGCCAGCTCGAGCGCGGCGCGCGCGTCACCGAGCTCATGAAGCAGAAGCAGTACGCGCCGCTGTCGGTCGCGGAGATGGCGTTGTCGATCTACGCCGTGAACAACGGCTACTTCGACAAGGTCGACCGCAAGAAGGTCGTCGACGCGGAAGCCGCGCTTCAGGCCTTCGGCCGCACCGCGCACAAGACGACGCTCGACGCCATCAACGCGGAGCCCGTGCTCAAGAAGCACGAGGCGGCGTTGAAGAGCCTCTGCGAAGACTTCGTCAAGAACGGCGTGTTCTGAGCGAGCCAGCGAGTAGCTAGATGCCCGGTACCAAGGAAATCCGCGCCAAGATCGCGAGCGTGAAATCCACGCAGAAGATCACCAAGGCGATGCAGATGGTCGCGACGAGCAAGATGCGTCGCGCCCAGGACCGCATGCGCCTCGCGCGTCCGTACGCCGACAAGATCCGCTCGGTCATCGGCAACCTCACGCAGGCGAACCCCGACTACCGCTCGCCGTTCCTGCAGGAGCGCGCCGAGGTCAAGGGCGTCGGCATCATCGTGATCTCGACCGACCGCGGCCTCGCGGGCGCGTTGAACATGAACATCTTCAAGGCCGCCCTCGGCGCCATGAAGGACTGGCAGTCGAAGGGCGCCGCCATCTCGATGTGCCTCATCGGCGGCAAGGCCACCGCGTTCTTCCGCCGCCTGCCGAACCCGATCCTCGCGAACACGCAGGGCCTGGGCGACCAGCCGCGCATCAAGGACCTGATCGGCACGGTCAAGGTCATGCTCGATGCGTACAAGGACGGCAAGATCGACCGCCTGCTGCTCGTGAACTCGCGCTTCGTGAATACGATGACGCAGAAGCCCGAGGTGCAGCAGCTGCTGCCCGTCGAGCCCATGGCCGATGCGCAGCTCCAGGAGCACTGGGACTACATCTACGAGCCGGACGCGAGCGCGATCCTCGACGGCCTGCTCATGCGCTACATCGAGTCGCAGGTCTACCGCGGCGCCGTCGAGAACGTCGCCTCGGAAATGGCCGCGCGCATGATCGCGATGGGCGCCGCGACCGACAACGCCGGCAAACTCATCGGCGAACTGCAGCTCATCTACAACAAGGCCCGACAAGCCGCGATCACGAAGGAACTGTCTGAAATCGTCGGCGGCGCAGCCGCGGTCTGAGCAGACGATCCTTCGCGACCAGAGACCGAATTAGTTAGAGGTTACGAACATGGCCACCGGCAAAATCACCCAGATCATCGGCCCCGTCATCGACGTGGAGTTCCCGCGCGACTCGATCCCGCGCGTGTTCGACGCGCTCAAGTTGAAGGACGCGGACATCACGCTCGAAGTGCAGCAGCAGCTGGGCGACGGCGTCGTGCGCACGATCGCGATGGGTGCCTCCGAAGGCCTGAAGCGTGGCTTGACCGTCGAGTCCACCGGCAAGCCGATCAACGTGCCCGTGGGCGCCGCCACTCTCGGCCGCATCATGGACGTGCTCGGCACGCCGCAGGACAACCGCGGCCCGGTCGCGGCGAAAGAGACGCTGCCTATCCACCGTCCGGCGCCGAGCTACGACGAGCAGGCGAGCGGCCAGGATCTCCTCGTCACGGGCATCAAGGTCATCGACCTGCTCGTGCCGTTCGCGAAGGGCGGCAAGGTCGGCCTGTTCGGCGGTGCCGGCGTCGGCAAGACCGTGAACATGCTCGAGCTCATCAACAACATCGCCAAGCAGTACTCGGGTCTGTCCGTGTTCGCGGGCGTCGGTGAGCGCACGCGCGAAGGCAACGACTTCTACCACGAGATGGCGGAGTCGGGCGTCATCGACCTCAAGAACCTCGAGAACTCGAAGGTCGCGATGGTGTACGGCCAGATGAACGAGCCGCCGGGCAACCGCCTCCGAGTCGCGCTCACAGGCCTCACGATGGCCGAGTATTTTCGCGATGAGATCCAGCCGTCAGGTAAGGGCCGCGACGTGCTGTTCTTCGTCGACAACATCTATCGTTACACGCTCGCCGGCACCGAAGTGTCGGCGTTGTTAGGCCGCATGCCGTCGGCGGTCGGTTACCAGCCGACGCTCGCCGAGGAAATGGGTGTGCTCCAGGAGCGCATCACCTCGACGAAGACGGGCTCCATCACGTCGATCCAGGCCGTGTACGTCCCGGCCGACGACTTGACCGACCCTTCGCCCGCGACGACCTTCGCGCATCTCGACGCCACCGTCGTGCTCTCGCGCCAGGTTGCGGCGCTCGGCATCTACCCGGCGGTCGACCCGCTCGACTCGACGAGCCGCCAGCTCGATCCGCTGGTCGTCGGCGAGGAGCACTACAACACCGCGCGCGGCGTGCAGGCCGTGCTGCAGCGTTATAAGGAACTCCAGGACATCATCGCGATCCTCGGCATGGACGAGCTCAGCGAAGAAGACAAGCAGACCGTGTTCCGCGCGCGCAAGGTGCGCAACTTCCTGTCGCAGCCGTTCAACGTCGCGAAGGTGTTCACGGGCCAGGACGGCAAGATCGTCCCGCTCGCCGAAACCATCCGCGGCTTCAAGGGCATCCTGTCGGGTGAGTACGATCACCTGCCGGAGCAGGCGTTCTACATGGTCGGCTCGATCGAAGAAGCGGTCGAGAAGGCGAAGACGCTGAACTGAGCTCACAACCCATGGCAACCGCAGCAGCAAACACCGTTCACGTCGACATCGTCAGCGCCGAAGGCGAGATCTTCAGCGGTGCCGCGTCCATGGTGTTCGCGCCGGGCACCGACGGCGAGCTCGGCATCGCGCCGCGCCACGCGCCGTTGCTCACGTTGCTCAAGGCCGGCGAAGTGCGCGTGCAGACGCCGGACGGCGCGGAGCAGCATTTCTTCGTCGGCGGCGGCGCGCTCGAGATCCAGCCCAACCGCGTGACCGTGCTCGCGGACACCGCGTTGCGCGCGAAGGATCTCGACGAGGCCGCGGCGCTGGCCGCGAAGCAGCGCGCGGAAGATGCGCTGCGCGGCGCCACCGACCGCCTCGAGCAGGCCGAGGCGATGAAGGAGCTCGTGCGCATGAACGAGCAGATCAAGATGATCCAGAGGCTGCGCAAGACGCGCGGCTGATTCGCGCGGCGCCTTCGGCGCCTGGGAGGAGCGGTGCTCAAGACGTATCACGGCAGCTGCCATTGCGGCGCGGTGAAGTTCGAAGCCGACATCGACTTCGCGCAGGGCACGCACAAGTGCAACTGCTCCTACTGCGCGAAGGCGCGCAACTGGAACGTCATCGTGAAGCCCGCCGCATTCCGGCTGTTGTCCGGTGAGAGCGCGCTCGGCGACTACCAGTTCGGCACGAAGTCGGGCCACCACCTCTTCTGCAAGCACTGTGGACTGCGCGCGTTCGAGCGCGGCTACGTCGAGCAGATCGGCGGCGACTACGTTTCGGTCATGGTCGCGGCGCTCGACGACATCCCGCACGAGGAGCTCGCCGCGTTGCCCGTGAAGCATGGCAACGGCCGCGACAACAAGTGGTGGGAACCACCCGCGGTCACGAGTCATCTCTGACGCGCCCGCGTCGGCGGCATGGCTGACCTTCCCCATTTCGAAAAGATCGGCGACCGCGGGTTCTACCGACCCGAGGGCAGGGTCTCGTTCGAGCAGGCCATCGAGATGGGCGCGCTTGCGATGAAACATGCGCGCGAGCACGGTTGCTCGGATCTCGTCATCAACGTGCGCGCGCTCGTCGGCTTCGACTCGCCGGACGTCTTCGGCCGCTACCAGCTCGCGGTGCGCTGGGCCGAGAGCGCGGGCAACAGGCTGCGTGTCGCGATCGTCGCCCCGGAGCACCTGTTCGACCCCGGCAAGATCGCCGCGGTCATGGCGCAGAATCGCGGCGCCATGGGCAATTCTTTCACGCTCGAGGCCGATGCGATCGCGTGGCTCGATTCGAGCTCGCGAACCACCTAACAATCCGCGCGGCTGCTGCAATCCCCTAGTCGACCACGAGCGCGCGGGCACCGTCTGCGCAAACCGTGCGCCGCGTCGCATAGGTACTTTCCCCAAACCGGCGGCGCGCGCGGCGGGTGCGGCGTACATTCGAGCCACGTTTCCGGGGAAGGCCATGCAATCGATCACCCAGCTCGAGCAGAGCTATTTTCTGCTCAAATCCGGCGGCGGCGACTACCGCGACTGCATCGCGTGGGCGATGCAGCGCTTGCGCGAGAACGAGGAAGGCGACGACGAGGAAATCGTGCTGCTCGCGGCCTCGCAGGGCCCGGCCGAGACGCTCACGCTCGCCGAGCACGTCGTCGAGCGCTACAGCGGAATGCAGGCGCTCGATCCGCAGCTCGCGGCCGGCAAGTACCTCGTGACGCTGCGGCACGACTATCTGCGCCAGGTCGAGACGATCCGCACGCTGCACAGCAAGCTGCAGGCGCTGTACGCACGGCTCAACTACCCGCGCTGGCTCGCGGTGCTGTGCCGGAACGTGCGCCACGCGCGCGAGCATCTCGAGTACCGCGAATTCTTCGAGCGCGAGTTCGCGTACCTCGCGCGGCTCTGGGCCGTCGCGTCGAGCCGCGCGCAATTCGACACGCGGTACAACCACGCGGTGTCGCTCAAGCACGACGCGCTCTAGCGCCGCAGCGTCATCGCTCCATTGCGGATGGGCTCGCGACACGCGAGCATTCGCGCATGGATCTTCCCGCCGGCAACTTCTCGGAATGGCTGCGCGCGATGCGCGCGGCGCTGCGCGGCGACGCCGGCATGGACGTCGCCTGCGGCGATTGCGTCGGCTGCTGCACGTCGTCGTACTACATCAAGGTGCGCCCGCACGAGACGCGCGCCCTCGCGGCGATCGAAACCATCGCGCCGGAGCATCTCGAGCCCGCGCCCGGCCCGCGCGGCGAGTGGCTCATGGGTTTCGACGAGCGCGGTCACTGCCGCATGTTCGACGGGGGTTGTCGCATCTACGCGGATCGTCCCGACACCTGCCGTACCTACGATTGCCGCGTGTTCGCGGCAGCGGGCATGCAGGCGGGCGACCGACCGGTGATCAACGAGCGCATCGCGCGCTGGCGCTTCTCGTATCCGACCGCGCGCGACCGCGAGGAGCAACAGGCCGTGGCCGCGGCCGCGAGCTTCCTGCGCCGGCATCCCGTGCGTTTTCCGAGCGGGCGCATCCCGTCGCGTCCCGCGGAGATCGCGGTGCTCGCCGTGAAGACCTACGAAGTATTCCTCGGCGCGTCGCCCGACGGCGAGGCGGCCGCGCAGGCCGTCATCGCCGCGGCGCGCAGTTTCGACGGCACGCGGGAGCGCGTGGCCTGATGTGGGACCGGATCAGCATCCGCGCCGTCGTCATCGCATTCGCGGCCGGGCTCGCGTCGAGCTTCGTGCTCGCGAATGTGCTGCTCGGCTTCATCGCGGGCGACGCGCTCGATTCGTCGATGAGCGACGAAGCCACGCGCGCCGCCATCAAGTCAGTTGCCGCAAGTCCCGCATTCCTGCTGTCGTGGCTCGTGGTCGGCACGGGTGTCACGGTGGGTTCGGGCTGGCTCGCCGCGCGGCTCGCGAAGGAATTCCCGCTCTACAACGGACTCGCGGTCGGCGTCGTCTCGTTCGTATTCGACTGCTTCTCGCTGGGTGGCAGTCCGTGGTGGTTCGAGGTCGTCGGCATGCTGCTCACGTTGCCGGCGTCCATCTACGGCGCGAATCTCGCGCGCCGCGCCCGGCTGCCGAAGTCCTGACGGAGAACGACATGCCTCGCTACGTCGCGCTGTTCCGTGGCATCAACGTCGGCAAGGCGAAACGCATCGCGATGGCGGACCTGCGCGCGATCCTCGAATCGCTCGGATACGGCGACGTGGCGACGTTGCTCAACAGTGGCAACGCGATCTTCACGGCGCGGTCCGCTCCGGCCGGCAAGCTTGCAGCGTCCATCCGCGCCGCGGTCGCCAAGCGGCTCGAGATCGACGCGCACGTCGTCGTGAAATCGGCCGACGACGTTGCGGCCATCGTGGCCGGCAACGCGCTCACGAAGATCTCGGGCGACGCCTCACGCATGCTCGTCGCGCTGACGAACGACGTCGGCGATCTCACCGCGGCCCGCGTGCATGCACGCGCGGACTTCGGCCGCGAACGGGTGCACGTCGGCAAACATGCGGCATATGTGTGGTGCGCCGATGGCATCCTCGAGAGCCCGGCGCTCGATTCCGTGCTCGCGAGCCTCGGGAAGGGCGTGACGACACGGAACTGGGCGACGCTCGGCAAGATCGAAGCGTTGATGCTCGCGAAATCGACCGCCAAGTGAATCGGGCAATCTCTCGCACCGTCGCAATGACGCTTGCGAGCACGGCTGCAGTCGCGGCGCTCGCGGCCGCGCCGGCCTTCACGCTCGAGCAGTTCGACATCCACGGCGCCACTGCACGCGAGCTGCGGGCCCAGCTCAATGCGCTCGGGCCGGTCGGCGAGACGGGGTTGCGCGGTGACGGGTACACGCACTGGCGCATCGCATGGACCTACGACCTCGACTTCCGCGCCGGCCGCTGCACCGCGGGCAATGTCCACGTGACGCTCGAGGTGCGCATGACGCTGCCGCGCTGGATCCCGCCGCCCGATGCCGCGCCGGACCTGGTCACGCTATGGGATCAGTACTCGGCCGCGCTGCGTGAGCATGAAGACGGCCACTACCAGATCGCGATCCGCGCGGCGGACGACGTGCGCCATGCGCTCGGTGCGCGGCCTGCGGGCACCGACTGCCGCACGCTCCAGGGGCAGCTCGACGACACCGCCAACCAGATCCTGGACGACACCCGCCGCCGGCAGGCGGACTACGACCGCGACACCGACTCCGGCCGCGCCCAGGGCACGCGCGTGCTCTGACGAACGGTCGTCCGCGACGGACGGGTGGAAAGGCTCCCGACGAACGGCCGCGGCCCGCCGACCGCGGACATCCCGCTGCAAACATCGCGTGTCTATAGTGCGACCCATGAGCCAGGGCATCGAAAACCACGTCGACTGGATCGTCCCGAGCATTCCGGAGGACGCGCGACCGAGCCGCAATCCTCCGCAACGGCCCGTGACAACGCGCCGCGTGGACGAGACGGGCAAGGATCGGCGCAGCGTCATGGACACCTTGCTCGGCGTGAACAATCTCGCCGCCCACGACGTCTCCGGCAGCGATCCCTACAACGCCACGGGCCGTCACGTCCGCCGCTGAAGTCCGCCCGACTCCCCGCCAGGGGCGCCGTCCGCGAAAAACCGTTCCCGACCCGCTACACTCGCGGGCCCATGAAACTCGCCGTCGTCATTCTCGCGGCCGGCCAGGGCAAGCGGATGAAGTCCGACCTGCCCAAGGTGCTGCAGCCGCTCGCGGGCCATCCGCTGCTGGGTCACGTAGTTAGTCGCGCACGCGCGCTCGGGCCCGCCTCACTGCATGTCGTCTATGGTCACGGCGGCGAGCAGGTGCGCGCTGCATTTCCGGACGCCGGCATCGCGTGGGCCCTGCAGGCCGAGCAGCTCGGCACCGGCCATGCCGTCATGCAGGCGATGCCGAACGTCGCCGACGACGAGCTCGTGCTGGTGCTCTACGGCGACGTGCCGCTGATCCGCGCCGAGACACTGCGGCAGCTCATCGATGCCGCGGGGCCGAAGGCCATGAGCCTGCTCACGGTGCTGCTCGCCGATGCTTCCGGCTACGGACGCATCGTGCGGAACGGGCGCGGCGTCATCCAGAAGATCGTCGAGCAGAAGGACGCCACCAAGGCGCAGCTCAGGATCCGCGAGGGCAACAGCGGCATCATCGCCGTGCCCGCCAAACTACTGAAGAAGTGGCTCGGCAAGCTCAAGAACTCCAACGCGCAGCGCGAGTACTACCTCACCGACGTCATCGCGATGGCGGTCAAGGACAAGATCAAGGTGACGCCCATCGTCGCGCCGACCGTGGCCGAGGTGCTCGGCGTCAACGACAAGGTGCAGCTCGCGGAGCTCGAGGCGCTGCACCGTGCCGAGCGCGCGCGCGACCTCATGCTCGCGGGTGCGACGCTCGCCGATCCAGCGCGCATCGACGTGCGCGCGCAGGTTTCCGTCGGCCGCGACGTGTTCATCGACGCCAACGTGCTGCTCGAGGGCCGCGTGACGCTCGGCGACCGCGTGCGCATCGGCCCCAATGTCGTGCTGCGCGACGTCGTCATCGGCGACGACTGCGTGATCCATCCGAACTCCGTGCTCGAGCAGAGCGAGCTCGGCGCGGGTTGCCTCATCGGTCCGTACGCGCGCGTGCGCCCGGGCAGCAAGCTCGGCCGCGGCGTGCACGTCGGCAATTTCGTCGAGCTCAAGAAGACGGTCGTGGGCGACGGCAGCAAGGCCAACCACCTCACGTACCTCGGCGATGCCGTGGTCGGCCAGGGCGTGAACATCGGCGCCGGCACCATCACGTGCAACTACGACGGCGTGAACAAGTCGACGACCACGATCGAGGACGGTGCTTTCATCGGGTCCGGCAACATGCTCGTGGCACCCGTACGCATCGGCCGCGACGCGACCACGGGCGCGGGCAGCACCATCACGAAGGAAGCGCCCGACGGCCGGCTCACGCTCACGCGCGCGAAGCAGATGACGATCGAGGGCTGGAAGCGGCCCCAGAAGTCGGACAAGGAGAAGTCGAAGTAGCGGGAGTTCCGCGCGCTGGAAGTTCTGATGGCAGAATTCTGCGCATGAATCCCGTCACTCTCCAGGCGCTCGAGGTGTTTCCCGACGCGCTCGAGAAACACTACGCCGCCTTCGATCGCGACTCCGTGCACTGGAAGCCCGCCTCGTGGGACGGCGTACCGAGCGAGCCGTTCAGCGCGATCGAGCAGATCTGCCACGTGCGCGACATCGAGATCGACGGTTACCAGCAGCGTTTCGCGCGCACGCTGCGCGAATCGCGGCCGTTCCTGCCGTCGGTCGACAGCGAACGGCTCGCGGTCGAGCGTGACTACGAACACGCGGAGCCGGCCCGGGTGTTCGCGCAGTTCCGCGCGGCGCGTGCGGATACGGTCGCGTTGCTGCGGGAGGTGACGTCCGCGGATCTCGCGCGACCGGCGGAGTTCGAGGGCTATGGCCCCGTGACGCTGCTGGGCCTCGTGCACTTCCTCTGCAGCCATGACCAGCAGCATCTCGCGGGCCTGCAATGGCTGCTCGGCAAGATCGATGCCGCGAGGCTGCAAAGTGGTTAGGCGCGCGCTCCTCGCGATCGCGGTCGCGGCGTTGCCTGCGGCGGGCGCCGACGCGCGCTGGTGTCTCGGGTTCGAAGGACTCGGGCAGATCCGCGCCGGCATGACCGTCGAGCAGGTGCTGCCGCTCGCGGATTTCTCCGGTCTCGAGCGTCGCGAGCAGGCGCAAGGCTGCTGGTACCTGCGGTACGAGGGCGCCGGCACGGATTTCTGGCTCATGATCGTCGATAACGCCGTCGCGCGCGTGGAGCTGCGCGACAAGTCGACGCTGCGCACGTTTTCCGGTGCGCGCATCGGCATGACCGAAACGGCGCTGAAGGCGCTCTATGGCGCGCGGCTCGAATCGCAACCGCACAAGTACGACCCGGAAGGCCGCGTCTACGTGATGCGCTCGCGTTCGGGCGAGGACGGTTTGCGCTTCGAGACTTCCAAGGGCAAGGTCACGGCGATCCAGGCGGGGCCGTGGGAGCACCTGAACCTCGTCGAGGGCTGCTCGTGAGCAGCCGCTGCCTGCCATTCGAAAGAAATCGCCTGCAACTCATGCAAGAAGTGCAGGCCTTCATCGAGGAGACGCCCTGATGCTCGAGCTGCGACCCAACTGCGAGTGCTGTGACGCCGATCTCGCGGGCGATTCCACCGCCGCGTACATCTGCTCGTTCGAATGCACGTACTGCGAGCGCTGCGCGACGGAGACGCTGCTCGGTGCCTGTCCCAACTGCGGCGGCGAGCTCGTCCGCCGGCCGCGGCGCTCGCCCGAGAAGCTCGCGAAATATCCCGCGTCGACGGAACGCGTGCTCAAGCCCGAAGGCTGCGGACAGCGCGTTGCCTGAAACCGCGCTGATCTGTTGCGTCCCCGAAGCGGAGCCGTTCATCTCGCGCTACCGCGAGCGCTACGATCCTTCGGCGCGCCGCAACGTGCCCGCGCACGTGACCATCCTCTATCCATTCATGGCACCGGAGCTGGTCGATGCTCCCGTGATCGAGTCGCTAGCCGCCATTGCGCACGCCGTTCCGTGCTTCGATTACCGGCTGGCCGAATGCCGGCGTTTCCCGGTCGCGCTGTATCTCGCGCCGGCGCCCGACCGGCACTTCACCGCGCTCATCGATGGCGTGTTCCGCGCGTTTCCGGACTATCCGCCCTTCGAAGGGAAGTTCACGACCGTGGTGCCGCATGTCACGGTCGCGCATGGCGACGAACCGCTGCTCTGCGAGATCGACGTCGCGCTCAAGCTTGCTCTGCCGCGCGGCGGGATCGCGGCGCGCTGCAGCGAGATGGTGCTCATCGAGAACTCGAGCGGACGCTGGGAGCCGCTGCGCACGTTCGCGCTCGGCGCGTCGTCATCGTCCCACGCCGACTGATGTCGTCCCGCGGCAGCGCGTGCCGGGCGCGCATGCTCCACTCGCCGCATGATCCGCAAGCTCACGAACGGCAAGTTCCGGCTCTATTCGCGCAAGCAGGATCCCCGCACGGGCAAACGACGCAATCTCGGCACCTTCGGTACGCGTGCCGCCGCCGAAAAGCACGAGCGCGCCGTGCAGTTCTTCAAGCGTCACTGACGCGGCGGGAATCGCGCGCGGTAGACTGCCGCGCGTGAACATCGAGCTTCGGCAGCGCCCGCCTGCGCGCGTCGCGACGCGGCGCTACACGGGACCTTTCGGCGAACCCCTCGCGCGCTACTGGCGCACGGACATCGCGCCATGGCTCGCCGCAAACGAGCTCATCGATTGTCCGCGCTACGGTGTCGCGCTCGACAACCCGGCCACGACTCCGGCCGAGCTCTGCCGGTACGACTGCTGCGTCGCGCTGCCACCCGGTGTGTCGCTGGCCGGCGCACCCGAGACGACGATCGCCGGCGGCGCCTATGCGATCGCGTGCTTCAAGGGTACGGGTGCCGCAATCGGCGCGGCGTGGAACGACTTCCTAAGCAGCTGCGTTGCGCGCGGCTACGCGTTCGATGCGACGCGCAGCGCGTTCGAGCACTATCCGCGCGGCACGAGCTACGACACGAAGACCGGTGTGTTCGGATGCGAGCTGTGTTTGCCGGTGCACGGCGAGTGACGCCCGCCAGCGCCGTACGCCTGCGTCCCGCGACGGTCGATGACATCCCGGCATTGACTGCGCTCATCGCGTTGTCGGCGCGCGCGCTGTCGCGCGGCGAGTACTCGGACGCCCAGATCGACGGCGCGCTGCGCGGCGCGTTCGGCGTCGATACGCAGCTCATCCACGACGCATCCTATTTCGTCATCGAGACCGAGGGCCGGATCGCAGGCTGCGGTGGCTGGAGCCGGCGGCGCACGCTGTTCGGTGGCGATGCGCGTTCCGACCGGGACGCCACGGAGCTCGATCCCGCCGCCGACGCGGCGAAGATCCGCGCCTTCTTCATCCATCCCGATTTCGCGCGCCGCGGCTTCGGTAGTTTGCTGCTCGAACGCTGCGAGCAGGAGGCCGTCGCGCGCGGTTTCCGCCGGCTCGAGATGATGGCGACGCTGCCGGGCGTGAAGTTGTACGCGGCGCGCGGCTATGCTCCTGCCGATCCGGTCGAGTGGCCGCTCGGCGCCGGCCTGAAGATCCGCTTCGTCCCGATGAGCAAGAACGTGGCGCACTGAATTTCCCCGTTCGCACGTGATTCGCGGGTTCCCCGCCGCGGCGCCGCACGGCATGCTGAAGGCCAAGAATAAGGAGTGCCTCA
>Ga0081455_10001502_pt1 | contig 28810 bp, 26 predicted proteins | sample TabmetS3T2R1_FD_70207 | JGI IMG/M metagenome (GOLD analysis project Ga0081455, IMG submission 70207) | Tabebuia heterophylla rhizosphere microbial communities from the University of Puerto Rico - S3T2R1 | ecosystem: Host-associated > Plants > Roots > Rhizosphere ... | reverse complement strand
TCGCGGCCAGCATCACCAATGACGCGGGCTTCGCGGTGCTGTTCCGGATGATCGTGCTGCCGCTGCTGCTGTTCTCCGGCGTGTTCCTGCCGGTGGACCGGATGCCCGCGCTGCTGCGGTGGCTGGCGTACGGCACCCCGCTGTGGCACGGCGTGGACCTGGTCCGCGGCCTGACGCTCGGCGGGATCCGGCCCGGCGTGGCGGCCACCCACGTGGCGTACCTGGCCGCCCTCACGGTGATCGGGTTCGTGCTGGCCCGGCGCGCCTTCGCCAAGGAGATGGTCAAGTGAGCGCCACGATGACCGGCGCCGCGCTCAACCGGCTCGCGCCGCCCCGCCGCCGCCCCGCCACCGGCGCGGGCGCGATCATCGAGCGCAACGTGCTGGTGTACCGCCGGGTCTGGCCGCTGCTGGCCTCCGGCCTGTTCGAGCCGGTGTTCTACCTGTTCAGCATCGGCGTCGGCGTCGGCTCGCTGATCGGCCAGGTGACCCTGACCGACGGCACCGCGGTCGACTACCGGGTCTTCGTCGCGCCCGCGCTGCTGGCCAGCGCCGCCATGAACGGCGCCATCTACGACGCCACGTTCAACATCTTCTTCAAGCTCAAGTACGCCAAGCTGTACGACGCGGTGCTGTCGACGCCGATGACGGTCACCGACGTGGCGGTGGGCGAGATCGTCTGGTCGCTGGTACGCGGCGCCCTGTACGCGGGCAGCTTCCTGATCCTGATGGTGGCGATGGGCCTGGCGCTGTCGTGGTGGGTGGTCCTCGCGCTGCCGGCGGCGATCCTGGTGGGTTTCGCCTTCGGCGCCGCGGGCATGGCCGGCACGACGTACGTACGGGCCTGGCCGGACTTCGAGTGGTTGCAGTTGATCATGCTGCCGATGTTCCTGTTCGCGACCACCTTCTACCCGGTCACCGTCTACCCGCGGCCGCTCCAGATCTTCGTCGAGTGCACCCCGCTCTACCATGCGATCGAACTGATCCGCGGCCTGTCGCTGGGCCGGGTCGGCTTCGACCTGGTCCCGCACATCGCCTACCTCGCGATCATGGGCCTGATCGGCCTCACCATCGCCGCCAAGCGGCTGGACCGCCTGCTGCTGACCTGAGACTCACCCGGCACGGGTGGTGCCCGGGAGGGCGGCCGGCAGGGAAGGTGCGTTAGCCTCCTCGGAGGTCGGGTCACTCGGCCGGGTGGCGTGCGGCGACACGCCACCGGGTACGGCGCGGGTGGGTGGTGATCGGTAAACCGGCCCGGGTGCCGCCGCGTCGGGAGAGGTGGCGACCCGGGTAGGCTCGGGGTGCGCCTGCGGCGAGGCGGAGCGCACCGGCTGACCAGCGTCGCGAGATGTCAGAAGGGTTCTGCGCATGGCACGTTCTTCCCTGTCGTTCCTCGGCCGAGACATGGCGATCGACCTGGGTACGGCGAACACCCTGGTGTACGTCCGGGGCAGGGGGATCGTGCTGAACGAACCCTCCGTGGTGGCGATCAACACCAACACCGGCGAGATCCTGGCGGTCGGCGTCGAGGCCAAGCGGATGATCGGCCGCACGCCGGGCAACATCGTGGCGGTACGCCCGCTGAAGGACGGCGTGATCGCCGACTTCGACACCACCGAGCGCATGCTGCGGTACTTCATCCGCAAGGTGCACCGCCGCCGCTACCTGGTCCGCGGCCCGCGGGTGGTGATCTGCGTGCCCTCCGGCATCACCGGCGTGGAGCAGCGCGCGGTCAAGGAGTCGACGTACAACGCCGGTGCCAGCCGGGTGTACATCATCGAGGAGCCGATGGCCGCCGCGATCGGCGCCGGGCTGCCGGTCTCCGAGCCGACCGGCAACATGGTCGTGGACATCGGCGGCGGCACCACCGAGGTCGCGGTCATCTCACTGGGCGGCATCGTCACCAGCCAGAGCATCCGCATCGCCGGCGACGAGGTGGACGTGGCGATCATCAACCACGTCAAGAAGGAATACTCGCTGATGCTCGGCGAGCGCACCGCCGAGGAGATCAAGATCGCCATCGGCAGCGCGTTCCCGACGCCGGAGGACACCAACGCCGAGATCCGCGGCCGCGACCTGGTCACCGGCCTGCCGAAGACGATCGTGGTGAGCGCGGAGGAGATCCGCAAGGCGATCGAGGAGCCGGTCAACGCGATCGTCGACGCGGTGAAGACCACCCTGGACAAGTGCCCGCCCGAGCTGTCCGGCGACGTGATGGACCGGGGCATCGTGCTGACCGGCGGCGGCGCCCTGCTGCGCGGGCTGGATGAGCGGCTCAAGCACGAGACCGGGATGCCGATCATCGGCGCGGACAACCCGCTCCAGTCGGTCGCGCTCGGGTCCGGGCGGTGCGTGGAGGACTTCGAATCGCTCCAGCAGGTGCTCGTCGCCGAGTCCCGCTGAGCCCGCGGGAGGCCCACGCGCATGCGCCGTCCCACGCGCCGGCAACGGTACGCCCTCATCGCCCTGGTGGTCGCGGCCGCCGTACTCATCACCGCCGACTACCAGGGCAACGCCTTCCGGGGCCTGCGCAGCGGCGCCGAGACCGTGTTCGGCCCGGTCCAGCGCGGGCTCGCGGCGGTCTTCAACCCGATCGGCCGGTTCCTCGGCGGCATCCCGCACCTGGCCAGCAACCGGGCCGACATCGACGCGCTGCGCAAGGAGAACGACGCGCTGAAGCGGCAGCTGGCCGAGCAGTCGCTGGACGCGGCCCGCATCCGGGAGCTGACCGACCTGAAGCTGCTGGCCGGCCTCGGCGGCTACCGGGTCGTCCCGGCGACCGTGGTCAGCCTCGGCCCGTCGCTCGGGTTCGAGTGGACCGTCACCATCGACGTCGGCTCGGTGGACGGGGTCAAACCGGACATGACGGTGGTCACGGGGCAGGGCCTGGCGGGCCGGGTGAAGGAGGTCGGGCGCGGTACGAGCGTGGTCGTGCTGGCCGCCGACCCCGGCTCGATCGTCGGCGCCCGGGTGGCCGGCAGCAACGAACTCGGCCTGGTCACCGGCAACGGCACGGCCCAGATGTCGCTGACGCTGCTCAACCCGAACGCCCGCGTCAACGTGGGAGACCGCCTGGTCACCGGCCCGTACGGGAAGTCGACCTACGTCGCGGGCGTACCGATCGGGGAGATCACCGCGGTCGGCGGGGACACCGGCGGCGCCGGCCCGCGCACCGCGACCGTACGCGCCTACCTCGACCCGACCCGGCTGGACCTGGTCGGCGTCGTGCTCAAGGGACCGCGCACCGACCCGCGCGACTCGGTGCTGCCCCCGAAGCCCACGCCGACCGCCACCGCCACGCCGGCCGGGGCAACAGCCACCCCCGGCGGCACCCCGACCGGCGGCACCGGCACGGGTGGCACCGGTACCGGCGGAACCGGGCCCACGGGGAGCCCGCCGGCAAGTAGCCCGCCGGGACGCACCGCACCCACCGGGGGCACCCCTACCGGAACCGCCGGGAACGGGTGACGCCATGACCCTGCCCCCCTCACCGACCCGGGCCCACAAGGAGGCGGGCACGGTCAACGGCGCCCGCGTCTTCCTGCTGGGCCTGGCCATCGCGGCCGCGGTCGTCCTGCAGGGCGTGCTCGTCGCGCGCGTACCGCTGCCCGGCGGCCACCCCAACCTCGCCGTACTGCTGGTGGTCGGCGTCGCCCTGGCCGCCGGCACCACCGCGGGCCTGACCACCGGCTTCGTCACCGGCATCGTGATGGACCTGCTCTCCGACCACCCCGTGGGCGTACTCGCCCTGTGCCTCGCCCTGGTCGGTTTCGCCGTCGGCCTGCTCGATGCCGCCCCCGACCGCAGCGTGTTCTGGCCGATGGTCGTGGTCGCGGTCGCCGCGGCCGGCGGCCAACTGGTCTTCGCCGCGATCAGCACCGCCCTCGGTGCCGGCGGCGCCGCCGCGCTGGAGGAACTGCCGGCCGCGGTTGCCTACGATGTGTTGTTGACCCCGTTCGTCGTTCCGGTCGTCGCGGCCGCCGAACGCAAGGTCAGGAGTAGCCAACGATGACCGACCGCGGACCGTTGAGGCTGTTCGTCTTCCGGGTGCTGGTGATAAGCCTGGTCGCCACCCTCGGCGCCCGGCTCTACTACCTCCAGATCCTCGGCAAGGAGCGGCTGACCCAGACCGCAAACGCCCAGCACGTACGGGAAGTGGTCCTGCCGGCACCGCGCGGCGCGATCGTCGACGACCGGGGCCGCCCGCTGGTACGCAACCGCAGCTCGCTGGTCATCACCGTCAACCGCAGCGTCCTCACCAGCCTGGACGACGACGGTGAGGCCGTACTGAAACGCCTGTCGCCCATCGTGCGGATCCCGGCCGCGCAGCTGGCCAAGATGATTACGCCCTGCGCGAAGGGCGTACCCAAGCCGTGCTGGCGCGGCAGCCCGTACCAGCCGGTGCCCGTCCTCACCGACACCACCCCCGAGGTCGTGCTGAAGGTGAGCGAGCACGCCGAGGACTTCACCGGCGTGGAGGCGCACGTCGAGACGCTGCGCGAGTACCCCGGCAAGACCATGGCCGCGCACCTGCTCGGGTACGTCGGCCCGATCACCCAGGAGGAGCTGGACACCGCGGCGGCCAAGGGCAAGCCGGACGACTACCACGACGACGACCTGGTCGGCCGGGCCGGCCTGGAACGTGAGTACGACGACCCGCTGCGCGGCGAGGACGGCATCCGCAACGTCCTGGTCGACAACCGCGGCACGGTCACCGGCCTGAAGGACCAGACCAACCCGACGCCCGGCTCGACGCTGGTCACCAGCCTGGACACCGACCTGCAGGCGTTGGTGGAGAAGACGCTCGCCGAGGAGATCGCCAAGCGCAAGGCCACCTACGACTACAAGTCCAGCCGCAACTTCGCCGCCCCCAGCGGCGCGCTGGTCGTACTCGACCCGAACACCGGCCGCATCCTGGCGATGGCCAGCTACCCGACGTACGACCCGACGGTCTTCGTCGGCGGCATCTCCAAGACCGAGCTGGACCAGCTCACCGACGAGCGTGCCGGCGTGCCGCTGATCTCCCGCGCGGTCGCCGGCCAGTTCGCGCCCGGCTCGACCTTCAAGCTGGTCAGCACCTCGGCGGACGTGATGAGCGGGCTCGGCTCGCTGTCCGGCCGGTACGCCTGCCCGCCGAACCTGCGCGTCGGCAACCAGACCAAGACCAACTACGACTCCGAGAGCCTGGGCGGCCCGGTCGACTTCAAGCTGGCGCTGGCGTTCTCCTGCGACACGTTCTTCTACCAGTTCGCCATGAACGCCTGGTACGGCGACCAGAACCTGGTCAACGCCGGCAAGAAGCCGCGCGAGGTGCAGGCCACGTACGCGCGGGCGTACGGGTTCGGCAGCGCACCGGGCCTGGACATCCCCGACGGCGAGCAGACCGCGGGCCGCATCCCGGACCGGGCCTACCTGCAGCGCCGCTGGGAGCAGAACCGGGCGCAGTACTGCGCGGACGCCAAGCGCGGCTACCCGGAGGAGAAGGACCCGACCCGGCGCGCGTTCCTGACCACGCTGGCGCGGGAGAACTGCTCCGACGGCTGGCGGTTCCGCATCGGCGAGGCGGCCGACAACGCGATCGGGCAGGGCGAGGTCACCGTCAGCCCGCTGCAGCTGGCGCTGGCCTACAGCGCGATGGTCAACGGCGGCCGGCTGTACGCGCCGACGATCGGCCGCGCGGTGGTCGGGCCGGACGGCAAGGTGACCCGGACGATCACCCCGAAACTGGTCCGCAAGGTGCCGGTCAGCCCGCAGCTGCTGTCCTACATCCAGAACGCGCTGATCTTCGGCCGGGGCGTGTCGGTGTCCGGGCAGACCGCGTTCCAGGACTTCCCGCTGGACAAGGTCCCGGTCGGCGGCAAGACCGGCACGGCCGAGGTGTTCGGCAAGCAGGACACGTCCTGGTTCGCCTCGTGGGCGCCGGCCGGGCACCCGAAGTACGTCGTGGTCGGCATGATGGAGCAGGCCGGGCTCGGCTCGCAGGCGGCCGCGCCGATGGCACGCAAGGTGTACGAGGGGCTGTTCGGCATCGGCCGCAAGCCCCTCTACCCGGGCGGCCACCTCCCCACCTCGGTCCCGAAGATCACCCCGTACGCCATCAGCACGCCGGCCACGCCCAGCGCCACCCCGAGCGCCACGCCCGGCGGAACCCCCACCGGCACGCCGACCTACACCCCGCCCACCTCGCGACTGCGCGCCCCCGACCCGGCCGACCAGCCGCCGGCCCGGCCACCCGCGGGAGAGCGCGGCACGACGTCCCGCCGCGGAGCCCGCCGACCGCGGGGCCACCCCGGCGCCCCCGACGCCCCCAGCCCACCGACCGCCGCGCCGACCCCGGCGGGTGCGGCCGGCGAGCAGGGTGCGGCGTCCGGGCGTACAACTAGATGCTGGCGCCGTCCGTGGAAGGGTGGTGGTTCGGGATGACCGCGGTCGACCGCATCCGGGCCACCCGGTTCTCGCCCGCCGCGCTGGCGACGATGCGCGGCCAGCAACCGCTGTGGCGCCGCATCGACTGGATCCTGCTGCTGTCCGCGCTCACCCTGTCGCTGCTCGGCTCGGTGCTGATCTGGTCGGCCACCCGACCGCGCCTGCTGGACAACGGCGGCAACCAGTACGCCTTCATCGAGCGGCACCTGGAGAACCTGGTCATCGGCCTGGTGCTCGGCACGATCGCCGCCGCCCTCAACTACCGCACCCTGCGCGCCAGCGCCCCGGTCGTGTACGCCGCCAGCTGCCTGGGCCTGGTGGCAGTACTGCTCATCGGCAGCACCATCAACGGCTCGCACTCCTGGATCGTGCTGGGCGGCGGCTTCCAGATCCAGCCGAGCGAGTTCGCCAAGGTCGGCCTGGTCGTGACGATGGCGATGGTCATCGCCGAGCGGCGCGAGCGCAGCGACGGCCGCCGCCGCTACGACGTACCGCTCGTGCTCGCCCTCGCCGCCGTCCCCGCCGGCCTGATCATGCTCCAGCCCGACGTGGGCACGATCATGGTCCTCACCTTCACCATCTTCATGGTGCTGGCCGTCGCCGAGGTGGACTGGCGCTGGATGGTCGGCCTGGTGCTGTTCGCGATCTTCGTGGCGGTCGCCTCGGTCCAGTTCGGTGTGCTGAAGGACTACCAGCTGGACCGGTTCCGCGCCTTCGCCAACCCCAGCGCGGACACCCAGGGCACCGCGTACAACGTGAACCAGGCGCGGATCGCGATCGGCAACGGCGGGCTGACCGGGACCGGCCTGTTCAAGGGCACCCAGACCAACGGCAAGTTCGTCCCCGAGCAGCAGACCGACTTCGTGTTCACCGTCGCGGGGGAGGAGCTGGGCTTCGTCGGCGCGGGCGGGATCATCCTGCTGTTCGGGCTGATGCTGTGGCGGGCGCTGCGGATCGCCGGCCGGGCGCCCGACCTGTTCGGGCGGCTGGTGGCGACCGGGGTGACCGCCTGGTTCGCGTTCCAGACGTTCGTGAACATTGGCATGACCCTGGGGATCATGCCGGTCACCGGCCTGCCGCTGCCGTTCGTCTCCTACGGCGGCTCGTCGATGTTCGCCAACTGCATCGCGATCGGCCTGCTGCTGAACGTGCACCTGCGCACCCAGACCAGCGAGTTCTGACCCTCCCTCTACCCTGGTGCCATGACGGTCCAGTCCCTCTTCCCGCGCCTCGAGCCGCTGCTGCCGCTGGTGAGCAAGCCCATCCAGTACGTCGGCGGCGAGCTGAACTCGCAGGTCAAGGACTGGGACGCGGCCCAGGTCCGGTGGGCGCTGATGTACCCGGACGCCTACGAGGTCGGCCTGCCGAACCAGGGCGTACAGATCCTGTACGAGGTGCTGAACGAGCGGGACGACGCGCTGGCGGAGCGTACGTACAGCGTGTGGCCGGACCTGGAGAAGCTGATGCGCGAGCACGGCATCGGCCAGTTCACCGTGGACGGGCACCGGCCGGTCGCCGCCTTCGACCTGTTCGGGGTCAGCTTCGCCACCGAGCTCGGCTACACCAACCTGCTGTCCGCGCTGGACCTGGCCGGCATCCCGCTGCCCGCGGCCGAGCGGGACACCGAGCCGGTGGTGGTGGCCGGCGGGCACGCGGCGTTCAACCCCGAGCCGATCGCCGAGTTCATCGACGCCGCGGTGCTGGGCGACGGCGAGCAGGCGGTCCTGGAGATCACCGACGTGGTCCGCGACTGGAAGGCGGCCGGCCGGCCCGGCGGGCGGTCCGAGCTGCTGTTCCGGCTCGCCCAGGTCGAGGGTGTGTACGTGCCGCGCTTCTACGACGTGGAGTATCTGGGCGACGGCCGGATCCAGCGGGTCGTGCCGAACCGGTCGGGCGTGCCGCACCGCGTCGCCAAGCGCACGGTCATGGACCTGGACCAGTGGCCGTACCCGAAGTCGCCCCTGGTCCCGCTGGCCGAGTCGGTGCACGAGCGGATGAGCGTGGAGATCTTCCGCGGCTGCACCCGCGGCTGCCGGTTCTGCCAGGCCGGGATGATCACCCGACCGGTTCGCGAGCGGTCCATCGAGACCGTCGGCGAGATGGTGCGCAACGGCCTGGAGCGGACCGGTTTCGAGGAGGTCGGCCTGCTGTCGCTGTCGAGCGCCGACCATTCCGAGATCGGCGAGATCGCGCACGCGCTGGCCGACCGGTACGAGGGCACGAACACCTCGCTGTCGCTGCCCTCGACCCGGGTGGACGCGTTCAACGTCGAGCTGGCCAACGAGCTGTCCCGCAACGGCCGGCGGTCCGGGCTGACCTTCGCGCCCGAGGGCGGCTCGGAGCGGATGCGCAAGGTGATCAACAAGATGGTCACCGCCGAGGACCTGATCCGGACCACCTCGACCGCGTTCGGGGCCGGCTGGCGCCAGGTGAAGCTCTACTTCATGTGCGGCCTGCCCACCGAGACCGACGAGGACGTGCTGGAGATCGCCGAGCTCGCGCACGAGGTGATCCGGGCCGGGCGGGAGGCGGCCGGGCACCGCGACGTACGCTGCACGGTCTCCATCGGCGCGTTCGTCCCCAAGCCGCACACCCCGTTCCAGTGGGCGCCGATGTGCGACTACGAGACCGTCGACAAGCGGCTTCGCCTGCTGCGTACGGCAATCAACGCCGACCGCCGCCTCGGCCGCTCGGTCGGCGTGCGCTACCACGACGGCAAACCGTCCATTGTGGAGGGTCTGCTGTCGCGCGGCGACCGGCGCGTCGGCGCGGTCATCCGGGAGGTGTGGTCGCGCGGCGGCCGGTTCGACGGCTGGAGCGAGCACTTCTCGTACGAGCGGTGGGCCGAGGCCTGCGCCGAGGTGCTGCCGCGGTTCGGGGTGAGCCTGGACTGGTACACCACCCGGGAGCGCGGCGAGCACGAGGTGCTGCCGTGGGACCACCTCGACTCGGGGCTGGACCGCGAGTGGCTGTGGGCCGACTGGCAGGACGCGCTGGACGGCGCCGAGGTCGAGGACTGCCGCTGGACGCCCTGCTTCGACTGCGGCGTCTGCCCCACAATGGGCACCGACATCCAGATCGGGCCGACCGGCCGTACCCTCATCCCCATTACCCCGGTGACGCGATGAAGCTGACCTCGACGGTCCTGAACAGCCCCAACCCGCGCAAGCTCGCGCTGTTCTACCAGCGCCTGCTCGGCTGGCCGATCGGCACCGACGAGCCGGACTGGGTCACCCTCCGCCCCGACGGCGGCGGCCCCGGCCTGTCCTTCCAGTCCGAGGACATCTACGCCCGCCCCACCTGGCCGGCCGCCGCCGGTGAGCAGCAGATGATGATGCACCTCGACATCGAGGTCGACGACCTCGACGAAGGCGTCACCGCCGCCCTCGCCGCCGGCGCCACCCTCCACGACTTCCAACCCCAGGACGGCGTACGAGTCCTCCTCGACCCCGACGGCCACCCCTTCTGCCTCTGGACCATGCCCTAAGCAGATACACCCGGCCCATGGGTTTTGCCCCCCGATCCGCCCTAACGTCGCTTTCACCATCCATGGCGATCAGGAGGCAGCGTGCCAACCGAGGTGGCGATGCGGATCAAGGAGGCGGCCGGTGACCGCTCCCTGCTGGAGTACGTCACCAGGCTGCTGGAGCACGAGCCGGATCACGCCGACCTGGGCAGCCGGTGGGAGCGGCTCCGCCGCGAGGTGAACGCCACGGCGGCGGACCGAGAGCGAGCCGCGCACTTCATGGCCGATCTGTCCGCCGACGAGCCCGAGAGGCGCGCGAGCCCGCCTGGTGTGGTCCTGGATGCGGGCCTGTTCGCCGCCCTGGAGCGCCGGGCCGGCTGGGTGACCGAGATGGTCGACCGCTGGCTCCGGGACGGGACCGGCCTCGCCACCTCCGCCAACGTGATCGCCCAGGTCTGGCATGGCGGCACGGACGAGCAGTTGCCCACCAGCGTCGTGCTCCACCACACCGAGGTCCTGCCGCTCGACCTTCCGACCGCCAAGGCGCTCAGCCTGATCCTCGGCGTGACCGGTTCGGTCGACCTGGCCGGGGCGCACCTCGCCCTCATCGCCGGCACGCGTGGCTGGCCGGTCCTCACCTCCGACGCCGACCGTTTCGAGGGGATGCACCCGGCGCTGCGCATCGGCGTGATCTGAGCCGGCGTGTTCGTTGGTGCGGCGCGTACGGTGGTGGGGTGAGTTGGGGGCCGATCGAGGAGTTTGGGGCGTTGTTCGCGCCCGGGATGCGGCACGAGCAGGAGGAGAAGAACCGGCTGGAGATGTGGCGGGAGGACGCCGAGGACGGCGCGCCGCCGCGGAGTGTGGTGGATCTGGACCGGGGGATCGCGGTGATCCGGCTGCCGGAGAAGAAGGCGGCTGAGGAGGTCGGGGAGCAGGACGGTACGGTCGGGGGGTTGGAGACCGACAGCGGGAGTACGTCCTGAGCAGGAGACAACCGGATCATCCACCGCCCCCACCGGCGGTGCAGCGGGTGCGGGTGCGGTATGCCAAGCGGGGCCGGCTGCGGTTCACCTCGCACCGTGACTTCGCCCGTGCCTTCGAGCGGGCGCTGCGGCGTGCGGGCGTACCGATGGCGTATTCGGCGGGCTTCAACCCGCACCCGAAGCTGTCCTACCTCGGCGCCGCGCCGACCGGCGTGGCCAGCGAGGCCGAATACCTGGAGCTGGCGCTGGCCGAACGGGTCGAGCCCGAGCAGTTGCGGCAGACCCTGGACGCGGCGCTGCCTCCCGGCCTGGACGTACTCGAATGTGTCGAAGCCGGACCGGGCTCGCTGGCGGACCGGATCGAGGCCAGCCGCTGGCGGATCGAGCTGCCAGGGGCGGGTCTCGACGAGGTTGCCGGCGCGCTGCGGACCTTCCTGGCCGCCGAGCGGGTCGAGGTGCAACGGCTCACCAAGGACGGCCACCGCACCCTCGACGCGCGTGCCGCCGTGGTGTCCGCGCAGGTGGGTGACGGGGTCCCGGCGGACGGTACGGGCGCGCCTGCGCTGAGTGAAAGCTCGTCATGTGCCATACTCGACGTGGTCGTGCGGCAGGTGACGCCTGCCGTGCGGCCGGATGACGTGCTTGCCGCGCTGCGTGCCGTCGCCGATCTGCATCTGGCAGTCGCTCCGAGAGCGACCCGGGTGTCTCAGGGTCGGCTCGACGACACCGGTGGCATCACCGATCCGCTCAGCCCCGATCGAGCGGCCGCTCTCGCTGCCAGGGAGAGTGCGCCGGGGCCGGCAGCCGGGTCGGCGGTGGGACAGCCGGCGTAGCCGCGCAGCGCGTTGTTCACGGCCGGTTCCGTGCCGGCCGTAGGTAACGCCAAGCTTCGGTCGCCGGTGACGGTTGACCGCCAGACTGCGCCTCCGCGCGGTCGCATGAGTCGGTGACAGCGGCCTCGTGCGCCCGGGGGCGAAGAGGAGACTTGCCCCATATGCAGGACATTGACACAGGTGCCGGCGGCGATACACCCGTCGGTACTTCCCCCGCAGGCGCTGCGCCCGCCACGGATTCCGTCGCGGAACAGCCCGTGCGCAAGCGTCGTACCACCCGGGCCGCGGCGGCCGCCGAGCCGGACCAGGCCGTAACCGCGCAGGTCGACGGGGCTGCCGAGCCGGCGCCGGCCAAGGCGACCCGCACCCGCCGCCGCGCCACGAAAGCCGCAGACCCCGCAGCTGCCGGCCCCACGGACACCCCGGACGCCGCGCCCGCGGACACGCCGGCCGCAGCCGAAGCGCCCGCGCGCGCTACCCGCCGCACCCGCACCCGCGGTGCTGGTGCCGACGACACGACCAGCGCCGCCACCAGCCCTGACCAGGGCGAGGGTGCGACCACAGGCGGTACGGCGGCCACCTCGACGAGCCCCGACACCACCACCGAGGCACCCCGCAAGACCACCCGCCGCCGCAAAACCGCCACCGCCGAGCCCGCTGCCGAGGCCGACCAGGCCGCCGCGCCAGCAGCCGGTGGCGCGGAATCAGCGGCCGGCCGCGGCAGGTCGACGCGCGGCGCACGCTCAGCGCGCGCCGCAGCCGCGGCGACCCAGGATGGCGGTGCCGACGCCGCATCCACAGGCGCTGCTCCGGCGGCTGCCGACACCACCCCCGCTGGCGCCGATCAGGCGGGCGCCGCCGGGACCTCCGCCGCCGGCCGTACCTCTCGCGCCGGGGCTGCCGGCGCGGGCGCTGCCGGGACTTCTGGTGCCGCTGGGACCGCAGGGACCTCCGATGGCGCTGGGACCGCAGGCGCGGGTTCGGCCGGTGCCGCTGTGGCCGCTGCTGCTGGGATTTCTGGTGCTGGTGGTGCCGATGGGGTGACCGGCGACGGCGGTACGTCGCGGCGCCGGACGCGGTCCCGCGCGGTGGCGACCCCGTTCAGCCCGGAGGACACCGCCCCGGCGTCAACGCCGACGATGGCACCGCCCCCGGTGGTGACCTTCATGGCCCCGGACGCGCCAGCGCCGACAGCGGCAGCGCCGACCGCGGCGGCCCCGGCCCGCAGGCGTACCCGCAAGGCGGCCGAGCCCCAGCCGGAGGAGGAAGCCGCCGCCGAGACGACCACGGCCGTCGAGCCCGAGGACGAGGCGGCCGCGACCGAGCCGGACGAGGTCGACGACGCCGCGGCCGAGGCGGACGACGACACCGACACCGGCGGCCGGCGCCGCCGCCGCGGTCGCCGCGGCCGGGGCAGGAGCCGCGCCGACGGCGAGGCCCCGAACGGCGAGGCGCAGGACGCCGAGGACGACGCCGAGGCCGAGGTGGACGCCGAGCAGGAGGACGAGGCCGGTACGGCCGGCAGCCGGCGCCGCCGCCGCAGGCGCCGCCGCGGTGCCAGCGGCGACGAGGCCGCCGCCGACGACCCGCCGAACACGGTGGTGCACGTCCGCGAGGCCCGCCCGGTCGGCGACGAGGTCCAGTCGGTGAAGGGTTCGACCCGGCTGGAGGCCAAGCGCCAGCGCCGCCGCGAGGGCCGCGAGACGCAGCGCCGCCGCCCGCCGATCCTGTCCGAGGCCGAGTTCCTGGCCCGCCGGGAGGCGGTCGAGCGCCAGATGGTCGTACGCCAGACCGGTGACCGTACGCAGATCGCGGTGCTGGAGGACGGCGTCCTGGTCGAGCACTACGTGACCAAGTCCGGTTCGACCAGCTATGCCGGGAACGTCTACCTCGGCAAGGTGCAGAACGTGCTGCCCAGCATGGAGGCGGCGTTCATCGACATCGGCAAGGGCCGCAACGCGGTGCTCTACGCCGGCGAGGTCAACTGGGACGTGAGCGGCCTGGAGGGCAAGGCGCGCTCGATCGAGCAGGCGCTGCGCTCCGGCGACTCGGTCCTGGTCCAGGTCACCAAGGACCCGATCGGCCACAAGGGCGCGCGCCTGACCAGCCAGATCAGCCTGCCCGGCCGCTACCTGGTGTACGTACCGAACGGGTCGATGACCGGCATCTCGCGCAAGCTGCCCGACACCGAGCGGCAGCGCCTGAAGGACATCCTCAAGCGGATCGTCCCCGACGACGCGGGCGTCATCATCCGTACCGCGGCCGAGGGTGCCTCCGAGGAGGAGCTGTCCCGCGACGTGTCCCGCCTGCAGGCGCAGTGGCAGGTCATCCAGGAGAAGGCGGCCAAGGGCGGCGCGCCCGTACTGCTCTCCGAGGAGCCGGACCTGGCCATCCGGGTCGTCCGCGACGTGTTCAACGAGGACTTCACCAGCATCGTGGTCTCCGGCGGCGACGTCGCGCAGATGCTGGAGCAGTACATCTCGCACGTGGCGCCGGACCTGGTCACGCGGCTGCACAAGCACACCGCCGACAGCGACGTCTTCCACGACCTGCGCATCGACGAGCAGCTGATGAAGGCGCTGGACCGCAAGGTCTGGCTGCCCTCCGGCGGCTCGCTGGTCATCGACCGTACCGAGGCGATGACCGTGGTCGATGTGAACACCGGCAAGTTCACCGGGCGCGGCGGCAACCTGGAGGAGACCGTCACCCGGAACAACCTGGAGGCGGCCGAGGAGATCGTCCGCCAGCTGCGGCTGCGCGACATCGGCGGCATCATCGTCATCGACTTCATCGACATGGTGCTGGAGAGCAACCGCGACCTGGTGATGCGCCGGCTGATGGAGTGCCTGGGCCGGGACCGTACCAAGCACCAGGTGGCCGAGGTGACCAGCCTGGGCCTGGTGCAGATGACCCGCAAGCGGGTCGGCCAGGGCCTGCTGGAGGCGTTCTCCGAGCCGTGCGAGGTCTGCAAGGGCCGCGGCATCCTGGTGCACGCCGAGCCGGTGGACGACCGCCGCCGGGCCGGCGGGGGCGGCGTACCCAAGAAGGCCGAGGCCGCCAAGCCGGAGCCCAAGGCGGCAGCCGAGAACGGTACGAAGCCGGCCGAACAGGATGCCGACGACAAGCCGGCGCGTACGCGCACCAGGCGCCGCCGCGCAACGGCCGCCGCCGGCTCCCCCGGCGCCACCGCCGAAGAGACCGCGGCCACCGATGCCGAGGCCGGTGCAACCGGCGACGGCGCCGAGGCCCCGACCGAGGCCGGTAAGGCGGCTGCCACCGGCCGGGCGTCCGGCGCGGCAGCCGAATCCGGCGCTGCCGGCGGCACCGCTGGTGCTGGTGAGGCTGGCGTTGCCGGTGGGGTCGCTGGTGCTGGCGAGTCGGGTGTAGTGGCCGAGCCGGAGGAGGTGGCGGTGGCCGCCGCCGCGATGGCCGGGCTGCCCAGTGACTCGACCGACGACGCGCCCGGGCCGGTGGACGAGGTCCTGGACGAGGCTGTCGCGGACGCGACGGAAGATCCCGACGCGAGCGGTACGCCGCGGCGCAGGCGCCGGCGGGCCGCCTCCCGCCCCGCCGGCCCACCCGTACCGGCCACCTCCACCGGATGACCCCACCCGATTTGGTCGCCCCGTCGCCACCCGGGTAACCTAGAAACCCGCGTGCCCGGCACGCGCCGACTCGCTATGTTCCCGGAATGCCAGCCTCGGGGGAGCGGTCCCGAGGAAACACCGGGGCCCCCACGCGCTACGTCAGGAGTTGTTCGTGTACGCGATCGTCAAGACCGGCGGCAAGCAGTACCGGGTCGCTGTCGGTGACGTGGTCCAGGTGGAGAAGCTGGTGGGCCAGGCGGGCGACGCCGTCTCGTTCCCGGCCGTGCTGCTGGTGGACGGCGAGTCGGTGACCACTGCCGCGGACGCGCTGGCCAAGGTGTCGGTGACCGGCGAGGTCCTGGCGCACACCAAGGGCCCGAAGATCAAGATCCACAAGTTCAAGAACAAGACCGGTTACCACAAGCGCCAGGGGCACCGGCAGCGGCTGACCCAGGTCAAGGTGACCGGGATCGAGAGCGGGAAGTAGAGGCGGCCTTCAGATGGCTCACAAAAAGGGTGCGTCCAGCTCGAAGAACGGCCGCGACTCCAACGCCCAACGGCTTGGCGTCAAGCGGTACGGCGGGCAGGTCGTCAACGCGGGCGAGATCATCGTGCGGCAGCACGGCACGCACTTCCACCCCGGGCTGAACGTGGGCCGGGGCAAGGACGACACGCTGTTCGCGCTCGAGGCGGGCGCGGTGGAGTTCGGCAGCCGGCGCGGCCGGCGCACCGTGAACATCGTCGTCCCGGCGGAGGCCTGACCGGCCACGCGGGGCTACAAACGCAGGGGCGGGTCGGGCCAACCGACCCGCCCCTTTCGCTGTAGGAACCCTCGAACGCCCACCCCGGCGGCGGGACGAGGGCCGCCGGCAGGGCCGCAGGACGAAGGCGGCGGCGGGGCGGTTGGGCAGGGCGGCAGTACGAGGGCGGCGGGGGCGCTGTGTGGAACGGTGCGGCGGTAATCACAGGGAGGTGGGCGCGGTGGCGTCGTTTGTCGATCGGGTTGTGCTGCATGTGGCGGCCGGTGACGGCGGGCACGGCTGCGCGTCCGTACACCGGGAGAAGTTCCGGCCGCTGGGTGGGCCGGACGGCGGCAACGGCGGCAGTGGCGGCGACGTCGTGCTGGTCGTCGACGGCAGCGTGCACACCCTGCTGGACTTCCACCACCACCCGTACCAGAAGGCGCGCAACGGCACCCAGGGCCAGGGTGACAACCGGGACGGGGCGAACGCGCCTGACCTGGAGCTGGCCGTGCCGGACGGCACCGTGGTCCTCGACAAGGACGGCGAGGTGCTGGCCGACCTGACCGGCCTCGGCACCCGGTACGTCCTGGCCACCGGCGGCCACGGCGGCCTGGGCAACGCCGCGCTGGCCAGCAGGAAGCGCAAGGCGCCCGGCTTCGCGCTGCTCGGCGAGCCGGGGCAGGCGCTGGAGGCGGTGCTGGAGCTGAAGAGCGTCGCCGACGTCGGCCTGGTCGGTTTCCCCAGCGCCGGCAAGTCGTCGCTGATCGCGGCCATGTCCGCGGCCCGCCCGAAGATCGCCGACTACCCGTTCACCACGCTGGCCCCGAACCTGGGCGTGGTCAGCGCGGGGGATGAGGTGTTCACCATGGCCGACGTACCGGGCCTGATCCCGGGCGCCGCCGAAGGCCGCGGCCTCGGCCTGGACTTCCTCCGCCACGTCGAGCGCTGCGCCGTACTGGTCCATGTCGTCGACTGCGCCACCCTCGAACCCGGCCGCGACCCGGTCAGCGACATCGAGGCCATCGAGGCCGAGCTGCGCCACTACCCCCCCTCGATCGCCGCGGACGGCGGTCCGCTGGTCGACCGGGCCAGGATCGTCGTCCTGAACAAGGTCGACATCCCCGACGCCCGCGACCTGGCCGACCTGGTCGGCGAGGACCTGAAGGCCCGCGGCTACCAGGTCTTCGCGGTCAGCGCGGTCAGCCACCACGGCCTGCCCGCCCTCGGGTACGCGCTGGCTGCCGAGGTCGCCGCCTACCGCGCCGCCCTCCCGCCGGTCGAGTCGACCCGCATCGTGATCCGCCCGGCCACCGTCGGCGGCGCCGAGTTCCGGATCGAGCCGGACCCGGTCGAGCCCAACGCCTTCACCGTGTACGGCGACAAGCCGCTGCGCTGGATCCGGCAGACCGACTTCAACAACGAGGAGGCAGTGGGTTTCCTGGCCGACCGGCTGGCCAAGCTCGGGGTGGAGCAGCAGCTGACCGACATGGGTGCCGAACCGGGCGCCGAGATCACCATCGGCGCGGTGACCTTCGACTGGGTGCCGACCGGCGCCGACATGCCGGAGGAGTTCCAGTCCGGGATGCGCGGCACCGACGCCCGGCTGGACCGCAGCGACCGCCCGCGCGCCGCCGACCGGCTGGCCGCCCGCAGGGCCCGCCGCGCCCCGGGCGGCACCGACACGGTGTACCTGACCGCGGAAGACAGCGACGAAGACGACGATGGATAGCGCCGTACGCCCGGGCCGCGAGTCGATCAGCGCGGCCGCCCGGGTCGTGGTGAAGGTCGGCTCGTCCAGCTTGACCAGCCTGGCCGGCGGCCTCGACCCGCAGCGCCTGGACGCGCTGGTCGACGCGATCGCCGCCCGCCGCGCCGCCGGCAGCGAGGTCGTCCTGGTCTCCTCCGGCGCCATCGCCGCGGGCCTGGCGCCGCTGCGGCTGCCGCGGCGCCCGCGGGACCTGGCCACCCAGCAGGCGGCGGCCAGCGTGGGCCAGTTGCTGCTGATCGAGCGGTACGCGGCCAGCTTCGCCCGGCACCGCCGTACGGTCGGCCAGGTGCTGCTCACCGCCGACGACCTGCACCGCCGCGCGCACTACCGCAACGCCCGGCGCACCCTGGAGCGGCTGCTGGCCCTCGGCGTGGTGCCGGTGGTGAACGAGAACGACGCGGTGGCCACCGACGAGATCCGGTTCGGCGACAACGACCGGCTGGCCGCGCTGGTGGCGCACCTGGTCGGCGCCGACGCGCTGCTGCTGCTGTCCGATGTGGACGGTTTGTACGACGGTGACCCGCGGCGCGGCGGCGCCCGGCACATCAGCGAGGTGCTGGACCGCCGCGACCTGGCCGATGTCCGCGCCGGCAAGGGCGGCAACCTGGGTACGGGCGGGATGGCGAGCAAGCTGGAGGCCGCGGAGGTGGCCGCGAGCGCCGGCATCCCGGTGCTGCTGGCCGCCGCCGCGCAGGCCGCCGAGGCGCTGCTCACCGCCGCGGTCGGTACGTTCTTCGCCGCGCAGCCGCGGCGTACGAACTCGCGGTTGTTCTGGCTGCGGCACGCCACCCGCCCGCAGGGTCAGCTGGTGCTGGACGCCGGCGCGGTGCAGGCGGTGGTGCAGCGGCGCACCTCGCTGCTGCCGGCCGGCGTCACGGCCGTACACGGGACCTTCGACGCGGGCGACCCGGTGGAGTTGCTGGACCCGACCGGGGTGGTGGTGGCCCGCGGCCTGGTCAGCTACGACGCCGACGAGTTGCCGGCGCTGCTCGGCCGCTCCACCCGCGAGCTGGCCCCGGAGTACCGGCGCGAGCTGGTGCACCGGGACGACCTCGTACTCCTGCAATAAGCCGAGAACTTCTCCGGTAGCGCGGTCGCCGGCCGATAGCTACCACGATGACGCCTGCCCGCTCCCGCCGTTCGTCGGTCAGCCCGCGTACGGTCGGGTGGCTGGCGGTACTGCTGTGCGTCTCCTTCGCCGCCTACCTGGTAATGCCGGGCCGGGTGCAGGACGTGGCGTGGTCGGTGTCCGGTTTCACCGCGACCGCGCTGCTGCTGGCCGGGGTGTCCCGGAACCGGCCGGCCAAGCGGTGGCCGTGGTGGGCGATCGCGGCAGGCGTGGCGGTGTCCAACGTGGCCGACGCGATGCTGGGCGTGGCCGACTGGTACGGCTGGGAGGTGCCCGAGGCCGGCCCGGCGGACGTGGCATACCTGCTCGCGTACGTCCCGCTGCTGGCCGGCGCCTGGGGCCTGCTGTCCCGGGGCACCCCGCGCCAGGACCGGGAGAACACCCTGGACGCGGTGATCCTGGCGCTCGGCGTGGCGGCCCTCGGCTACGTCGCGGTCGTACGCCCGATGCTCGCCGACCCGGACGCCCGGCCGGCCACGGCGGCCGGCACCGCCGTCGCGGTCGCCTACCTGGTCCTGGACCTGCTGATCTTCGCGGTGCTGTGCCGCGTCGCGTTCGGCGGCCTGCGGCGCAACCCCGCGGTGTGGCTGGCCTGCGCCGGCATGGCGTGCTGGCTCGGCGGCGACCTGTCCAACCTGAAGTTCCCCGACCCTTCGCCGCTGCTGAGCGACGCGCTGGACCAGTACTGGCTGGCCGGGTACTGGCTGCTCGCGCTGGCGGCCCTGCACCCGGCCATGACCGGCATCGGAACGAAGGCCAGCGCCCCGCACCGCCCGGCCGGGGGTCCGCGGCTGGCCCTGCTGGTCCTGGCCGGCGTGCTGAACCCGCTGCTGGTGGCGCTGCTCGGGCACGACGGCCCGAGCGGTACGGCGTTCATGGTGCTGGGCGCCACGGGTGCGGCGCTGTTCTGCGTGGTGAGCCTGCGCATGTGGCTGCTGGTGGCCGCCTCGAACCGGCAGGTCAGCGAGCTGGCCGGCGCGCTGCGCGACAAGCATGAGCTGGAGACCACGCTGCGCCGGATGGCGCTGAACGACCCGCTCACCGACCTGGCCAACCGGGCCGCGTTCACCGAGACCGTGACCCGGGCGCTGCGTACCGGCCGGCGCGGGCTGCTGGTGATGATCGACCTGGACGGCTTCAAGGCGGTCAACGACACCCTCGGCCACGCGGCCGGCGACCAGCTGCTGATGGCCGCCGCGCTCCGCTTCTCCGGGACGCTGCGCGCCGAGGACACCCTGGCCAGGCTCGGCGGCGACGAGTACGCGGCGTGGCTGCCGGACGTACTGTCCAGCGAGCGGGCCCGGCACGCCGCGGCCAGGCTGACCGCCTGCTGCCAGGAGCCGTTCTCGATCCGTGCCGGCGAGGTGGGCGTGACCGCGAGCGTCGGCGCCGCGCTGGTGGAGCCCGGCGACGACCTGGACACCCTGCTGGCCCGCGCCGACCACGCGATGTACGAGGCGAAACGGGCCGGCAAGAACGCGTTCGTGCTGGCCGGAGGCCGCCCCGTAAGCTCCTGAACATGCAGTCGACGCAGGACCAGGTGCTGGACGCGGCCCGCCGCGCCAAGCAGGCCGCCGCGGACCTCGCGGTGCTGACCAGGCAGGCCAAGGACGCCGCGCTGCACGCGATGGCCGACGCGCTGGAGGCCAACCCGACCCCGGTCCTGGAGGCCAACGCGACCGACCTGGACCGGGGCCGCGCCGACGGCCTGTCCGCGGCGCTGCTGGACCGGCTGGCCCTGTCCGACCAGCGGGTGGCCGGCATGGCGCAGGGCCTGCGGGACCTGGCCGCGCTGCCCGACCCGGTCGGCGAGGTGGTCCGCGGCTACACCCTGCCCAACGGCCTGGAGGTACGCCAGGTCCGCGTCCCGCTCGGCGTGGTCGGCATCGTGTACGAGGCCCGCCCGAACGTGACCGTCGACGCGGCCGGCATCGCGCTGAAGAGCGGCAACGCGACGCTGCTGCGCGGCTCGGCCTCCGCGTACGCCTCGAACCGGGCGCTGGTGGAGGTGCTGGCCGCCGCCGGGAGCAAGGCGGGCCTGCCCGAGCACGCGATCCAGCTGCTGCCGGCCGAGCGCGAGTCGGTGACGCACCTGATGGCCGCCCGCGGCCTGGTGGACGTGATCATCCCGCGCGGCGGCGCCGGCCTGATCGAGCACGTGGTCACCCACTCCGCGGTCCCGGTCATCGAGACCGGCGTGGGCAACTGCCACATCTACGTCGACGACGGCGCCGACCTGGACCAGGCGGTCGCCATCGTGCTCAACGCGAAGACGTCCCGGCCGAGTGTGTGCAACGCCGCCGAGACGGTCCTGGTGCACCGCGACACAGCCCCGATCCTGCTGCCCACCCTGCTACCGGCGCTGGCCGAGGCGGGCGTCACGGTGCACGGCGACCCGGCCACCGCGGCGTATTCGGCACACGTGGTCGCGGCCACCGACGAGGACTGGGCCGCCGAGTACCTGTCGCTGGACCTGGCCGTGCGCGTGGTCGCCGACCTGGCGGAGGCGGTCGCGCACATCCGCCGCTGGAGCAGCGGCCACACCGAGGCGATCCTGACCCGCTCCCAGGCCAACGCCCGCCGCTTCACCGCCGCGGTGGACAGCGCCGCGGTCATGGTGAACGCCTCGACCCGCTTCACCGACGGCGCCGAGTTCGGCTTCGGCGCCGAGATCGGCATCTCCACCCAGAAGCTGCACGCCCGCGGCCCGATGGGCCTGCCCGAGCTGACCAGCACCACGTACATCGTCACCGGCGACGGCCACGTCCGCTAAGAGATCCGCTAGGGACCGCAGAACTCCAGCCGTACGGTGTCCGGCCCGAACAGGGTGACGCTGCGCAGGTTCGGCGCGCCGGCGAGGTCGGTCCGCAGCTGCTGCTGGTCCCCGGGGTCGCCGACCAGCAGCGACACCTTGGTGCAGTAGCCGCCGCCGGAGCGGAAGGTGACGTAGGCGTCGCCCTGCCAGGTGGCGCTCGCGCTGGCGTCCAGCACCCGGGCGCCGCGGGTGGCGAGCATGGCCAGCCCGAACCGGCCGAGCGTGCCGGCGTCGACCTGCGGCCCGTCGGCCTGCGGCGGCCGTACGCCCACGGGCGTGACGCCCTGGGTGTACAGGCGCGGTTCGATGATCTGCGCGGTGGAGGTGGGCGGGCTGCCGAAGGCCGCGTCCACGGTGGCGTTGCCGCCGCCGCTGGCCAGCTGGGTCACGAACGCCGCCCCGAAGGTGTGCGGGAAGGCGCGCTCGTTCGCCGCGAACCCGGCCGGCGCCGCGACCTGCCGCCGGGCCCGCACCGCCCGCTGGTCGGCGGCCGGCAGCGAGTCGATGTAGGCGGCCTCCACCCGGTCCGCATCGCCCTCGACCAGCGCCGCCAGCGCCCGCGCCCGGTCCGCGTCGCCGGCCGCCGCGCGGGTCAACCGCAGCAGGTCGAACCGCTGGTCGTCCAGGGCGTGTACGAGCGCGTGCAGCAGCGCCGCCCGGGCGACCGCGTCGAAGGCGCCGTCGCGCAGGTACACCCGGTGCTGGGCGAAGCTGTAGAACGCCTCCTGGTCGCCCGCGGTGGTCCCACCCGGCGCGGCCATCGCGCCCAGCCCCAGCGCCCGCCCGGTCGCGCCCCGGTCCACCGCCGGCCCGCCCGGCAGCGCCTGCACCGAGGCCGCGGCGAACTGCGCCGCCCCCAGCACGGTCACGCTGAGCTGCCCGGTGAAGGTCAACCCGCGGGTACGTTCGGCGAACGAGCGCAGCGCCGGCAGCGCCGCCTCGATCTGGTCGGAGGTGCCCGGGTCGTACGCGCCGGTGCCGGGGCGTACCTGCCGGCCGGGGAACAGCAGCCCGAGCACGGCGACCGCGACCGCCAGCACCACGACGGCCCCGACCAGGCGCCGCCGCCGCGCCCGCGCCGCCGCGACCGGGTCGACCTCGTCCTCCGCCTCGGGTACGGCCGGCGCGGGCGGGGCGTCGAGCAGCTCCTCCTCGGCCAGCTCGTCGTCGTCCACGCCCACGGCAGGTCAGCCTATTGCACGCGGATGGCGCATCTCATACCCCGAACGCGCGGCGTACGCCGTCCGTGGCAGCCATCATCAGGGGATGGACGAGGTGCACTTCGGCACGGTGGCCGAGACGTGCGAGGCGCTGGAGCGCGCCGGGTACCTGCCGGACGACGCGATCGCCACCACGGTGTTCCTCGCCGACCGGCTCGGCAAGCCGCTGCTGGTCGAGGGCCCGGCGGGCGTGGGCAAGACCGAGCTGGCCAAGGCGGTGGGTACGGCCATCGGCGCGGACCTGATCCGGTTGCAGTGCTACGAGGGCATCGACGAGGCCCGTGCCCTGTACGAGTGGAACTACCGCAAGCAGTTGCTGCGCATGCAGAGCGCCGAGACCGAGTGGGACACCGCGCGGGACGACATCTTCGGCGAGGAGTTCCTGCTGGCCCGCCCGCTGCTGACCGCGATCCGGCGCGCCGACCCCACCGTGCTGCTGGTGGACGAGATCGACAAGGCGGACGTGGAGGTCGAGGGCCTGCTGCTGGAGGTGCTGTCGGACTTCCAGGTCACCATCCCCGAGCTGGGTACGGTCGCGGCGACCCGCAAGCCGTTCACGGTGCTCACCTCCAACGCGACCCGCGAGCTGTCCGAGGCGCTGAAGCGGCGCTGCCTCTACCTGTACCTGGACTACCCGAGCCCGGAGCGGGAGCGCGCGATCGTGCTGTCCCGGGTGCCGGAGGCGCCGGAGCGGCTGGCCGCGCAGCTGGTCGACCTGGTCCGGGCGCTGCGCGCGATGGAGCTGAAGAAGGCACCCTCGATCGCCGAGACCATCGACTGGGCCCGCACCCTGCTGGCGCTGGGACTGTCCACAGTGGATGAGAAGGTGGTCGCCGACACCATCGGCGTGGTCCTCAAGCACCGCTCCGACCACGCCCGCGCAGCCGCCGAACTCCGGCTCAACTGATGGCTGCGGGCGGCCTGTTAGCCCAGCTGGAGGGCTTCATCGCGGCGTTGCGCAAGCACGGCGTACCGGCCTCGGTGTCCGAGGGACTGGACGCGGTGCGCGCGGTCGGCGCCGTCGACCTGGCCGACCGGGCGGGCCTGCGAGCGGCCCTCGCCGCCAGCCTGGTCAAGCGCCCGGCGTACCGGCCGGCCTTCGACACCCTGTTCGATCTGTGGTTCCCGGTCCGGATCGGACAGTCCACACGCGACAGTGAGGACACGCCGGAAGCCTTGCGGGAGCGGCTGTTCGAGCTGCTCCGCGACGGCGACGAGGCGGGTCTGCGCGAGCTGGCCGGCGCCGCGGTGGACGCGCTGGGCCAGGTGGAGGCGCAGGCCGGCCGGCAGTCCTGGTTCTCCTACCGGGTGCTGCGCGGGCTGTCTCCGGACACGCTCACCGCCCGGCTGCTGGCGGCCCTGCTGCGCGGCCCGGACGGCGAAGAGGGCGAGCGCGGTGGGATGGCCGAGCAGGTGGCCCGGCAGACGATCCGGGACCGGCTGGCGGGCTTCACGGCGATGGTTGAGAACGAAGTGCGCCGCCGGGTGGCGCAGGAGCGCGGCGTGGAGCAGGTCGCCCGTACGTCGGTGGCGCCGTTGCTGGACGACGTGGAGTTCCTGCGCGCGCAGCGCGAGCAGTTGGCCGCGATGCGCCGGGTGGTGCAGCCGCTGGCCCGCCGGCTCGCCGCCCGGCTGTCGGCGCGGCGGCAGCACGGGCACCGCAACCGGCTGGACTTCCGGCGTACGGTCCGGGCCTCCCTCGGCACCGGCGGGGTGCCGCTGGTGACCCACCACAAACCCCGCGTACCGCACAAACCGGAGCTGGTGGTGCTGTGCGACGTGTCCGGTTCGGTGGCCGGCTTCGCGCATTTCACCCTGATGCTGACCGCGGCGCTGCGCGAGCAGTTCAGCGCCGTACGCGCCTTCGCCTTCATCGACACGTGCGACGAGGTGACCAGGCTGTTCGCGCCGGGCGCGGACCTGGCCGACGCGGTGACGCGGATCGGCAAGGAGGCGCGACTGGTGTGGTTCGACGGGCACAGCGACTACGGGCACTCGCTGGAGGCCTTCGAGGAGCGCTGGCCGGAGGTGATCGGGCCGAAGACCAGCCTGCTCATCCTGGGGGACGGGCGTACCAACTACCGGGATCCGGGCATCGCCACGCTGAGTCGCCTGGTGCGCGCCGCCCGGCACGCCTACTGGCTGAATCCGGAGCCGAGGCGGATGTGGGGGAGCGGCGATTCGGCCGCGACAAAATATGCGCAAGTGATTGATATGGTCGAATGTCGGACGATCGCCCAGTTAGGTGACTTCGTGCTGCGGCTGGTGTGATCCAGGCCACACTGGCTATCAGGGGAGGTGCCGCCGCCTCCTCTCCGATGAGGCGGGCGGGGGCCGTTTCTCTCGCGTGGGCGGCATAACGGGCGCCCCGAGGGGCCGGGACTGACCGGGTGAGCCGGTCGCCCCGCGCTCCCGATCCGGCCGCGCGGGAGCCGACCGGTTGCACGGGGGGACCGGTCGGGTGCTACCTGGGCAGTGCCGCGGTTACCGGGGTGGGGTTCGGCGTGTGGGGGCGCCGCTCACCTCGCGGCACACGTACGGGAAGCGCGGCCCTCCCACGCTCTATTGTTGCTCCCATGGGGCGGCGGATCGGGGTCATGGGCGGCACGTTCGACCCCATCCACCACGGCCACCTGGTCGCCGCGAGCGAGGTCGCGGCCCGCTTCGAGCTGGACGAGGTCGTCTTCGTCCCCACCGGCGAGCCCTGGCAGAAGCGCGACCGCGAGGTCAGCCCGGCCGAACACCGCTACCTGATGGCCGTCATCGCCACCGCGTCGAACCCGCGGTTCTGGGTGAGCCGGGTCGACATCGACCGGCAGGGCCCCACGTACACCATCGACACCCTGCGCGACCTGATCAAGGGCCTCGGCGACGACACCGAGCTGTACTTCATCACCGGCGCCGACGCGCTGGCCCAGATCCTGTCCTGGAAGGACGCGGCCGAGCTGTTCGAGCTGGCCCACTTCATTGCCGTGACCCGCCCGGGGTACCAGCTGTCCGACGACCACCTGCCCGAGCACGCGGTCAGCCTGGTGGAGGTCCCGGCGCTGGCGATCTCCTCCAGCGGCTGCCGGGACAGGGTCCGCGACGGCATGCCGGTGTGGTATCTGGTGCCGGACGGCGTGGTGCAGTACATCAACAAGCACCACTTGTACGTGACGTGAGAAGCTGGCAGCCGTCGATTTCCCGCACAGTTGAGGACCGGATTTGAGCACCGCAGCGATGGACACCCCGTGACCGCGTCCGAGCGCGCCACCGAGCTCGCCCTGCTGGCCGCCGAGGCGGCCGCGGACAAGCTGGCCACCGACATCTCCGCGATCGACGTGAGCGAGCACCTGGTCATCACCGACGTGTTCGTGGTCGCCTCCGCCAACAACGAGCGGCAGGTCTCGGCCGTGGTCGACGCGGTCGAGGAGAAGCTGCTGCGCGCCGGTGCCAAGCCGGTACGCCGCGAGGGCGAGCGGGACGGCCGCTGGGTGCTGCTGGACTACGTCGACATCGTCGTGCACGTACAGCACGCCGAGGAGCGGGTGTTCTACGCGCTGGACCGGCTGTGGAAGGACTGCCCGCTGATCCCGCTGCCGGAGAGCGTCCGGCTGGGCGCCGCGCAGCTGGCCGCGGATCCGGGCGGCACCGAGACGGGCGAGCGCTGAGGCGCCGACCCGATGACTGTCGTGCGGGTGGTCCTCTGGCGGCACGGGCAGACGATGTGGAACGCCGAGCACCGCTACCAGGGGCATACCGACATCCCGCTGGATGAGACCGGGCAGGCCCAGGCGTCCCGCGCCGCCCGGCTGCTGGCCGCCCTCGGCCCGCACGCGATCATCTCCTCCGACCTGTCCCGGGCCGCCGAGACCGCGCAGGCGCTGGCCGAGCTGACCGGCATCCCGGTCCGGCACGACCGGCGGCTGCGGGAGCGCTCGGGCGGGGAGTGGGAGGGGTTGACCAACGACGAGATCCGGACGAAGTACCCGGTGGAGTGGGCCGCCTGGAACCCGCCCGGCGGCGAGGTCGAGGAGGAGGTGGCCGACCGGTTCGCCGCGGCGGTCGGCGACGGCGTCGGGGTGCTGCCGGACAGCGGCACCCTGGTGGTGGCCAGCCACGGCAGCGCGATCCGGGCCGGCTTGGCCTCGCTGCTGGAGTTGCCGCAGCCGCTGTGGCGTCGGCTGGAGTCGCTGTCCAACTGCTCCTGGTCGGTGCTGCGCGAGGTGCCGGCTGGATGGCAGATGAGCGGCTGGCGCCTCCTGGAGCACAACGCCGGGTCGCTGCCCGAGCCCGTGCTCTCCGACGACCGTTAGCGGCCAGCCCGTAACGGTCCGCTGCGGCATACTGGATCTCTATGGTTTCCCTGAATCTGGCCATCCGACTCCGCGACGCCGGGCTGCGCTGGACCCCCGCCCGCGGTGACCGGTTCGTCGTCGCCGGCAAGGAGATGGACGAGGACATCTTCGTCCTCTCGGACATGACCATCGAGGTACGGGAGTACGGCGGCGCCAAGACGATCGGCTTCAACGGCACCACCGAGTGGGCGCTGGATCAGGTGCAGCAGCGCGAGGCGGTCTGGCTGCCCTCGGAGGACCAGCTACGCGAGAAGCTGGGCGGCACGTTCCGCGGCCTGCAGCGCGACGGCGACTGTTACCGGGTGGTGACCGAGGTGGCCGGCCGGCAGAGCAGCGTCGAGCATGCCGACCCGGCCGAGGCGTACGGCCTGGCGTTGTTGGAGCTCATCACCGGCGAACCGGTCTGATATCGGTCGCGATGCGGGTCTCGGCTGCGGCATCATCTGGACCGTGACCGAGGTACGCGACTACGACCCGTCCTGGCCGGCCGTCGCCGAAGCCGCCCGCGCGGAAGTGCTCGCCGCGTGTCCGGGTGTCTTCGCGGAGATCGAGCACGTCGGCTCCACCTCCGTACCCGGGCTGGCCGCCAAACCGATCATCGACCTGATGGCCTCGATCCCGACGCTCGACGACGCGCCGGTGGATCGCCTCGCGGGCCTGGACTTCCAGTTGCTCGACGTCGGGATGGCCGGCCGGCTGTTCTTCATCCGCGACCGCGACGGGGTCCGTACCCACCACCTGCACGTCGTCCCGGCCGACACCTGGGCGCACCGCAACGAACGGCTGCTCCGTGACCATCTGCGCGCCAGTCCTGAGGACGCGCGGGCCTACGGCGAGCTGAAGCAGCGGCTGGCCACCGAGGGGCTCGAGGGTGAGGCGTACACCCGGGCCAAGACCGCGCTGATCCAGACGCTCACCGACCGGGCCCGGGCCGCGTACGGGCTGCCGAGCGTGCCGGTCTGGGAGGACTGACCCCGCTGGCGTCGGGCACCGCCGGGCCGGCTGGGTTGGGCCCGCTAGCGCGACCGCGCTATGCTGGCCGCGTGTCACGGAACGGACAGCAGCTCCTTATCGGGCCGCGCTGACGGACAACGATCCGACAGTGCGGCTGGCCCTTGCGGATGCAGGGGCTTTTTTCGTGGCCACGAAAAAACTCGGACGAGGAGCTCCACATGAGTGAGACCCCGGCAATCCCGCCGCATCGCTATAACGCCGCGCTGGCCGACGAGATCGAGGTCGCGTGGCAGGACCGCTGGGAGCGCGACCAGACATTCCGTGCGCCGAACCCGGTCGGCCCGTTGTCCGCGGGATTCGACCAGGTCAAAGACCGGCCGAAGATGTACGTGATGGATATGTTCCCGTATCCATCCGGCGCTGGTCTGCACGTCGGGCACCCGCTGGGCTACATCGGCACCGATGTCTACGCGCGGTTCCTGCGGATGACTGGTCACAACGTGCTGCATGCGTTCGGCTACGACGCCTTCGGGCTCCCCGCCGAACA